>Ga0209093_1001740_pt1 | contig 12389 bp, 20 predicted proteins | sample SidtaG_4_FD_187450 | JGI IMG/M metagenome (GOLD analysis project Ga0209093, IMG submission 187450) | Marine algal microbial communities from Sidmouth, United Kingdom - Sidmouth_Male1 metaG (SPAdes) (version 2) | ecosystem: Host-associated > Algae > Red algae > Unclassified | place: Sidmouth...
GGGGGGGGAGGGGGATACGGTGGCTGCGAGATGCGGATCGTCGACAGCGCCAGGTCGTCGACCGTTAAGTATCACCCTGGGACTCGTCACATATTCTCGCTCGCGATCCACCACCGCTTTCCAAATCCAAGCCAACAAAGTCTGCAATCCGACTCCGGTGGTTGTTTAGGGCATGGTTGGCAAAAATGAAAACCTCTGGCCGAGGACTTGCATTATTGCATAGATCAATGTACAAAATGTGCAAATTTTGCATTAGTTGGTCATTTTATCTGGTTGCTTCAACTGTCCGACGGCGACTGTTGCCCTTGACGTCTTGACAGTTTCCATCACGCCTACCAGCTTAGCATCCACAGCACGCAGCCTCCCGTCCATGCTGCAGCGTGCATGACGCTGCGGTTGTTCCACCCCCACCATCCCCGAAGCAGCGGCCGCGCTCCCTCTCGTTGTGGCTCCCACTCCTATTCCCACCCTGCCACCTCCACGTCGGCCGCGGAGCCATGTCTTCCACGGCAGAAAGCCCCTATCGAGCGGCCGCTGGCAAAGAGGAAGGCGAAGGCCCGATCGCGCCTCCAACTCTAGGAAACAACGGCGGACGCAAGGCCAGCAACGTCAAGACGGAGCTTACCGCGGTTCCTGATGTTGGCGGCTCCGTCGGCGGCTCTGCCCACTCGCTTTTTCGGGTTACTTCTTGGTTATTTCGAAGCGACACAGGCGCGAGCTGTGTCGCCAGGAAGTCGCCAAGGGGGGCTACAAAGATAGTCATACGGTGGATGCAAGGGGCCACCCAAGCAAACGGATAGCTAACCAGTTTTTCCGGGTACAGCCATAATCTGCGCAAGTTATTTGCCACTGATTTTGGGCATTTGTGTCAGTACTGTTTGGCGGATGCAGATTTATGGATCCAATTTAGTACCAATCAATGACTGACACGTAGGGATGGGCAACCGGATGGTTTTCGAAAACCGGTTGATCCGATTGGTTGTCCACCCAGTTATCGGTTTTATAGCGGTTTGAAGTCAACTTGTATTTACTTCTGAATGATCGTATAACCCCTGTACTGACCCTCGAGTTGTCACTAAGTTCTGCACTATCGAGAGACCGTTGACCCTGGCCGCACAGAATTCTGAGGCTCGACACCCAGCCGCGGACAGCAGCGGTGAGCTGTGGCATGTCCAGACGTGGTCGTGGTCGTGATTTCCGAAGGTCATCCCGCCCCCCCCCAATAAATCCATAAACCCAAGGTCAGGTCAGCACTTAAAATAAGAAATACAAAAAACCGGTTGAGCCGGTTTGTCGTCTCCGAAACTGGTTTGATCCGGTTTGGCCATTCTTGCCAGTTTAAACCGGTTTCAACCGGTTTCTGGAAACCGGTTGCCCATCCCTACTGACACGCGAACAACCATATCAGTCAAACGACATTGCCGATCACGCAACGAGAATGCGCCCGCCGAAAATATCTGCTGGTGACACGAGCGCCACCCTGCGCGCCACGCGTAACCGTTAGCGGCGTCCCGGCGGCGGCGCGCCTGCTGCCACGCGCCGGTCGAATCGCCTTTGCCCTTGAAGCCGACATCTTGGTTGCAGCTGACGCTGATATCACCGAATCCTGCGGGTGTTTAGCGAGGACGGGTCGGGGCAGGCGGAGCTGTCCGAGGGACTCCACGAGGGGCAACTCCTCCTTGGCAAGACGGGCGACGTGGCCATTGTCAATGGGACGGCCATCCCGCCGGGCGTCATCCGGAACGACCAAAACCTTGTCGTGCCGGTGATTACCGCCCTCTTCCCTGACACGGCGGGGATGGGCGGCGGCACTTCGGTGACCATCAATGGCGTCGGCTTCTTTACCTCAGCCGTGCAGGTGCTATTTGGCGACACTCCGGCAACTTCGATTGTGCGGCGGTCGTCTATACATAAGGTTAAGGGCCTTTTTTTGTGTAAACCCGACTTGGACCATTGACCAGTATTACACCGCGCCCCTGATACCGGGGCGCCGCAAGGATGTCACGTAGCACCCTTCCCCCGCATCTACTCAAGGCGGTGTCCGAAGCTTCGGCCGTCCTCCGCTGAGACTGGCCCCGTGTGCCCTGAGGGGAGGGTCATCTTAAGGTCCTTTGAGGGTGTCTGAGGGGTTTTTTCGGAGGATCTGAGGGGAACGGACGGGATAAGAGGGCGAGGCGTGAGTGCCGCCTCGAGGCCCTCGACGCGGGCAAGTAAACTTCCGGTCACACAACTCGTGTTTGTCGCTCGGGGCGTCTTCCCCGGTCGACGCCTTGCGTGTGTGCTCTTCGGGGTTTCGTTCCGGGGCGGGTATTCCCCGACAGGACTACCCGGCGACACGGCCCGGCTCGCCCCCCCCCCGACTGGGTGGGGTTGGCTGGGCTTGGTGTCACACATGCGATTGTGTTTGTGCCAGACGGGCGGTACTACGTGTCCGTGTACGGGTCGCAGGTGATGGCACTGACGGTCAGCGCCGACCATCGGGTGACGGACTTGTGTCGCTCCGAGGGGCTCGGCGCCAACGTTGTCTCTGCGAGCCTGGCGTTTAACCCCGCCGACGCGTACGCCATCAAGCAGTACGTGTCGGCGGCGGTACTCTGCTTCGACGACCGGCTCGGGCCGCCGCTGTCCGCGCGGGACAATGGGCGCATCCTGTTGCTCGAGCCGGACGTCAATGGCCAGTGCCTCAGCCTCTCTCAGACGGTCATATCGGGGCTGCCCACCTCCAACCACGACCACAGTGTGTCTGGCCTTGGGTTTGCCTAAGACGGTCGGCTGCGCCTTCTGTCAGCGTGGCTGACCAACGCGGTCACCTCGGACGGCGATGCGCGCCTCAGTAGTCCTGACGAGACGCCCCTGTCGGCGGCCATGCTCATTACAGACATTAACAAGCCGGGATTGGACGGCGTCATCACGCACAATTCTACCACTGAAGAGCGGTACGCGGTGCAGACGGGCGGCGTTGACGTAAAAGTCTACGCGACGGGCATCCGGACAGCGTGTGCGGGCACCCTCCACACCAATTGGGAGTGGTACGTGACCGACAACGGGCCTAATGTGAGACGAAAATGTGCGCGTGTGACACGGAAATGCGCGCGTGTGAGACGAAAATGAGCTCGTGCGAGACGGAAATGCGCTCGTGCGAGACGATGATGCGCGCCTGTGAGACGAAAATGCGCAGGTGTGAGACAGAAATGCGCGCGTGTGAGACGGAAATGCGCTCGTCTGAGACGAAAAAGTGCGTATGTGAGACGGATGTCTCATTTCGCGGCTAACCACCATTGCGGGAGGTGCCGGGTGAGCCAGTGGTGCAGTGTCTACTTGTACTAAGCGCCACTGAGACTAACTACGCATACGAAAAATAAGAAATCAAGTCCCGCCCGCGCCCTAGGGCGCGGGCGAATGCAAAAGGTCCGCTCGATGTGTCCACGGCGGTCAAGGGCGACGAGAGCGGGCCCACATGTTAGAGAATAAGAGATATAAAACGGACGGCGAAGAAGAAAAGAAGAGGTGCAAGGGCGCGGCGGTTGGGGCTGCCGCAGAGAGAGGGCGGACGTGCGGGTCAGGGACAGCCGCCGCTCGCATCGCTCGCGGTGCTGAAGAAGGCGCCACCGCGTCAGCACGGACGTCACCGTCTACGCCCGTGAGCCCCTGGGCCGTGCGTACTGGGCATGCCACCATTGCCCCGCCGCGGGGAGGCGACCAGCGCTGGCTCTCAAAGTCCCTGACGACGTGAGAAAAAAATGGGACGTAGCAGACTCGAACGTCCGGAATCTTTCGCAGTGTCTGCCCCTTCCCGACAGGCAGGGCCCTGCTTGTTCGCTGCTAGCGTACGGGAATGGCCTGCTCCAAAACAGCGGCGCGCATCGTTCCCAAAGGCCTTCCCGATGGTCACTGCTCGCTCGCGCACATGGCGTTCTCCACCTCACGCATCATGTCGCACTTCTCCACCGCGAGGTGGCCATTTCCAAATAGATAGCCGTAGAAATGTAGCTCTAGAATAGATTTGAAAATGTCTTCTACGTCTTTTTCGTCTGTCAGGCCGCACCAGTCAATATCTGAGCTGCTAGAGAAAATCATTTCCATGTTCACCACGTCACCCGCATTTGAGTTTGACAGAAGTGTGGCGTTGGCGCCGGCATCCGGATACCCTACCAAGTCCCGCCGACGGCTTCGTGCAGCTGCTGGGGACTGAATCACAGCCGCCGCTGACGTTCTTTTTACGAAGTGACAACAAAGCGCAGCGCACGCACGCCAGGGATAGGCTGGAAAACGCCAGGTGTCCAATAGAATTGGATGGACTTGAAGAAGCAAGTGCACGGCACTGTAACTTCCCCTCGTACCACAGATCACGCACAGCGTCAAACATATCCTGGTGAGCCTCCACAAAGACATCCGCATTCAACAATCTCCAGTCTACAAGTCCTCCCGTCAGGTAATGCCGCTCCACCCCCGTGAAAGAAACAGCTTCCAGCGCTTGTCGTGGGACATGCAGGACCCGCTCAGCCTCAGCGATGCTCCTCCGGATGACCATGGGCCCATGTCCTTTTCGCGTCCACACCCAGTGCCCATTGGTCGGGCCCATGCGGGGGGATCGCGTGCACATCTTGGTATTCCAGTGGATCGTGTCTGGTGTCAGCTGCAATTTTAGACCGGATGAGAAGCCCAAGATCTCACCCGCGCGCGGCTCGCCATGGAAATTGTGGCAGATGGTCACCTCCCAGGACAAGACGGGTGCACGGCCGCCAGTTCGGGGAAGCCCGTATCCGAGCTTAGGCCCAGAATTTGGTCTTTTTGGTACAATGTTGTAGCAGATGGGCTCCAGCGCAACGCCTCCTTGTCGCAGCTTGTACCTCCCCTTGTTCGACAGCCACAGATCTTGGTCCTCGTACTGAGACCACCGCTCGCCAGGTAGATCGCCAAAGAGCCGCTCCCAGTGTAGACCACAGAGTTCTGCTCCGTCAGTCGCAGCGGTACGGGTCTGCGACACGTTCAACAGAGGGTATTTTCTTCGCAACTCCAGCACCGCACAATCCGCATTGAAAAAGGAGGTCCAAGGGTCGTTTTCCGACTTGCGACACCTCACCGCTTGACCGACATACTTCTGCACCCATTGTAAACCTCTGAAGGTGTTCTCCGCAATGCAAATAGGTTCCAAGATTCCATAAATGTTGTGCTCAGTATTTCCGTCAACGGGTTCGATGACGTGAAAGGAGGGCACATCGAAGAAAAGGTAGTAATACAGGCGATAGAAGAGGACCGCAGCTTTCCCGGAAGAGTCGGAGACAGCGGCACGGCATTTCGGTCCCATCTTCTCGTTGTCGTAGTCGGGAATCTGAAAGCGTGGTGGTCCATTGTGGGTCCGACACCGCGACAGAGAGCTGCATAGCGCTATGCCGGTCCGGGTATTTTGCATGCCGTCATGCACAGCAACACCTGTGCGACGCGGGTCGGGCTGCCCGCGTGAATACTCTTTTGAGGGTCCTTTGGCGACAACGGCAGCGTAAGCGGAGTGGCGCCGTAGCTAGGCTGCCGAACGGAGTGACCCATGAAATTGTGCGCCATGTGCGGTGATGATGGAGAGCTCCATCAGAAAAAGATCATCCTCTTTCAACATCACCGTGTGCTGCTGTAATGCAGCTTCTAAACTACCGAAGAAATGTCCGGCCGCGGTTCTCTCGCGCAGGATGGCACGCCCGTGAACTTCCAGCGTATCACCACGTACAGAACGACGCACCTTGCGGCCGGAGCGCTGCTTAGCCGCAGCGGGAACAGGTGACGGGGATGACCTCAAAAAACGCCAGCGGCGTGTGAGGTTGCGTGCAAGACGTCGAACTCTGACGATGAAGGCGATGCCAAAGAGCCAGACACGGAGGATGATGCAAGACGGCGCACCCATGCCATGGCCGCTGACCTCATCAGTGGAGAAGAGGACGGCGGAGAAGCAGGCGGAGCCCAGTATGCGGACGACGCTGCATCGCTGGACACCTAATGAAAGCTTCCAGGAAGAGTTCCAGAAACGTTCACCCCCCGTTCGTTGTCCATGGACTCGTTGGCATCACTGAATACCCCTTCACCGCTCACAGAATCGCCGTTCACCGTCGCGTCGCCGTCCTTAGCGTCGTGGGCGACGCCGACAACGCCTTCGTTGCGCTGGGCCTCGTTAGGGCTGCTCAACGGCGCGTTGTAGTCCATGGAACCTTTTTCCGCTCCTCCGAGGTTCTTTGGTGGATGCTGTGGACGGTCGGCCATATCGCGCAGGACGTTTCCGTCATCCAACGACGCACCCACGGCAGTAGCCATACCGACTGCGAGCAAAGTCCGCTTCATGCGGTCCCAGTACGGATTGAGGTCGACGATTTCAGCCGCATGTACATCGTTGTCGCTGAGGAGTGGCCGTGTGCCGCAGGAGAGCTTAGAGGAAGATCCATTCTTATGCATTCCTGCTGTAGACGGTGATGCCGTGGGTTGATCAGCCAGCAAAGAGTCGTGGAGACATGGCTTGTATTTCGACGGTCTTTTACGCCCTGCCTGTTTGCAGTATTGTTTTTCGGAGGTGTCGAACGCCAGGCACTCCACGATAGCCTTTTGAGGTGTACACGCCCCAGAGCGCCGTACGGCCGTTTAGAGCCTCTCGTTTCGAGCTCGTCTGCGTGCGACGGGGTCGATGCGCGGGATTTCGGCAACGTCCTTACCGGTTGCGACGACACGGCCGTTGAATAGCATGAAGATTCCGCAGTTTTTCCCGTCCAACTGCTGCTGCTATCTTTCTGGTGTCGTCACGGTCGGCTTCCACGGAGAAGGTGTGGCAAAGATGCCCTGGGGAGGTGAGAGGTAGTCCACGAGCCAGGTAACAGCGTCCGCCCGTTCTCGTTCTTGTCTCACGCCGCTGTAAGAGGTCATGCTGTCAACGATCTGGACCGTACGGTCGGTGGCGACGGCCAAGGCGGCCGCCCAGTGGTTTTTGTTGATGTGGCTCGGGAAGAAGATGGAGCTCGCCTGGCCAACGCGCAGATCACCAAAAAATACATTGATTAATCGCAAGAGGTCATGGCAGCCAGCGCCCGACGCGCAGGACGTACGGTACTGGAGTGACACTGTGAAGAGTTGCGGGTGTGCCAAGGATGCTCGTCGTGGCTCTAGAGAGTGCCTCGAGGTGATACCCCCATCTGTCCAGAAGTATGTCTCGGCGACGATGTTATCGTCTGTGAGCCAGCCACCGGGGTGTAGTTCGGTAAGGGCGCCCGACGCGTCCTGCTGCTGGAGGCCGAGTACATCGCTTGAAGATGGATGTTGGTCCATCAAAAGGTTGTCGTCGTTGCAGTTCTCGTAATGCTCCACTGCGGCCTTCGCGAGCTTTAGGCTCTCAGGCTGTGCTGCGCCCTCCGGAGCAGACAGTCTCAGTTATGGAGCTTCAAGGGGTGTGACGCCGCTATGAGGACCACTGGGGCACCCGACGACAGGACCACCTTCAACGCCCGCAGCCCTGCAGGCGTCACCCTTCCGGAGAGGAATACCGCCGCCGTCAACACCGCCAGCTGGACCTCCAGCAGGATGTTAAACAGGAAGACAGCCACCAGCTTCACCACCATCAGCACTCGCTACAGTGAAGCACACAAAACTGGTCTCGGCACCTTTCCTCGGCTGCCCCCGAAAAAGCGCTTTGGAGAGGAGATCGTTGTGCACCTCGGTCAGCCTGTTCCTTCTGAACATCCGAGAATGCGATTGTCCGCTGCCCGATGTCGGCGTCTTGGAGTCGTGTACCTGTCGGACAGGTCGCTCCACGAGACGAAGGCGCTTTTTATCGATCGATTCTTGGCGCCGGAGATCCTTCTGCACCCTCGAACGGTCCTCCTTGTACGCCTTTCTGCCTGGCCACTTCACTGGCCGTCCTGGATTTCTTCTCTGCGGATTGTTCTTTTCACCATATCCATTCGAGGTAGACGATTGGCGCTCCATGTCGACGGCGCCTGCGACAAGCGGCCTTAACACTCCAGGTCGCATCTGTTGCTTGAGTGCAGCGGAATAGTAAAAGGAAGCAAGTATGAGGGTCATCAGGAACGGCACGCTCTATTGTCAGACATCCTAACCAAGCACATCTCAAAACACTCGGACTCGGTCCAGCATTGAAACAGAAAAGAGCCGGGAACAAGGCTACCAGCGTCGCGCTCATCCACCCTACCACGAGCCGCACGGTCCAGGGCACGGCGCTTGGCCGGGAACAAGGCCATCAGCGTCGCGCTCGTCCACACTACAGCGCGCCGCGCGGGCCAGGGGACGGCGCTTGGCCGGCCACAATACCACCAGCGTCGCGCTCGTCCACCCTACCATGCGCCGCGCAGACCAGGGGACGGAATACACAAATACGAGCGGTTCACAAGCCCATGACGCGAATACACGCCACGTTGCTCACGTACCTCCGCTGCCGCAAGTCGATGCTGCTTGCTGAGGACTGCTATCGCTCTGATGGCTGTTGGCAGCCAGGACCGGGGCGGACCGTGGCCTCTTATACTGGGATCCCTGCATGCCGTAGCGAGCGCGCATGGCACGCTCTGCTGTGTGTGCTGTGAGTGGTCCCACGGCGCCTGCATTGCGGAGGGTTCCCTCCAAGACTGTCTCGATTCTGGGGGGGTGTGGTCTGCAAATGTGAGCTGAGCACGGCCTGGCGCAGCCTGGGGACCCGAAGTAGCTTTCAATTAAGCGACCACATTTCTGTATCAAATGCGCACAATCCAGTCTCACAGGGATGCTTTTCAGACTCATACGCGTATTTTCATCTCACACAGGAGCTTTTTCGATTCGCTTGATCTTACTTCGGTACTACACAAGCGCTTTCTCGTCTTTCATGCGAGCCTTTTCGTTCGTCGCGACTGTTTTTGTGGCGCCTTACGGTGGAGTCCTCATTATCTTTGAATCCGACCATTTTTGTGTGCGACCTCCCCACGTCAGCTTAAGGCCCGGTGCTTCTGTTTTTCTGGGTTCTTAATCGGCTTGCTGCACGTGGTTGGCTCCCATATCCAATTGCGACTATTCATTGGCCAGTAAAGCTGGTGTAAGCTCTATTCCGCTATCTGTGACCAGCTCCAGGACATCGACCGTGTCCACGCCGACGATTTCGACGATGCTATCTGCATGGTCGCCCATCCGGTTTGGCTCCAGCCAGGTACGTACAGCGTGCACGGTTACGGGTGACGACATCGCGTGGTGTCCTTTGAAGGACGTGTGCGGGAGGTTAGAGGACCGGGTGGAACGGAAGTGCGGCTCGCCTCGCCCGAGTGTAGCTGGAAACTGTGGGAAGGTGTGGGCCTCGCGTCAACGGGCGCGCTGGAGGACACCTTCGGGACAGTTTTCAACCCCCGCGGCTCGGTCGCCACACCCCAGACCGCGGTCCCTGCAATTTCCTCATGTGGAGCAGCTACGCCGGCTTTGATTTCCAAGCCCTCAAGTGGCGAACGCGCCCCGGGCATCAGCGCCATCAAAATGGCCCGCCTTTTTCACGTACTAACGGACGGTGCCAACCACCCCGCACTCACTCGCTCCAACGAGCCGAAATCCAGGGACGAGCTGGACAAGAGAAACCTCGGGTTGTGGCAGACAGTCATTGCGCGTATGCTCAACACCGCGACGTCCCTTTCTCGACCGGCCGTGCTTCGTAGGCGCGCGGTCGTGTGTGTGTCTCTACACCTTTAACTCCGACGCATTTTCCAAAGAATCAAGCACCTGTATCTCTATGGAGAATGCTGTAGTAGCTCCTGACAGTATCACAGCTCGCAGACAACCCCGTGAAAGCTACACGGTGCACTCCGCGACTGACATATCAAGGTGTAAGTGATGTTATCTTCCTTCAGCCGCGGATCCTTCCGCGGCATACCTGGGCGTAAATGGCGTGGACAGGGCTACGTCCAACCACGAAAGCGAACAACACGTCCAAGCAAGAACCACCCGCAAGGATCCACAACGCCAACGCCACGCGGCTCTCCGCCAGAACATCAGACAAGAGCACCACTATGTAGTCATTGCTCTCCATGTCAGAACGCCCCAGTTCCGGCTGAGGCTAAGAATCAGGGCGTCGCATACAAAATTGCAAACGAAAGTCCAGGTCGGAGAGAGCTCGTGGATGGAAGATGGGACATCGACGATAACGGACATATGAGGCATTTTACCGTGTCCTCTGAGCCGCTTAATGCGCAACAGTGTTACTGATGGCAAGTGCAGACACCAGAATCACCCGCAATTCTGCTCGCACTCCTCGTTGAGAGCGGGTCCGGTGAATGACTCGGCTCGTGCCCGGGTTGCTGCGGGCATCGCGTGGCCACATGACCACCCGACGGGAACGAGGGATAGAGGGGATGGTAGTGGCGTGCTCGTTGAGGAGAAGCGGGTTGCAGGGAAAGAAGCATGTGAATGGTCGACAGCATGAAGCGGACGCACGGCCTGTAGACCACGGTTGATATTTTTATCCAGCCTCACCGCGGATCAAGAACTAACGTAGCCGGCATGATGTTTGTTCCAGAAAGAGGCTGAAACACATGCCCAATGAGACACGCCGAACACGCCCGAGAAGACAGTCTCATCAGCCCATCAGGATCGGCCCGACACGAACTTTCGCGCCGTGTTTGGGCGAAACAGATGTCCTCGCCGAGACAGGACCTGACACACCAGGTCTTGGGGATTCTGAACTGAACAACTTTCGAAGCGGGCTGCCTCGAAACGACCGACCGCGGAAAATATGAGGATTCTATTGTAAGGCGCTACTTTTCGGTCTCACACAAGTGCTCAGCGTACTTCAGTCTCGCAAGAATACTTATAGTCTAGCTGTTTCGTCTCGCGAGAGCGTAATTTGGCCTCACACACGGTCGTTTATGCGTGCAGAGAGAGACAGGGGCCCGTTGTCGCCCAGAACGCCACCGCCCCAGTGTGTTGGGGCGGACAGAGCCGTGCCGGGCCCGCTGTCGTTCTGTCGCGCCGGGCGGCGCCGCCCCGATTTGTGGGGGCGATCCGTCCCGTGACGGGCCGCAGCCCCAGCGTGTGGAACCGATCCGAGCTATGGCACGCCGCTTGTCGGGCTGTCCCACGGTGCGGCGCCGCCCCAGTGTGTGGGAGCGATCCGCTCCGTGGCAGGCCGCCGCCCCAGTGTGTGGGGGCGATCCGCTCCGTTGCAGTCCCGCTGTCGTGCTGTCGCGCGAGGCGGAGACGCCCCAGTCTGTGGGGACGATCCAACCCGTGGCGAGACGCCGCCCCACTGTGTGAAGGTGTTGCGTCAAGTGGCGGGACGCCGCCCCAGTGTGTGAGGGCAATCAGCCCCGTGGCAGGCCGCCGCCCCAGTTTGTGGAGGCAGAAAAAGAGGTGGTGGCGTAATAGCAAAGGTGGCCATCGGGCCAGGCAGAGCAGGCGCCCGACCGCACTGCAATGCGCCAGTGTGTCGCCGGTCGTGATTGGCGCCAGGACGCGCGGTTGCCCAAGGGCGCCGTGCTCACTAAACGATGCCAGAAGCTACGCCGACGCGGCCGGTGGCGGCGGCATCCGCCCCAGGGGCGGCGAAGACGCGGGCGTTTGCGACGGCCGCAGACAACTGCGCAGTGGCGGCGAGGCCGATGACGGTTCCCCCCCCGCCATCTCCGCCAACGACGGCGCCACCCAAGGCGGCGCGCGTGGAAATGGCGCGGGTGGCGACGGTGCCACTGTAAACGGCACGGGCGGCGACGGCGCCTCCCTTCGCGGCGCGTGCGGTAACGGCCCGGGCGTCGCCGGCTCCACCCACGACGGCGCGGGCGGCGACGGCGCGCGCGGCCTCCCCGTGGCAGGAGGTGGGGTGGAACGCTCGGGGCGCCGGAGCCGCCGGAAGGCGGGCGTCGAGGCATCTCAGAGCTCCGCCGGTCCCACTGGCCGCGGCAGTGGTGGCACCACCGAAGGCAGCGCTGGTGATGGGGGCGAAGCGGGGACGTCGGCGCGCCCTGGTCCCGCCCCAGCTACCTGTGAGTGCTCCTACATCGCTACAGGCGGCGCTTTCCGCTTTGCGGGTGGAGCTCGCGCACGTGCGCGCGCGCGCGGTGCGCGCAAACGCCAAGTCGGCGGACGGGGAGCGGCTCGTGGACATGGCCAAGCAGGCGGCGACAGGGGTCGGCATCCTCCCTTCTGAGCAACAGCAGAGCGAGCGGGCGGCACAAGCGGCCGTCCTGCGTGACATGCGTGCATTCGTGCGCGACGGGAGGGCGCGCCCGGAGACGGGGCTGTAGGAGTGCGATAGGAAAAAGTTCTTTGTTCCTGCTTGCTCATTTCCCCCCCCTCGCCCTCCTGTTCGAAACGTGTTTTGGGATCTCCCGCCCGACTTTTTTTTTCATTGTAAAGCCTTCAAACCCTTGAACCCCCCCCCCCCCCCCCCCCCCCCCCCC
>Ga0209093_1001742_pt1 | contig 12388 bp, 12 predicted proteins | sample SidtaG_4_FD_187450 | JGI IMG/M metagenome (GOLD analysis project Ga0209093, IMG submission 187450) | Marine algal microbial communities from Sidmouth, United Kingdom - Sidmouth_Male1 metaG (SPAdes) (version 2) | ecosystem: Host-associated > Algae > Red algae > Unclassified | place: Sidmouth...
CATGCGCGGTGAGTACTGTGACGTGGGTGCTACTATGGGCGTGCATAGTGCGCTAGCGCAAAGTCTTGCAAGGCAACATCGGTCGTGGCCAGGCCTACCCAGGCCGCTTACATCCGGCCCTGCCGGATCGGGGCTGCCGCAGAAGTCAGCCATTCGGGCCGTGGACGTCGAAAGCCACGGCCCGAGAGCGGATGCCAAGCCCAGTGCCACACCTGCCGGTGTTGCTATATGCCGGCGGGAAGCGCTTGTATCGGCGACTGCTACGAGAGGACCGGCCATGGCCAGGCGGCCGAAACGAGAAAATGTTCCCGCGCGAGGCACGCTCTGCGTGAGCTGGCGCCAAACTGACGGAGACGGCCGAACGTGGAGATAGACGTGTCCCCAGCCATTCCACAGAGCACCGAGGCGCCCACGACTGCTGCATCCTTGCCGGCAGTGACGGCGCAGCGGCTTCATTGTCTCCCTGGACGCAGACAGCATCGCCAGCCTCGTGGGCGTTGTGCAGCCGTCCGGAGCGGTCAGCGCAGCGTGTACCCACTCCCACCTCTCGTTGGACTAGATCCCGCCGTAGGTGTGTGATGCTGCGGCGCTGGCGTGACGAGGGGAGCGACCGCGGTATGCGTGTCTCAGTAGCTGTTACTGTCGCCAGCCACCGGCGGCTGACGGGATGGCGGCCCGCCGCCGGAAACCGGCGCGGGGCGGTGGCGGCGGCGGGTATCTGGCGAGCTGGGTATGATGCTTTTATGTACAGATTGGTTGGAGTGTGGTGTTTTTGATGGCGGTGCTTCCGCATCCTGGGTCTCGGCCTCTTTGCGGTGCTCTATGATAAATCTTCACATATTTTTGGTGCCTCTCCACAATGGGCTCGGCAGTCTTAAAGACGCTGCGTGTGCCGGACACATGTCTCTACTGTAGACCCGTACGTTTACATTGATGAGTCCCGCTATCATCTCTGTGGCGCCTGGGCGGCGAGGCGCCGTCTGTGCGCTTGTCGCCAAAGGGTCACCATCTAGACTCTCGGCAAGCAGGTAGCAGCTCAGAATAATAGCAGGTGGCATCGTCGGCTAGTAGGTTGGAGATGCTGACGCGATGGCACTGCTCCCAACCACCCTTCACAGACGACGGGTCGAGACCGCCAGTTCCCGCAACCCCTTGGACAGCGATGCAGGTTTGCGCAAGACGAAGGCCACCTGCAGAGGATAGAGCGCGCGTGCTCTCAACGGAGCAGTGTCGCGGCTCACTTTCTGGCGTTGATACCGCGATGATGCCCTTGAACGTCGCGGCATCGGAATCCGCCTTTTTCCGGCTGCACCGTTCAGTGGAGAGCCCGACCAGGCCATCAGAACGTCCTTCCACGTTTGAGTGCGTCACATCTCTTGTGCTTTCATCACGGAGCGTCCTCGAGCGCTTGAAGCGGATGCCGCACGCATTGCACAACATGAGCCGGCGCCCTGTTGGAGCATACAAAGTGCAATGCGAGCCCCGACATGAGCCACGGAGATTGTGAGCGATTCCATGTGACTGTTTGAAGCCGTACGTCCGTGCTCCTGCCTCTCACAATGCATAATGCTCAGAGTAGATCCCATCCTCATCACTGGATTCTCATCATCAAGCAGGCATCCGCATAAAAAGAAAGAGAAATACGATCGCAATGGAATGGATACGCCCGCACGTACCAGAGCGCCGAGCGGAAGAAGTGAAAGAGGGAGATCGTCGACAGCTGTGCTTGGTCGTCTCTAGAACACTGCGACAATCCTCAAGAACGAATCGCCACTGCGACGTAGAAGAGACATTGCAGGAGTAGCAAGAGCGGGTACCCAGAAGCTCCAGACGCTGCCGAGACGTCATTGGAATGAAGCGCCCTCTATCGTTGCGAGGACGTGCTTTAGTGCGACTAGTCGACTCCATGGTACCCGGGTCCGGAACAGTCGAGGTACCCGGTGCAGGACAACGGCACCCAGAGAGAGACCTTGCTGTCGGCGGAGTCGCAGAGTGAACGGACATCACGTGTCGCAAGTTGGCCTCCTTACAAAGTCTGAAAGAGTTTATTGAGGTACAAAAAGAAAGCAGATCGAGACAATCAAGCCAGACACGTACATGCGACACATGGACACGCAGTCCTCGTTTTATTTGTGCCAGCAGACGTCTGGCGTTCATGCACCTTGTGTTCAAAGCACAGACCGGCTTTACTGACTTCACGACCTGATGGGCGCCATAAAGCTGCCAGCACGCCCTTCTTCCGATTGCTGACTTGCGTGAGACGCAGGGCCACTCCCAGTGGCCTACCATTCGTGCATCGTGCCCGCAGTAGACCAATCGACACAAGCATGAAACATCATCTCGAGGGCGTGCCATGAAACAGGCCACGGGTCGCGGTAGGTCCCTCAACTCAACGCACAGGAGTCCTCACAACGAGGGCCACCTGTCGCAAAAAAACGAATCGAGTGGCCCAGAGGTGTCTGTAGTGAGGGTCAGCTCCTGTCTAGGACTCATACACCGTGTGTCCAGCGCACAGACGGCTTGACTGCCTTCATGGGCCGACGGGTTTCGTGCGACGGCTAGCGCGCACCTTGTCTGATTGCTGACCGGCGTGCACCGAAAGGCCGCTCTCAGCGTCCTAGCATCCGCGGCTCGTGCTTCTCCGTGTCACTCGGACTCATCCCATCGCCCAGCGGCATAAGGAGCGGTCTGGACGGCTCCACTGTTTCTGGCGGATTCTGGGGCCAGGCGCAGGGGTCTTCCGCTGCTGATGTGCCGCAAGATAACCCGCTCCAACGGCCCAGAGGTTTCTGTTTTGAGGGCCAGCTCCTGTCTAGGACTCAGGCGCCGTGTGTCCAGCGCACAGACGGCTTGACTGCCTACATGAGCTGACGGGTGTCGCGCAGCGGCCGGAACGCGCCTCTTTTGATAGCTGACAGGCGGTCACGGCAGCGTCTCGCTCAACGTCCCAGCATGTGTGGGTTGTTATCCTTGCGTCTTATAGCTGCACATACACCATTTGCGGGCGGCCTGATTCGTGTCGTCGAAGGCCGGACGGGCTGCGGGCCGCTGCCGTTGATCTGAACTCGGCTCGTGGAATGGCTGGTCGCGTGTCCCAAGAGGACTCGCTCGAGGGGCCCGGAGTCTTTTCTATTGGTTCTGAGCACGCTTGTGGCGATAGAAAACCATTTGCTCGACGTATAGGACGTCAAGGTTGCCTCTCTCTGCTGACAGAAGCCGTGGAACGTCTGGTACTTGCGCCGCTCGTGTTGGCGTGTAGTCCCTGGTACTTGTCCTCCACTGTTTCGGCGGTGCAGAACTTCGCCTGGTGATGGCTTTGGACTTCAGCTGTATTGGGGAAGTTGCGCTTGTGAAAGTTGGAACTTGCTTGTACGTCTTAAGTGCGAGACAGACGCAATGCTCGAGTGAGAACTTGTCTTCCCAAAAACCTGTTGCCCTAGACCACCATTTTGATGAGTTACGGTACTCTATGCAGACAGTATCAGGAATTATGTGCCAGGGGCTCACTCTCTCCCAGCGGTACATCCTCAGTTTCTGAGCTCAGGTTGGGCATTCTGTTTCCAGCAGCAGATGAAGGCACGCCTGCTACAAGGGTGTAGAACGACGAGTCCCAATGAGTATTCGGGCGGAAGATTGGAATTGATCGCCCAAGTATGCTGGAAGAGGGGTGCGAGGTTGGCAGAAGGGGCCGCGGAGACAGTTGTTAGAGAGTTTCTGTCACTGGAAATGGCGGGCGATGCCGAGTCGGCCAGAGTGTGGGCGGAGGCTAGGAGATACTTAGCCAACGTGACACCACATTTCACCAGAAGCAGTGTGGCTTATCCATGTTCCGAGGCACGGGCAGAGAAGTGATGGAATCCCACGTTTCAGTATGGTCGTCGCTGCACTTATGCAATTTCACATTCTGTACTCTAAGCGGCCACGTCATCTTCCTCTGAGTCTAACGACGTGATATCGCTCCTTGTGGATGTGGGCGTTGAGAATCTTTTCTTGAATTCTTCAATATGTGCACCCACGTCGGTGGTAAATCGCTTGCTCCTCTCAATTCCATATCTTGTAAAAGGCGATAAAAGAGTGATGTTCTCAAGACTTCTGACTCGTGATAAGGTAACGTACCACGAAGCCGGTGCCCAAAAGTTGCTCCCGTCTATGGCAACCGACTTCAGAGTGAGCGCCTGTGTCTTGTGAACGGAAAATGCATTTGCTTGAACAAGAGGCAGTTGATGTATAGTGGCTGGAAACGGGGCTTGAATACGCTTGCGGATGGCAGAGATGGCAATTACGCGGGCAACATCGGCGAGCACAGATGGGCCGCGGTAGCAAAGTTCATCCAGTTGTACGAGAACAATCGGTATGTCGACTAGAGCGTTAGGAGAGGACATGCGGTCAACTGCTTCTGCAGCCATCTCATGAGGATCAACGCTCTCAGGTGCGTACATCTTCACAATTTTCCCGGTTGCCCCATTGAACAAACCGACTTCCACGCATGCGTTCTCCTGCAGCATGACTCGCATACCCGTGTACATGCACAAGGCATTTGGCACGAAATTTTCTTTCGAAGATGTGCGCTCCGTGCGAGAGAGGCATGACCTGATAGCTGAACGCTTAGCCGCTGCATCCTGATGCTTCACAACCTGTTTCGACAGCGACACATGCGCCCATGCCCTACATGTCCGTTTTTTCTTTCCTCGACTGTCAGTGGCCGAGCAGTCACTAACAAGAGCTTTGTAATTGTGGCGCCTCACTTTCCTATTTCTCCCGAAGATGTGGACACTCACACTCAACCGGGAGCCACCGCGGCTGCTCTGTTCGTTCTGCGACGGGCTGTTTAGTAAGTTGATGTCCTCAGAGGTCGCCGAACATGTGCGGATGAGCGAGAGCTTCAAAGAATCGCCCTCGATTTCTCTTTCCCTTTCTTTGCTCATAGAACTGATCGGCGACGAGATAAAAATCTTTGCCCATCGCTTCCTTCTCAGAGAGGCTCTCTGTGCATCCTTGAGGCCACAGTGTTTTTGCTTTACCGGGGGTAGCTGATTTGGGTCACCAACTAGCCAAACATACAGCACTCCAAACGGTGCGTTCGAATGTTGCGGTAAAATTCTGCACAACCGCTGGCTGATAGAGAAAAGGTGCCGAGCTGACACAAAGCTGATCTCGTCTATAACCAGCACCTTGACCTGCGCCCATTCTTGCTGTAGATTGAGCAACTCTTTGTCGTCCATGTCACCGGAGATGTCAATACCCTTTGACCTGAGAGCATTGTGCAGCGTTATGCCTCCAACATTCGACGCTGCCACACCTGTGACAGCTGCTTTGACTAAGGGCCCATGTCTCTGGTTGTCGCTGAAGCCGCTGGCTTCCTGCTCACAAAGAGGTGATCTATAACACCGCAAGTACTGCCCCAATGTGTCAATAAGATATGCCTTTCCAGTGCCACCTGGACAAATGACCACTGACGTCTTGTGCTGCAGACCGGCTTCAAAGTCGATCTTAAAATCCTCAAAGATATTGCGCTGCAACACGTTAAGAGAGGCTACTCTGTCATTCAGTTCTCGCTTCTGAGCCTCCACATCAGCGGAATGCTCCACAGAAGCGGCATCATCGTCCTCTTCCATTCGATCTTTTCGCTGTACTATTCGTTTGGTGTGCTCCATCATGTTCTGAGGCTCTGAGGACAGCACACTGTGACTCCCATGCTGCTTTGCCTTCCTGCCAACCATTGCATCACTTTCCAATAACGGACAGTCGTTGTGGTCATCTTCTTCCGGGCATGCACCCTCAAGCCCCATCTGAAGATCGGATGCAACGGGGCATGAGTCGTCATCCTCGGACGAGTCGGACAACATCGCATTTTGTTCTCGTGCGCCTCTGTCTTCATCTTGAGCTTTGTGATTCTGTAAAGCAATCGCAGAATAGTGCAGATCCCGATAGTGCGCCGACATGTCCTGAAGATGCCCAAATTGGTCACTGTCTGTCGAGCTCATTTTTTCGGCGACAACTTGCACGCTGTCCAAAGTTGGCGAGCGAAACTCCTGCATTGTCTGCCAAGGCGCGTGAAGGTAGAGTAAGAGGCGAGAGAACTCTTCAGACTCATCGGGAGATATGGCCCATGAACAGATGACAATGGCATGCCGCTGCCTGGGGACTGCGTATAGTTTTATTCCCGACGTTCCCTTCAGACAGAGTCCTCTCCGACCTTGTGTCGACGATTTTGTGACTCGATACTCCGTCAAGAACTCAAAGAGCGACAGATTTTCTAGGTTTTCCGGTCTGTTCTTATAGTAGCCGAGATCAGTGCTAAAAAATGAACGTGCCTGCCCATCTGTCGCGACAAACACACTGTCTCCACTGGTACCATCGTGGACCTGCTTGTGCACAGCGGGGATTCTGATGAAGAGACGGCTAGCGTTACAGAGGTCTTTTCCTGTGCGTACCCACAGTGCTTCCTGGATACTAACTTCTCTGGAGTTCAAGATACTCATGATCATTCGCCGCGTTTGCTGCTTGACAGTCAAGCTGTCGGAGTTTTTGGACAGCTTATGCATTTGCCGATCAGATTGTCGGCCTTTTTCTTGCTAGCACAAGTACGAAGCTGTGTAAACTGCCGCCCCGAAGCTTTCTCTATATAGATACTGGATATCCATGTTCGCAGCCCAGAAGGCCAACAAGGCGGGGCAGAAGGCGTTTAATCGTGAATGGTTGCGCTTAGTTGAGACAACCATGCGTGTGCGCTTGTTGCGATACACCATCTCAACTGATGTGTGGTCTCGATTTGGTCGCGGAAATCCAAAGCGACATGCAGAGTGCTGCCCTGCTGGCTTGCAGTATTTGGTGCAGCGATGCATTTGAACTGCTTGAGCAAGGCGCTCCACGTATTGCGTAGTGTCAGCGGAGCGAAGAGGATGCTCCGGGAGCAACAGCGAACAGGGATGCGTAGCGCCTTCCACCACATCTGCTGCAGCACTTAAATCTAGCTTTGAGCAGATGGTGCTGTCGATAAACTGCAAGAAGTCCTCAGGAAGAGAATCCGAATTGGAAAAAGAAAAACCCTCGGCCTCTTGGACCCATAGCAGCATGTGCACGTGTGGCGATCCTCGTTCCTGAAATTCTATCCTCCAGAAGTAGTCAACGATATTCCCTAGCGGCTTTCCTTCTCCATTTAGGACGTGCTGCCAAAAGGAGGTCCATCGATGGTCGAAGTGGTCAACAGCTAGATCCGCGTGATGAGCCAGGAGGTCGGCTTTCTGCACTGCGCTCAGTTTCTGGAGCTCGTGGTCGGACATGGAGGGCTCTGCAAGCCTGAGAAAGTCGATCCACAGCGAGTCGGCCGCTCTCAGAGTCACAAAAAACGTAGGGGCTTTCATGATAGGAGATTTAACCATCGACAGAACACGATGAGGCTGCTTCTTCCAGTATCCCGCGGACCCTTTCACAGAGCTCATCTGCGGTACAAGATTTGCAACGCAAGCGGTCAAAGCATTTTCAAGGTCCTTCCTGGCCGCCTCATTGGAGTTAACGGTTGAAAACAGTTGTTGAAGCAGGCTGGTGAGTTCTCGTGATTCGTCTACAGACGCCACTACTCCATTGACTATTCTCCGCTCTACCATGGAATGAGCAAAGTAGACAAACTGTGCATTAGAAGAGAACCTCCTGTGCTGGGGACGGAGAAGATGTGTGACCAACTCCTTCTCAGACACTTGTTTCTCTCGACGAAGACTGGGGCCACCTACGCCAAAGGAAAACAGACTTGGAAAAGAATGTTCGTACAAGAAGTCGGAGTGGTCGAACAAACACAGGACCTCTGTCCATTTGCTCCTGCAAAATCATCGTGGCCAGGCTCGTTTCGCCGTGGCAGGTTTTTTCCTTTGAAGGCATTAATGGCCAGCTCTTTCAAGGGAACTGATTCAGCATTGTTGAGAACGAACACGTTAGGAGGAGGTCGTGGCAGAGCTAACTCTGACGCCTCGTCGTCACTGACGTCTGTGGGGTCCGTGCGGCGAGATTGCGCACCTGAGTTATTGAGAACCAACACGTTACGAGGAGGTCTTGGCGGAGCTGACTCTGACTCCTCGTCGTCACTGACGTCTATGGGGTCCTTCGGGCGTGATTGCGCACCTGAGTTACTCTTTTGCGTGGCAGCCTGTTGCGTAGCAGTGCAATCTGGATCACTTGTGGAAATGAACTTATCGGTCCCGTCAACGATGCGCCGTAAAACGCCCTGGTCAACATGGACGTTCTCGTACCGCGAATTGTACTGCTTCAGGTACCTTCTTCCTCTCATCATGTGCTCAAACCGGACAGGCAGGTCATCAGCCATGCTCTGCCCATGCTCATCCTTCAGTAGGATCACAGAAGAGGATTCTGGGCTTCTGGGAGTGGCGCTCACGATCGATTGACTTGGGTTCCAGGACGATATGGTCTGCCCGATACCATGCAGCTGCTGGTAGTGATGGCGTCGAAAAATGCTAGTCGTCGGGATCACAATAGAGAGCAATGTTATCTCCAGTACATTTAAGTCAGAATGCTCCTCAGGAAAGTCGTCGAACATATGAAAACCATTTCGTTTCGATAACTTAGAGAACGTTTTTCGCTTCAGGCACTCGTTGCATGAAGCACATAGGGATATTTCGTCTCGCTCACGGTTGATACTCGCTGTGAACAGCCAGCTCTCGTAGAATTCCTCATCTTCAGCCTTCAGTGACTGCAGGAGTGAAAAGTCTTCGTATACCAGTTTTCTAGGGAGCCCGCTTCACCTACCTTTTTGTAAGGGTACGTGACAGCTGTGTTGTGTGTGGCGTACTCGCCACAAGAGCCACAAGCATGCTTGCGAGCCGCTCGCAAGGCGTCCGTGTACATCGCAATGTCTTCTTCACATACGTCTCTGAAGACAAGAGGGCGTTCGTCATCTGATGTCGTGCTACGTTGCCACCGAGCACGTTTGAGCTGCCGACGAAGTTTGCACTCGAGACGACGTTTGCGACTTTTTGAGACGTGCTCGGGTTCATCAGATATTCCTCGGCGCTCGCTTCTACGAATTGAGGGCTCTGGAGACGACAATCGGGATGGATTCGCTGCCGGATTGCGCTGCATTGGCTGCCTCTCGTTGTCAGGAGAGGTGCGCTGGCCAGTGTGTCCGGAACGCGGTCGTGCGTCCAGTATTCTACAATGGTTTGCCCCTGCGATGCTTCGAACATCAACTGCTGATTCCATAACACTCACGTCTCGTCTGCTTCGTCGCGTTTGTTGCTCATTCGGTGTGGTCACTGAGCCCTCTTCCACGCTTGCTGTGGCGACACGAGCTTGCATGTCTGATTGACCAACGTTTCCTCCTTGCGCTCCGACTCTCTGACTGGGATCTCGAGTTGTGCTCAATGGTGCTTCAGAGTTTCCCGCTCCCGCATAAACAATTTCAGTACAATGATCGTCTCCCGGCTGCGATGCATGGATAGAATTGCACTGCGCAGAATACCTGCTTGGGTAGGTACTGGAATCCAGAGACCGACCTTCCATTGCAATCACGGACAAACAGCGCTCAAAGCGAATCCCACCCGCACGAAGGAGCACCCAAGTCAACCACAAGGACCTCTTCAAAAAGGTGTCGGGGCCAAGACGTAGAAGCCACTTGCGCGAAGGGAGAGACAGCGCTTCGACGTTGAGCGGCCCCGTGAGGGCTCAAGGGGTCCGTGCCCAGCCGCAACCGCACGCCGCCGTCCCGGACCTCGGCGTATGCGTGCGGGAGTACGGGGACAGCCTATTAAGGGCAGGTTGGGAGCGGGAGATCAAGACCGATAGAGAAAGAGCCCTCCAGCAAGGTCCACGAAGGTGAGACCTGAACGTTGTGCACTCTACAAGCACCACAAGACCAAGACGACCGCACAGACAGTGTCAGCCGAGGCGGAGCACACCAAGAAAACGAGGACAGATACGGTTACAGGGACTCCGCGTGGGAGTCGGAAGATACGTCCATGTACGTCCTCCACACGGCGTTGAAGCAGTTGCAGCTGCACGGAGCAGTCGTGAGCCTTGGAATCTGCGCCGAGTTGGAAAGAACTCACAGTGAGAGTCCCCGGACAGACGGTCTGCTCACTCAGAGAGATGGCGTAGAGTCGACTGACACCCTCTCAACGGTGGGTTGTGGAGAATTGCCAACAAACATAGGGAGTCAGCTTGCTAGCAAGGTCCACCGAGAAGGCAACTGGACAACGAGCACTTGAGACGCGCAACGAAGCGCAAAGAGCGTCCAACGCTGGTTCAACCGCTGCAACACACACCAGGTCGGTAGCAGCGTCGACGCCAGTATATATAGCCCTGGCCACCGCGTGCAGATGCACGCCCGCCTGTCCAGCACGCGTAGCGATGCTTGAGACACTCAGACGCTACAACACCCGTGTAGTAGATAGAGACACGAGGCTGGCGGCCACCGAGGGCCCTGCATCTGACGGCCTGGAGCTCCCGACAAAGAGAGCTATCAGGGTCTCGTGAGTGCTGTGACCAGAACAAGGGACGATGCCGATCTCACGCGACACGGCAGGTTCTTGTCCGGTGCTGCCCTAGCTTGCTCCAATGGACAGCCCATGATTGTCAGAAAGCCACTTCCGAGTGCTGGAAGCCTATGGCTCGTGCGGTCAGCAGCTCTCAGAGATCCACGGACTGTGCGGATAGTACAGGATGTGGCGTGGCACCCGTACCCATCCTCGATGAGGTCTTGTGCAGCCCCACCCAAATCGTTCACGACGTGCGACGTCGGGTTCGTGTGTTGAATATGCGACGACCCTGGGCACAACCAGACACTGGGATACCCCTCAGGGATCGACATGCTTTCGCAAGCAATTGAAGTAGCCTATCGCGGAGCGAGGGTGCCCTGGTCTGCCAGAGCTGCAGCACCCCGAAACAGTGCTCGAAAGTCAAAAATCTGACAGGTGCCGACTTTGCAGCCCTCAGGAGCCCATCTGACAACATAAAAGGAGAAGAGGTAGCCCCATCATCAACAATGCCAACAATCGTGCCAGATCTCGCGCGATCGGATTCGAGGGGCGATGGCTGGAGGAAGGGAATTGCCGACTCAAGTGCTGCCTAAGCAAGCCTCTGAGAGCGACGAACACTGACGAGCAGTGGTAGCCCCGGCTCCGTTTTGACGGAGTTCGTGACGAGTCGAAATCGGATTGGCAACAAGAGGGATGAAGGATAGCCATTCGTAGAGCGAAAGAACTGTTGCCTCGAGAGGCACGATGCAAGTCTGACAAACTGACAAATATCAGCGAGATGTGGAAGACATGGCATCAATCCGGACGGAACGCAATTCCAGGTCTCGAGCGCAGCGATTGGCCCATTGGAGTTGCACAAAGGCCATTTGAGCGATGGCAGACGTGTCCCAACATTCCCCGGCATCGTCCCATGCCTGGAGCGATCGGATGGGCGACGCGAACAAATGGCGAATACCGTCGGCAGCACCAATGCCTCAGCTCCGACACAGTGCATCGCTCTGTGCGGGAGATTATCTAACGAGCAGTGGAAGCGCAGCATCACCACAACCCAGAATCGTGGAAGATTTCGGACGATCAGACTGTGGAAGCGAGTGCCGGACAATGCCCATTGGTTGCTCCATCGGGCTTCCCGATCTAGTGCGATATTTTGCACGGCCCTCAAAGTGACACTTCCTAACGAGCGGTGGATGGCCCGTCTGCATATTGCCCGGAATCGCGTCACGCCTCGCGCGATCCGAGTGGCTACGTGAGCAGCCGAGGAGTGCTGATGGCAGCACGATCTCCCCAGATCCCACACAGTGCGTCGCTCTGTGCGGGAGATTATCTAACGAGCAGTGGAAGCCCAGCATCACCACAACCCAGCATCGTGGAAGATTTCGGACGATCAGACTGTGGAAGCGAGTGCCGGATAAAGCCCATTGGTTGATTCATCGAGCTGCCCGATCTCGTGCGATATTTTGCAAGGCCCCCAGAATGACACTGCCTAACATGCCGTGGTAGGCCCGTCTCAATATTGCCCGGAATCGTGCCGTGCCTCGCGCGATCGGACTGGCGACGCGAACAACGGAGGAGTACCGTTGGCAGCACGATCGACTCGTGTCCGTCAGAGTGCATCGTTCTGTGCAGGAGGTTATCCAGCGAGCGGTGGGAGCCCAGCACCATCTCAGCCCGGCTTCGAGTCAGATCACCGGTGATCGGAGTGGAGGACCGAAGGCTGCGTGAAAGCCACTCAGTCCTGGTCGCCGTGTTTCAGGGTTGCTCCGAGTCGTGCTGTGTCTCGCGCGATAGCATTGGCCACTTGAAGGCTGGAGACAAGCCATCCGTAGAGCCATTGCGCTGCCTGTTGATGTGACGTATGACGAATGACCCCCCAAAACATGGCTGATCCGTTTCTGGCACACCCA
>Ga0209093_1001743_pt1 | contig 12388 bp, 9 predicted proteins | sample SidtaG_4_FD_187450 | JGI IMG/M metagenome (GOLD analysis project Ga0209093, IMG submission 187450) | Marine algal microbial communities from Sidmouth, United Kingdom - Sidmouth_Male1 metaG (SPAdes) (version 2) | ecosystem: Host-associated > Algae > Red algae > Unclassified | place: Sidmouth...
GCCTTCGAACTGGCAAGCTACCCACCCGGCATGTATTTTTTGAGTGTCGATGATGGTAAAGAATTGATGAGTAAACGTTTTGTGAAGCATTAATTTTAATATCAGGGAGAACGAAAGTTTATTTTTTTCGCCTTCCTTAAGTACACTGTTTTATAAATTTATTTACATTTTTTGACGTTTATTTTGAAATGAATCGAATCAAAAATGACGCGAATACTCACTGTATTTAAGGATTTTTTGGTGAAGAGTCATTTTAAAAGAAATACTCAAAAAAGTAAATAAATTTGTGAAACAGTGTATTAAGTATCAGGAACCAAATAAATGTATATTCTCGACTTGTTCTCTTTCCTTTATACTTCACCAAGTTTTCCTTAAATGTAGTGAGTATTCGCGTCAAATTTGGTTCGTCTAAAGAAAAAATAATGACGCGAAGAATGTACATTTATTTAATTCCTGATACTTATATAAATTTTTGAATGGGAGATTCGCATTAGTCGGCAGACATCTTGAAGATATAACGGTACCCCACATCTTTTCGGGAGTGTGTACATGAGTTGGTGGTAGAACTGAATGAATTTTGTGTTTTGTGTGTCATTCTTAAAATAAAAGTATATATCAGGGTGACTTTTTAGCTCAATCATGAATATATGGTAAATACATTCATTCACGTAAAAAATAAATAATGAAAACATTACCATTCAACCTATTAACTATTCTACTGTTTTTTGCTGGTTCAACTTATGCCCAAAATCCGGTAGTACCTGATGCTTTATTCACAGAGGTAGATGAGATGCCTCGCTTTTCGGGGTGCGAAGATTTTTTAGGCACATTTGAAGAGAAGAAGCATTGTGCTGAAGTAAAACTGTTGGAATATATCTACGGTGGTCTCAGCTACCCTGCGGAAGCGCGAAAACTTGGTATTCAAGGTATAGCCGTCGTTAGTTTTATTATAGAAAAAGATGGCTCTGTGACTAGCCCTCGAATGTTACGTACTTTAGGCAGCGGTTGTGATGAAGAAATCATCCGTATTGTCAACACAATGCCTAAGTGGATTCCCGGCAAGCACGAAGGAGAGTCGGTGCGTGTACAATTCAATCTGTCGGTTCGATTCAAATTAGAAGAAAGAGACGCACCACTTCCTCCTGAGTTGGATATTCAAAACGCAAGCAATGTCAAGTTTCCTATGAAAATGGTAAGTTTTTATATACAAAACGGTACACCGCATGCCTACAACATCCAAACACCAACGGGTAGGACTGAATTATAGGCAAAATCGACCCAAAAGATTACTTGCAAATCAGGATATAAACTTATAGTTGCTAAAGGAACAAACAAAAAAATGGAAATAAAAGTGTCGGATAGTCTGGCATCAAAAGAAATCAACTTGAAAAAGACCCTGAAGGCTAAAAGCCTTGTTATCAATTGAGTTATTCAAGGTTTCTAATGAAAAAGTTGGTGTAAGCCCCACATCTTTGAGATATGACCCTTTTATCCTATATTTGCAGAGACGATGTGTAAATTGAAGGAACTGGCTTTTCGGGTTTAATAAATTACTAAAAAACACTCGCCTACACATCGACAAGCGACATGCTCAAAGGTGCGTTCAGCACTTCTCTTTTCTGATGCTTCCATGACTTATTTTCTGCCAAAACAAAACAAAAATCAGTACAATGGCTATTTTTGAACGCTTCTATTTGAATACAAAACGCCGCCGCAGCTTTGAAAAATAAGGCTTTTCTCATATATTTGCAGAGACAATATATAACTTTAAAGGGACAGGCTTTTCGGATTTTATTTTTCTCAAATATTGGATTGAAGAATAAGAACAGGTGAAAACATTGCCCTTATAAAACAAGTATTTCACGCTCAAAACGTAGTTTATTTGCTTAAATTTCTTAGATAATAAAAATTTGATTATCAATTAATTGTGTAATTTATTTTGCTTTTGTTTCCATTATTTATTTATTTTTTTGTCAAGCAGAATATTATTTATTCTCCTAATTTTGTCAATGTCTTAATTAATCATTTAACAAAAAAAATGTAGCCATGAAGTCAAATCTAAAATTGAGTCTATTATTGATAGTAGTATCCTTTTCAGGATTATTTGCTCAACGCAATATACCTCCACCACCACCTGCACAAGGACCTTATGAATGTGAAGAAACTACCGATTTCAATGGCGGGATAGCTACATCTTTCATAAAACCTATTCTTGAAAGTATCATACAAGAACAAATTGATACTATCAATAACGATAAAGAAAAAGAAGTAGATTATAAAATTCGTTGGAAACTATCCGAAAAAACAAAAGTCCATAGCCCTTCTACTCAAGTCACCAAACATAGAGACCGTTCTAATCAAAAATATGTGTTAATGCCATTTTTAGTACAGTTAGAAGCCTATGATATAGGTCCGCTCAATTTTGAAAGAATCATTTCTTTTACGGTCAACCTTAAACTATTCTGTCGGGATTGGCAGCATGGGAATGGAGTGGTAAAAATGGATGTTGATTTGACCGAGCCTATTATAAGTGGAGGTACGATAGCAGAAAGCATTCTTAACTTTTTTTCTTCAGGTAATTTAACCTCTTTTATTGACAATAAAATACAAGAGAAATTAAAGATTAATAATAGTTTCGGTGATTTTCCTTTTGGAAATCCTAATTGCGATTGTTTTGATATTAACAAGTTCTCAAATACTCCTCCTGCGTGGGAAATTAGTTGGGGTAAAAAAACGTACAGTGTCAGAAAGCAAGGTCTAAAAGCTTTTAGAAATGTAAAAATAGATTTTCAAGAGATTATCAGACATAAAGGACTGAGAACTCCTGCCAACCTTGAGGAAGATGTTGCTTTTGATATCTGGGTGAATGGAAAATGTTTTGAATATCCTGCCAGACATCAAAATAAAATTGTGATGAAAGAGGAGGATAAACGTTCCATCAATAATTTCTCCGTAAAGGTTCCTATCGAGGATAGAGTAGAAACTCTACAAGTCATTGTGGTGGCAAAAGGAAGAAAAGCAGGAACGAATGGAAACCGCAGTCAAGTCACTTCTGGTTGGTCAGATTTTACGAAAGCGAGCAAATATGGTCAGGGCAATCGCTTTGTTCAAACTAAAAAGGAGAATATTATTCCTCCCGACCGTTTTAATCCCAAGCCTAGTTCTATGTGGGTTAAAGACTATGAAATTAAATTTAAAGTTGAATATTTTGATAATAGTGTGGCAGTAACTCCCGATAAGGTAGTGGCTCCAGTTGAAACAAAGCCCCCTACCAAGAAACCATTTCAAAAACAACAAAAAGCAAAAAGACCTCAACTAAAAGTCGATAACTAGATTTTGCGGCACAAAATAACACCAAGTAAAATTGAATACTTAAAATTTGTCACACCGAAAGTGCGAAGGTTTAAACTTAAATCTGCGGACCAATAAAAAGACTTGACAATATTACGGATTGCCTAATTTAAAAAATAAAGGTGACTTTTCAATCATTGAAAATGATATATAACTGAAACGATGGGCATGTTTAGGCGAAAATTAAACATACCAAACGATGTTTCAAGTTCCTTGTTCAACATTGATTCTGGGGCATAATTCACTAAGTAAAGAAAAAAAATTATGAAAAGTTTGAAAAAAAATAAAACCGAAGTAGGCAATTACTATCTCCATCTTTTGAGAGGGTTTTGTCTATTATTAATTTGTTTATTGACCATGCCTTCCATGCAAGCTTCTGTTTTAAAGTTTGAAAAAAACATTGCTTGGGCATCCTTTCGAGATTTGACGAGTTCTGAATTTAGTGCAAAATTTAGTGAATATAAAAAAGACTATATCTTAATTGACACAGAAGCCTATAAGGCGGGGTCTCGCACTAAATATGCCATGGTTTGGCGCAAAAATACTGATAGACGAGCTTGGGCTGCTTTTCGAAATATGAGCAGCAATGAGTACCACGAAAAGTGGGCGCATTACAAAAGTCAAGGCTATCGACCAACCGACATTGAAAGTTATCGTGTGAATGGTCAGCAAAAGTATTCTGGAATTTGGGTCAAAAATAAAGAGGGCTATGGTTGGAGTTCCAAACGTAACTTAACAGCAAGTGAATATGGCACCTATTTTCAAGAACAAAAACGTAAAGGATACCGAGTAGCCGACATAGAGGCTTATCAAACTAATGGAGGTACTCGTTATGCTGCGATTTGGGTACAAAATAAAGAAAATATTGCTTGGGCACAACTCAGAGATATGTCTAGAAGCTCTTACCAAAACAAGGTCAACGAATATAGTAATAAAGGTTATATACTCGTAGATTTTGAAGCTTATAAAGTGGGAGATTCCGAAAAGTACGCTGCCATTTGGGAAAAACGCTCAGGCTTTGCTTATCAAGTCAGAACTAATTGTTCAGAGGTACAATTTGCTAATCTTTGGAGAGAGTATAGAGACCAAGGCTATCGCTTAGTCGATTTTGAGCGTTATCAAACCAATGCTGGAACCCGATATGGTGGGGTGTGGATAGAAAATAGTAGCCGATTTAAGTACTCCAAAAAAAGTCAATTGGATGCCGTAATCAAAAAATACCATTCAGATAATAATATACCTGGAATTTCAGTAGCAGTAGTGAAAGATGGTAAAATGGTTTATCGTAGAGGCTTTGGTTATGCCAACAAAGAAGCTAAAAAGGTAGCACATGGTGAGTCCATTTATTTATCAGCTTCCATTTCTAAAGTAATTGGTGGAACTATCGCTGCAGAATTACAAGAAAGGGGACAGTTGAATTTTAATAATACCACTCGAAGTTACTTGACCAATGTTAGACAATCTGATGGAAATCGAGTCACCTTGCCAGCCAGACATCAGCACACAGTAGGACAGCTTTTTGCACACCTCGGTTGCATTCAAGCTTATAGCGGACCAGAACCGACCACTCAACACTATGTCAAAGCTATTGATGCTTTGCCTCAAATCTGGAATGCCTCCTTCATAAACGATTGTGATACTGGCTCCGATTATAATTATTCTACGCATGGCTTTACCTATTTGGCTGCTGTTTTAGAAAAAATTACTGGAAAAACATCGGCTCAACTTATTCAATCTGAAATTGCTGTACCTCATAAATTAAGCTCTATTCGGGCTATGTATACTAGTGCCTCTGTTCCAGCCAATTATGAACGAGTTAAGCCTTATAATGATAATAACACCCCCACGTCATTTGCCGACAACAGTTGGAAGGTTTTTGGTGGTGGCATTGAAGCTTCGCCCGTTGATTTGGCTTGGTTTGGTTGGAAGGTTTTGTATGGCAAAGTCGTTAGCAAAAGCACTAGAGACAATGTACTTTGGAATAGAGTCAACCCTAGTTTTGTACGGGGTATTGGTTGGAGAATCCCTACCGTAGATGGAAAAAAGGTGGCAGAACACGGAGGTTCAGTTAAGGGTACAAGAACATTTATGCGAGTATATCGAGATGATGGATTAGTGATTGTGGTCATGACTAATCGCCGTAATCAGGGGTCAGGCAGTTTATCAGATTTAACGACAGCTATTGCCAATACCATATTTTAAATATGTAAATCGATATTTGAGCTTATAGCTTGAAAAATAATAAACCTACGTGACAGTTTGCAAATAACTGTCACGTTTTTATGTTTACCCTCAAAAATACGCGCCAATTCATAGTGCTTCTTTTGGAGGACACTTGGATACGATAAAGGTGTTGGTCAAAAATGGGGCAGATTTGACCCTAAGAAATGAATTGCCAATTGATACGGCAAAAAGGCAAAACCAAATGGAAACTGTTAAATATTTTGAAGAATTAAAGTAAACACAAAACGACTCCGCAGCTTTGAAAAATAAGCCTTTTCTCCTATATTTGTAGAGGCGATGTGTAACTTTAAAGAGATTGGCTTTTTAGAATGAGTAATCCGCTAAAAAACACTCACCTACACATCCGCAAGCGACACACTCAAAGCTGCGTTCAGCACTTCTCTTTTCTGATGCTTCCATGACTTATTTTCTGCCAAAACAAAACAAAAATTACTACAATGGCTATTTTTGAACGCTTCTATTTGAACACAAAACGCCGCCGCAGCTTTGAAAAATAAGCCTTTTTTTCATGTGTGTAGAGGCGATGTCTAACCTTGAAAAGACTGGCTTTTCGGATTATACTTTTCAAGATAAATTACAGATATAAACTAATCGCAAAAATACATCTCTCATTTTTAGTGAAAAAAATATTTAATTTTATTTGCATTAGTTAAAATTAATATTTATAATTGTAGTCAAGTTTAGCTTCAAAGCAAATCTCCGTATTCCACTTGTCAGAAAGCTATGTAAATAAAAAATATACTTAGTAAAACTATGAAAGAACAGAATTTAGGACTTCAGGTAAAGGCATTAATCCTTAGTGGAAAAAATGACGAGTTCAAAAAATTGGCTCAAGAAGTCGGATTAGAAAAAATAAAGTGCAATACCAATCCCGACGAATTGGCATCCATTCATTGGGCGGCAGGTGCAGGGAATATTGAGATAGTACAATATCTACTATCTGATGACATCAATGAAAATCCGAGCCTGACAAGAGGCAATAATTTCACACCACTCCACGCTGCATCCATGCACGGATTTACCCAAGTCGTTGAATTACTCATCGAAAAAGGAGCAAATGTCAACACCCAAACAGACCCTCAAAAATACGCGCCCATTCACAGTGCTTCTTTCGGAGGACACTTGAAGACGATAAAGGTATTGGTCAAAAATGGCGCAGATGTGACCCTAAGAAATTATAGAAATGAATTGCCGATTGATACGGCGAGAAGACAGGAGCAAGTGGAGGTTATTCAATACTTTGAAGGATTGAAGTGAATGGAAAATATACGCAATGCGAGTATTTTCAAGTTCTATGCAATTAAGAAGAAATAAATACTCAGGTCAAATCAAATTTCGTAACAAAAAACAAAATAAAAATGAAAAAGACATTCTTAATTTTAATTCTAACCGCTTTATCATTTGCGGATGTTTATGCCTTATGCATTGGATGTGGGTGTCAAAGGGCTTACACAAAATGTATGTCACATAATGTCAGTAGTGATTGGTGTCTCACAAATCCTTGTGGAGAGAAAGAGTGCAAAGGTCAAAGAAGAGGTTGTCATGGTACGGGAATAAGAATACAGCTTGGAATTGCAAACCCAATTGACCCTGATTTTAATGACGTAATTGAAATTGATTGGGAAAGATTTGAAGACAGTAAACTCAATTCAAATTTTAAAGATAAACTAACACCAATTATGCCTGTAATTGAGAAGGCTAAATCGGGGGTTGAACTAACAGAAAAAGACTATGATGCAGTTAGTAACGTCGGTAATTTTCAGATTAATCAAAAAGATGTTCAATTACTCTACCAAAGTAACACAGACTTTGATTTTCTCAAATTATTTCTTGCTTTTGTCTTAGGAATTGTTTCAATGATAATTGCCGGAAGATTTATAAAAAATAAGGATTAAAAAAAGCGTAGAACAAACCCCACATCTTTGAAAAATAACCCTTTTAACCGGGTGCAATTGGGATTTGTCCCCCTTTTTGAATTTGAAATTTATAAAAATCTAATTATCAACGTTTTAAAAAATAAATGTATTTTACTTCATTTTTTAATTAAAATATTTTAAAATATATAAAGTATTCATAATTAGATTTAATGAAATTTAGGGGGACAAATCCCAATTACGCCCCTTTTAACCTTTGTTCACAAGATATGCATACTGAAGATTTGAAATTATTCACAGGAAACGAAACGAATTAATTTTGAAATTTTTGATTTAATATTTTCACTTAATAAAAAAATAAGAATGGGATTTATTATTGCAGGTATAATTATTATTACCCTAGTTGTTATTTCTGGAGCGGCTGGAGCGGCTGCGGCTAATGACCCAAATACAGGATCAGGATCGGGGCAAATAGATGACAATTGTGAGGCTTGTAGGGCGGATAGGGCTTGGTATAGAAATTTGAGATGGCGACGAAGAGTTGCCTTGTCTGGTTGGTGGATAATGAACCAAGCAAGGTGTGCTTTAAGAGGGTGTTAAGATGAGGTCAAATTCATTGTAGTCGATAGTAATTACCTTGTAAGCACTAACCACATGCCAGTTAGTATTTTCTTATAATATTGGTAGTTAACACAGCATAGCCGACAAGCCTTCTAATTAGCTTTGCGAGACCGTACGCAAACATTGAAATTCTACCGCACCACCTCATCTATAAAAACCCGATACTTCCCCATTCCCGTTATGATACAATCAAATGGAGGAAGGTATTGACCCTATCAAAAAAGCTGTTCCCTATGTAAACTTAGGTACTTTGGGTCGGTTCAACCTTTACGCCATCTGATGAAGCGTAATACCTTGAATTTTGGAAAGGATGGCGTAGGGATGCCTTACGTTATCGCCAATAAAAAACTAAAATGGAATTAACAAATGCACAAGCTACAATATTAATCGGGATAACTTTTTTTATAATTTATATTGCAAGAAAATTCTATAAATATCCTCTTGACGGATGGTTATTTATTTTAAAAATAATTAAATCAATAAGATTCATTCTTACTGGAATAGTAGGTTTCATATATTTTATTTTTCCTTTTGATATAGTTCCTGATGTTTTAGTTCCCTTTGGGTGGATTGATGATATTGGAGTTTTTTTACTGGCTCACACAGTATTCAAATTTATTTCCTTCGCAGATAAAATTGAAAAGAAAAAACAAGAATTGAAAGAACGTTACAGAGACAGATTTTAAAACTAATCTAATAAACAGAAAAAATGATAGAGGAACAGAAAAAAGGATTTTTTTATTGGCTATGGAGAATTATTGTCGGTATTGGTGTATTGATTGCAATTCCAGCAGGTATTTCGGAATTTACAGGTATTCAACTGCCAGATTTATTGGGTAATTCAAATAAGACGGAGTGTGTAATACCTGATTTGTCAGGTTTGAGTGAATCAATTGCAATAATTCAGATTAAAAATTTAGGTCTTATACCTGTTAAGAAAAATGTCTTTAACAAAAATATCAAAAAGGGAATGGTAATTTCTCAATACCCTCTTGCGGAAAATATTATTCCAAAGTGCCAAGGCAAAGTTGTTATCGAAGTTAGTTCCAGTGTAGAAAGAGATGAAATAATTGAAGAAATTTCAACGGCTAAAAATTATGATTCCTCAAGTAAGGACTCAGGAAAGCTTGGAATATGGAGCCTACTTTTAACAGTATTTGGATTTTATTTGATATTTAAATTTTTTGATTATTTCTCTTGAAAGTTAAAAAAAGAATACTGATGAGAACAAATAAGGCTTCATACGCTACAAAGCACCAAGCACTGAAGCCGAGTAAAAAAATCTGTTCCTTATGCAAACTTTAATACTTTGGCTCGGCTCAATTGACATCTTTACGCTATTTGTCAAAGCGTATAGTTACTTGAACTGTAGAAAGGGTGGATAGGGATGCCTTTAAATTATAGCCAATTAGAATTGAAATTAATAATTAATCATAAAAAGATAAATATATGATATTTAAGACTTTAAAAGGTTTATCCATTGTTTTTATACTTTTATTTACAATTGGCTGTAATAACAGTCCAAATCCAATCAGTTCTATTAATACTTTATTTAATATACGGGCATTTAATTCGCATCCAGTATATCATATAATGGATATTCGAGACTGTGGTGCGTATTCTAAAGTGTTTGATACAAACAAGGTTTATTATTCTGCAAATACTAGTGGGAAATTGACTTATATTCTTGAATTGGGAGTTTCAGACTGTAGTGAAGATAACAAATTAATCCAAGTCCAACAAAATGCGTTTGCTAATTTTGGAGACTTACTGTTTCTTGACGGATCCGAGTTAGATAATGGTTTTTTCCCCGAAGATAACGATATTTATAAATTAAAGATGACTGGACATAAGATTGGTTCAATTAGATATAGTGAAAATAAAGTAACTATATATATTCCAAGTGATAACTATATTAAAGATTTTGTAAGTAATTGTGTGCCCGCAGGAAATGATCATAAAAAGCACCTATTTAACATTTTACATATCTTAAATCTTGGATTTACAGAAATACCAACTTTTTCTGCAAGGGAATATTTAGGGTATGATATAAAAAAGGGAGATGAGAGTGTTCCTAAACTTTCAAAGATTGCATTCAAATATGATGGAGTTTACATGGAAACTAAGGGGGATTGTGAGAATACAAGACACAATTTCCGTAAGTTCTTATCGAAGCATCAAGTACTTAAACTATTTCGAGAACATAGTTGTTATAAAGTCTTTAAATCTAACAAGCCAAATAAAAACTCTGAATTGTATGAATTACAAGATATACATAAAGTTGGTCGAGGACAACTTCAGTTTAGTAAAAAAACTGGGTATTTAGAGATTATATTTGTTCTGTCTGGTGCTGAAGCACTTCCCCCAGATTAATATTCGAGAGAACAAAAACCCTCATAAGTTTGATTATCTTCTTTTATAGAGATGATAAATTTGCGATTTTATAATCTGATAAATGATTTTCGTAGGGTGAAAAGTAAGTAAGAATGAGGTACTTGGGCTGTTTATCGTTCAGCCCTTACTCCACCACGCCCCTGCGACTTGCTACGTGCCGATTTACCGTAGCACGGGGAGAACCTCATCTCCCAAGAGTAATTCTATAAATTTCTTATCTTTGTAGAAGGTGTCCATTCGAGGCACACACAACACATAGCCGTCCATACTCCTTCGTCGCACGGCGGCTATACTAACCGTAAACGCAAAACCAAACCCCTACCTAACCACCACCTCATCCACAAAAACCCAACACTTCCCCCCGGCACCTTTATGAAAAGTCGGACACACCCCCCGATTCTTAGCCACCACCTTCACATACCGTGCTTTTCGGGAAGTTTTCACCCCAAAATTTTTGATAATAGAGCCTTGTTCTTTCGGTGAAATATCATTCACCACCTTACCTGCCGATTTAAATTTCTTCCCATTCTTGGAAGTAAAAAACTCCACTTCCAGCGGCATAAAAATCCATGAATTTTCATCCTGAATAAAGCCCGCTGACAGGTCAGACACCGTTTGTTTTTTCCCTAAATCCACCACAGCCACCAAGTCGATACCTTCATAGCCTTGCCAAGTCCCTGTCCGGTAATCATTGCCACCGCGAATATAATCCACCAAAGCCATATCGCCTCCGGCGGAATAGTGGTCGGCATATTTAGAGTACAATTTGATGTCCCGAAACTCCGCCATTTTAAAAAACTCCGAAGTCGCTTTTTTACTGTCTATTGCGCCGCGTTTTGTTGCCCATACCGTTAGTTTGGCATCCTCTGCGATGTCGAATGGAGCTTTGTAAGGTCTTGGTTCTCCGTCATTTAGCGTATAAAAAATATTTGCATCCGGTGTCACGCAGCCCAGCGTGATTTTGGTCGAATTAGGAAACGCCTTATCGCCCGTCACCACTGCGGGAATCGCTACTACTTCTTTGCTTTCAATCTTCGTCATCGGACGGTCTGCGGGGGATTTTCCGTAATTTGGATTTGGTTTCGCGCCCATATCGAAAGCCAAGTCACCACCTTGCATGATGTGTTGGTGCGTGATGTAGGTCGGCGTATGCGGGGCATCATTCAGCGTGGCAGATTGTATATAAACATCGTCGCTTTGCCCCTCGGCGGTCACGCTAAAAGCCTTGCCGTTTTCCAGATGAATCGTCACCTTATCCAGCCACGGCGACCCAATCGCATACTGCACACTCCCCGGCGCAACGGGATAAAAACCCATCGCACTCATCACCAGCCAAGCCGACATTTGCCCGCAGTCCTCATTGCCCGACAAACCATCCGGCGCATTGCTGTACATTTCGTTCATAATGCGCTGCACGTAGGCTTGCGTCTTATGCGCTTTGCCCACATAATTGTACAGATACGCAATGTGATGACTCGGCTCATTGCCATGCGCGTACTGCCCGATAAGCCCCGTAATGTCGGCTTGGTCGCGCCCCGTACTTTTGGTATCTGCCGTAAAAATCGCGTCCAGATGCGCCTCCAATTTCGCGGCACCACCGAGCGCGTCCATCCAACCTGCGATGTCCTGCGGCACGTAGTAACCGTACTGCCAGGCATTGGCTTCGGTGTAGTTAAAATTGACTTCGTAAGGCGTGAAAGGATAAAACCAACGGTTGTTCATACGCGCCCGTATAAAGCCCGTCGAAGGGTCAAAAACATTTTTATAATACTGTGCGCTCGCGTAAAAATCGTCTGCCACTTCGCGCTCGCCCATCTCGTCTGCCATCACCGCAATCGTCCAATCGTCGTAAGCATATTCGAGCGTTTTGGAGACGCACTCCGCCGCTGCTTCGCCATGCAAAA
>Ga0209093_1001744_pt1 | contig 12379 bp, 14 predicted proteins | sample SidtaG_4_FD_187450 | JGI IMG/M metagenome (GOLD analysis project Ga0209093, IMG submission 187450) | Marine algal microbial communities from Sidmouth, United Kingdom - Sidmouth_Male1 metaG (SPAdes) (version 2) | ecosystem: Host-associated > Algae > Red algae > Unclassified | place: Sidmouth...
ACGATCTGGTCCCCAAGAATCTCATCCCACTCCAAGTAAATCGTTTTGTGTTAAATCAAGTACAAAAACCGGGTGGCAAGTGCGTTTTAATTTCACATTCCTCGATCTCTCGGGCTCTGTGGTGCCTTCGTGGTCCTGGTTATATCCACTGTGGATAAAACCGGAACGGATATAACTGAATAATGACTGTACCCGTGAAATTCTGGGTTGTCGGTATCCCAGATCGTTCTCAGCGCGGGTATGCCTACACCTGTAAATGAAAATTATATTCGGTTTGTGCAGTTAACTTTGGAGTTTCGGGATGTCAATCTCCGTCGAGAGACTAATATTTTCACGGAGCCGGCCTTCCGTCGCCTCCCCTGCACCGTCGGTAGGGCCGTCCGGGCGGCAATCAGAGCTGTCGGCCCTTTCAACTACGCCCGCGCGGGGTTCGATTGGAACTCGCGGTGGGAGTGCAAAACTCTGAGCGTGATTCACTTGGAAAGCAAGAAAAAGGGTGCGGTGTGGGGACGACCACCACAGTGCCGCGTGGTGGGCCAGGATGGAAGGCGCGACGGAGGAAGGGATAAAGCACTTTTTTCGCTGGAGGGGCGCCGAAGGGCCGAAGAAGATGGATGGTGAGCTGCGACTCGCTTCGAGTATGTGCAGGATGAGCGATGTTGGCCATTTTTCCCACACACTGCCTCTTTGCAGTTTGCCACGCATGGAATTGTGACAGAAATTTCCATTCAGGAGGCCGTCAAGAGTATCGGATTCTTCAAAATCGAGAGTACGGGTAATACTCTTTGATACCCTCCGTTATCCGCTTTAGCGAGTATCTGGCAACTGGTCATTCACCGAGTATGGGTATGGGGCTTGCACCGAAATATCACGCGTGTACGGGTATATACCCGAAAAAGTTACTCGGGAAACACCCTTGCCGAAGTGCTCTCGGTGGGGCCTGGTGCAAACGTATGGGATGATGATGGACGGGTTTCGGCAATTCATGGTAAATTGAAGAGCAGTATTTGAGCTGTACCGACTTCCATGACAAAATCAGTAAGTCGGATTTCTGATCGAACAAAAATCTCAAATTTGTCAAAAGTTGGTAAGTTCCAATCTAGCTGAAGCGGTTACTCCGTCTCTGTCAGGACCCCAGGACATGAAAATGGATAATTGAAGTGCGGACTCTATTATGTAGCCCCTTTGTAACACCGCGTTTTCTATTCTTGATTGGACGTGTTTCTTGCTACGGATCATACTAACCAAGCAGATTCCGAACAACGCTTGTCACCGGACGAACGCAGACTGGCGACTTAACGCAGGTCCTGTATTGGAATACTATGCGTTTGCATGATCAAATTTCTGGAGCGCATGTGTGTACTTTTGCGGAGTGGTAGACGCCGGACGAGGGAGAGTGGCCAGAATACAACAAACAGAAGGAGACAGCAGTAAGCAGTTTCGACCCTGGATGCCGTTGAAAAAGCATCGCCGGGCTGCTGGCAGCCTTTCCTGTATGCACACTATGGGAGCTCTGCGCTGCACGGAAATAAATGATTCGGAAGGCGTGCTGGGTGTCTTTGTACCTGGAATACGAACAGGAGATGCTTCCTGTCGACGGTCTGGGAGGGTGCCATCCGGCCGCTCGACTACTGAGAGGGGGGTGCCCAAATGGGCTCAGACGCAACGCCGGGGGGCTTCGGCGGGCTGAGAATCTCACGTACACTGGAGCAGATGAGGATCGGGTGCCCCGGATGCGTGAAGGAAACGAATAACGGGGGCGATGGAACCCTATCTAAGAACAACGAAGAGAAATTCAGAAAGGTTGCAGAAAATGTGCTGAAGATGGTTTGAAACCGGATGGGCACTGAAATATTTCAGGCTGCACCCGTCGCGGTTAATTTCTGCGGCTGATTGCAGTCCGGTGTGCACGTGACTTCGCTAACGATACGCTGTCATCTCTCGCAGCGGAGACTGACGGACGACGATATCCTATCGTTAGCGAAAGTCACGTGCGTCGATTCGCTAACGATTGGACAGGAATCCTTCTCGGTATCCGGGCACAGGTGCGTGCATGGTATGGGGGCCGTTATCCCTGCCAGCAAACGCAATTGAAAGGGCGGGAAGCAGGAATACAAAGTCCAAATCACACTAAGAGTAAGTGTGTGTTCGGAGCAGCAAGTAACACGATCGATTGGTTGATATTAATGTTGATCGACCTTTTATTTCCCAGTCGACCGCTGATAATTGGCGTCTTGCGTCTGTCAATCTGGTCGATCGCTCCAGTGGAAACAATCAAGCAAGGAGGCAGCCTAGACATGACAATATAGTCAGCATGAATGAACTGATGGGTGCCACTTGAGATGGGAAGCTGTCCTGAAGTGCAAGAACTCGGTTACTCGGCTGGATATGTTGAGAAGGAAATTCATGTTTGGCCATTGGGAAACCTACAATTATAATATCATATTGGATGTCGAGTTGTGTTCGGAACCCTACTAGAATGTACCACACTCAAGGCGGCTGAGAGCCGCGCTCGAGAGCACTGTCCAGTCTCGTGTACGACACAGAGACCGAGTCCCTGGCAAGGAGAAGAAGCGATCCAGGAGCTGAGACCCTGCCCGTTTGGCCGCGATTTGGGAGCTTCAGCGCTGGCAGGCTCTGTTAATCGTAGCCTCTTGTACCCGCTATCCTCGGCATGCAGGCTGCTCAGGCCACATTAGCGCTCGGTCCCACGGCCGTTGGGTTTCTGTTGGGGGTTTTCCCGCCGGTAGGCTCTGTTTATGGTAGCTTTTCTCGGACCCCAAAGTCGGCATGGAGACTGCTCAGGCCACGTCAGCGCCCGCTCGAACAGCTGCTGGTTTTGTTTTGGGGCTTTTTCTGGCGGTAGGCGCAGTTCATGGTAGCCTGTTGTGCCCGAAAAAGCGTGATGAAAGCTACTCAGGCCAGGGCGGCCCTCGTCCCTCCGGCCGCTGGTTTTGTTTGGGGGCTTTTCCCGCCGGCAGGCGCTGTGTAAGGTAGCCTGTTGTGCCCGAAAACATCGGCATGGAGGCTACTCAGGCCACAGCGGCGCTCGAACCCCCGGCCGCTGGTTTTGTTTTGGGGCTTTTCCCGCCGGCAGGCGCTGTCTATGGTAGCCTGTTGTGCCCGAAAAAGTCGGCATGGAGGCTGCTCAGGCAACGTGAGGGACCGTTTGTACAGGCGCTGGTCTTTTTGGGAGGTGTACGTCTGCCCGCCGGCAGGCGCTCATCATGGCAGCTTTCATATCCAGAAAAGTACAGGAAATGTTCTGCTTAGATCGGCTGAGCGCCGGGACCCGGGGGCGTTGGCCGCGCCGTGAGATGCGTTCCGCCGAAAGGCAGAAGTAACGCAGAGCCGTCAAAAGTGGGTAAGGGTGGATGCCGTTCACTTCAAGAGCCACTGGGACAATCTGTGCGAAATGCCACATGGGTTTGAGCTTCTGTTTCGAGACAGTATGATACGCTGCTGCGTTGGTTTCTGGTATCTTGTTCGTCGATGTCAGTGTTCCATTTGATCCTTGCAGAGAAAAACAAGAGATCACATTTGACATGCAATTGTGTATCCTGAAGGAACAATCCGGCACCCACGCTGGTGGTCCTGACGAGGCACCAGCTGAGGACTCTGGGCACTCCCAGTGTCGTGAGCGGTCCAGAACAGACTCTGGGACCTTTAGCACTGCTTCCAGGGACGTCAGCTGCCACGGCCGGTTGGTTCATCATTCGCATGCACGCAAGTACTGCGGCAGCACGCCAATGGCGGCGGCACATGCCGTGGCTGTCAGCGACATTTCTCGGGCCGGCGGTGGCGAGGCACACGCCCCACTCTCCCCTCGTCTTCCGCCCACGACACGGAGTTGCACCCCCCCCCTCCCCCCCTTCACTCTGCCCCCCACCTTCCCGCCGGCCGCTTACGTAGAGCCTCGTTTCACGCCCCATACCACCTCACATCTCCGTGTTCCCGCTATGCGTGAAGGGCCACCCTTTTTCGCCGCATCGATGGTCATCATAGAGCGCAGCGTGATCTTTTCTGTTGGTGACGCTGCTGCTGTCCTGGTGCGCCGCTCACAATTTCTCGGCTGAACAGCGGCACCGCTGCTTGTGGAGTGCGGTGACGCGCGCCACACTCAGCAACTCTGCGGCGACCGACACCGTCTTTGCCGCTGGCGCCACGCTGCGGGGTGTCTCGGGCTGCAACTGTGTCCGCGGCGGCGCGGGCGGGTGGGCCGGCGTGCCGCTTTGGGTTTCTGCCAGTGGATGGTCCCGGTACACGGCTTGGCGGCCGCCACTGCATGCATGCAGAGTGCGCCGCATCCTCGCCACCGCCGTGAGCGGCGCCCGCTGCCCTGAAGGTCTGCTATACTTGGCGGCATGCTGTTGACTTGGCACTCTTGACGGTGTATTTCTCACTGTTTCTTGCTTTGTCCCTTTCTTGCTCCTCCACAACGATTTCTCCAAGTTCGCATGCCAAACTCTGAGCCGGTCTCCGCGCCTTCTTCGATGAGTGAGAAAGAGGACCGTAAAAAGTCGGTCGGTTGTAGCTTTATGTTGATGCGTTTTTCTTTGCGGTTTTTTACGAACGTACGAGCGTTACGGAAACATGGTAGCCACTCAGCAAAAAACTGGAGATAAAATAATAGAACGCATCTAGGCACCGGGAAGTGGAGTCCCGTGGAATGCATACGCAGCACTAAACACTCCATGCACGCGGGAGAGCATAACACGTGAGATGCCATCACCACTTCCCGCTCGCCCCTCTCCCTTCCCCCCGTGCCCTGGTCCGATTCGAAGCACATCAACGAACCACTGTTCGAGGCCTTTATGGTTCACTGGAGGGCACCACTGGGCAACTCCAGAGGCATAGTGCGTGATAAAGGACGTAAGAAGAGCGTCGCACGCAGAGAAGATTACCACAAAGTCTCGAGCCACGACGGGCTCGTAATCGAGGCCCCACATCTTGAATGCGGCCAGCCACGCAGCTGCCGCGGCGTCCTCCCGGCTTAGACGCCGTCTCTTTGCCGTCTTCGAGCGTGTAGGCGCTGTCATCTTGCTGGAAGTACCGGCCGCAGCACCGTGCCCTTGCGCTTGTGGCGAGGATCCGCGAGCTTGTGCCGGGAGGTGAAGTCCAGTTGCTTCACCGTCTTTATCAGAGCCCCCCGTCAGCACCGAATCACCCGTCCGTTTGGAGGGCCGCAGGGGGGGAGGGGCGGGCGTAGTCAATGTCGGAAGCTCGGAGCACAAAGTGGAGTGTCGCGGCTTCGGGGAGTTGGCCGCTGTGGGCGTGGAGGACAAGCGTCTAGATGGCGGGCTGCCGGAAGCACCCCCGGTCTTGCGCGCGTCTGGTTCCGGCGTCACCGTGAGCAGTCGAGGCGCCTGTTGGCGAGCATCTGCTGCGGTGTGTCGGGCCTCGAGGATGTTGCAGACGGCGAGGAGCTCTTCAAGTGTCTTCATGACGAACCCAGAGGACCACGCGGACTTTCCAGCCGCACCCGAGCGAAGCAAATCACGACGGTCCTCCACCGAGCACTTGAAAAACGAAGAAAAACACGACAACGCATACATGCCACAGTCAACAGTGGCCCTTTGTTGAGGCACCGAGGGCGAGACGACGGAAAAACAGGTCGCTACCCACCGCTCGGGTGGCGTGGCGGTCTCCGCATCGAGAATCTCAAGCGCCACGGTACGCACACAACCAAAAAGAGAGGAGCGCACGCGGGAGTACCTGGAGGCACCACCACCGCCAAGCGAGTTGAAGGACGCCAGTGTGGCAACAGACCGACCCGTATGGGCCGCTCTTCCGTGCGCAGACATCCTCAGGGCTCTGTCCAGACGAGGAACTTCGTGTACGACAGCACTCCACCAGTGATTACCCTCAAAAAAGAAGAACACCCAAGTAGAGTAAGCAAAAACGTTGACACGCTGCGTCATCGAGCGCACTGCAGCGGGCCAGCGCTCCCGTAGAATCTTGTAAAAGACGCCACAGAACACGAGACAGCCCCGCGCATCGCTTACCGATAGCTCCTCCAGCCAGATGTAGCGCGCAAGAGCGACGAAGAGTGCGTCTTGGGCCTCCTGACCAGCCTCCAAACTCCGTACGTCCGCTCGTGTGACCTGAATGCCTGTGAAGGGTCCTCGGAAGTACACGAAGGCGAAGTCTCCGTCGTCACTCAACGAGTCTCTAACCTCAACAGGAGGCGCGACGCGGTCCGTCCGACGCACGTCCGAGGCACTCCGGTCCATGACATCAAGGCGAGGCTCTGAAACACTCCGAGTGCGCATAGTGGGCGGCTCAAGTTGCGCTGGAACAGTGGTTCGCAGCGCCGATGACCAAAACGCGAGACGATGGCGCTGCGATGTGACACGCCGGAACGAGGAGGCCACGACAAGGGGGCACACCGGCAACGATACCCACAACACACACCGCACGCATCGTCCTCTGATAGGTTTGTCCAACCATTGTTCATCTCAGAGTCCGACGAGTACTCTAGCACATGAAATATCAGTCTCATTGACAACACAATCTGCAGGTCATGTTCTGCTGATAGTTTTTTGCCCAACCAAGGGGTCCTGTCAGTGTTAATTAACAGTGCCCGAAGCCACAACGTTGGCTTGTACAAACGCATCTGCCTTCTACAGCTTTCTTGTCTCTGAATGGTTGCAGGATGACACAGACGTACGCCGTTGCTGTGCATGACCTAGCTCTACGAGCGCAGACGTTTGTGGCCTGTAGACTATTGAGGAAGATGTCAAGCTATTTCAGCTCTCTCATTTCTTCTTTTTTCAAACAAGGAACTGTGTAGACGTCCTGTGGTACTCAGGCGGCACGTACACATTTAACCAGACGGAGGGGGCCCTGGACCATGTGAAAAAGCGAGGAGTCTCGATCTTGGCGTCGGAAAGTAGCAGCAGCGCGGTACTTGGCGGGACCTACAAGCCTAGGTAAAGTGACATCGCGCATCTCTCCTTCGCATTCAGAGTTGTCCCTGCCGCATGTTCTCGCGTTGCTTCACTTTCGTCAATGCACGCCGCTGCGACAAGTGAGGCAATCGCGTTCGTGTAACGATACCACTCGTGGCGCCGTGAGACACAAATGGAGGTACTGGCCCCCCCGCTGTCACCGTCGGCAGTGCTGCTTTCCGGGGCGGAGAGCAGAGAGAAAAGGCGTGCTATCAACTGCCGCTGTCGCGGTGGAGGCAGTGACGGGGCAGCCATCTCCATGCGATCCGAATTCGCTACCACCGCCACAATGTGCGGCGGCGACCACGTCGGCAGAGATGCCACGCTCGGTAGAGATGGTCTTTGAGGCTTTCTGTGGCTCTACATGTCCTCTGTGTGGGGCTCTGCTGAAGTATCAGTATATACGCAGTGGGCGCGCCGCGCAGCGGCGGGACGGAAGAGACACAAATCCCTCTTTTCCGCCGCACACGGCACTCCAAAGTCATAGATTTTGCATCCTCGGGCACGGCTGGCTGGTCGGCGGCGGGCTTCCGTGTCTTAACCGCAACTCCCGAGCAGGCGGACGGAGCCTTCCCCCGCGACAAACACAGGGGGTCACTGCGAACTAACGAGCGCGGGGCGTCGCCATACGCGCCTCTGACTGCATCGCCGGCCGCAGGGACGGCAGCGGGGGCGGCGTTCGCGGGGATGTCGACATCGAGTATTTGGGGAACGTCGCCGCCGGTTGCGCCTCTACAGTCGTGGCATTAATAGCAGGGGTAGCGGCGCACACCGAACGCGTGCGGAGCTATTGACTCCTCCGCGGCTTCCAATGTCGTCGGCCTCCTTCATGGGCGACGGTGGCGACCGGTCCGGGGCTGTAACCCGCCGCAGACGCTTCTGCAAGCGAGCGGGCTGTTGGCAACGCCCGAAGGTCGGTGAGGGGATGGAGGGGGGGCGGGTGTGTCGTGGAAATTCCATGCCGCCCGTGCGTGTGCTGGAACTAGTGGCGATGCCCGTGAGAGTGGGCGGCGCCTGCTGCAGACACAATGAAGCGTCGCCGCCGCGCGGACGTAGGTGGCAGTTTCTGCCGCCGCCGCGGCCTCCGGCGGCTGGCCGCAGCACAAGAGATGGTGGGCGCCATCGCCGCAAACGCCTAGTCGCGGTGCCGCCGCGGCGGTTGCACGTACAGGTTTTTGCGGGGAGGCGACGGCGACGGCATGGGGGACAGCTGGGGTGATAGCGGCACAGGCCACTGCCTCGACACGCTGGGCGGCTTCGCCGCCGGCGCTATCATGCGACATGAAGCGTGGTGCCCACAAGAACGTGAGCACTGCGTCGCCGTACGTATAAGCATTTCCAGCCTGTTGAATTGCATTCAGCAACTCCCTAGGACCAGTCACACCGGTCATGTGGCGTAGTTGGTTTTGGACCTCTTCACAGGTTATGGGCCCAGTTGTCGCTGGTAGTCATCATCTTTCTCTTCTACGGTCGCGAGGAGGACGACGTTGTGCGGGTTGCGGTGCGTTCCGGCGTTGGTGGGCGGGTACAGCCGCTAGCATCGACAGGGTGGTACCGGTCGGTGCCACGGTCGTCAACATGTCGGACCACGTCCGCGTTGGCGGCCCGCGGTTCGCACAGCTGGACGACGACTACAAAGTGTGGGCGGCGTACCAACGTGCGCAGCTCAAGAAGGAGAAGCTGTGAAAGGCGGTCGTGACGGACCGTCCTGCTTCTGGGTCGGACGACAAGAAGGCCGACCCCGTTGTCGAATAGTGGGACGCCATGAATGAGGTGGCCCTTGCGACCATCCAGATGTCGGTTAAGCCCGTGCATCTTAACACGGTGACGGCAGTCGACACGGCCAAGGAGGCGTGGGACGCACTCACGGTCATGTTTGAGGCGCGCGACAACGCTCAGCTGCTTCGGCTCATGGACGAGCTGAGCAGCTTGAAGAAAGGCGACGACGAGAACATCATCAACATCGCGTCGCCCGCCAAGATGATCAGGGACGAGCTGGCCATGCTCGGGAACCCGGTGGACGACAACACGCTCGCGCTGCGTGTCTTGTCGGGGCTCACGTCCGAGTACGGGATGCTCAGGACGGTCTTGGAGAACAAGGACGTCAAGCTGGTCATGTCTGACGTGACAGCGAAGCTGCTTCAAGTCGAGCAGCGGAACATTGCTGGGGGCTCATCGAAGCCAGCTGGTGGTGTCAAGTCGCAAGCCTTCACGGTGGCGGCGCCAAAGAAGCCGTTTGACAAAAAGTTGGTCGTGTGCTACTATTGCGACAAGAAGGGGCACATGAAGCGTGACTGCTGCAAGCGGAAGGCTGACGAGGCCAGGGGCAAGAACAAGCCCGGTGGCGGGCGCCGTGACGGTGGCCATGGGGGCGAGCCCCAGGCGGGTGCCGCTCTGGCATACACTGCTTCGGCCGGTCAATCCGGCTCCAGCAAGGCTCACGGGAGCACAAGCGGGTCGTCGATCTGGGTGCTCGACTCCGGTGCGACCAACCACATGGCCGCCGGGGACAAGGGCTTCACCGTCCATGCGTGGGGAGCGGGGCCAAGGTCACATTGGCCAATGGAGACAAAGTCCCCATCAAGGGGCACGGCCATCTCTCTATGGACGTTGGCAAGGGAAACACCAAGGCGCGCATGGTCCTAGCAGAGGCCATGCTCGTGCCCGACCTGACTAGCAACCTGCTGTCAGTTAGGGCGGTTGTCCGCAACAGCGGTGCCGTGGTGTTTGTCGGGGACGCCTGCTACATCCTCAGCGACGGGGATGACGTTCGTTCGAGCGGAGTGCTCGACAAGGCGTTGGTCGTGGGGAACGTCAACGACCAGGAGCAGTAAGTGCTCAAAGTGACGCCGGTTAAGGCGTCGGCGAACGCGGCGTCCACGCGCATCGCAGGGGAAGCAGAGCTTTGGCATCGCCGGTTCAACCACTTGGGGATTGCGAAGCTCAAGCGGGCGGCCAAGACGGCCGATGGGATGCCGTCGTCGGTGGCCGACGCTGAACGTGTGGTCGGCACAGTATGTGTGACGTGCGTTGATGGGAAGATGGTGCAGGCGCCGCATCCGCGGTCTTTCACCAAGACCACTAAGTGCGAGTTGGTCCACACCGACGTGGGTGGACCTCTCACAGAGTCACTGGGTGGCTCCATCTACTTCATCACGGCGCTCGAGGACAGCACTGGTTTCATCACGGCGACGCCCATAAAGACAAATGGGATGGCGTCGCAAGTGCATAAGACGCGCATCAAGCAGCTCGAGATGTTGACTGATGTCCACGTCAAGCGCGTCCGTCACGACGGTGCCAAGGAGTACCTCACCAATGACCTGAAGGCATGGTACGAGGACAAAGGCATTACGTCTGAGATGACGGCGCTGTACAAGGCGCAGAAGAACGGAAAGGCAGAGAGAGTCAACCGCACTCTGATGGAGCGCGTACGTGCCGCACTGCTTGATGCAGGGGCGGAAGAGGAGCTGTGGGCTGAGGCCCTGGCTTCCGTCGTCCATGTCCTCAACTGGTCGCCCAAGGCGAGACTGGACGTGACGCCGCTGGAAGCGCTGACGGGGCGACGCCCTTACGTGTCGGGCTTTCGCGTCTGGGGGAGCCGCGCTTGGGCGCTCAAGCCCGAGAGGCAGCAGCGCAAGCTGGAGGCGAGGACCGACGCGGGCCGCTTTGTCGGCTACACGGTTGGTGGAAAGGTCTACCGCTACCTCGAGGACGGGACAAACAAAGTCTTCGAGCGTCGCGACGTCCTGATTGAAGAGAAGCCGGCCAAGGCTGACTCTTCGGGCGACGGTTCAAGCGCTGGTCCCCAGCTGACGATGACCGAGTACAGCGACAACAAAGGCGGCATGGACGATATCATGGACATGCTGGAAGCCGAAGGAGATGGCGGGGAGAAGAATCTTCCCGTCGAAGACTCCGAGAGTGAAGACGACGGCGATCCTGACAGCCTCGCGGACGACAACGACGACGAGGAACGTCAGGGTCAGAATGACTCGATGGTACCGGTCGGTTCCTCTACCGCGGATGTTTACAATGCTGCTCCGGGGTCGCGTCGCTCTACACGTAGGCCAGCCCCCAAGGTAACCTTGTGGGAGAAGGACCCGAAGGCGTACCTGGACACCTGGTCGGAGTCGGCGGCCAAAGATGGCTGCGACATATCCAAGCCCCCTGCAAACGACAAAGAGGCCCACGCTCGTCCGGACTGGCCGCTGTGGAAGCAGGCCATCAAAGAAGAAGTGGCGGCGCACAAGAAGCTCGGCACGTGGTCCACGACCAAAGGCAGCAACAAGCAGCACAAGGCTGTCAAGACACGCTTCGTGTTAGACATTAAGCACGACGCGGAAGGACAGAAGACGTGCTACAAGGCGCGGCTGGTGGCCCAAGGCTTCAATTAAGTTCCTAGGCGCGATTTTGACAAAACGTGGGCGCCTGTACCCAACACGGCGACGTCACGGGCCCTGTTCGCCGTTGCAGCAGCCAATGGGTGGGAGGTCCACCACGTTGACGCACAGACCGACATCCGTGACGGCGGCCGCTGATTGGCCGCCGGCGGGTGAGATGCCCGAAAGAGCTGAGGGCGCTGCAACCTCCGCCCGGGCCGCGCCCGCGTCACAGACAGAAAGCCGACCTGCGCCGCCACAGCCGCTGCCGCGCCGCTTCATCCAACAAAGCGGCGCCGTGCCGGCGCCAAGCGCAGCAGTAGGGCCCCGGACGGCGTCCGTTGGTGGCTGTGCCGGGCCCACCGCACCTGCGGGCCCGTTACTGGACGCCGATTCCGGCACCGAAGGCGCCGCCGCGACCCCGGCCGCGACAACTCAGGCGCCGGCGGCCGCGATAGCCGCCACCACAGCCGCCGCGGTGCCCACAGCAACCGCTCCCGCCGCCGTCACGATGGAACGCGATCGGCGCGGCTGTGCCGGATGCGAGGCATCCGAGCGTTGGGGGGGGGTGGGGGGCGACGGCAGGGAGGGGACGGAGAGGTCCGCTGAGAACCCTGCAGACGTGGCGACGGCCGCTGCCGCCGTTGCCGCCGCCCTCGCCTCCCGCGCCTCCGCCGCCGCCGCCGCCGCCGCCTCCGCCGCCGCAACCTCCGCCGCCACCGCCACGCGACTCCTCCGGTGCGTCTGCGCCGGCCGCGTGGCATCCAAGCGTGGGGGGGGGGCGGGGGGGGCGGCTGGGAGGGGGGGGGAGAGGGAGCGGGCGGCCGCAGACGCCGTGTCCGTGGCGACGGCCGCCGCCGCTGCCGCCGCCGCCCCCTCCGCCGCCCTCGCCCCGACCACTTCCGCCTTGGCGGCCACGTCGGTGGTGGCCATAGGAGAAGCGCCCACCCGCCGGTCGTGGCAGTGGACGAGCCGGGCCGTGCGCTCGCCGGCGCTGGCGGCCGGAGCTAAGAGCAAAGGGGGTAGGGCGCAGGGTGAGGGGGGAGGAGG
>Ga0209093_1001745_pt1 | contig 12370 bp, 12 predicted proteins | sample SidtaG_4_FD_187450 | JGI IMG/M metagenome (GOLD analysis project Ga0209093, IMG submission 187450) | Marine algal microbial communities from Sidmouth, United Kingdom - Sidmouth_Male1 metaG (SPAdes) (version 2) | ecosystem: Host-associated > Algae > Red algae > Unclassified | place: Sidmouth...
ACCTGCGTTTCCTCCTCGTCTCTCGAGGAGCGTCCATCGCGTGGCATGCGTTGCTCCTCGCGCCGTGCCCGTCGCGACTGTGGCTCGGTCGGCCTATGAGGCCGCTGGGGTTGACACGGGGGAGGCGCCTGAGGGACCAACACGCCCCACTGGGCAGCTGCACACGGGTGGACGAGTAGGTGGCGCGGGGCGTCCGTCCGACACCCGCCGAGATACGTGGCGGACGCTGGGCCCGGGCATGCAGCGCGCCGTCTGTGGCTCCCTCGTCAACCGCGGCTTGGAGCCGGTTTTGCGCGCCCTGTTTGGTCGGAGCCCGCCCGTGGAGGTGCACGAGCGCATCCACGATGGTTTGAGCCAGCGTGCCCGTGAGTATTACCGCGGAGAGGTTTGGCCGCTGCGCGACATATTTGGCGTGCTGTCGCGTTTTCCTGCCGGTCTGGTTGACGGGGCCGGCGCCGTGCTGACGCCGACGGTGGTGACAACGTGGCTTTCCGACAATGGCACCATTGTATGCTCGTGCGTAGGCCGGGTGGCGCTCGTTGCGCGCCACGGGGAGGTGCCGGCAGACGGCACATGCCAGCATGCGGCGCGATTTCGCGGGGCGCTGTCCTACCTGGCGGCGCGGTTGGGCGTGTCGCTGTCAACGATTCGGCGCATTGTTCCGCGGCTGTTTGGGGAGGAGTCAGGCGACCCGAGGGGCATCCCCACGGCCTCTGGCTCGGGTGACAGCCTCGACTGGGACGCCGACGGGACAATCGAGGCGTTTCGCACGGGCCAGACGGCGGTTGCGGTGGTCCTGTCTGGGACTGGGTCGGCCAAGGTGCCTGCCCCCGTCCGGTGCACTCGGAAGGGGAGCCACTGTGAGTTTTGCGACAGTGCGGCGGGATTCTCTTGCGTGCACGCCGTGCGGGCGCGCAGCGTGCGGCGCGGCGACTCTACCGAGGAGCCGACTCCTGCCTCTGACAGCAACGACGATAACTCTGACGGCACGACCGCCATTGACGACTCGCAGTCTACTCTACCCCTCCCCATCTACAACTGCCCCCGCTCCGTGCGCGTCGACGCTAAGGTGTGCCGCTACATGCGCGAGGGGAAAACGCTCGCGGTGCCGGCGCCGTCTAGCTGCCCGACGTGTGGGTCGGCGCGGACCAAGGACAACTCCAAAGTCGACGTGGGGGAGGTGCTCTGCAGCGAGGGGTACGCCATCATGGAGATGGGCTCCTTCTATTGCAACAACAAGGACTGCCAGCGGTGGATCTTCCCCGACGGCCGCGCCGAGGGGCTGGTCATCCAAAGCTGCACGACCGCATCCACCGCCGTCCTCATGCGGGATATGGCCTCCGAGATGGTGACGAGCGGGTCGCCCTTCAAATCCTGCTTCAAGCACTGGACGAACCAGTTCATGGACCGCCGCGACTCGGGCGCATACCCCAACATGAAGGTGGTCAAGATGCGGTCTCGCCAAACGGTGACGTCCATGTTCTTCCTAACCCTGGAGCTGATGGTCAAAGAGCCACCCTTGTGGGCATTCCGGTGTTCGACGTGCCAGAACAAGGACGGGCGTTTCCGGACCGTGACGGCGGACGGAATCTGGTTGGGGTACCTCAAGCGCTTGGCCTCGACCAAGTACACCATCCCGTCCGAGGTGTGCACCTCGGTGCGCGACACGGTGCGTGCAGCTTCAATACACCCATCCGAGTGGGTGCGGCGGTTCCTAAGAATGACGCTAAAGCAGCCTTCCAAGCCTATCGTCATCAAGGTCGACCAGCTAAACAGTGCAAAGCGCGCCCTGGCCTTTCTTTGCCCGGCCTCCCTGCCGCAGACCACCGAGTCCACCCTCTCCGTTGAGCGGCGCGAGCAGTTGTCACGGCTGCGGACATTTCTGGGAAGCCTGTGGGACCTGGACCGGGCGACCGTGTCGCTGGTCAGTGGCATCATAGTCCAGACGAGAAAGCTGCTGGCGGCGCGCCACTCTCTTCCCGATGCGGTCGTGACCGACCATCAGCGAACACTCCAACAACTTCATGCTTGGCAGATACACGTGGAGCAAGGACCCGATGGAGGAGGCGTCGCTGGCGGAGTGGGGGTGGCTGTTGGAGACGGTGCCCCAGGAGCTGGCATCGGCGCCGACGCAGCCGCTGGCGTGGCGGTTGGTGCCGGCCTAAATGGTAGGGGTGCCGATGCTGCTGCTCCAGATGTGGCCCGCGGGCAAGCTGCGGGAGTCCGGGCGGTACGTCGCCCCGGTGCGACCGCTCGCCGCCACCACAAGGACCGGACCGTCAACGAGCCGCTGGACCCGCGGTGTTTGCGGCCGGCCATCAAAGCGCTCGGCCCGACAACCTACCGCGACATATTGTCGTTCGCAGTGGCGGTGACTATCGACCCAGTCGTGAACCCGTTCAAGCAGCGGCACTGCGCTGCCCTCACCACGATAGCGGGAGCGTTGAAAGCAACGAACGGCTGGGACATTGTGACGGAGCTCAAGCGTCGCGTGTCATCTGCGTCCGACGCGGCGCCACCGGTACACGCGGCAGACATGGCGCCACCCGCGCACGCAGGCGACACGGTTCCGCCGGGAGTCGGGGCCGACGCGGCGCCGGAGGTGCACATTGCCGACGTGCCGCTGCCCATGCAAATGGCAGATGGGACTGAGGGGCCCCAGGAGCGAGACACAGAGCCGCTCGCGGTGGGGGTCGACGCGCAACCCCCTGTGGCGGCCGCAGCCGACACACAACCGCTAGAGGCGGCGGCGGCAGACGTGAACGACTCGGAGGCAGACAATGTCGGGGACCTGACGGAGGCGGTGGAGCTTCTGACAGAGAGCCGCTTGCTCTATAGCTTCTTGGTGGCAATGTCGGGGTCTGTGTCGTCGTTCTCTGCTTTGGCCAAGCCGGCGGCGGACGTGCTACTGTCGGTGCGGGCGGCGGTGGAGGACTTCCACGTCGTGCGAGTGGGGAAAGACGGCACTTCTGCGGCCTACCAAGCGCGGTGGGGAGACGAGAAGCTCACCCCGGCCGAGCTCCGCAGCAGGTTTGTGACGGCCTACCCCAACGCGTCGGACGATCCCGCGGTCACAGGTGCATGGTTCCCCGGGCTGTTGGCGTGCCGCCCCGCCGCCTTCGCCCCAGCCGAGGAGGCGGAGCTCGGCACATGTGCCAAAAACTACGAGGATGCACACAAGTTCTTTTCGCCCGGGACGTTTACCATCTGCTGTGCGTGCGCCCACCCGAAGATGCTAGGGTTTGTGGTCTTGGACAAGAGAGAAGGACCGCCGGCGCTTCTCAATGCTCTACTCACTCACTTTGCGTTGTTGCCATACTTTGTTGTCTATGACTTTGCTTGTGGTGCCTTGCGCTCGGCCATCGGCAAACTGCCTTTTTTTGTGGCAATGGTTGTCCTTGTTTCCGATCTGTTCCATATTGTGAACCACCTCTGCAGCGACGCCCTCCACCCGCGCTCCTACCAGCCGCTGGACAAGGCCAACACCGTAGCGCATGAGCAGCGCAACGCGCCGATCAACCTGCTGCGGAGGACGCTGAGATCGGTCGGCCAGCGCGAGTACATGGGCGTCCTCAAGATGGAGAATGTCGTCTATAATGTGATGGCCCAGGCGAAAAGCACCTGCCCCTACGCTCTGCCCGAGAGCTACAATTATCGGCAATACTACTTTTCCCGCACCCCTTGCTCGTGTGGGTGTGAGTACCACCCCGACGTGCCACCGCAACCGTCCCTCCCACCGCCCATCCCGGACGAGCCGAGCTCCGAAGAGGATGGCCCCGAGCCGTGGGCGGGGGTAGACTTTGAGCCGCTGGACTCTTAGCCGCTGTTGGACACCAACGGCGCCACTGGCGGCGCCCGCACGCTGGTGGTGTCGCAATAAGCGGACGAGGTCGTGGCGGTGATCGTAGCATTCGCCGCCTCCGCCAAAGCGGCGGGCGACGCTGGTGTTCTGGTGTTGGCGCGTGCGGTGGGGAGGGTCTTGGTGCTCGCCGCGGGGCTGCCCGCCGCTGCCTACTCCACGGCGGGTGGCACCAGTGTGCTGGTTTGGGAGAGAGTGGGGGGAGGCCTTGTGGTGCTGGCCGCGGGGCCGCCCACCCCCGCGGACTCGTCGGCGGGCGCCGCCGCTACGCAGCTGGTGGCGGGGGTAGGGGTAAAAGTCGTGCTGCTTTCCGCGGGGCTCCCCGCCGCCGTCGCCGCATCGACGGGCGGCGCTGCTGCGCTGATGGTGGCGGGGGATTAGGTAAAGGTCGTAGAGCTCGCATCGGGGCTGTCCGCCATCACCGATGCCGCGTTGGACCACTTTGGAGTGCCGCTAGTGGTGGGGGTGGGGGGAGAGGTCTTGGTGCTCGCCGCTAGGCTCTCCGCCGCCGTCGACACCGCGGCGGGCGGCGCTGATTTGGTGGTGGTGACGGGGGTGGGGGACAAGGCTGGGATACTGGTCGCGCGGCTATCCGCCTCGACAGACGCCACATCGGGCGGCGCTGCTGTGCCGGTCTTGGCGAGGGTGGGGGGAAAGGTCTTGCTACTGGCAGCGGGGCTGCCTGCCGCCGCCGATGCCGCGGCGGGCGTCTCTGGTGTGCTGGGTGTGGAGAGAGTGAGGGACAAGGTCTTGGAGCTCTCCGCGGGGCTGTCCGCCGCCGCCGACGCCGCGGCAGGGGGCACTGGTTTGGTGGTGGTGATACGGGTGGGGGCAAGGCCATGGTACTGGCCTCGGGGATGGCAGCCGGGTCAGACTGCGCAGCGGGCGCCGCGGCTGTGCAGATCCTGGCGAGAATGGGGGGCAAGGCTGTCCTTCTGGCAGCGGGGCTGCCTGCTGCCGCTGATGCTGCAGCTGGCGGCGCTGCTGCGCTTGTGGTGGCAGGGGTGTGGGGAAAGGTCAGGCTGCTGGCAGCAGGGCTGCCCACCGCCGCCGACACCGCGACGGGCGGCGCTGGTTCTGTGGATGTGAACAGGATGGGGGGCGGGGTTGTCGCGTTGGCCGCGGGGCTGGCCGCTGGTGCCGACGCGGCGACGAGCGACGCTGGTGTGCTGGTGTTGATGGGGGGTTGGGTGCAGACCGCAGTGGGGGTCACGGTCGCTGCCGCGTTTGTGTCGGTGTGGAGAGCCGCAAGGCCGGGTATTGCATAGTTCTGGAGTGCTGGACATGGACGCGTGAAGCGGCGGTACATCTTTGCAAAAGAAAGAGCTCTTTGTTCTTTGTCTTATCTGGTGGCAGCATAGCCAGCGTTGCGTCTTCGTTTTGTGACCGCTGAGCGGACCAGCGACGCGCGCCGTGTGAACATCCGCTTAGCGACCTCTGCATGACTAGAAGACGACAGAAGCTTGTGCATGGAAGCATAGCTGCCACGACCCAACTGTCGCGGCCCGTTGACGCGGATACCACGCGCGAACACCCTGCGCTGCAGCGGCACGATGGCGGTCTATGCGCCTCGCCCCACTCCATTAAAGCCGGTCGCGCCCATCAGTATCCCGCCAAAGCGAACCCAACGGTTCGCGTCCACAGGCCATGCGCCGGGTGTCCACCCGGGTGCCAGCCCCCACCCACCAAAGCAAACCTGGAGTCAGTAACGCAAGGGCGGTCCCACGCCCCCCACCAGCCTAACATCCCGGCCGCACCCACCGTCTCACACGCTGCCGATGCCCCCCGGTCCCCAACCGTCATCATCAGCTCACACCCCCAGACGCCTCAGTTGGGGCTTCCATTCCCACACCCCATCCTAGCGGGGCGGCGGGAGCCGCTGCCGTGCAGTCTGTTTGGTGATGGCATTGGTGCACTGGCTGTAGGGTGAGAGCAACGGACTAAAAGAGGTCCCCTCTGCGGTATAAATGCAGCTCCGCAGCAGGTACGAGCCAGCCGCCCACGACCGACCGGCCGCTCTCCACCCAGGACTCCACATCCACGGTCACCCGCAGCGCCCGTCGCAGTAGCCTCCCCCCCGCCGTGCGATACCCATCCCGGCCACACCCCGCCGTCTGGACTGGGTGGACAGTGATGGCCTCCGCGTGAGCCACCGCATGCCGCGCCACCGCACCAACACCCCGACGGGCGCGGGAAGGCAGACAGGAAACTGCCAAAGTCGCAGTTGCCGACGATGTTTTCGCTCCGGACCGTGCGGGGTGGTGTCTCACTGAAAAAGGCAGAGGCACCGCGCGTGCCAACGTGCAGCGCGGGGTGTAGCGACCAGGCCGTCGAGGCAACTGTGGTGGCCGAGTGGGCCACCAGGCCGGGTGGTATTTCCGAACGCTCGGTCGTGGCAATGAACGTGATGGCTTTTTTTCCGGCAGGGTGATCACCCCTGAATACAAGAAAAGCAGCGGCAGCTATGCCGGAAGAGGACGGCGCCCACGGAAGAACAGGCGAGGGGAGGGTGATACACCGCATCAGAAGACGTCCAGGCCCTGGAGAAAGCCCAGCCAAACGCCCCTGTGGTACCGAAAGAAAGGCATGGATGGAAGCCACAGATCACGACTTCGAGGCGATTTGATCTGCGAGATAGAATCTGGGGCAGAGAAGTCCCTAGTATTTAGTCGGAGAGTATACGGTATCTTGAGCACGCCGCCCCATTGGCTCACAGCGTTCAACGGCTGTCGCCACGTCACTGGCCCAAAAATGGGTCCCGCCTTTTTCTACTGCCAAGCAAGCCAGCCAGCCGCCTTGCACGACATCCAGCGCGATGGCGATACGTATAGAGGATTCGAAACGGTTGGAGCTGGCCGCGAGGCAGCCCCCTTTTGGCGGCCAGAGCTCAGTGGTGCGTACTCTGTCGCTTGTCATCGCGCGCTGGTCATACAGCGCCCTGGAAACCATAGGCAGCCCGGTCTGCCGACGTGTCCTCCACTCATCTGCGGACGCGTGGCTGCCCTCCCCGCGTCATGTGAGTCCCTTCCCTCTTTCGCCGGCGTCCCCCTCGGACTCTCTCTTCCACAGTCCGACTGTCCACGATCTCCATCCCCCCCAACACCTCTCTACTCATACTATCCTTCTCCTCCCCACCACCCGCTCCAGTCGTCCTTTATATCTGTTACTGGGCCGCGGTGGCACACCTCCCGCCCTCTCCCCTTCCTCAGCGGCGGCGTCGTCCCTGCTACTGCACAGTCCCTTTGATACTGTGGCCATGGCTTTTGACCTGGACGTGTCGCAGCAGTCGGGGTGGGAGGGGTTTTTGGCTGGTCGGAACATCGGGCTCTTCGGGCGGGCGGGATGTGGCAAGTCCACCGTCCTGCAGCGTGCCATCGCGCACGCTCGTCGAGTGCACGGGCGCGGTCGGGTGGGCGTCATGGCATGGACGACCGCTGCGGCAAGGATGATCGACGGTTGCACCCTGCACAAGTTTCTGCGCGTCGGCATTGCGGAGTTGCCAAAGGAACGCATCCTGGAGGCGGTCAAGCGCAACGTGTTCACCCGGAACCAGTTGACCAACACCCGCGTCATCTTTATTGACGAACTGCCAATGATCTCCTCCCGTTGGTTCACCATCCTGGAGTACGTCGTGAGGCAGCTGGCACCCGCCGGCAAGCAAGGCCGCCCGTGGGGCGGCTGCCAAGTGGTGGGTACGTATTCCTCGTCTTTTTCGATTGAGAGCGCAAGGCGGAGGCAGGGGTGGGTTCTGAAGAGCATGGTCGGCTTTGCGTCAGACGGTAGGCAGCGTCATTGAACTCCATAGAGACCACATGTTGACACCGCCCGATACGCAATTCAACTGCCTTCTGTTTCCCCATTGCACAGTTGGCGGTGACCCCCTGCAGCTGGGTCCTGTACTGGCCAAACGCACTATGCAAGAACCCCCCGTCTACATGTGCCGCATTTTTCGGGACTCCTTTCTGTCTCGTTACGGTCTGCTGGTCTTCTTGACCGGCTCTCACCGCCAGTCGGGTGACAGCTGGTTTGTAGGCTGCTTGGACCGTGTGCGCAAGGGAGAGGTGACGGATGCGGACCTGATGGTTCTGAACGCCACGTCCGACGGAGTGGCGGTGCACGAGTGGGACGCGCGCACCCAGCTGCGCGCGCTCAACGTGCACGTTGATGCCTTCAACAAGGACCAGCTGACGCGGTTGGAGGGCGCCGAGGTCGTGTACTCGTGCCGCGACGAGGTGGCGACCAACGTCAAGCACCCGGCGCGGCGCTCGTACGCGCAAAGGTGCATGCAGGAAGTGGCCCCTCCAGTCGTCGTTCTCAAGCCGGGAGCCGTGGTCTTGTCGACCAGAGAGGTGGATGGCGTGGCGACCGCAACACAAGGGGTGGTCATGGAGTGCCGCGCGTCGTCCGTTGTGTGCAAATTCTTTGGCCGGCTGGTTGTGGTGGGGGTCACGGCATTTGACGTCATCGACAACTGTGGGGCCCGGCTGGCGACCCGCCACGCGATGCCCTTAGTGTTGGCGTGGGCTATGACCATTCACCGTGCGCAGGGGGCCACCCTCAGCACGCTGGCCATTGACTTTTGCGAGCTCAACTGGCGTCTAGAAGGGCTTGTGTACTCTGGTTTGTCTCGCTGCCGCTCTCTCGATGGGCTTTTCGTACGAGGCCTGCGCCGAGAACACGTTATTGTGAGTACGGATGCGATGCAGTTCTATGACAAGTAAACAGAGGCCATCATTTTGTTTCAGACTCAACGCCACAAAAACCAAGCACAAACATCCATCGGCTAGCATCTCCTCACCCCTCAACAAAAAGGGCATTCCACAACAGGAGGGACCGCTGCGCCAAACCCTCCGAGCTCGCAGCGTTTGCATCCGCCATGGTGCTCGGCAAAATGTAATCGGGAAAGTGCCTCTTGCGAAACTGGGCGTACGCAGTGCTCTCATAAAAAGAAGACATGAACGGATAGTCGGCCATCCCCTGTCCAAGCGCACAAACCAGACCAAAGACCTCCACGGCCGGCATCTCATCCAGCACGACAGCTTTCTGCCCCGACTCTTGGCCGCCCGACTCTGCTTGCCTTGTCGCCAGCGCCGCCAAATCTGGCGGCGCCACGCGCCATACGCACGCGGTTGCAAGAAAAACAGACCCGTCTTCGAGCGGTGGACGGTCAAACAAGCGTACTCGGGGGCTGTAAAGTCGATAAACGCACAGGAATCGGGGGAGATTGTTGGTTAGTCGTAGAGCACAACAACGAGCTCCACCGAAAAGGGGCTGTCACAGTCAGGCGCGCAAAACGAGCGGCACACAAGAAAACAGCAGCACACGAAGGCTTGTCACGTACCCAACGGATGCGACCGGCCACGCCAAGCGGTACCCCGTAGGGATGGAGTGGAGAAGTACCGGGGTCGGCGAAGGGTTTCCCTTCTCCAAGCACAAGCGGTTGTCCTGCCCGAACGGGTATATGGCCTCCTTGCTGCCCGGATCTACCTCGTTAATGAACACCGCGACGACCGTGGGGGGCGCATCGACGCCGTGGAATAGGGTGAAGTTGGGGTGCAGATGCGCCGTTGCCACCTGCTGGCCGTCCAGCAACAGGTTGACAGCACGTACTCGGTCGACCAGGGCGGTGGCAGCGTCGCTTTGGGGACTCGAGACGGTGGGCTCAACACTTGCACACACGCCATGCCCGGAGGCGCCGCCCTCGCCACCACCGCCACTGCCCTGCTCGGCCCTTCCGGGGAGAACACCCACACCACCCTCAGATCTATCTCCCAATCCACGGCCCACCGCCACCCCCGCCTCGGTCCCGGTACGACTTGGGGTTTCATTCCCCGAGCTGTCAGGAGCACCGGCGTTAGAGCCATCGCTCACGCCCCCACTCGAGGCACCACGCGACGCATTGCTCGTGCTTCCACCGGTAGGAGTTACAGCGGCGGCAGCAGCGGGTACCTGCGGCGGCGAGCCCCGCAGACGCTTCTTACCTTTTAGTCGCAGAGCGGCAGGCGTACGGGGTGCGGTTGGCGTTCCGGCTGCCGACGCCGATCCGCCAGTCCTCGTGGGGGCGAGGGCGCCGCCGGAGTACACCGCCAGCAGCCAGAGGAAGAAAGCGTCGCGGCGGACCTTCATCACCATGATGACCGCCAGGTACTCGTCGTTGATCATGTACCTCGTGTTTTTGAATGATGGGGAGACGAACTCCACCGGGCCTCCCCGGATGTTGAATTTGACGGTGGCGCCACGCGCCGCCTCTGGAGTGAGTTGGTAGTAGTGGTGGTCGACCTTGTCTCGAGCGGCGCCCGTAGTCCTCCGCTTGACCAGCGTGTCAACAACAAACTTGTAGAGGCCGACAAACTCCAGCAGCCGGTTGCGGAAAGAGTTGTCGCGGTTCGGCGCCCTGAGCTCGCCCTCCGTCTCCTTGACAAGCGAGTCGGGGATGGTGGGAGACCAAAACGTGGGGGGGGGGGGGGGGGGGGGGGGGGCGGGGGGGGGGGGGGGGGGGGGGGGGACGCGGGAGCGCCCGCGCCCCGAGGGCTGCAAAGCGCGCGACGGGGCGACCGTCAATCCAGGGAGCCGAAAGTCGTGCGAGAGCGCATAGTCCCTAATCTGCCCGGCGCCACTGGCGTCCAAGACAGCGACGCCTCCTGTAGCGCTGCCGGACGCGGAATGAGCGCCAAGGGCATCCGTTTCGGTGGCTCCCGCCACGGCACGACCTAGCGCAACGTCGTCGCCGAACGGGGCCGCCTCCAGCTCGGCGCTTTGGGAGCCCTCCCTCGACGCGTCGCCAACAGCTGTGCTGCTTGCCCCCGCTTCCCCGCGCGCGTCAGCAAGCACCCCGCTGACAGACGATTCCCCTGCGCCCGTTGTGACCGCGGTACCGTCGCTAGCGCCGCTGTTCAAGCCGTGTGTAGCGCCGCGGTTTACCGCGAGAGCAGCGGCACCCCCTCCACCCCCTGAGGCCCCTCCGACTTCAATCACAGCCCCGCCAGCAGCACCTGTTGATGCGGGATGCGCCGTCGCACAGCCGACCACCGAAGAAGGGGGAGAAGAGAACTGGTCTGGGGACCGACCACCGGTACCCTGTCGACGCTCCTCGTGCAACAGGCACAAGGCGGAACAGATGCTATCGATGCCAACGGAAAAGGCCACCTCCGTCTCCGAGCCGGGCCTCTCCTGCCCGGTCCCGTCGACGTATCCAGACCCAAACAGCAGCATTCCCCCCGGCGTCCCATGGCGGCAAACAGTCACAGCGAGCAGCACCTCGTTGTCCGTAGCAGCTTGAATCTTGCTACAGGTCTCCTGCAGGATGAGGGCCAGATGGACAAATGCGTGACTGGAGGAGTACCCGTACAATCCCGCGGCGGCGGAGACGGACGGAATAAAGTCCATCGCCCTGACGGCCGAGGCTCACTCCCTGGAAAGGCCGACGGGAAGGGGGCGGACCCGGAGGACGCGGCCGGGGAGCACGTCGACGGGCACCACGCCGACAGGGAGCGCGCCGACGAGGAGCGCGTCGACCGGGAGCACGTCCACAGGGAGGAAACCGACGTGGAGGAGACCGACGGGTAGCACGTCCAAGGGGAGCACGTCGAAGGGGAGCACGTCCACGGGCAGCGCGCCGACGGGGACGACGCGGACGGGAAGCACGCCGACGGGGGCCCGCCGACGGAGAGCACGACGACGCGCCGCGCGCCGTCGGGGAGCACGCAGATGGGGAGCGCGCCGACGGGGAGCACGGAGGCGGGAGCACGTCAACGGGGAGCGCGCCGACGGAGAGCAGGTCGACGGGGAGGGGGCGGACGGGGAGCCAGCGGACGGACCGCAGGGTGGCGAGTGGCAGGCCGACGGCTGGCCGGCCGTGGCGACGGTAGACCAACGGAGGGGAGCAGCTGGTGGAGGGCAGGGTGGCGAAATGCAGGGCAGCGCGGGGAAGGGTGTCCAGAAGGAAGGGCCGTGGGGGGGTAGGGTAGCCGGGGGCAGGGCAGCGGGGGGCGGCCCGCTGGCCCCAATGACGCTCAAAAACAGACGGCCTATCGGCCGCCCGAGCACCACCACCACAGGCAGCGCCGCTGGAACGCAGTACGCCGCGCAGGGAGACGGGGGGTAGGGTAGTGGAGACCAGGGTGGCGCGGAGCAAGGTGGGCAGCAGGGCGGCGGGGAGCAGGGCGGGAAGATGGGCGGTACGGAAAGGTGGCACCGACGTGGCGCCGCCGCCGTCGTCGTGTCGCCATGTCAGCAAACGCCACGTGAGGCCGATTCAATCAATACGAGACAGTTGTGGATGACGCTGTAAGGTCATGTAGCAGCCAATAAAATCCATGGATGAAGGGTCGGATTCTCGTCGCCGGTCGGGAAGGGTCGGATCCGACCCTGGCATTACCCTTGTTGGGCCCCCGTCCGCTCAGAGCCGGCTCTGTGGCAGCCGCCCTTCGTTCCCGTCCCCCTCGTCTCGACCCCTCCCTCCCCTCCTCTTGTTGCCCCGATCCAGCATCCTCCGCCGTCGCCCCCACCTCT
>Ga0209093_1001746_pt1 | contig 12365 bp, 12 predicted proteins | sample SidtaG_4_FD_187450 | JGI IMG/M metagenome (GOLD analysis project Ga0209093, IMG submission 187450) | Marine algal microbial communities from Sidmouth, United Kingdom - Sidmouth_Male1 metaG (SPAdes) (version 2) | ecosystem: Host-associated > Algae > Red algae > Unclassified | place: Sidmouth...
TGGCGACCGAAGCGGCGGCGGCGGCGGCGGTCGCGAGCACCGCGGCACCGAGCCGGCCGACTCTGCCGCGGCGCGCCGTCGCAGGCGCGGCGGCAGCGGCTGGGGGTACGCGGCGCGGCGGCAGCGGCGGTTGCGGTCGTGGGGTCGGTGACGGTGGCAGCATCTCCTCCTCGCCGACGGCCGCCGCGACTTGTGCCCAGTGAATCCCGCGCCGCGCCGCTTCTGGCGCGCCCCTTGTCGGGGGCGGCCGCTCTCCCGGTAATCCCCCCCGCCCCCAACCCCCCCCACCGGCACGGCCTCCGCGAGCACCCGACGGCGCCGCCGTGCGCCACGTTGGCGCCCCGTGTAGCGGTAGACGGAAGAGACCGTAGGCAAACGCGGCGAAGGCGGCCGGGAGGGCCCAGGCGAGGATTCCACGCGCCCTCCGCGCGCCCTCTTCTTGTCCTTGGCAAGTGCCAACAGAATTTTTGAGCGACGCGTCAAGCTGCGAACACTGCCCGCCGTCCTCAACCCACCGCTTCTGAGTGCTCGCGACCTCTCCTCAGCTCGTGGGCTGCACGATGGTGTCCTTTTGCGTATTTCTTGTCGAAATTGGCTCTGCTGTCGTATTGAACAAGGCAGCCGTTTAGCGCATCAAGTCGCACTTGTAAGCACTTGAACGGACTTCCCAACGCTATTAATGACGTCCTAATTGTGTCGCCAACACGCCTGAACGAGTTTTTTGGACGGGATACGAGCAAACACTCTTAGCGTGCGAGGAAACACCCATTTTCAACGAGCGTTCACGAGGAATGCGATGGAAAAACGGGCTCGAGGTGGATCCAGAAACGAGGTGCACTGCGCAGTGTGGCCGTCGACCTCGACCTGATATGCACCTCTACGACTGTAGTCACCGACGTCAGCGCAACGGTCTCTTGTGCGTGGCGGTCACCGACATCTCACCCTCGGGCGATGATCGCAGAGCTCTCCCCGCCCCCTCTCTTATCTGATGGCTTGGTCATCAGATTCGAGCTGCGGCCCCTCGCGCTGCCCTTCCCTGGCCACCCGACAGTCCCCGCACACCCTCTTTGAGGGCATGCTAGCCCACACTTGCGTGCGTCCTGACCCAGCAATAGCTGCCGTCCCCATGGTTTTGAACCAACTGGGCGGTGCTTGCCAACCGAGCGGACCCTCTGCTGCTTTGGCTTGTTCCCCTGGAGCGTCTTTGATCTGCAGGTGGCGCGCGGTCCCTTAGGAGACGGGCCCTGTGCTGCAATTTTATCTCATTGCTATGAAGCCGGCTTGCTCATAACCGCACGCTGACATCGGAACCTGGCGCTCGTCGGTCCCAACGGGTGCTGGTGCCACCGTTCCTCACCCCATGTTTGGTGTCAGTGCCGCCGTCCCCCACCCCACGTCGGTTGTCTGTGCCACCTTCACCCCCCCCCGCCGTCGAAGTTGTTTCAACCTCTCCTATCTCTGTCTGCTGTCGGTGTCACAGCCCGCACCGCTGCCCCCGTCTTTGACCCTGTGTGTGCCCCAACGCGACGTCACCATGGAGTATGAGAACAAGCGGGCCCCCATCATCGACGCGGCGATGCGCGCCTGCCTACCCGCGGACAGGCTCCTCAAGCTCATGGCGATTGGCCTCGAGGAGGCCATCGAGATTATGCTCGATGATCCTGTGGCGTCGACGGACGTTTGCACGTTGCTGGTGGCGTACACTCCCGGGACGACCAACTGCTTCCCACGGTACCACGTCAAGCTGTGGCACGACTTGGTCGCCATCCGTGTTTTGCAGCGGTTCAACGTGCAGGCGACGCCCCCTCCGGTATTCCGCAACTGGCTGGGCTTAGCAGACGACTCGGGCGCTCGCCGGCGTCGCGTGCTGTTGACCTGGTTGATGATGGTCAACCGAGAGTGCATGGTCGGTGGCACACGGGTCCTCTACGAGAAGGTCTTGTACCACTTGTGCAACACGCAGCTGCCTGGCGTCACGGCCCGCATGGTGCAGCCGGATGGTATGGCCCCGGACATGGCCGACGCGCAGGCCCACGACTACTACGCACTGCGCTTCGGGCGCAAGGTGTCCGCAGACGGCCTCCCGCACGACGGGCGTCCCAAACACTGTGTGAAGGTGTTCGGGCGGCTTTGTCTGTTTGTCATGGCTGGTACCGTGCTAGATGCGTTCACCAACACTTGGCGGCACATGTGGGGAGTGGGCGTGCGAGTTGCGTTTGCTGAAGCTCTGCGTGCCATGGTTTTGGACGAATCATTCGAGTGGGACTCCACTGCACCTGCCGACCACCCAGCAGGGCCCGGCACTTGGCGCCTCTTGCTGCCCAGTCGGCGTGAGCGTGCCGCGTGCGATGTTAGGGTGCAGACCATGAGTGAGAAGGACATGCAGGGCTGGGATGACATGTAGGCGGGATTAGGCGTGTACATTGAAGGAACACAACTGTTTATCGGCCACACGCTCGGGACAGCTCTGCCAAAGAAGAACAGCTCCACGCACGCGTACCAGTCGAGCGTACAAACCGGCTCATCATTCGCGAAGACCGCGGACCGTCAGCAAACGAAGAGGCCGCCGCCGTCGTCATCGCGGGGGAGGGGCGGTCGCTCCGCCGGCAGCGGCTGTCACGGCTCTGTGACGATGGCCGTCGCGTCAGATGCGTTTGGGGGGGACAACGCGTCGTCCGTCGCGTCGGTGGCGCCACGTACCGCGGGTGTTTTCGAGTTCGTCACAGTGCCGCCCGCTGCAAACCCGTTATCATCGTTGGCGCCATTGCCAGACGCAAAAGGAAGCGAGGTGGCGCCCAAAAACCGTGCGGGAAATGCGGCGTCACAACAGCCGACGTCCCGGAAACCCACGTGCAGGGGTGGCTGTTGCCTGCTGCCGGCCGGGGCATTCCGCTGGGGCTGGCTGAAAAAGGTGGGTACGGGGGGAGCCGACAGATAGAGCAAGACGAAGTGCAAGGGTGGCGCAAGAAAGCGCGGCAGCCAAAAGGCGCGCTGTGAGATTCCTGTACTCAGATCGTGCTATCTGCTAAGGAACTAGCCTGTCTTCACTCGCATTAGCACCCGGACTAAATCAAATCCACAGATAACAATTACTCAGAGCATTCTTGCGTTGTGTAAGAGGCGCTTGCTCCCTCGCTGCCAGAATATCCGCGCCCGGCAAACTCGGATCCAATTCGACTCCTGCCACGACACGCCCTGACACTTCGCGCCTCGACCGCAACGGGCACCAGAGCTTCAGCAACCGAGGACGAGGCCACCCGCGACACGCGTGGTCCCGGTGCTCTCCCGTGGGAGGGGCGCCGGTGTGGAGGAGGAAGGGCTAACTGTGCGGCCCAACACCATCTCCGCGGCCGGGGTAGCGAGGCCATTTGAGGTCCTGTGCAAGGTCTGCCGCCGTCGGCGGCGGCGCGGTCACCAGGCGACAACTGTCGTTGCCGCCGACGCGGGTACCGCCGCAGCATCTTCTTCAGAGGCTGGCTTTGCCGCCCCCGCCAGTGCGTCGGTGGTGGCCGCAACTGCGACAGTCCGTCGCGGTTAGCCGCGGCGGCGGCCGGCTGCCGCCTCCGGCACGACCACGAGTTGGGTCGGTCGGCGGCCCCAGTCGAAAACGGCGCCCGCCGCCACCGAAGGGGCAGGGTCGGTGGCAAACGCCGCCCCCGCTGTGTGCGGCAGCTGTTCTGGCCTCTGCATGGGTGGGCAGCGCCAAGGTGTGCCGCTGTTGGCGGCGGATAGTGCAGCTGGTGACAACCGCGGCCACCGCGCTGATGCGGGTACCGCCGCCGCTTCTTTTGCGACCGCTTGCGTTGCCGCCCTCGCCACTGCGTCTGCGGCGACCGCAACTGCGAAAGTCCGTCGCGGTTATCCGCGGCGGCGGCCGGCTGTCCCCTCCGGCACGACCACGAGTTGTGTCCGTCGGCGGCCCCGATCGGGGACTGCGGCCACCGTCACCGACGGGGCTCGTGGCTCGGCTCCAACCACAGCCGGTCGTCACTACTTAGTGACGCTGTGTCGCTACGACCTAGAACGCGGACTCGAGGTCGTTCGCGATGGACGCTGACATTGAAAGAGAAGGCGAGAACCGCTGCCCACACTGCCCACGGCGGTTTGTGCGTCACGGAAATCTCGTCCAGCACCTAATGAACCAGCACCAGGAGGAGATGGGCTTAACCGCAGAGGCGCCCTCTGTCGAGCCGCCCACGTTGCCGGCTGTCCCTCCTGCATCGCGCGAAGCGGGGGGAACCCCGGCAACGCCCATGAGCTTCTCCTTTTCCCGTCAACATGTCGACGGGCGGGACTCTGTTCTGTGCAACGGTGCGCAACCTGAATGCCAAGACGGCGCTGCTCTGGCGTCTACCTGTTCGACGACCCCGTCCAATGCGCAAGCCGTGCCGGTTTTGGGCACAACCGCTGAGAAAGTGCGGAGCTACTACGCGGCATTCGGCGACATGCAGCGGACGCGACTGCTCGTCCCGTCGTCATCAACTCAGTTGTCGGCGTTCGACACAAGCGAACTCAAGGACATGCGGTTGTTTGCTCTGTCCGCCGGTGGCAGTGGCCTGTCACAAAAGGCGAGAGCCGAGTACTACCAAACGACTGTGCGGGCCGAGCGGGCGGCTCTTCGCGCACAGCGCGACGCCGAAGTGGCCGCACTTGGAAGGGTCTTGGAGGAGCTCACGGAGGATCAAGGCAGCGATTCGGACGGCGACACCCCGACCGGAGGATGCTCTGCGGCACCGGTGGCGGCAGGCCCCCATTTCTCAGCGGCGACTGCCAACTCGTCGGCGGGTCAGGCGCCGGCGAGGCGTCCCAAGAAGACCAGCCTGCGCAAGCGCATTAAGGCGGCTGTGTTGGCGGCACAAGCGGAGCTGGGGGCCGCCGTCGGGCCCCTGGAGACGGCGTTTCCAACCGAGACATCATTTGTGAACTCGCTGAAGGGCGAGACCTCACGCTGTTTGGCTGAGCAGGGGTGGCGCGTGTCGGATATTGTCGATGGCGATGACGTCTACAAGTTCTACAGCCGTGAAGTCATGCTCGCGGCATTCAACGCTTTCAAGCGCGCCACGTCGCGCTGCATGCGTGGCCAACGCAAGTTCGCCGCCGACGGGTCAGTCCTCCGGTCCGGGTCGCTTGACAGCGACCTCTACCTCCGCGAGCAGGATGACGTCGATCGAATGCACGCCGGCCGCTTCCTGAATGGCAAGCCGCTGAAGGTCTTTACTGTGGCGACGCAATTCTTCTCCGACGCTACTATGGTGTCCAAGAATGGAGGTAAGTGTGCATACCACGTCTTTTGTTGAGGATGAAGCTCTTGCTTGGGTGTCGAGGTCTCGTGTGCCTCTCATCCGACCTGACGCGTACCTGATCCCCGCCTTACCCGTGCGCAATGATTCCTTTTGGCTGTTGCTTGTACACGTCCTTGCCGTTTCTGTATGCAGCTCATTACGTGTACCCAATCCGGGTACGTTTCCCTAACATTGTCACCGGTAAGGTGGAGTGGATGACCGTCGGCTTCATCCCCATCATCAAGCCAAAGAACCAAAGTGATGAGGAGAAGACGCGCGTGCGGATGCTAAGGGATGAGGTGCTCCAGCGCTGTTTGGCTGTTCTCCTGCAAGACTTCATCGCCGCCAGTCAAACTGGGGTCCTTTGGGACCTGCCGGGGGAGGGACCAGTGTGGGTGGTCCCGCGCATCGTGCTCTACGCCGCGGACCAGCCCGAGGAGCGGCACCTCCTTGGACTGAAGCTGAGTGGTTGCAAGTACCAGTGCAGTCATTGCATGCTGGAAAAGAGCCAGTCGGGTTATCCCCACCGCGACCCACCCCAAAGAGAGGTGCTCGATAACGTCGAGGCGCAGCTGTTGTCTGCCAACTTGTTCAAGAGTGGTGGCAGCGCCGCCAGGCTGGAGCAGCTTTCGGCATCCACGTCGATTGTTCCCATTGTCCCGTTGCTGGCGGCAGTTCACGGTCTTGGCACTGGCAGCCTGGCCCTGTATGACATCTTTGGGTTCGACCTTCTCCATGTATGTGTCCTCTTCCTCTTCTGGCTGTCCCATGTGTGTATGAGCGCCCTGTTTTGCGAGATCCTTTTGCCGCTTGAAATGTCCTCACAGTCAGCAATGGCTGTGTCAGTGTCAATGAGTTGCTAACCTTTGACGCCCGCGCCCGCGCTCTGTTCTTGCATGCGCGCTGAGTGTCCTTGTACATGCGACCTGTTCGTTGCGTCCCAGGTCATGAAAATCGGTGTTGTTCGGGTACTTGCACTTAAGATTCCCGCTCTGCTACAGGTGCTGTGTAAAGGCGGCATGTCCCGGTTTGGCATCTGGCGTAAGGCGATTGTGGCGATGGCCGAACGCGCTCGGCATGTAGGCCGCCTGCCAGACGCTTCCACCACGGCTCCCGGGTACGTTGTCTTTCTCCGTGTGCAGCTTGTGGGGTCGCCATTGTCAACAGATTGCGAGTGCGCGGCGCCGACTGGCCTGCGGCGACGAATGTTGGAGCGGGTGCCTCGCCGCTTCGTGTGTCCTTGGCGCGTTGTCGAGGACCATATCCACGAACACGAGGCTACCTGATTGCATTCTGACCGCTGTTTCTGTGCATTGCGCTCCTTTTCTTTTTCCACTATGCTGTGCGCAGCTACCTTGTGACCAAGGGCGTTAAGCAGGCCACCTTTACGGGCAAATCGTGGCGTCACGGTCTGATGGTGCTGATGTTTATGGTGGCAGGAATGGTGTCTCGTCGGCAACCGCATTCAACAGAGCCACTCGACCTCGGAAAGAAACGAACGCGGCAGGCAGCAGCGCGCGGCCGCAGCAAGCGCTCTCGCCGCGCCACACCGGCTGGTTCCAGTGCGCGGGTCGCGGGCGACTCTGGGAGCTCCACGTCCGACACCTGTGCCTCCAGCGGCGACTCGTCGGACGCATCGAGCGCTTTGTCAAACGACACGGCCAGTGTCTGTAGCGACGCCACCTACAGCGACGCCGGGACCGACAACTCGATGTCCGCCGGAGAGGAAGCAGAGGACGTCGCCCCAGTGCCAAACCTTGTCACCACCAGCGCTGAGTACAAGGCTGCGTTTGGCAGCAAGCCGACGCACGATGCTGTTCTCGAGGTCGTTTGTCGTGCGGCCGCCATCATGGCCAAACTATGTGGGGACAACAAGGAGGAGGGATACAAGATGAACGAGGTGGAAGCTAAGACTTTGTCGGAGGAGTCGTTTGAATTTGTCACCAAGTACGTGGTCGCGCTCTTCGGCGCGGTACACACTACGAAGTTCCACGCCTTGGCGTACCACCTCCTCCCTGAGCTCCTGCTGCGCGGTAATGTCATCGAGGCCGACACATCCTTGAGCGAGGCGCTTCACAAACTCGTCAAGAACATGTGGGACAACACCAACAAGCAGACGGCATCTGTTTTGCTGCAGATGTTACGTGCGGAGCAAACACTCGCGCACATCGTCGAGACCGACGCCTTTCACTGGTGCCAATCTGGTGAAGAACTCAACTCGGACATTGCCGGTGGCGCCGCGAGCGGTGCGGCAGACCCCGGGGTGGGCACTTGGAGGGACGATGCTTTAGCTGCCACTAGCAACGGATGCGGCGTCGATGACGGAGTGACCGACACCGACAACGACAACGGGGCCAAACCGGGCCCGCCACGCGGGAGCCCTGAGCTGGACGTGCTCAGCGTCTTTGACGAGCTTGCCACCGCTGGGGATTTCGACGGCGTACCTGTCGAGTCGCCAACTGAGTCGGAGGAGCAACATGAGGTATACGACGGTCCTGCCGACGTCTGTGGGGCACGATCCACTCGCCGACGAGTGCGCATCTCTGGCAAGCGTGCGACGGTGGCGCAGGTGGCAACAGCGGACGGCGGCCGGTTGCGGCAGCTCCCGAGCCTGCTCGAGAGCCACCCCAACCTTGCGGGGTGCTCTGCTGCTTCTCAGCTGATTACAGCAAACACGTTCAAGTTTGACGCACGGCTGGCGTGGCGCTCGCGGCCGGTCGGGCAGCTGTTGCGAGCCACCCGCGAGCTCTACCACAAGCCGTGGTGGGACCACGTTCTGTACAATGTGACCGGCGCTGGTCCTGGCGCCGAGCCCCAACTTGGGCTCGCGCGCCTACTCCTACGTGCCGTCGACGGGCGGCGCTGCGATTTTGTCGTCGCCCAGCGCCTAGAGGACGCTGATGCGCGTCCGGGTTGCGTGTTGACATCCTTCAACTGCAGGAGGAAGAAGTGGGTCCTTGACCCGGCCACTGGCTTCCCAGAGCTGGTCCTTGTCCCACTGTCGGACGTGGTGCGGCTCGAGCACGTGGTCCCTGACTTTGAGGACCTGGCCGAGCGTTGGGGCATGACGGCGACGCCGACGACCGTCCCCGACTCACCTCGGGAGCGAGCAGAGCAGCGCTTCTTCACGAATGCGTTCTTCCCCTGGACGAGCAACAGCATCACGGACGCCCCTTGAGCGGAGACCGGGCGGGGCCTTGCGACTCCCTGCAAGTGGCGAATGTGCCAGTGGCGTGCGCCTGGAGCCCGAGGGGAGGCCGGCGGGGTCGGGGGCGAAACGAGCAGTGAAAAGAGGGCGACTCTTTACCTTTTGTAGCGCCTCAACATGCTGTTTGGAAGAAGCAACGTTCCAGGTGGCCTGACTGCTCACGTCTGCCCAGGTGCACGTGTAGCTTCCGTGTACTCAATAACTACAGTGGCCAGCTTCCCACCATCCCCCCCACTGCGGACTTCTTACAATGTACATCACCACGGTTACTGTTCCAAAACGCAGTGTTCTTTCCCTGCCGTGCTGCAGCCAACAGTCTCAAAGAACCGCGCAGGTTGCGCCCTCAGCGACGCGTACTAGACGGTACGAGCCTGCGTCAAGCACGCCACGGTAGAGTCCTACATGGAACCCCATTGGCGCATACCGCGCTGTCAGCCGCAACGACAGGTGCTCGGAGGTGTGCTAGACGCTCGTGTCGAGCAGTCTCCTTAAACCTCGGCTGATGCTAGACTTAAATGACGGCATCCTTCCACTAACGCAAGGGTGCGCCTCGGCGGTGGTGTGCAGCCGTTGGCCGTGGCCTGGGCACGCGCGGTCAGCGTATTTTCTGGCGACCGCTTCAAAGCAGCACCGACTTCCACACAAATCCGTCCTCGACCCTTCCAACCTGTAGCTGACGCTGCTCTCCCCGTTTTCCCGCACAGCGTGGGCCCTGATTGGCCGAATCCAGCGATTGACAGAGAAGCGCAGGCCTCCGGCGCACGTCGGAGTGTGCAGCCGAGCGGGCTCGTGTTTTTATTTAACAACCGCGTCTGCCAGGTGCCCACAGGGCCTGCCCACTGCCTCGACACCGCACGGCAGCCGCGGCCCACTGTGCGGAACGGCATCCAGGGTCACTGGAGAGCACCCCCGCTCAGAGTCGTCTGTGGGAGCCCACTTCCACTGCAGGACGAATAAAGCCATTCGTTCGGGATTCGTCTCCCGGACGTGTCCTCGGATGAGCGCCAAACGATTTCGCCGCGTTCGGGCTCGTCCGGTATCGTTCGGGATTCGTCAGGCGGCACCGGGTTTCCGACGATGATGTGGCTCTCGAGAAGCGGTCTATCGTCAAGCACTCTTGTCTCTGTTGAATCTTCGTAAAGTAGCCCCTCAAGTTGGGATCAAGCTCGAATCGGATTCGACCAAATCTGAGATGGTCCGGAACGGACGGTATCGGTGTGACCAGATCGATGCCGCCGGAGGTGTACACACCACAGCGGCCGATGAACTGCGCTTCTCGACGTGATTTTTAGTGTGCCCACGCGGAACCCGTCATCGAAGGTTACTACAAAGTTTGAAACCGTTTGGAGCAAGCACGCCAACGATAGGCTCCAAAACACCAGGTGTCTAATAGAATGGGATAGACTTTAGACGCCGGCAGCCCCCCGGCCGGCGGGTCACCCCCGTATCGCCTCTGCCCGCAGGAAGGGCAATGGGCCCACCGCTGCAAGGTGCCCCCCCCGGGGGGACAAGCCACGTCACGAGGCAGCCGCGCAGCCGCTGCCACTGCTGCACGCGCGCCGCCGCAGATGCGTCCTCACCACCCCCCCCCGCCCCCGTCCACAATGCTGCGAGCGAGGGGTGCCCACCATCCCGCCCCAGAGGCGCGCGGCAGGCCACTGCCCGACGGCCGCCGCGGCAAGGCGGCCCACCACAGGACAGCGGGCACCCGCCCCACCGCCGCAGCGCCGCCGCCGCCGCCGGCGCGAGGGCGTACCGACGGGGGCGGCCCGACCGCACCGGGCGCGTGCAACGGCGTGGCGCCGTCGGCACACGCACGCACCCCCCAACGGGCGCGTCGCCGCCGCCGCCGTCACCACAGCCGCCGGCCCGCCGCCGCCGCCGCCGCCGCCCGCGCGCGCCGCGGCGCGGGGTCGGCACCGGCGCGGCCGCGGCGGCCCCAGCGTCCGTGGCGTCACGGCGGCCCGCCCCGGGCGTCGGCGGCGGTGCCGCCGCGGGCGGCCCCGCCGCTGCCGCACCGCACGCACCGCGCGGGGGGGTGGACACTGGGGTCGGCGCGACGCCCGGCGGCGGGGCCGTGGACACACACGCCGGGTGAGGCCGCCCGGCGTGGCGCCCGCTTTGGCACCCGCGCGGCGGCGCGACGGCACGAGCCCCGTGCGGGCGACGGGACGGGCCGCACGCCAAGGCTGGGGGAGACCCCCTGCCAGTCGCCCCACGGCCACGCGGACCGACCCCCCGGCGACGCGGGTGGCGGTTGCTTGCATTTACAGACGGCGGACGGGGGCGTCAGTCGTGCTTCTCCCCACCCGGCTCCGCAGCAGCCTCGGCCACCGCCCCTGTGTCGTCTGCCGCCGTCGCGGGGGCGGGCGCTTCCGTAGCACCGGCCGACGCTGCCGTGATCGCGCCCACCTCATCCGCAGCAACGGCCTCGTCACGGACGCCCGCCGGCCTCGCCTCTGCTCCCTCCCCGCCAGCGGCAGACGCCCCCGCCCCCCCCTCCTCCACGAGCGCTTGGAGTTTGGTCAGGTACCCCCGCAGCTGCCGCCGCGCGAGCCCCCGCACCAGCGGCAGCAGCACGCCAACGGCCGCCGAGCAGGGGACCTCCACGTCAAACGCGCAGTGGACGGTCGTCTCGACGGCAGCCGCCGCCGCGTCGCCGGCCGCATCACCAGCGTCGCCCCCTCCCCCCCCCGCCGCCGGCGCAGGCCGCTGCGCCAAGTTGAACACGTACACGACCTTGTTGCTCCCGTCCACGTCGTTGCCGTAGCTCCGCAGCGACAGCCGCGACGGCGGCGCCGCCAACGTCACTTGGGCCGTGTGCGTTTCGGGCGCGCCCCCGCCTTCCGCAATCGTCAAGCGGAAGCGGCTGCCGGCGGTGAGGCGGTAGCCGGCGGGCGGCGGCGCAGCGGCGGCGGCGGCGGCGGCGGCGGCGGCGGCGGCACCGCCGCCGCTGCCGTCAGTCGACGGCGCCGTCGCACCGCCATTGCCGTCGGCGCCGTCCGACGGCGCCGCAGCGTCGGCGGGGGGCACACCCCCCTCCCCCCCCGACGGCACCACCGCCGCGGCGGTGACTGAGCCAAACCACGATGGGAAGCGGGCGAGGTCGGTCAGCACGTCGTACACCTCGTCGCGGCGGGCGGCGATCGTCACGTGTGCCAGCCCCGACAGCGTGCGCGGGCGGACGGGGAGGCGGCTGAGCGCGAGGAGGCCGACGACCGTGAGCGCAAAGAGCAGGGCGGGGACGAGGCCGGGGGCGACCATCGTGGCGGGGCGGCGGGGGGTGAGGGGGTCGGACGGCGCGGCCGACGGGCACAGGGGGGGGAAAACAAAGGAGGACAAGATTGGGGATGGGTGGGGATGGCGACGATCGATGGAGGGGAAACGCGGGGACAAGGGGGGGGCGCGCGGCGATTAGCGTTTGGTGTGTGCGGCGGACGAGGCGGTGCTCTGCCCGACGCGTCGAGTCGGATGACAGCAACGCCGCGTCGGCATCGCCGTACAGTACTGTACTGCACGTTGCGTACAGCCGTTCTCCCAAAAATCCCTCACTGCAATTGTCCCAAAAGTGTTCCAAATCGGCCTCTGCGGGGTCGTAGAGGCCGATTGGGAACTCTTTTGCAACAGTTGGAGTGAGGGATTCAGGGTTGCAAGTTTACGGTGTACTCATCCGCTGAAGGTTTCATTTCAGTATAATTATAGAAAGGCTGACAGTATAGTTTTAGTAAGCATTTGTGTAAGACTTATGCGTTCCACGTTCCAATAAATATAGAATATTATTCCGACCGTTTCGCCTGGCGATCTACCTTGTCACCGGCAATGGCGCGAGCTTACGGTGGCGCTGCGGGCAATGCCAGGCAGCCGTTTCGCGGGGG
>Ga0209093_1001747_pt1 | contig 12357 bp, 12 predicted proteins | sample SidtaG_4_FD_187450 | JGI IMG/M metagenome (GOLD analysis project Ga0209093, IMG submission 187450) | Marine algal microbial communities from Sidmouth, United Kingdom - Sidmouth_Male1 metaG (SPAdes) (version 2) | ecosystem: Host-associated > Algae > Red algae > Unclassified | place: Sidmouth...
CCCGTCGCCGAGGCCGCCTCCACGACCGACACGCGGAGGAGGGCGTCGACGAGCGCCGGCGGCGGCGGCCGGTGGTGGCCGACGAGCGCCGCCATGACAATCGCCGAGCGTGCGATGTAGACGCGGGCGGAAATGGTGCCCCCGCCGGCCGCCACCGCCGCCGCCTGCACGTCGGCGGCGAGGCGATGGAGGGCGCCCGCAGCGGCGGCCGCCGCCGCCGCGCCGGCCGCATCGCCAGAGCCGCCGCCGCCGCGCGCCACCGCCGACGCCCCCTCCCCAAGCGCGCGCCCGACGAGCGCGTACGTGCACTCGTCGTAGCAGGCGAAGACGGCCAGCTGCCGCCGCCCCGCCGCCGGCGCGCCCGCCGACAGCTGCGCCGTCAGCAGCCGCACGAGGCCCGTCGTGGTTGCGAGGGGGTTCCCCCCCCCCCCCCCCCCCCCCCCCCCCCCCCCCCCCCCCCCCCCCCCCCCCCCCCCCCCCCCCCCCCCCCCCCCCCCCCCCCCCCCCCCCCCCCCCCCACCCGTCGCCGCCGCCGCCGCCGCCACCCCCGCCGCCGTCGCCATCGCCAATGGCCGCCGCCGCCGCCCCCACCGTCGCGGCGGACACGTTGAGGACGCCGCCGCCGCCGTCGCCGTCGCCGTCGCCGTCGCCGTCGCCGTCGGCGGCCGCCGCCTGCGTCAGCGCCGCGTTGGTCTTGCTCCGTCCTGCCGCCCAAGCCCCCCTTCTCCCCCGGCTGTCGCCGCCTCCGCCGAAGCCACAGCCACCGTCTACACCACCGCCACCGCAAAGGCCACGACCACAGTTGGGGCCAACGCGTGGGCGGCGGGGGCGTGAGATGGGCGCCGGCCGCCTGGGGTAGTGGCGGTTGGAACACCTCCCGCCCCCCCACACGCCTAGTTATGCCTGCTCTTCTGGGTCTGAGCATTACATGATGGCTTCGAAAGCTCCAGAGCGACGTGTTAGAAATCCAGTGGTCAATAGAAAATTGGGTCGCGACCCAATGTTCTGAGGCCTCTGCAGCCACTGTGAGAGGAACTGCTGACGCCAGTGGATCAGCAGACCTGGGTTGTGCCAGCATCTGGTCGCGACCCAATTTTCAGATGCCTCTGCAGTCTGCGTGAGACGGGCCCTCCTGACCCGAGCGGATCAGCAGCGGTCGGAGTCGTGATCCGGGGGGGAACACGTCTTGCTCGAGCGTCGTCGATTCTGTTGCCTGCAGGCCATTCCGCGACGCCTTTGTCATCCCCGTGCGGTTGCTGTCTTTCTGTGGGGGGACACAATATGGTCGTAGCTGAAGATATCACCTCTTGTCACTCAATCGTGTGCCGACTCTCAACAATGAAGATGGGACGGGATGTCTGTCCGTGCCAGAAAGACTTTCGAGAGACTTCATCCATGCCCTCCTAAACACTAGCTGCGTACATATTAGTCAAAGCAGAGTCACGTAAAGGACGGCGAGAACAAATGTAGGCCCGGGCACTCTCTGGCCCACTTGGCTTCTCTATCGGGGCCGAGAAGTGCATATGAAGTGGGTAGGGACTGCTTTTGACAGCAGAATCGTGCTCTGCACACTCTTGTTCCCATAAGTGGTGCAGGGGGAGCTCGCGGAAATGTGTTTCTGGGCAGCATGCAACTGTCATGCCACTTGGCGGCGGGGCCGTGTCGAGGAGGTCTGAAGAGGAATCCTCCCGGCGAAAGTCGTAGGTGTCACTTTGGGGTGCATGTGGGAGAAAGTGGCAGCTGTAGGGTACCTCTCGAGTTTTCTGGAAGCGGAGTAGCAAAACGCGCGCGAGAAAGTAGGCCACGGGCACTGCCTGGCGAGCTTTTCTGCCTATACAGCATCGGCATATGGGTAGGAAGTGGTCAAAGCCCATTTTTTCCTGCAGAATCGTGCTCACCACACCTCTTTTAGGTAGACTGATGTAGGGGGAGGGCCCAGTTCTTCCTCTCTTGGGAGCCGGCGACTACCCCATACGCCTGAGCAGAGGTCAGACGGAGCCGGTCCAGTCTGCCTTGATTTTGGCACCAGGGACTTGAAAGGACGTGTTCTGATGATCGCCTCAAGCCTTGTGAGAGCCGGTGAAATTGTCCACGTTGTATTTTGCACGAGAATGTGGACGCCTGATCTGACACTTGCCTTGACGACCAATGAGTCGTGTCATTTGGAGCAGCAGCCAACCCGGTGCGACTGCCGTGTTGAAAACCCAGAAGAGCAGGTACACTGGCTCTTAACTAGGCGTGCCCAAGTGATCTTGGGGGATTTATGGGAGAAGAGGCCACCTCCAACCAATCATAATGCTGGAAACACACGGGTAAACGAGCAGAAAAATGCGGACACGGCTCTTATCCGATGAAAATCGTCTCAAGACACGTCGCCGCAGAGCAGAAACACGGTCAGCGTCAGAGTCCCTCTGATACTGTCACCGCAGTGCGGCACCAGCCAATCAGAGGCCGAATTCACATGCAAGATTGCTGGCGATCCGCACAAAGCCTTGCATCGGGATCGAAGAAGACCTCGAAGACGAGGCAGATTCTTTCCTTAGGAGCTCTTGCTGACAGTGATCTTGTCTGAGTAGCTTGAGGGCGTGGCTGTTTCCATGGACATCAATAAGTTGTCTTACAGTGCGCACCCTGCTTGGGACTTGGCCGTATGCACATCATTCTCATGGTCTTAGTCGTGTTTCGGGATAGGGTTGCACACGACGCCCCTATTTGGGGGGCGCCAGGGGCTCGCGACGGATAAGACGCCTTACTAACGCCCCATTAGGCAGCCAAAACGCCCTCACGGCGCCCCAAGTAGCACCCTCAGTATTTTCCATATGTTTCAAGTGGCACCCATACTGTGCACTTGTCTGTCATTTTCTGTTTCAAGACTGGGTGCCTGTCCCCAACCAGCCGCCACCAGCTGAATCTTGTAGACCCCCCTGAAGTCTTTCTCTTCGCGACACCTTGCTGACGCCCTTTTGAGTTGGGGCGTTAGGGGCGCACGACGCCCAAATGACGCCCTGGTGACGCCCTTAATGAGGCCCTTAACGACGCCCTGGGCGTTCTGAGCCACCCTATTTCGGGCTGCCCCAAAAAATATATTGTGTCGCCAGATCGCCGACCCGCCGTTCCAGGTCGTAGGCCGCGATTTGGCTGAGTGGCCACAATTTGTCGCCCTCGAATCGCGGCGAAGTAACCAAACAAGCGCGGGGGCAGGACCGCCGACGAGTGCTGGTGGTATCCTGGCCGGCAGGCTGTGAGATTCGGGGGGATTCCCCATCATGTAGCCTCACTGGATCACAAATGTAGGCTAACCGAGTCGAGAGGGAAGTCTCGTGCTTGAGACGATTCAATGCCTCTGTGCGAGGTCTGGACGAGTCTGGTCACTGATAAACTCCGGCTGTTCATCGCTGGATTTTCGGAATGCTGCGCTGCACGCTACGTGGCCCTCACTGAACCCGCAGTGAAGCCCCGGTGTGGCGGTCGGGGGGTTCCGCGGCTGGAAGGGGCGCGGCCCCTCAGCTGTGGACAGCACACCCCCGGGGGCACCCCCAAAATATCCCGATCCGGGCCAGCAAGGGAATGACCTGTCCGAATCTCAAGGAGATCGGATCTGGTCGGGGGCGGGGTTTTTCCCTCGTGGTTTTCCCAACCCCGCTACTACTTGTTTGAACTTTTCGCTTCGGAGGGATTTATCTGTTTGGCGCATTTAGGGTGGCTACTTTAGCCGCTGGCGCTCGGGTTGGCGAGGGGTTTACTGACAGTGGGGAGGTCGTCCCCATCGCCGTTTGATAAAACCAACTGTGCTTTGGACTACGATTCCCCCCTGGGCTTTGCCGTGATCCTCTCCTACCGTTGGGGGAAGGCTGGGCTGTGGGTCGATTTCCGGTGCAGTTCCTTCGACGGACAGAGCTGATCAAGAGGTCACTTCGGCTGGACGACGAACCAAAGTGGTGGTTCCGAGAACAGCCACAATTTCTGGTGGAGCAGAAGGGGATTCCGGCCGATGCCACGGCCGCATCGGGTAGCCGGTTCCCCGATCGTTGGTTGGTTTGTTGAGTTAAGACGACGTGGATCTCCGCGTCGGTCTCTCGTCGATTACCGCACGGCCACTACGATGGCGTCGCCTCCCGACCTCCCCAAGTTGGACACGACCGCTAGCGATATGCCTGCGGGTACATCCGCGGTGACCCCAGCGGGCGCCGCACCCGGGGAATCCGCGGGTGGATCAGGGACTCCCTTCACTCCGCCTCCACCATTGGCGGATCTCGTGGACGAGAAGGCACGACGGGTCCCACCGGGGGCCGATACCTTTCTTCCTCGACGTCACGGTGATCGGACGGGATTGGCAGATCAAGAGCACAATCCGGTGACGCCCCTCGCGATGGCGGATCTGGATACGGCGTTGTCGACGTTCCACGAGTCGTTGTTGGCTGACGTTTTTCGGGTCATCGCGGCGAGCCCAGCAGGCTCCGTTCAAGATGCCCCACGCAGAGATTCCCCCCTGGACACGTGGAAGAGCCGCAGCAAATGGAAGACACGGCGTCATCGTAGTCCCTCGCCGTCATCGTCGTCTACAACATCTTCCTCGTCGTCACCGACGACAACTGACGACGACGAAGACCGCGTGGGGACCAAGGCGGGTTCCGGAAAGTTGGCGGTCCTCGAGTGTCCGGACGATCGCTTCGCTGGCGTCCTCGACTACCGATCGTACCGCCTGCGCAACAGTCACTCGACCTACGGGGCGTCGCAAGCTCGCAAGATGGGACGGACGGCCAAGAACATGAAGTTCTCTTTTGGGGGTACCCCGATGTTCAACGGGAAGGAACCCCTCAAGGTCTTCTCGTGGCTTCGAAAGCTCGTACAGGCCTGCCAAGACAATGACGTGTCGGAGGGGATGGGTCTGTAACTAGTTCCCAATTTCCGCGCGGGCGACGCCGAGGCGCGGTTCACGCGGAACCTCCCGGGATCGGACATCGGAGGCGGGCAGATAGCCCTTGGGTCCTTCCCCGCGGCGGTCAATTGGCTGTTGTCGACCTACGCGGAGCCGCACGCGTTGGGCTTGGCGCAGGAAAAGTTTAGCCGGGCGACGCTGGTGGACAACGAAGGGGTGGACGCCTTCGCGACACGCCTACGGAGCCTCGCCGAGCTTTGCGGCAACATCCACTCCGAGGGGACGATCAAACAGCGGCTGATCCAAGGCCTACCGGAGTACCTTCGGACGGATCCATTCGTGTACAACACGGCGCAACGGAGCTACCAGCAGTTGTCGACCTACGTGGTGGGGACATATCGGGCCGCCAAAGACGTCATGGCTCTCGCCAACCGGGGGTCCGCTGGGGGATCATCGCGGAAGGGGCAGACGTCGACGGGGCCCCGAGGTCTCTCGGTCAACCACCTCAACTCCCCGTGGGAGGAAGACGACACTGATACGCACGACATGGTCTCGGTACTTCCGTCGGGTACCCCGGGGTTCCGTACGGTCGGGAGAGCGCCCTACCCTCGACGGGAGGCCACGACGGGTCCCCCGCTGTGCTACATGCGTTGGACACGCGGGCACCGAGTACCTGATTGAAATATTCTGACGGACAAACAGCGGGACATCTTGAAAGCCGCGCGGAGTACCTTCCTCCGACAGAGGAACGGCGGGGCGGGCGCCGCCCCGGATCGCACCACCGTCGTGGCCCTGCTGTGGGACGACCTGTTGGGCGGCGTGGAGTCAACGAAGACGTAAGGGGGGGACGTCCCGCCCGTGGCAACCCCGTCCAAGGGGCGCCGCGGGGCGGGAAACGCCTAGGGCGGGTGGCCTCGCCATCCCCCTCAACCCCCCTTGTCCGCCCCAAATCCCCAGTTGACCTTCGTCGCGTCACGTTTTCCTCCCAGGGGGTGACCGCGACGTTGCCCGTCCGGGCCCGATGTCCCTGTCGTCGTGGGCGATACCGCCCGCGGTTCAAGCGGACTCTGCTGCTGTTGCGCAAGGAGAATTTTGAGATCGGAGCGTCGTACCAGTTGGCACTGTGGCAACCCCCATCCCCACGAGGGCGGTGGTCGATACGGGTGCAGGACCCAGTGTTATCCGCGCAAATATGTCGCCAGAGGGGTGGACCGAGTACTCGTCGCGGGCGCCCCCCCGGACCCAAGTGAGTGACGCCTCGAGCAACTGCTCAAGGTGAACGCGGAGGTGTCTCTGACCATCTATGTCGGGGGGACCGCCATGGAGTATGACTTCCTCGTGGTTAAGTCGCTGTCGGTACCGCTAATCCTGGGGTGGGACTTCCAGAGGGCCTACGTGGACACCATCTCCCCCAAAACACAAACGATTAAGTGGGACGACGGTACCTCCACGGTGGCGGTGCGCAGTTGGACGGGGAATACGCGGCCCGCACCCCCCCGACGAGGGAACAAGCCGAAGGCCCACATCGGGGCCATTCGGCTTCGACAAGGGGTAACCGTGGGCCCGCGGTGCATCCAGGCGTTTCAAGTGTGCTGCAGTGTCAAGGGGGTACACCTAGTGCGGGAACGCCCGGTCCAAATGAGCCGACGGAAAGTGCTGCTGCACAACGCCATCGTGGAGTTCTCCCCCGACACCCCGCGGTCCCTCTACCTCACGAACATCGGGGACGCGCCGGTCCACCTAATTAAGGGGTATGTTGTCGGAACCGCGACGGCCTACGATGGACCACTTCACGTCGTCGCAGATGAGGAGGAACCGGGGGCAGTCTTGACGATCGGGACGGACACCCCTGGCGAGCCCGACGAGGAGGCCGAGACGAGCCGCCGAGAGGAGGAAGGGATCGACGAAGGACAACCCCCACCCCACCCGCCGGATGATACGTACCCCAAGCCGGAGGCTCACTGGGAGAGTGTCCCCGACGCCCTGCGTGGTGACGTAGACGACCTCCTTGAGGAGTACAGGGCGTTATGGGCGGGGCATCTCGGCAAGGTCGACGTCACTCCTCATCGGATCGAGGTGACCTCCGGGGCACGGCCGCGGCGGGCCCAACCTTACCGGGCGAGCCACGCCTCGCGGGAGGTTATCGCGAAGGAGGTGCAACGGCAACGTGACCTCGGGGTTACCGAGCCCTCGAGTGCAGAGTGGGCCTTCCCCGTGGTCCTGGTCCTAAAACCCGACGGGACGATGCGGTTTTGCGTGGATTATCGACAACTCAACGAGGTGACGGTGCGGGTTGTGTACCCGTTGCCACGCATGGACGACTGTATCGACTTCCTCGGGGACGCCAAGGTGTTTTCCACGCTCGACTGCAACTCTGGGTGTTGGCAAATCCCCGTGGCGGACGAGGATCGCGACAAGACGACCTTCGTCTGTCACGAGGGGGCATATCGCTACATCCGCCTCCCCTTTGGTCTGTCGAACGCCCCAGCGACCTTCCAACGGGCCATCGACATGATCCTCGCGGGGCTCAAGTGCAAGATTTGCTTCGAGTACCTCGACGACATTATAGTCTTCTCGCAGTCGGCGGGGGAGCACGTGGATCACCTCCGGGAGGTATTCACGGCACTTCGTGGCGCGGGCGTCTCCCTCAAGGCTAAGAAATGCCATTTGTTCCAAGAGGAGGTGGAGTATTTGGGCCACATCGTAGGCCGGGGGCAGCTGCAGGTGCAGGATAAGAACATCCGCGGGCTCAAGGAAGCGTCTCCCCCGCGGTGCAAGAAGGAACTGCGCAGCTTCCTAGGGATGTGCAACGTTTATCGGCGGTTCGTCAAGGACTACGCCCAAGTGGCACGGCCGCTAGCCGCGATGACAAGTTCCAAGCGGCCCGACCGATTGGGGAAGCTGTCAGACGAGGCGTTGGGGGCATTCGAGGAGCTCAAGAGGAGACTTACGGAGGCACCCATCCTCGCCCTACCGCGGCGGCATGGGGCTTACACGTTGGACACCGATGCGAGCGCGGGGCAAGTCGGGGCGTTTATGCTGCAAGAGCAACCCGACCAATCCACGCGACCCGTGGGCTATTGGAGTCGCTCCCTCAACTCGGCCGAGCGGAACAACAGCACGACGGAGCGGGAGTGCCTCGCGGTGGTGTGGGCCTCCCTCCTCCTCCGTCCCTATATCGAGGGGACGCGTTTCACGGTGCGCACAGACCACGCGGCACTCAAGTGGATGCTACACATGGATGGGGCCCATGGAAGATTAGCGCGGTGGCGGCTGCGGTTGGCGGCGTTCGACTATGTGGTCCAGACGCGACCGGGTGCATCCCACCACGCCGCGGACACGATGTCGCGCATCTCGACACCCGCGGTCGACGACGGGGCCATACCCGACGCGGTACCTTGCTTGGCGCTACCCAACTCGTCAGCCGCGTGGCAGTTACCACCGCAAACGAAGGGAGAGCTTCTATCCCCCCTGATGCTCGTGGAGCTCCTCGAGATCCAAGCGGAAGACGGACGGTGCAAGGAGTTCCGAGCGGCCATGGACTGCAGCTACAAGTCTCGGTTTCATGAGTATCCAAACGGCCTCTTGGTACGCACGGCGCCGTTGGATGGAGCCGCGCAAGTCTAAGTGCCGACCCACATGCGCTACGGGGTGATGATGCGGGAACACTACCCTCCGCAAGCCGGGCACCCGGGGGCAAACAAGATGTACTGGTCCATGCGACGGTGATTTTATTGGGAATCTATGGTGGTGGACGTCTACGCCTTCGTGGCCAACTGCACGCAGTGCGCGCGGAACCGCGTCGGTAAGCGACGCAAGACAAACAATCCCAAGACGTTCCCCCCGACGGAACCGCTGACGGATTTGTGCGTAGACCTGCTCGGCCCCCTCCCCCGAACCGCGGCGCCGAGTGAGCACCTGTTGGTCATCGTGGATCGCTTCTCCAAGAGGACGCGAGCCATCTCCCTCAGGCGGAACGACGCGGAGACCATCGCGGCAGCCTTTTTGGACTACTGGGTGGCGGCTTGCGGACCACCAGCGACGGTGCTGTCCGACAACGGCCCCCAGTTCTGGTCTACGTTCTTCCAAAGGGTTTTCTCACTCCTCGGGATCTCCAACCGGTACTCCACGACGTATCATCCGCAGACGAATGGCCAAGTGGAACGGTATAACCGAACCATCGTGGGGCAGCTGCGGACGTATGTCGAGGATCTCCAAGATCGTTGGGACGAGCTCTTGTCGATGCTGACACTGGCCTACAACAGTCGGCCGCAGCAGAGCACCGGGGTGGCACCCCTCGAGTTCGTTACCCCCGAGCGGGTACGGAGCCTCTCCGTGGAACGCATGGTCGGTTCCCCGACGCCCGAGGAGACGGACGGTAGCCCACGAGCCATTCGCGAGGTCATCCGGGCGAGGCTACGTAACCTCATTCACAAAGTACGACTGTTCCTCACGCTGGCACAGCGGCGGTACAAAAGGAACTACGACGCCCGAGTGAGGCCGGTCAACAAGGACGTCCAAGCGGGGGACTGCCTGTTCGTCGATGGTCGCGCGCGGACCAAGTACAAGCTCGGGACACGCGCAGCCGGACCCTACAAGGTGTTGACCCGCGGGGAGGGCACGTTCTCTTTGGACATCGGCAGCTACCCGGAGACAGTGAGCAGCGACCACGTGACGGCCGCGGCGGGGCGGCCAGGGGACCCGCGGACGCTCCTGCAAAACCTCGGAGTACCCCAAGATGTTTTAGTCCCAGAGAGGCACCAGCACACGGGCAAGGAGCTCATCTGGGATGCCTTCGTCGGGCACGAGGTCGCGGACGACGGCACGCTACGCTTGTGGACCCGCTCGTGGCGCTATCACCCCGAGGAGGACACCCTCGAGTTGGGCAGCCGGTTCGATCTGCGCAAGGTTCACCAGTAGATGCGGCGGGTGGGCCTACGAGTCGGAGAAACGGGGTCGGTCGTTGACTTCCTCGCCTAAGGGGATTCCCGCGCGGGGACACGTGGCTTCAAAACTTCGAGTCGTGGCAGACTTTCCGCCGGGACACGTGTCCGGGTGGGGGCACGTGGCCGCGGTGGCGACCATCACTGCCGGAGCACGGGACGGTGGTCCTCCCCGTGCCTCAAGACTGGGACAAGTCGACCGGATCGTATGGACACACCCGGGGGCAGGCGGCACGAGACAGATGACCATTATGAACCGGTCGGATTGCGGGCCGCAAGGCGGGATGGGGATCTGACCCGCGGGACAGGGGGCTCTCCCGGGAATGATACGCAAACGACCCACGCGGGGTGTATTGGTCGCTGACGTGCCTCACGACACCGTCGACACTATTTCACCCCCCTACACTTCGGGCTACAACTACAATCCCCGTGGGGTGGTCCCCGCCCTCCCTTCGTCGCTATCCTCCTGGTTCACCGTCGCCCCGACAAAATTACACCGCCCTCGTGGCCGGGCGGACCTCTGGGGCGCTGCGCCGGCGGCTCGTCGTGGTTGACGTCGCGGTCACGCTGGTGTTGCTGGCGGCGGCTCACGCCACCGGCGGCCACACTGGTCTCGCGGAGAAGGACCGCGCGGGTGTTACGCAGGCCCGTTAGCTGAAGCAACTCCTCCACTTGCTGGGGCGGGACCCCGGCGTTTTCACGGGCCCACTGTGCGATCGAGTCCCCGAGGGAGACGACGGTGTGGCACAAGCCGGCCATCAAGGTCCCTGTCGTGTAACCGCAAAGCTCGCCGGGGTCGCAGGCGACGACGCGTGCCAGCCCCTGCGGCACACGATCCGAGGGGACGTGGTCCAACTGGTCGAAGGCGGCGTCTCGGATGTCCCGTTGCTCCACGGGGTCGAACGAGACGATGCCGTTACCCAAGGAGCTGCCCACGGAGGGGGCGGCAGGCAGGGCAGACGACGACGGGCCCGCCGGACATGATCCCGCGGCGCCGGTCACCGCGGAAGAAGCGGGAGGCTCGGTCCCACCCCCGGGGTGGCGAGGGCTTCGCGCCGTCGAGACAGCGGCGGCCCAACCCCCACGGGCGTCGCCGTAACGACGGGCCGCGAGGATGTCCGCGGTGTATGGCAGGTCGAAGGGGCGAAGGTCCTCGGCGACCTTGGCGCACGCCTCGTTATCCTCCATCTCAAGGCCGGCCCAGACCCAACCCTCGCGGTCCCGGCGGTCCGTGCTGCGAGCGCGGAGGCGCTGACGGAAGGCCTCCGTGTCGGGAAGTTGATCCGCATGGTCTAATAACGCCCCGAGGGTGGCGGTCGCCTCCGCGTCAGGACCCCCGGGACCGACGCAGATGTTAGCCGGGCCCAAGGCGCGGATCCAATCGAGGAGTCGCGGGGGGAACCGCCACAAGACCCGACGGTTCCGGAAGGTCTCGAGGAGGACGACGGCCGCCTCGAGGGTCCACTCGCTACGGAAGATGGCTCACGGGGTCCTCCGCCCGGCGTAGAGGTCGTCCGCGGCGTACGCGTGCACCCACGGGAGTTCTGCCATGCAGCTATACGGGAACTCCACCCCGGACCACCACGCGGGGGTCGGCAGGCAGAAACGCGAGCGGGTCGCCGTGGCGCAACTCGAGTACTCCGCTTGGTGGCAACCCACGAGGTGGCCAGTGAGCCCGCCCCGGTGGTTGCGGGCCGTCGTCAACTGGGCCGTCGTGGGGCCCTCCGAGTCGGACACGTCGATGAACGGCGAGGACGTCAAGATGTAGTCGAAGTTCATCACCAGCGGCGGGTCCGCGGGGGCATCGTCCAGGAACCCGAGGTACAACCTGCGGTACTCCGCCTCGCGGTTACGCCGCACAACGGTGATCGAAGAGGCTCGGTCATCCAGGGACGGCACGAGGGCGTGAGGCATCGCGAAGATCTGCTTGGCGAAGGGGTTGGCGGGGCGCGCCGGGTCAATGCCCCGGAACGTCGCGTGGGCCAGCGTGTCCTCCACGTCGGGGCGGGCCTCCTCGCGCGCCCATGCCGGCGCCCACGTCGATGGGTCGGTCAAGATGGGCAGGGGGCCCACGGCGGTAGTGTACCTCATCTCCTCGCCGGCCATCACAGAGGACGACACGGACGCGGACGCCTCGTAGTCGGGCGGCCGCCCGGTCCTCGGGCCGTCGAGGGGGTGGGGGTACCCGCGGTGAGGAGGGAGCGGGGGGGGGAGGGGGCCCCCGAGGGCCGACAGAAGCAAGAAGAGACGGGCACCACGGGGGGGGAAGATGGATGGCACGTCATGGGCAGGGGCTTATGAATCTGCCAAATTTGTGACCACTCAGATATACTCAACACCAGCATTTTTTGAATCAGATAAGACATTTGCCGCAACTTCTTGAATACGGATAAGATACATATCCGCAGCCAATACCAGAAGGATATGAATAAGAATACGGATTCTATCCAGAATATATCAGATTATTGAACAAGTATGTCCGACAGGATGTACTTTCAAGACGTGTTGCCAAGAAAAAACAAGGAGCGGGTTGTG
>Ga0209093_1001749_pt1 | contig 12352 bp, 14 predicted proteins | sample SidtaG_4_FD_187450 | JGI IMG/M metagenome (GOLD analysis project Ga0209093, IMG submission 187450) | Marine algal microbial communities from Sidmouth, United Kingdom - Sidmouth_Male1 metaG (SPAdes) (version 2) | ecosystem: Host-associated > Algae > Red algae > Unclassified | place: Sidmouth...
GGGGGGGGACGACGGTGGGGGCGGGCGGGGGCACGAGGACGGTGGGGGGCGCCGGTCCGGACGCCAGCCTGCTTTTTGCACGGCCGAGCAGAGCCTTGCACTGCTTGTTCAGAATTCAACGAGCTCATGATTTGTTGCAAAGCTCATTAGTGCCTCGGTTCCTCAAAAGTGTCGAACCCTGCTGGAAAGTGGTGTGGAAGTCTCGATTCTCGGATGAACTGCTCCGTATCATGTTGTAAACTGGAAACTGAGGATCAGTTGTCGTCCTCTCAGAATTGTGGGATCAGCCATAACTGGGTGTGGACCGGTGCCGCGTAATGCGACATTCAGAAGGCCGTCTTTGACGTTTGGGCGCAGCATTCTGCGCCTTTGGCTGTGTCCTGCCTGCCCAACGATGGTTTTGGCGTGCGAGCAACCCTTGTCCATTTCTTCCGCACTTCCGCTACTGTACTCTGCCGACGTGCCTTGCCCTGATCCCGACCCCCGCCTTTCCCCCCAAGCTGGCGCATTCCCCAGCCCTCACCGCCGAGACAGTTGCTCCCTCCCTGGACGCCGGGACCGCTCCTCTGGATATGATCTTCACCCTCACGGCGGTCACCTCCGACGATGTCTTACACCTGACGACCACCCCCGCCGTGGATTTTGCGTCCGGCCTGGCTGCATCCCCTCTTGCAGCCTGCGCTGGCTTACCCCCGCTGACGTCCCGCTGGCCTCCCCAGTCCTGGCGGCTGCGGTGACTGCCCTCGACCCCGGCCGCGTCTTGGCATCCGCTGGCGTCGACGCGACGGCGGTGGTGCGCGATGGGCTCGTCCGCACCACCAATGTGGACTGCGGCGGGTGGGCCAAGCCTGCCCACGCGGCGGGCGCCAAGGCGCCCCTGTTTACCACCCCCTTGGCGCTGGTGGTGCCTCCCGCCCCCGTCGGCAAGGCCGCCGCCGAGGAGCTGATTCACGAAGAGGCCCTCCTCGCGGGCGACGCTGACGCCGACGCCGGCGGTTGCGTGCCAGTGCCTGCCGGCGCATGCACGGGCAGCCGCACTCCGTGCGCGAACTGTTCGTGTGGATTACCGGAGGAGCTCGATGCAGAGGAGGCGGCAGCGGCGGCGGCCGGCTGCGGTCCCGCCATGCTTGGCGTGGCCACGCTGTTGCTCGCTGTCGATCGGGTGGAGGTGGCTGTGGCGAGCGTGCCGGCGCCGCCCGCGGGCAAGAGCTCCTGCGGCAACTGCGCGCTCGGCGATGCGTTCCGGTGTGCGAGGTGTCCGTACTTGGGGCTCCCGCCGTTCCGGCCGGGTGAGGCCGAGTCTTTGAGCACCGACATGACGACGAGTGACCCATAGAACAGTCGGGCGGGGCAACGAGCCACCGGTGGGTGGGTGGTGTTCCGCTGCCGAGGGCCGGCACAAGACGCGCGGCGTGCGCACGCTCTTGTGTTTTTCTGGTGGCTCGTCCTTGTTCTTTTCGGTGGGTGTGGAGCGTCCACCGGTATCCAGAAACCGGCGGCGCCTATTGATGTGGATATTCTTGAATTGTTGTTGTATGGTGCCTGTTTATTGTCACCCGCGTGCGCTCGTGTCACGGCCCGCACCGTGGATACGTGCCAAGTACTCGGAAGAAAAGGGCGGTGTTGGACAACGCCCTCAACGCAATCTGCAAGCCCTGGTCGCCTTCCTCGTGCGCCACGTCCACGTAAAAGATGTACCCCCAGCGGCGCTCGAGGCCCCGGCCGTCCGCGCTCCCAATCCCAGTGCCGTTGCCACTCGTCGCTGCCTCCTTGTCGCCGCCCTTCCCGCCATCCTTGCCCCCAAGGGGGATGGCCTGGAGCGGAGCCGCCCCCGACCCGTTTGCGCCCTCGGTCAGCTGGCGGAGAGTCGCGACGTGGCGGCTCTCGACTTTGGTCAAGTCCGCCCCGCTGACGGCAAAGACAGACAAGGCGCGGAAGAGCTCCCCGGCCACGTTGCGAAGCGTAAACGCAACAGACGTTTTGACGGCGCCGTCGATGCCGACGCTCCGCGGGACGTTGGTGATGTCGCCGCTATTGGCGCTGCCGCCGCTGTCAACCCCTGTCATGGCGAGGATGAGGAAGCGGGTGTAGTTTCCCTGGTCGTCCTCCACGCCCTCGTCGAGGACTGCGAGGCCGTAGATGTCCCCCGCCCGCCGCGACGCCAGCACCGCATCCTCCCCATGCACGCCGCCCCCTTCACCGGCCGTGACCAGCTTCCCACGGCTCAACGCCCGCGCCGCGCCGGCCGTGTCGGCAGCGACGACTTGTGTCAAACCCCGGTCCGCCAGGAAGCCAGTGCACTGCGCGAGCGCCATGTAGTGCGAGTGCACACGTTTCAACGCAACCCCGGGTGGCGCGTCGGCCAAGCCGAGCAGACAGTGGCGCACCCGCAAATCCGTCTCCCCGACGATGGACACGTGGGGGTTGGCGAGGAGCAGGTCGAGGTTGGGGTGGATGGTGCCGGCGAGGGAGTTCTCAATAGGCATCGCCGCGTGCGTGGCGGTAGAGTTAGTCAGAGCGGCCAACATGGCCGTAAACGAAGGCGTCGGCATCGTGCTGATGTGCGACGCATCGGAAGGGCGCGGGGCGGGAGCGCCGCAGCCGTCGCCTCCGCTGCCACCGGTAGAGGAGAAGAACTGGAGAGCGGCCGCCTCGGAGTAGGCGCCGGGCTCGCCTTGGTACGCAACGGTGACCATGGTGAAGATGAATGGGGCAGGGTGAAGAAAGACAAAGAATGAGGGAAAAAACGCAAGCAGCATCGGCGGCAAACGAGAGGTGTATTAAATACACAAAATAGACGTGGACGGCACACTGACCGTGACGCCAACAACAGCCGGCAACCTGCGACGAGATCGTCGGGAAGGTGCCTGTCGACCACTTTCCACATGCTGTATTGCTGATCCCAGAACTTTGTCCAGGGGGACAGACATAGAGACTGACTGTGAAAAAGAGCATTCTATTGGTCTACAACGACAGTAAGAGGGCATTGAAGCCAATAGAAAGCCCACATTCGGTGCCAGGACCTTGCATCTAGCAGAACTCACTGTTTGTTGCCGCTTGATCCGCTCTTCTTGGTACGGAGCAAGCTGCCCAGGCGAGATCTTGAGATTTTCTACGGGTTTCCTTGCCAGAAGTGCAGAATAAAAGAGGAGCTGATGTCGATTTCCAGGCCGTATGGGCCCATGTAAGCGATCAGAAGCTCACTGTCAGTCCCAGGGGCGCATCTGATTGGTGGAGAGAGTTTGTCAGCAACTCAGTCTTGGTGCCCCAGGACAAAATTCGGGGATCAGCAGTACAGGCATTATTCAGTTATATCCACTGCCATTTGTTTACACTGTCAGGAGAGACTTATGCGGGCATCTGCCGACTTGCGGATCCGCAGCAATCGTACGAATCCAGTACCCCAACATGGAGAAAAGAGTACGACTGGCAGGATTTACAAGGATCTCGACGAGAAAAAAACTCAATATTTGATTGACTTGGCACTAAACGTGATCACACTCACATGCCTCCCACCCCGCCTCTACGCTATCACTCCTCATCATCCCCCCCAGTCAAGACCATATGAGCCGTCTGGTCAATGGCCTCAACATCAGTCTCTGCCGTCAGCCAGCGCCGCACCGCCAGGACCTGTTCCTGGCCACTGACGCCGTCAAACTCATGCTCCAGGGACGTATTGGCCATCATGGCCACCAAGTGGGACACATCCATGTAGGCCGGCTCGGCCACAACTTGGATGTCGCCCAGCTGGAGCCTCAGACGAGCAACTGCTTCAGTGGGCGGGCAATCCGCCCTCAACCAGCAGCGCACGATCTGGTCCCCAAGAATCTTATCCCACTCCAAGTAAATCGTTTTGTGTTAAATCAAGTACAAAAACTGGGTGGCAAGTGCGTTTTAATTTCACATTCCTCGATCTCTCGGGCTCTGTGGTGCCTCCGTGGTCCCGGTTATATCCACTGTGGATATAACCGGGACGGATGTAACTGAATAATGACTGTACTTCTGCACTGACTCCGGGACCCACAATTTTCAAGCTGCCTCCACAGGCCCCCAGTACAGTCATTGCTCGCTTAATATGTAACGGGGTGGCGCACTTTGTAGCCCTCGTCAGAACTTACAAAAGATTGGTCAATCTTATCTGAATCCATCACCATCAGAGGCCGGCAGCACGCTCGATCGTCAACATGGATTTCAAATGCTCGGATCACACACCCATGGACAAGGAAATGCTTCTGTGCCGGTTCTAAAGGGGTCCTGGTACAGTCAGTCTCCATTCATATCCCGTCCGGATGCTGGCCTGCTGGGATATGGACGGAATTCGATCGGTGTCGTGAATTGGACGACTGCTTCTGGACTGAGGTCGACTTCAGATCAAGGACTTCGATTGCAAGTGGATCGCAATCGACTCCACATCTGCCCCGACGGAGACCTCACACCGCCAGAGAGTCGTCCAGAGTGTCCATGAGCATGCCCTGGTGCGTCCTGGACTGTCTTTGTGCTTAAAGAGTGGTACACTGGCCATCTGGAGGTGCCCCAGCATCTCTTTCCGTGCTGCATTGAGACAGAGTGTCCGATCCGTGAAGTCTGATGCGCGTGTTGCAAGACCCCGGATCAACTCTTCCAGCGTCAGCAGTCCGCATTTGGATCAGTAAGTGCGGCTCCGGACGAGCGGCTACATACGTATTCAAAAGTGACTGTGCAACACGGCAACGACACCTGTTCTTCCGGGGGGTGGGATATGAATGGGGACTGACTGTAGGGGTACATGGCCAATTTTTCTAACCTCCAAAAAATGGCGGTTGCAGAGAAAAGGGAGGCAGAGGCGACGACAGGGCGTAGAAATGAAGTCGGATTGGCTGTTCGACAGGCAACAGTCGAACTATTGGCTGAGAGTTGCCGCCAGTAATCTTGCATGCCAATCACCGTGTCTTGCAGGAGTCACGCAGAGCCATTGCAATCCACAATGAGATTTTCTGAGATTTTTGTGCCGCTTTCTTGGGCCTGAAGAGGGCATGGAGAGGGTTCTGGGCCAGACCTGTGATTTCTCATGAGATGAACGAATATTTTCAGATTTCTTGAGATCTTGATGTGCGTTACCAGTGCGCAGAGCTGCATGGGGAGACTCTGTAGGGAACTCAGATGATTCTTAGCCTTTCCATTGGTCCATGTACGCTGTTGAATGATTGCAACCACTCTGCAACCGCCATTTTTTGGAGGTCAGCAATACAAATTCTACTTGACACCAGAGATTACTGGATCGCGGATCATCTCCGGATAATCGCGCCAACTGCGCTGCAAGTGCGGTGAGTCCCACGCGAGGGCGATCGAGTTGCGCTCAGTCATTTAATGGGTATTATTGCTGATCCCCGAATTTTGTCCTGGTGGACCGAGACTGAGTTGCGGACTGACTCTCTCCACCAATCAGATGCGCCCCTGGGACTGACTTGGAGCTTCTGATTGCTTACATGTGCCCATACGGCCTGGAAATCGACATCAGCTCCTCTTTTCTTCCGCACTTCTGGCAAGGAAACAGTAGAAAATCTCAAGATCTCACCTGGGCAGCTTGCTCTGTGCCAAGAAAAGCGGATCAAGCGGCAACAAACAGTGAGTTCTGCTCGATGCAAGGTCCTTGCTCCGAATGCGGGCTTTCTATTGGCTTCGATGCCCTCTTACTGTCGTTTTAGACCAATAGAATGCTCTTATTCACAGTCAGTCTTTGTCTTTGTCCCCCAGGACAAAATTCGGGGATCAGCAATATGTAAGCGGGACGTATACAAGTGCGCAATGACTGTACAGGGCCAACTGGCGTGTCCAGTGTCTATTTCCCTGATCCTGAGGATCAATTGATCCGACTTAGACAAAAAAAAGGAATCTTTTCTTCCATGTCGGGCACATTTTAGGCTTCTCACGTGCCCTCGAACAGTCCGACCCGCAAGACGCGCACGCTGCGCCTGCCTACAGTACGTTAAAAAAAACAAACAAGCCGATGTCAGAAAGGTTCTTTTTCGAGATGTCCCAAACGAGGACCAATTGATCTTCTAATGATCAATTGATCCTCTCAGGGGAATACACACTAAAGGTGTATCTCACGCATTAATGCCTGTCGCCTTAGCGCATGTTCAACCGCACCAATAGAGGAGTCAGACAGGCCAAACGAAATTCTTGGCATAGAAAATAGAACGACTCATCAGCTTCAAGAATATGTGCTCCGTGTTGCGTATTGGGCACCAGGTATGTGTCTTGATGGCCGTACAAGAAAAGTAGCGTGCTGAGTTTTCCAGTTTTTAGGTGCACTCGAGGCTGTACTGACGAGGGTATGGTGTTGGGTGATGTCGCGACCCCTGCGCAACTGCCGATTGGGCCTCGACGAGCCTTTCGGTCAACCGTTTCCCAGAGTGAAGCGATATTTAAGCCTTGTCGGACAGCGAGAGAAATGAAGCGCCGGCTCTGTATGCCGCTTCGATTCCAGGAACTTGGTCAAATTTGATGAGAGGGGCTATCGTTCGAATGAGCGTGCCCGCCTTTTTCTTGGCCAGCCTCATCGGATCAGACTTGATCCGTGTCATTTGCCCGCCTCTTGCTCCGTGATCCGCTCGATAGGAATAGGCTGTGCGCGACAGTGGCCAGAGCAGCAACCCTCTCCACGCGTCGCGTGCAGCGCACTGCTTCGCCTACTGGGCATACACCTGCACGCGCTGTTGCCCCCGCCCCCCTCCCCTCGCGGGATATCCGTGCGCGCCCCTTCCCCGTTCCCCACTGTGGGGACCGGGCGGCGCGTGTCATCCACCCACCCCCCCCTTTGTGCGGGCTCACTTCGTGGACATATCCAGCATCACTGTGCACACTCGCCTCCCGCGCCCCCCCCCATCCATTGCGACGAGCAGCCTGTGGGCCTCTCCGTCCACCACATCACGGGAAGCGATGCGGCGTACTCGTGCCGTGGCCTCTCCCGCGAGCACATGTGCTATACCCGCGAGCGCAACGAGGGACGCACCTTGTTGATGTCTCGCGTCGTGGAGCGCACTGCGGCAGCTACTGGACTGAGCGTGTCGGCCATCACCCACTTGACCGAGGACGGATGCGCTGCTCTGTGAGATGATGGAACTCCCGAGACGCGCAGCTCACAGAGCCGCGACCCTGAGGAGCTTGCGAGGGTACGTGAGGTGATTTACAAGCAATACCACATCCCTATGCTTCCTACTTTGGACAGCACCTTAGAACATCTTAACGCTCCTGCGGACGGAGCTGATGGCGTTGGCGAGCGCTAAGAAGCGGGCCGCGGCGCTGACGGACTCCATGAAGCAGAGACGGGCAGCGGTCCGGGCGGCTGTAGCGATGGGCGCAATGCGCTGGAAGCGGGCAGCGGTGATCCGGTTGGCCGCAACGGTGGACCACAAGCAGGAGACTGATAAGACGGCTTTGCCGGTGAGCGCTTGGCGGGGAGCACCGCCGCGAGCATGGGGACTGGTGTGACGACGCCATCTGGTGCACGTCCTACGCGAAAGTCCTCTCCGTGCCCCCGCTGCCCCTCCGCTTCGCTCCTGCGTGGGGGTCGCTGGACTTCGTCGCTGCGCTGAACCAAATCTGCGAGCCGCGTGCGTGAATCTGGCGGGCCTGCCAGCCGCGGATCGAACGCTGGGGGGGGGGGGGGGCACGGGGGCCTCGGCGGGGGGGTTGACCGATGAGGAGGAAGCCAGATATGTTCGGACTCGTGCGACCTTTCACCTGGCCATGCAGGATCTCGGTTTCTTCTTCAGCCGTGGCCCGAACCATTACGATGTCGCTCGTGAGAATCCATCGTTGCGGAAGCAGCGAAACAACTTCGTCGACACAGTGCGCCAATACCGAGCTGCCTGGCGGACCGTCTTTTACAACGAAGAGACGTGGCTGAACAAGAAAATGACTACAAATCGCAGCTGGAATGACGGTACGTCGAATGCCAGACTCAAAGTGCCCTCTCGCAAGGGCGGGCGTATCATTGTCGCACAAGTCGGGTCCCGGTAGGGCGGGCTTGTAGACGGAGCTTCCTGGGTCTTCATTATAGAAAAGAAGTCTGCCGAGTACCAGAGCGAGATGACGTCTGCGTGATGGCTGAAAGGCTGGAGGAGTCCGTCTTAACGAAGATCCGCGGCGACGTGCTCGTCATCGATCGGAATCGGTACCATCTCGTTCGTAACGAAGCTACCCGACCGGCGGCATCAAAGCTACGCAAGGCAGAGTTTGCTGACTGGCTGGAGAAGCACGACCCTGCTGTGACTGAGTGGGGCAGTGAGTGGCGCACCACTTGCACGCCGGCGGTTCTCAAGAAGCGGGCCGACGAGAACCGCCCGCGCCCCCGCTACCTGGTCCAGGACCTAGCGGTGCGCTTCGGAGTGTCCATACTCATCTTTCCCGTGTCACACCCGGAGCTGAACCCCATTGAGATGATTTGGGGCACTGTAACGATGGCGTTGAAGCGGGCCAACCTGGCGTTCTCTCTTGCTCCGCTGCGTGGCCTGGCGGAGGCCGAGTTCGAAAAGACCGCTGCGGAGATGTGGGTTCGCTATGAGGACCACACTATCATGGTGGAGACCTACTATCGAGGTGTCGACGAGGTATGCTCTGATATAGAGTCCACCTTTAATGGCGACCGGGACGACAACGAGGTCGAGGGGAGTGCTTTGGGTGCGGCGAGTGACACGGAACATGATGCCATGTCGGATTAGGTGCGTAGATCAATCACTGGAGCCGAAATGTGGAAGCGAAGGCCTTGCTTTCTGTCTTTTGTGGACTGGGACCTGTGCTGGGTAGACAGACGACTGACTCTGCGATCTCCTGGATCATTCCTTTTCCGATGCATCGGTGTCGCGATCCAAAGGCTCCAAAACAATTCTTGAGCGGTACCACCCGTCTGGAATACTTTGACAATTAGAATTGGCAGTCACGAAGTTGCAACGCGTGCTCCGCGGCCAGAAATCCGAAGCAGCGCTTCACCCGTCACGCGCAAACAAACATAACTCAAGCGATAATACGCATCGAAGAGTCATTTTTTCTCGAGAAACCCGGAAGCCTCCTACCCCCCCCTCTGTGAGAGTTTGCAGACTCTGGTGTCATTTCCCACACTTCCAGGGCAAAATCGAGAGAGGTGTTAATGCGTGAGATACACCTTCAGACGACATGCGATCCCACTTCGCGCCCCGTCATCAGGCTGTGTTCCTGCTCTTCTGAGATTTAAAGCAATTAGAGGGCCTTGGTTGGCTGCTCCGTCCAAATGCGACAGCTCATTGGTCACAAGAGAGAATGTCAGATCGGGCGTCTGTATTTTCAACAATAATGCAACGTGGACAAGATCACCCCCTCTCACTGACTCTGACGGCCAGTACAGCATGATCGTTTCGAGAGGCTCTCGTGAAGATTTGGTCGTAGAGAAGCGGCGATTGAACGGCCACCTTACCCCATCGGAAGCGACGTACATCACGGCCGAACGACGGAAGCGCCAGCAACTCCGGCACTGTTCACGGCTTGGTAGCAATCTGTGAATCATTCTGCTCCGCTGTGCGGCGCGTGCTGCGTAAACAGGCACGACCAGAGCACGTGCAGCTCCCACAAAAAGGTAGCTGGCAGATATACGATTCCGTTTTCACTGTGATGTCAGAGGGTCCGAACTGCTTCGATGCTCCTTTTGACGACATATTCTCGCTCAGGGCACCCGATTGACTACAGATACCATAGGGGGAGCTTCTAGTTGTGCCTTCTGGTACCCACAGATCCCCCCCCCCGATTCGGTGTGCCGGCATATGTGTCGGGCCGAGCTAAGCGATCTGGTGGGAAAGCGGGTATTCTCCGGCTGTGTCTAGACATTTTGACTGTTCTTTGGTTCTCTCTGCTGCGTTGTGCGGTGTGATACACACACCGGCACGGACATAGCACGCGCAATTCGCACAACAACGGTAGCTGACAGACATACGCGTTCGTGCACACGGGGTCTTCAGAGGGTCCCCAATGTTCTGTACGGAATAAAACACAAACGGACACACAAGCAACGGTGGCGTGTGGCGAGGATGTCCGGGAAACAAAACGTGGCGACGAGGAGTGTGGGAGTCTCTCGCTTTTCCTCAATTCGCGCACAAAACGCAACGTACCTCCCCCCCCCCCACCTTCCACTGGAGCTTGCGTCCCTAGAAAAGCAGCGAGTGAATCTACTTCCGCTCTTTGTCTATATACTGCATATGGTGCCCCACCTCAAAAGGACGGATTGAAGGCAGCGTTGACAGCGGAAACCAGTTCTAAATTCTCCTGCATGACAAGGCACGGGCAAGTCGTGATCCTCACCGGATCACGTCTCACGCCCGGTCCGAGACACCCTCTGAGTTTGTGGTGCCGAGTTTGTGGCGCACATGCCCAAATCTGATTGGGCCGTTCATTCACCCGACCGCGCCACAAACTCGGAGTGTGGCGCGCCGGGCTATGCCCAAAATCCATGTGGCGACACATCACCTGGTCTGCTCAAGGGCACAATCGACAAGAATCATATGTCAATGCCGGATTTTAAACGAAAGCATTCATGGGACATTTATCGGGCGCTACGGCGCGGCTTTGTATGAAGCTTCTGCGCGATCGCGCGGGTGCTCCCAGTCGGGTACGGCTCATGCCGCCCCGTGTCTACGACAACCCCCGCCCGCGCTGCGTGCAGTGCCCCTGGCTGCATCCTTTTTTGGCGCGGCTTCCAAAGGTACGGTTTTTGAACAGCAGGGCAGCACAAGGGGGGGGGGGGGGGGGGGGGGCGGGCAGATGAGGGAAAACATATAAGAGTTCAAGCAATGGGACGGTCGTGGAAGGAACGACCACGGCTGTGTGGTGATCTACCGCTGAGCTCAACGGCGGGGCCTGCGCTTGGTGGGGCGCGGTTCTCTTGGCGCGTTTTTTCCGCCCGTCGCTCCTGGTGTGGCATTTTTCTCTTTCCATTTACAAAGAAAATGAAGCGGCATGTAAGCGGATTTGAAAAACTCAGACGTGGCGGTCCCGGAATGCCTGTCCCATGTGGCGCCGAGTTTGTGGCGCCATAAATTCGGCGCCACATACTCAAGCGTGTCTCGGACCGGGGGTCACGGCTGCTGATCCGGTGACGCCGGCGACCCCACGCAGACAGGCCATTAGCAGTAGTCCGAGAAAACATCGCGACCCAGTTATCTGTCGAACACCAAAAGTTTAGCACGCTTCAAAGTAGCGCTCACCAATTAAATGTAATGACTTTACCCAGAAGAGCAGCCTTGACAGGACGTGACTTCAGATCCAGGAACCGGTACGGGTCACGTCTAGTCATGAACAGGCCTCACCGAGGGTATCAGTTTTGGCCACGAGTACGGTTTTAGGCTCGCATACAGCGAGCGAGTATTGGATGACAGTGAGATAGATATCCAGGTTCCGAGTATATGTGTCGCCCGAACCTGGAAAAGCGAGTATCAGGGGCATATAAGCTTGAATGTTTGGGTTGTCGGTATCCCAGATCGTTCTCAGCTCGGGAATGCATGCATCCCGTTTGTTTAGTTAACGTTGGAGAGTCGTTATCTCAATCACTGTCCAGCGACAAATATTGTCACGGTGCCGGTCTTGCATCGCAACGACTGACCAGCAGAGCACCGTCCATAGGGCTGTCCGGGCGGGTATTAGAGCCCTGAACCCTTTCAACCTCGTCCGCGCGGGGTTCAATTGGAACACGTGGAGGGAGTGCAAACCTCTGAGCGCGATTCATGTAGCAGGAGAGAAAAATGGGGGCGGTGCGGGGACGACTGCCACCTGGCCGCGTTGTGTGCCAGAATGGAAGGCGCGACGAAAGATGGGATAAAGAACTTTCGCTGGAGAAGCGTCGAATGGCCCAAGAAGATGGATGGTGAGCTGCAACTCGCCTCGAGCACACGCGGGACGAGCTTTGTTGGCCATTTTTCACTCACACTGCCTATTTGTAGTTTGCCATGCATGGATTCGTGGCAGGAATTTCCATTCAGGAGAGCATCAAGAGTATCCCATTCTTCAAAATCGAGAGTACTGTTAATACTCTCTGACGCCCTCCGTGATGCGCTTTGGAGACTGTCTGGCAGCTGGTTATTCACCGATTAGGAGTATGGGGCTTGCACCGAAATGTCAAGTGATACCCGGAAAAAAGACTCGGGGACTATCCTTGCCGAAATCCTCTTGGTGAGGCCTGGTCAAGACCTAGTGTTTTTTCCAACCGGATCTGGGCATCTTAGGGCGGATCCAACAATACCGATACGACCTGAGATATGCGCCATATTGCCGAAACGTGGCATATTCGCTGCGGCGTGTCGGGAAACGCCGTGCTAGCAATAATACGAAGCCGTCTGGTCCGGAAACG
>Ga0209093_1001751_pt1 | contig 12347 bp, 18 predicted proteins | sample SidtaG_4_FD_187450 | JGI IMG/M metagenome (GOLD analysis project Ga0209093, IMG submission 187450) | Marine algal microbial communities from Sidmouth, United Kingdom - Sidmouth_Male1 metaG (SPAdes) (version 2) | ecosystem: Host-associated > Algae > Red algae > Unclassified | place: Sidmouth...
CCCCCCGCCGTGTGGGTGTCGGGCCGCATCCTCCCCGCCGCGTCGGCGGAGGTGCCCGTCAGGGACCTCGCCGCACGCCCTTCTTCGCCAGCGACACAGCCAGCAGGCAAGCGTGTCATTGCCTGGTTCTCTGGTGGGAACCCACTTGGCAGCTGGGTCCTTCTCGTCGCGGCACAGGAAGGCAGGTCCGGTTCTACCCCCATTGCGCGCCCAGCAGCGGCCCCAGTACAGCGCTGCAGCACCTGCTGCTGTGGTCGCTGGCCTGTTCCGCCGCACCACCCCGCTCGCCGGCCTGGTCGGCCACCCCGCCCCGCTTTCCGGCACGGTCGGCCGCCCCGCCCCGCTCCCTGGCACGGTCGGCCTCCCCGCCCCGCTCCCCGGCACGGTCGGCATTCCCGACCCCGCTCGCCGGCACGGTCGACCGCCCCGCCCCGGGCGCCAGCACGGTTCGCTGCCTCGCTCCGCTCGGTGTCTCGCCATGTCGGACAATGATTCGGTTCCATCCCGATCAACGGCGCTACACTGCGGATTCATCGAGGACGCACCTGTCTTCTTAGACCGTGCGGCCGATATCACCGAGCCCGGAAGCGCGTCGCTGGCGCAACTATTCGACTTGGCGCGTGATGCGTGGATGGATGCTGTAACGGCGGGCGCGTTGGACGAGCGTGACTGGGAGCAGGACCCGGACGAGACGGCGGCCAACGACGAACAAGTCACCGATGACGAGTGGAGTGAGAACGTGGTCGCCGACGACGACGTCGGGGAGGACATCAACAGCGCTCCGTCTCGACCCGCAACAACGCGGCGAAGACGACGACCTGCAAACCTGTTCGACAACCAGCACGCTGACGCGGGGGACGCCCGCTCCAGTCGTGTGCCTCAGCTGGAGGCCGCTCCATTAACGCTCGAGGAGCTGTACGCGGACTCTGCCGCCGAGCTCCGCGTGGCGCTCCGCCTGGCGGCAAGGATGCTGGGTGGCTCAGACAACCCGTTGGTCGCGCCGCACTGCGTGAGCGGCATCCGTGTCATCGTCTTCGTTGAATTGTTCGATCCCATGTGCCTGTGGTTGGCGACGGTGGCGGGCGCGTTGTTGACGTTTTGCTCGTGTGGTAGCATCCTGGGCAGCGGCAGACACACCTTCACGGGGGAAACAATTGAGCATTTGAGCCTGCAAGTGGCGCGGAACAAGTTGTCCACTTGCCGCCACGCCCGCACGCTGCGGCTGGCGTACAATGCGCTGGCGTCTGAGTATGAGGCGGTCGACATGGAAGAACAGCTCGACCTCTTCCCCGACCTGGCCGGCGCCAATGGCGACAAGCATGCGGCGACGGACGAAGACACGGCTGTCCACCTGGCCTCACACTCGGGCAAGAAGAGGGAAGTGCCCATCTTTGCCAACTCTGAGAGCGTGTGGAGCCCTTCCATTGTTCGCCTCCGCAGCAACAAGCACCACCTAGACACGTGCTCTCTGTTGTCGTGCTACAGCCGCCCGTGGGGTTGTATACACTCCCAAGCTGTCAACGAGTACAACAGGTTGGAGGCGGCAGCACGGTCGGCCGCGGCGGCCGAGTTCAACGAGGCGCTGCACTTTGGCCCCGCTAGTGACCTGAATGACTACTGGGAGCAGCAACAACGAATTGATCCTGTCCCGCCGAGCCTTGCTGACGCCGTTGCGCCGTCTCCAAGCCGGTTGCGCCGCGCGCGGAACATGTTCCCGTGCGCGAGCGAGGTGCGCAAGTGTGATCGGTACGCGGCGGTTATAGACGCGTGCCGGACGGCGGACGAAGCCAAGATCCTCGACTACACGCACGCGGAGATCACGTACATGTACTGCAACACCATGCGGGTCGAAGGAACCGACGTGGCGTCAGAGGAGGTGGTGCTCTACTGCATCCGCGGGAGGTTGACGAGATTCATCGGCTCGTGGGTGTGCGTGTGAGGGCGCGTGGTTTAGTACGACGGATCACCCGATGGTCTCTTTGTCTCAACGCGTGGGGACGTCTACACGCGCACCTTCTTGAACGCGGTACTGGAGCTGTGCGTAATTGCGCGCTGCACCATTGCGGCGGCGAGAGAGTTCTTGACGAGCTCGTTACGCAACACGGCGGCCTACTGGGAGCATGAGCCTGGGAAAACGCGGCAGCTGCTGTCGGACGCCTGCGGAGAGTTCTCAAGCATGCTGGTCAACCCGGAAGCTGCCTTTAGGTGCGACCACTGCGGCGCGGAGGAGCGCATGGGCGGCCGCTTCCGCTGCGTCCTTTGCGACGGTCAGGTGCTGTCGGTGCTTCAGGAGCACGTTGTGGAGATGCTGCGGCCCTCCAAGAACGCGCCCCGGGTGGACGTCTCCCTCTTTTTTGCCTGCGCCACCGGCAGCGCCAAGGTGCGGCCTGTCGTGCGGAATCGAGTGCACGCCACCATTGAAGACGACACGGCGCTGATGAGTGCGGAGGCGACGGCGTGGCGCGTATTTGAAGCCGCCCGGCTCGGCAGCCGCCCCACAGAGGGATATATGCCCGTTCAGTCCCCGAGCGGGCGGCCGCGCTGCAGTGGGCATCTTCCACCCTCATCGCCTACTTTTGGGAAGTGATCGCTAGCAGCGGGCAGCAGCCGGCGGAGGCGGGTGCGCCGGCCGCGGCGGCTGTCGCCCCCGGAGCGGGAATCCGCCCGCCGGTGGCCGCAGGGGGCGCAGCTGCGGACTTGGCCGGCACAGCCAGCGATGGTAGCGATGCACACGACTTGGCTCTGCAGGCGGAAAGCTCCGATGGGTCAATGATAGACTTGGTGGCAGCAAGTGGCTCTCCCGACGGCAGCGCCGACGCTGCGCGCGGCAGTACGGTGGACCTGATCGCTCAGGCAAGGCATCTGTCACTGGACGCGACGGTCAACGACTCCAACGGGGGGGAGTTGACTGGCGTCGACCCCGGTGGGCCGTCCGACGCCGCACCCGTGCCCCCGTTCGTAGAAGGGGGTGATGACGTGGAGATAGAGGAAAATGCCGTGCCGTGTACGCCCGACACATGGAAGACCCAGCTCTCCTATATTTCGGAGGCTACGGCTCTTAGCGCTGACAGGTTTACGGTGTGCGACCCCATGGACCCGTTGTCGCCCCTCACGCCCCACGCGGTGTCCGTAACCGCGCCGCTCAAGCCCTACCATGGACGCACCGAGGCCGCGCCGGCTGACCGAGACCCTCTGGTAGTCATTGCAAACATCCCTCTGCGGCTTTCGGACTTGAGGAGGGTGCCGCCTACAGTGATGATGCACGACGATGCCATGAACGCCTACATCTCCCTGCTCGAGCGGCGACAGGCGACGTGGGCGGCGTCTGATCGGCGGCCGCTGCGCTTCCACTTCTTCAGCACGTTCTTCTTCACCACCCTCACGTCGGGCAGGGAGTAGTCTTACAACTACGACGCGGTCGCCCGCTGGTCGCGAGACACCGACTTTAAGGAATACGATACGGTCTTCATTCCTGTCAACGTGGCCAGCATCCACTGGCTGCTGGCTGTGGTGTACCCGCGGCGGTGCATCGTGGACACGTACGACTTGCTGGGATCCGCCAGCGACTGGATGCTTCAGTGCATCTTCAAGTGGGGGCAGGACGACGCCCGGGCGTACGGTCACCCCCACGGCAGGTAGCGGAAGCACAAGGTGCGCTGCAGAAAGCAAGACAACGGCGAGTACTGTGGCATATTCATGTTGATGAGGATGGACTACATCTCCCGTGGCATGGCGCCCGAGCGAATGTCGGGTAGTATGAACTTCTACCGGCGGCGAATCGCGGCCGACTTCTTGGCGGAGACGCTCCTGTAGAGTTGTGCGATTCGTTGCTTCTCAGTGTCTGCATGCGTGATTGTCCGGCTTCTACTCTTGTGTACGTTTTCTTAAGTTGCTATTTTCTTGCGTGTGTGCTGTATATCCCCGTGCTGCTCGTGTTCAGACGCTGCGTATCATGGTTGAAACGTGTCTGCCCCTATCTTGGGACTGAGCATCCAGCAGCATGCCGCGAGCTTCTGTGTTGTATCCCGAGTTCCTTGGCTCTATCTGTGCCTGCATTTGCTTCTCTCGGCACAGTCAAAGCTTCGTGCACTGGCAGCTGTCCAGCAGCATTGTCTTCGATGCACTGTCGCCCTCTGTCCCGCACACATCGGCCGTTGCTAACAGCCCGTCTCCTGGGGCCTCCCCCGAAGTCACAGCATTCCCCGTTAAATTTCTGTCTTCTTGGTGTCTGACGGATGTCTTGGCGCTTCAGTGCGAATGCATTTCACACTACATTTGCGAAGGTCATGGTACTTCCTAGTATCATAGGAGAAACTCTACTAATTGTGATCGATAAACGAAGCAGCCGCGACGGGTTGGCGTCGGCCTCTGCCTCTTCCAGCCGGGGGTTGGAGCGCCGATTGCGGCATACCAACATGGGTGGCGGAAGCGCAGTTTGTGCGCTTTTTGCAGCCAGCAGATGTTCCCCCTCCCGTGGTGTATGGCGACAGCGAAAGGGGCATGTTGCGTGTCGCATGGAGGTCCTCTGGAAGCTTTTCTCTGTACAGTGGGGCCTATCCCGCGACAGCTCCTCGCCACTGGCTGCCATACGCAGCGGCGGAGCGCTTTTGGCTCCACCCGTCCGCTCGGTCCCGTCAGGGTGGCTTTCCGGGCATGAGAGTGGGAGGGTGGGCGGGTGATTGGTTGACAGACGAGCGGCTGACGAAGTGAACTGTTGGTGGGGCCACACGGGCACCGCAGCTCGCGGCCCGTCTTTGAACGGTGTCCCTTCCGCGGATAGACACGCAACTGACAGCCCCTCTCTCCCGGACTGCGATCCGGGCGACATCCCCTGTCATTCTCCACCCGCGGTGACTGTGGCCGCCCTCGTTTTGCTTCTGCGGCCACAATACAGGTGGGACCGCCGCGGTATTCAACTCGGGACCGCCGATGCTGTCGCCCTTGGCGAACACTGCGCCCGACGTGGGACCACTCGGACGGCGGAGGGCCTCCAACCGCCGCACGGACTGGGAATCCACCTGCCAACCGCACACACTATCCTTTGTCCATGTCCGCTGGGTCTCGATGGCGTGGCCGCTAGGTGTCCTCGCCACTTTTAATACCCTGGCCATCCCGGCCGTGCGCCTTGCGCTCTTAGGCTCCTTTGCTACTATGCTTGCCATCCTCTGGATTATCATTCTCTTAGTGCCGTGCCTCCTGCTCTGCCACCTGTGGCCTCCCTCTCCCCGTCGCCGACTCTACTTTTCCGACTGCTGCCGACGCGCACCACCAGCTCCCCGTGCTGCCATCTGTCTCTTTTCTCGCTACCACCGCACGCTCAACCATGCCTCCGTCGGCGTTGCCCGCGGCCGTCGCCTCGCAGCCATCGTCCGCCCCCGCGGCCGGTGCGGCCGGCACATCCGCGCTCCCGCTCCCCGCCGGCGCTGCGCATCCTCTTCCACCTTCTGACATCCCCCCTCTCCCTGGCCCTCGTGGTCTCCCCCGCGGTGCTCCGGTGCCCGCTCCTCGCCGTGACCCAGCCGGTTCCGCGGGCCCGATTTGCGTTCCTCGTTGTACCTTTTTCCATCGACTTCCAACGCGGTCCTTGAGACGGAAAGGTGGCGTAAGGTGCGGTTTTTCGTGTCCGCAATGCTCGCGGAGCCGGCCTTCAACGTCTGTGCGGGGTGCAGCCCGATCGGCGTCAAAGAGTTGGCGCTGAAGATCATAGAGGGCGAGCGGAGCGCGTAGTGGATGGGGCTCCTTGACCACATCCAGCCGGTTGTGTTCATCCGCGAGTTCCTGCTCCTCGCGCGACGCGCCATGGACGGCTCCCTCGGCCTCTCGCGGGCGGTTGGTGAACTCCTCTTCTTCTCTGTCGACACAATCGCGGAGGCCCTATCCAAGTGGGAGGCGACGGCGGGGGAGGACGCCAAGAAGTTCCGTGACTACTGGCAGGAGACCAGCCCCGACAAGTACCAGGCCTGGCTACGCGAGCAGGGCGTGCCGCCGCCCGAGACCGACCTGTCGTGCGGGGAAGAGTCTTTTGATCGGGTCGTGGTACAAGCTGACGAGGAGCGGACCGGCCAGGTCTGGCCCGGGAGGGCGGCATTGCGCGCGTGCATGGAGGACGACACGAGCGAGAGGGACCGCAAGAAAGCAGCTTCCAAGCGCAAATACAGAAAGACCATGAAGAAGAAGCCCAAGCCGTCCTGGGAAGAGGACGACTGCCGTCGCTACTACCCCCCCGACGTGTTGCGCGCGCCTGGCGTCATGACATACATGTGCGCGTGCGGCTATATCATGGGCTTTGAGATGCTGCGGGAGATTGAGAGTTCCGCTCACGTCGTCGCGTCCCTGGCGCAGCGGTTCAAGGGGTTCCCCAAGATCGTGTACTTCGACACTCCTTGTCATGCGCAGCGGAATGCACTCCGCCGCGTGCCGTGGATGCTTCACGAGGCTGTGATGGCCTGGTTCATCGACCGCTTCCACAGGTGCAACCACAAGTGCTCTCCAACGTTTGATGCTGACCAGTACCCGCAGCTGACGCGGGGCCCCGACACGTCTGGCGCGGAGCGGCATCATTCAATAAAGAAGAAATCGAAGAACTCGCTCTCCTACATGAAGCAAGCACACTTCATCTTGCGCTCCAGGTACATTGCGGCGCACAACAATGTGGGTGTGTCGCATAGACTGGAGGCCTCGCTGCAGGCCAGCGTGCGGCGGCGCGCCGGGGTGAAGAGAAAGCCCAAAAAGATCCAGCACTACCCCGTCGAGACCTACTTCCACAAGGTGATTGTCTCCCACTGCGAGGTGTCCGGATGTACCTGCCGGGAGTCGCTTCCTGTTGGGCTCGCACCTGGGCTGATGCAGAAGCTGTGACCCTCCACGGAGCGGGGGAGGTGTGGTGTGCTGGGAGCGCGTGTGAACAAGTAAAGATGTAGAATCAACACAAACGTTCCCACTGTGCATCTTTTCCCCCGTCAGCTGACATATGCTTACAATACAGGACTCGACTGAGAAGGGCGTAAATGGAGGTGGAAAAGATCAAAAGGTACGCAGCGCACAGCAAGAGCACTCCAATCACCCACAGGTACAGCCCATTGCGACTAAAACTGCCACCCCGCGATAGGACTCCTCCCACGCGGCGGAAACCGGCGACGCCACGTGCTGCTCCAGCGCCACAGCGCCCTGGATGCCGGCGGTGGTTGAGTTTGACCCGCTCGCGCCGGGCGGCGACCCGGCAGTGGAGCTGTTTGCTGACGGCCGAGGTGAAGGCTGGGCTCCGACGGCACCAGTACCTCACCGCAACCGCCCGCTGGGCGCCACCACACGCACGCCAGCCACGCCCTCTAAGTGCCGCGCAAATCCGTGTCCCCGTCGAGCTCCCCAGAGCCAGCTGTTCTGGCGGCGGCGTTCATGCCCACCGTCGGCACGGTCGACCACAACGCGACACGCTCCACCGACGGCCGCCGCCCGCACCACTCCCCCCCTCCGGTACGGCTTTCGGTACTCGCCGTTGGGCGTGCTGCCCCAGCTCACCCCCGACGTGAGTATGGGGCTGAGCCGTTGGATGCCTCCACAGTGACGGTCACCGGCCGCGGGTGCGCCCGTGGCGCCGCCGCAGTCCTCGCGGTCGTCGTCGGTGCAGCAGTGGCCCACCCCCCGTCCCCACTGGGCAAAGTCGCTCTCCCCAGTTCGAAACACCACCGCTGCGGCCGCGCGCACGACGGGCAGCGCCGGCGTCTCGACCGCCGGCGACACCGCCGTCGTATGCTCAGACGCCCACACGCCGTCGACGGGGAGCCTCCACCCCCCCGCCAATTGCGGGGCGTACAACCCCGCCCGCGTCGCCGCCACAATTGGTGCCACGGAAAGGGGGGGCGTATCGACCGCCGGCGCCACCTCCGTTGTCAGCTCCGACGCCCAAACGCCGTCGACGAGGAGCCCCCCCAGCCCCTTCAGGTGCGGGGCGTACAACCCCGCCAGCGTCGCCGCCGCAATACGTGCCACGGAAGGGGGGGGGGGGGGGGGGGGGGGGGACCCGCCGGCACCACCCAAAGGGCGGTGCCTGCGCCTTCGCCGTTCGGTGGCAGAGCCCGCTTTCCGGGCCCAGGAACTCAGCGCATCCACAGGTTTCGCGGGTGCCATGGCTTCAAAAACGCGGCAGTGGATGGTTATACACCCAACACAAGAAAACATTCAAAAATCACACACGTAATAAGTACGTGGCTGGGCTGCCTCAATGATGCTCCTGGTCCACCATCTGATCCGAGGTCATCGGGAGGGGCCCAGCGGAGTTTGAGTCATTGCTTATCGAAAAACTAATTCTCAAAGTCATATTGGTCAGTGAATGTGTGACAAAGGAATAGAGATCTTCGCTCCACAGTCAGCGCCCTCAACCTAACGGTATGCCAAAAAATCTGAATAGGCTGCTGCGGCCGCTGACAGGCGATTACACCTCTTTCCCCTAGATAGATATGTTCACGTATCATCGAAATGCTGTATTCTGAAGGCGCTCGTGAGCCAACAGGGGAGATAGACACAGAAGAAATCTTTTCACCACAAGCACCTGACCGGTGGCGGCTCGCCCTCTCTCTGAGCCCCCCCTGCGGGGTTCCATGCATGGCCTAAAATGTCCTTCTGAGGAGGGGGGGTGACGCGAAGGTCTCTGGATGAGTGGGGTGCCCAGGGTGTATTGGACTCTGCGGCCGTGAGTACAGGTGCCGTAGGGGGCAGCTTCACCAGGCACCACAGCATGCAGGGTGCCGGGTCTGGCGCCTTCCTGACGAAGACGGCCGTCCCGCAGCTCTGCATTGTCTATACCATGTCGGGGGCCGGGAAACCGCCGACCGTGAAACCACCAAAACCAGGGTTCCCAATGGCTCGAACCAGGCCAAGTGGTGGCGTCGGACCCGTCGTGAATCTGCTAACAGAGGTTCTGCCGGGCTTGAGGTAGAGACACGGGTTCGGAACTGTCAACGCAGACCCGAACCGTGTCCCCTGTGTGGCTGCGGGTGGTTCGGCAGCCTTGCAAGTGGCAGCTCAAGCAGGCAGTAGGGGTCGGAGCTGAGCACGTATCCGTCGTATAGAGCGCAGGTCATGCTCATTCATCAGGGTCTCCGTGGCGAGGATTGGAAGCAGCAGATTGTACAGAGCCGGGCGTTCAAGGGAACACTGCTTCCATTGAACGCAAGACGCTGTCTTGACGCTGCATCCTTTCGAGCACGGCCCTGACGGCGGTCGAGAGGCGTCCGACCGCCGGGCGAAGAGCGTGGACACAGATGTACGGACCGACAATGAAGTGAGCACCCACGCGCGGCATTAGACTGGCGCACAGCCCGTATCGTTCCACCTTGACTGCACTCACCAACAACAGTAAGCGCCCCCACGCTGCACCCTGACGTGGCCGCGCCCAATCAGTCTTGTGCTCCGGGCAAGTATGTGCGCGAATGCTATCTGCAGCGTGGGCTTCCGTGTGTCGGCCAATCTCTTGTCCACATGTATGACAGGCGACCTGGGGCTACTCGTGAGGCAAAACGCGTGGCCACCCCAGTGGCTGGGAGCACCACAGTGTTCTGACATTGCGTGGGAACCACTGCACCGCAGTGGGTGCACCCTGAGAGGTGCGGCTGATGCGCGCCGCAGAAAAACGCTGCGGCGGTCGCTTATCAACAGAGCCACCCGCGACCAGCGCTGCTCTTTTCGCTTCCCCACCCAACGGACGAGGGCAGTCCCCTCTCTTCCGTCGCCCGTACAAGATTACCAGCCATTCCCATCGCTCTTTTCTAGCTAATATGCCTCCGGCCGACTATGCTAGCTGCTGTCTGCGGTCCTTATGACACAGAGTGGGTCGAACAGTGCGGGTCCGAATGGAATCGTGGAAGGGCCTGATTGGGTAGTGTTGATTGGTGGCTATTCATGCAGGCAGTGGAGGTGGGCGCAGAGCATGTATCTGTTCTATGAAGTGCAATTCATGTTGATTGATCAAGCCTTCTAGCGCGGGAACGAGGAGGGAGAGAAGCTAGGTGTAGACAACGTCGCCGCTGCCTCTCCCGACTCAGTACATAAAGTGGGGCCATATGGGAGATGCCCATCTTCGCCTCCTTGCGCCCACGACGGTGGTGCCGACCACCCGCGCCGCGATGCAAACGACAATCATCACGGCGGTGGCGACATCCGGCAGCACGACGGCGACGCCCACATGGGAGAAGGAGAGCAGCTCGCCGGGGTTACGCATCCCACCGCCACCTCGATAAACGGCAGCAGTGCCCTACCATTCTCGCCGTTTCCGGCCACCGTACTCGTTTCCTTCTTGTAGCCACTTGGCGCCTCGTTGCCACCTTCATTGTAGCCAACGCCGCCACCGCCGCTGTCCAATCCCTCCCCCACAGGGCGGCGGCAGCTACCAAGCCTCCCCAAAGTCCTCCGCCGCAGACATGAGGCGTTCATACCTCTCCAGGTCCTCGTCCTTTCCCGGCACGGGGGCGGCACTGCGCGTGGCCGCCGACGCCCAAGGAAACGCAGCCGACGCCGTCGTCGCCGCACGCGCCGCCACTCCGGTCGTAATCAGTCCAGCTCCAGGCGTCCCTGCATCGGAGCTGTCCATTAGCGCCCTTGCGACCGTGGAACCGCCTGTCACCCCCGCCGGGGTCGGAGACACTGGCGTCCCCGCCGCGGGCAAAGCCGATGACGCCCCCGCCGACTTTTCGCATGACGCGTCCCAGCCCACGCCCCTTGGCTCGCCAGGAGGTCGTTGGTACACCGGGTGACGCGAATGACGTGTCACGCCCCGGTTCGGACAGGTGGCGCTGTCGGTGCTGGGTGGGATCTTGATTGATTGTGGGTTGTTTGCATTTGGTTGTCAATTGTTTGAATTATCAGCTTTATATTAGAGGGGTCCACTGTTATGGATCCTCAGATCTTCCCATGGGGAGGCTACTGCGTGGGATTCGGGACCATTTGGGCCCGCTTGCTCGGTTAGCTCAAGGGGACAGCGGGGCGCCCGTGGCCCGGCTTCCCCACAAAAACATAACTGCGTTCTCACCTCCTTCCTCCCTCTCTGCGCCTTCGGGTGTTTTCCTAGGTGCCCGTGGCACCGGGCGAGAGTAGAGAAAGGGTGTGCGGGTGGGTTCCCTCAGCTGGGCAGGTGTCCCTATCCGTTTCTGTGGGCTGGGGTGACACGGCGTTTTATGGGACAAATTGGTGGAGCAGCAGGGGATTTTCTGGCTGACATCCGGTGCCGGTACGCGTGTAACGGGCGATCTCTCCCGTGTAACGGATGAGCTCTCGTGTGCGTGGCCTTGCCCGGACGGGATTACAATCTCCCGACTCGTGTCGGAATTCCCACCTTGTACCTCGTTGCCACCCCTTCTTTCTTGGTCGTACGTGTCTGCCGGTTCGCCTGGTTGTTGAGCGCCAAAGACCACTATGCCGACCCCGACGTCCTCTCCGCGGGGGACGTCACCCCGGCGTACGTCGACGGACACGCCCCCGGCTCCGGCCGGGGCTGGAATACCTGGTTCCTCGGGTTCGGTTCCGCCCCCGCCGACGCCGGCTGACGTGGCTGGGCCTGGTGGTTCTTCCCGGGTGACAACGACCGTCAAGACCGAGATGCCGAGACCCGCGGTGGCGGGCACCGGCACGTCCAAGGGCAAGCAGGAGTGGACCCCGACTCCAGCTAGCCCGGGTCGACGTGATGCGAGCGGTGTCCCCCCGGACGTCGCATCCTCTCCGGCCGTGCTGTCCGTCCTGGAATCCCTACGCGAGGAGCTCCGGGCGGACATGGGTGGGGCGGTCGAGACGCTGACCGCGGGGCGAACACCCGGCAGGCTGGCATCCCCAAGCGCTCGTATGGGGCGGTCAGGGAACCGGGCGGTGACGGGTGGAGGCGGAGGTGACGACGGGGGACCGGACGGGAGTACCAGCGGGGACTCTCGCCGGAACCGTCGGTCGCGCCGGAGCCGGCGCAGCCATCGGCGTCGTCGCCCCCGGTCTTCCTCGAGTGACTCATCTGCCCGGAGTGACGGGGAGACGGTCCGGCGGACACTGGTGGATTTCCAGATCCCTGTCCACAAGGTCGGGGACAGCCTGCTCAACACGGTGACCTACTGGAACTCCTATCGCCTGGACAACCAGAACCACACCTTCACTAGCCGGATGCGTCTACGGATTACACAAGACCGGAAGAAACTACGGGTTTCCATGGACCGGGTTCGCTTGACGGGACCACGCCGGCCGAGCTCTGTGAAGCGGGCAGTACAGTGGGTGGGTGCGTTAAGGTTCTATCATGGAGGTGGCGCGAGCCGTAAGGGGGCAGCCTGATAAGACCCAGGCGCCCCCACGCTCTCAGCACCCGCAGACACCCCCAC
>Ga0209093_1001752_pt1 | contig 12341 bp, 12 predicted proteins | sample SidtaG_4_FD_187450 | JGI IMG/M metagenome (GOLD analysis project Ga0209093, IMG submission 187450) | Marine algal microbial communities from Sidmouth, United Kingdom - Sidmouth_Male1 metaG (SPAdes) (version 2) | ecosystem: Host-associated > Algae > Red algae > Unclassified | place: Sidmouth...
GGGGGGGGGGGGGGGGGGGGGGGGGGGCGCCGCCGCCCCCCGCTCCGACACCGCCGGTCACCGGCGGACGGCGCGGGCGGGGCGGCCGCCGCGGGCGAGGCCCGCCAATGAGGGTACCACAAAGGCCATGGCAGCTGGCGGTGGCACAGATGAAAGGGGAAAGCGTGCGGGGGGGGGGGGGGGGGGGGGGGCGTGGGAGCGCACCCGCGCAAGCGTGGGGACAGGTCATGGGGGCACAACGCGATCGGGTACTTCAGCAGCGACGCGGGCTCTGACGGTTTGCCTGAACAGCGCGACCGGCAACGCCCACAACTTGCCTACTCGCAGCGCCCCTACCAGCGGGCGCCGCATGTATTCAACAAAACACTCTATATCACCCGAGCAGCCGCTGTTTTCGACTGGCCATGTCGTGCTCACACTATCCCCGACGTCACTCCGTGGCCGCCGCCGGCACGTACATGTGTTTGAAGAAAGCGACGGACATCGCAGATGCAGCGGCGATACACACCGTACGGTGCCGGCACTTCACCTCACCAACTTGCTACGCAAGCACGCGCTTGGCCTCTGCAATGGCGCTCGTCACGGCCGCATGCTGTGCGGGCCACGCCGCCCAGCGTGGCCCGAACCGCTCCAACGCCTGCCCGCACTCTACCGCCGCCGACCAGCGCTCCCCGTCGACAAACGCCATCAGCAAGGAGAAACTCGTGAGCGCCCACTCCTGCGGCGCCGCCTCGGACGTGCGCACCTCCAGCGCCAACCGGTAGCAGGCGACCGCCGCGTCCAAGTCGACCGCAGCCGTGGCGCTCCCCTCGTAGCGCCCATGGTGCATCACCCCAATATGGTACTGCCTCTCGGCCCACTGGAGCGGCACCGCCGCCCGGGTGCGCATGGTGAGGGCGCGGTCAAAGCAGGCGGCCGCTGCCGCAACGTTAGACGCCCGGTCCCCAAACAGGCGGTCGCGGTGCGCCTTGCCGAGGTGGTGCTGGGTGGCCGCCCACTGAAGCGGTGCCGCTTCCCGCGTACGCACGGTGAGCGCATCGTTGTAGCAGGCAATGGCCGCCTCGATGGTGGCTGCTTTGTCGCCGACGAGCCGGTCGCAGTAGGCTATCCCAAGGTTGTACCGGATCCTGGCCCACCACAGCGGCGCCGCCGACCGGGTGTACACCGTGAGCGCCTCACCATAGCAGGTGATCGCCGCCTCCACATTGGCCGCCTTGCCTCCATCGATGCGGCGACTGTAGGCCGCCCCGAGGCTGTTTTGCGTTGATGCCCACTCAAGTGGTGCCACCGCCCGCGTGCGCACAATGAGCGCATCCTTGTAGCAATCAATGGCCGCCTCCACATTGGTGGCCTTGTCCCCAACCACCCGGTCGACGTGCGCGGCGCCGAGGTTGCTCTGCGTCTCCGCCCACTTGAGAGGCACCGCCTCACGAGTGCGAACCTCCAGTGCCCGGTGGTAGCAGGCAATCGTCTCCTCAATGTTGGCCGCCCGGGAGCCGTCGACACGGACACGGTACGCACGACCGCAGCCCGCTTGCAAATCTGCCCACAGTGCCGGCGCATCCAGCTTTGTTACGAGCACCAGCGCCTTGTTCCAGTGCACAATGGCCGCCTCCATGTTGGTCCGCCGGCTCTCGGTATTCCGCACAGCATGGGTCAACGCCAGCGCCGCGTTCACGCGACCGAGTAGCACAGGTGACCGGACAGCCTCTGGGGTGGTGCCGCCCACCACCACCGTCAATGCGGACAGCACCTCCTCCACGTCCGCCTGGAATGCCAGCGGCGAGCTCACCCGCACGCGCGCGGCTCGCCAAGCCGGATCCATGGCTGACACTAGCCCGCACACGTCCCCTGCCGCCGCAAGGTGGCGGACCACGTGGTTGTACCAGTAGCCATCATCAGGAACTTCCCAGAAAGGGAGCTGCCGCCACGCGTGCACGTCCAGGCCGTCGACGACCACCCCACCCATGTAGTTGTCCACCATTCGCTGGTGCGTAGCGCGGACAGCATCACCAAGCAAGCTCAGGGCGTACTGGCCAACTACTGGGTGGATATCGACACCCACCAGCTTCCCGCTGGACTTGTCCACGTCCCTGCGAAGGAGCCCCGCCCCTACGAGCTCGTCGACTAACTGCTCTACTCCCGAACTGCTCAGGCTGTTTGATTGCGTCGCCGATCGGCAGCCCGCTGCAGCTGCCCCGAAAAGCGAAGTCTGCCACAGCCGCGCCAGTACGGGCAGAGGCACGTAAGTAGGAAGAACGCCCATCGCCGCAAAAGCTTCGCGACAGACACCATCGGGCAGGAGCCCGAGGCTCACGTCCAACGTCGCACGCACAGACGGCCGCGGCGAATCGCTGTCCGAGCACCAAAAATCCGGGTCCATCCACCGGTGCTCCAGCGCCTCCACCACCGCTTTCCACGCGCCACCGCGGACGCCAATCATGGAGCCGACAATGGTCAGCGACAATGCATGGCACTCCGTCTTGATCAGTACTGGGCGGACCCAGCCCGCTTCTTCTGCGGCTGAAAACGGGGATTTTCCAGCTGCCGCCGCCTTGCCCGTCGCAGCGGCCAGCACCAGCAGTGCGTCATCGACAGGTAGGGCGTCGATAGACACCAGTATCGCGCCAGGCACCGAGGCAACGACTGCCTCAGACCGGGTGGAGATCAGCACAGGGGTGGACGGCGGGATCAACCCAAGGAGCTGGCGCAGCAGCTCCCGGTTCTTGTGCAAGACATCATCAATTACCACCAGCCACTCGGCTGCGTCCACCACCCGAACGGATTGCATATAGCTTGACGCAACCGCCACGAAGTCCTTGTCGTGCGACAAGGTCGCCAATCGCTTCGCTGCGTCGGCGCCACAAAAGCGATACACAAGCGCCACGACGGCTTCCGCCACGGTTTGCAGCGTCGACGAGGTGTCGAACTGCACCCATACGGTGCCCTTGCTGAAGCGCGTGCGCACCCATTCACATGCTGCCACTCCTGCGCACGTGGTAGTCTTCCCGCTTCCTCCGACCGCGCAGACACCAATCCGTGGCGCCGTGCGCACCCCCGCTTGGGACGCCTGCAACGCGGCAACAATGGCGTGCTCCGCGCGATCGGCATTTTCCACCCCGGGCACGTAGCCACAATCAAGCGGGGGGGGGCGATACCGAAACTCGTAAGAAGTGTCGGGTCCGTTGCCGCCAGGTGCCAGCATTGACGCGCCCATCGTGAACACCAGCGAGGCCGTCTTGTCTTCCCAAGCGTCAACAATAGTGACCGCGCACACGTTGGCGAGTTCCTTGTTCAGCGTCCGCAGCGGCCTATGTTCGGCACTTGCCGCTGGGTCTAGGCGGATGCATCGACGGTCGCTGCGATAGCGTTCAGCGGCGCCGTGCTCTGAAAGCCCCTCGCACAGACCATGCCCGGCTGTGCTGCGCACGCAGGACAGCAAGCAGGTGAGCGCGGGGCTTGAGCGCGCCACAGAATTGACTCGACGGCCAATCGCAGAGACGTTCAGCCTCGGCCGCAGAACCCTCTCTGTCGACGTCCCTCCGTGATTTGGCGGGTCTCTGAAGATTGATGGGATACTGTGAAAAATCACAGCATATCTCAGCAGAAGTCCCAGATGTACCTGTGGCTGTAATGCATCTTCGCGCGATCTGGTTGGTCCCTCTTCTCATCGAAATGAGACCGGCGCAACGAAGCTACCGCTGGTTGGCTGTTGGGTTGATGCGAAATTCTCTCAGTCGATTGATGCCCGAATCGCAGTCTTAAGGCCGCCGCAACACGCCGCTACAGGGCGGCTGCTGAAAGCTGCTGTGAACTGCTGTTACCTTGTAAATATGACATGCCGTGGAATTTCGAGACCGGCATGACCTGATGGAACAGGCCACTTCCGAACCCGCACAGCGGCCATGAATTGCTGTGGAATCCTGAGCACGCCTCAGCAGCGGGACTTGCCTCAGGAAGTCGGCGCGTCAACCGCACCACCGCCTCAGCCGCCAGCGCACTCGCCACGGAGCACGTCGACACTTTGAATCAACTCCTGGTGATGCCTATGGGGATGGTCATGTCTGCTTTCTGGGGGAGATGATTAGCCCGTGCACAAGCATCGTTGCGCGCTCCTACCTAAAGTCTATCTCATCTAATTAGTCACATGGAAGAACGGCTCTGGTTTCGGCGCATGTACACCAATCGACCCCAAACTTCGTAGAAGTACAGAGGGTGGCCCTCGGGTCCTCAGAAGAAAAAGAGGAATACGAAGCGCAGCAGATCCCTCTTGTTGGTGCCCTCTTCCGCATTCGTATCGATCAGGGACATCCGATCCGCCCGATTCTCGACAGTGCCCGATTTATCACTGACCAAATCGGGAGGAATGCAAGAACATGGAGGCTACTTTTCTAGCCTCGTGAGCCCCATGTCAAGTATTCGTGATGCCGCACAGATGAAGAGCGGGGACAATGACAGCTGACAGAAGAAAGAGACTTCACTGAGGATAAGTATCTGAGAAGCGCACGCCAAGTCAGCCACTGTCAGCGGCCTACGATAAATGTGCAGCCCAATTGCGAAAACTCCATGACAAACAGCAATCCCTCGACAAAGGTGGAAATCCCACACTCCTCCGCTATACGCACCTCCGCTCAGGCCAGACTCACTCCTCGTCCTCCTGCTCATCTGTATTGGAAACCATTAACACCCTCCCCCTCAGCAAACTCTACCACCTTAATCGGAATGCGGCGCATCGCGCACACAACTGTACGGGGCGATTGCGCGGCCGTAGATGTCTACTACATTGCGACCCGCTGTGCGCGTCGATTAGTACAGGGGAGTGTCGCAGTATCACAGACACGCTGCCCCACGACGGCGACCGCGGGGAGTGGGCGAAAGGCACGACGGCTACGGTGCGGGGGAGGTGGGGAGCAGGTGTGCGACGGCGCTTGCGCGACGCAGGGCGGCTTTCGAGGACAGCCATGGATTTAATTTGGAATTACCGTGTACGGGCGCTCATTGGCTGCTAACGAAGCGCGCTTGCGCGCAAGCCGATTGGCTGCCGTGTCTCATGGGATCAGATCACATGAGGCGCACACGAGATTTCACTTTTTCATGAGCGAATTTTGAAGTAGCCTGCGACTGTCACGGGACCGCTGCAAGAAACTGTTACGCATCTTCTCCACATGCTCATTACGGACGTCTACCTTCGGCCAGTGGGATTGGAGCGCTGCGCAGAATAGTGCAATCGAACGCACGAGGTACGTGAACATGGAACAAAGGGGAAAAACGGTGCTGTGACATCGTGTGGCTCTCCCAGTGTGCCAGAAGGCCTAAAAAGGAAGGGTCTGGGCCGTATCTTTCCGATATAGGTGTTCCGTTGCAAGGCTTCCCTACTGAAGAATGCGTACCATTTTTTTGCAGTAAAAAGGGATAGGGGGTCTCTATCGTTCGTGACAAGACCGCTTCTCATTTGCGGTCGTAGCGGCGGAGTTGTGCTCTCTCCAAAAATGTGCGGTTCTCAGGTGACTATATATATAATGAGACAGACTTTAGTTAAGAGTGCGAGTCTGCTGTCTCGCGGCCGCCTTCATAAGGCATATCATTGGTCGCCAGGCCACTCATGCCTCCATTTCCATCAGTGTCAGGCACCCGAAAGATGACCGGCGTTCGAAAGTGGCGCACTAGCTCTGATGGGTCGTTGGGCACACCTGTGGAGGGGTCAGATTTCCAAAAGTTCCGACTCACTTCGCCGACGGTTCTTCCTGTCCGTATGTTCTCCCACGAGGCTGCCGTGCGTGCTGTGCTCTGCGCGCCCTCTTTCTTCTGACCCCCATTTTGGGTGTGTGAGAGGCTGTGTGGGGGGCGGCGGCTGTTTTCTGGGTGTGTCGGGTGCTGTGTGTCTGCATTCCTAGTACGATGGGGGGGGGTGGGGGCTGGTAACTTGTTTTCTGGCTGTGGGAAGTCGGTGGGCAGGGGTTGTGTGGGAACAAGTGGCCGCGACCGCGTATCCCCTTGGCCCGCAGCGACCACCTGGCCCCGACTGGCTTCCCACCGACCCGAGGCGGTAGCACACGGCACCCTTCCAGTCTGTTGGCCCGATTTGGTTTCCTGGCCGCCATGGAACCCCACCCCTTCCCGGGTATGCCTTCTTGCCGTTCTACTGCCTTGTACTCGGCACCTCTGCAGACCCGCTTGCTTGCACCCCGGTTTCCGCCTTGCCTGTTTCGACTCGTTTGCTTGCGCCCCTGTTTCCGCCTTTTCGGTTTCGACTCATTTGCATTGGCCGAGCAGCTCACCGGACCCGGTTTTTCTGGCCGCATCCATTCTCAACGCACATGTTGCCTCCCCAACGTTCTCGCTCCCTAGAATAAATCGGCCCTGTTTTCTTTCACCTCCCGGTTCCTGTTGACTAGACCCATAGTCTGTCGTCCTGAAACCTCAATGAACACCACTCCACTCCCTTTCCAGGTTCTCGCGCGTCGTCGGTGGAGCAAGTCTTCACACAGGTCTTGAGTTCTCTCCATCCTCTTTAAGGTCGCGCTCCTGACCGCTGAGCTGTATGGTGCTCTGTGCCATCTGCTCGCCTACTTATTCGTGGGTCGTTTCTCTCGCTCCATTCACGATCCTCCTGTCTCTGGTACTTGTCTATCCACCCGTCTTCCGAGCTTTTTTCACGTACGAGCTGTACCACCCAGCTCCCCTCTCAATCATCAGAACGCAGAGCGTTTGCCACCCTGTCGTACCAGCGCAGTCGGTGCGTGCCTTGAGAGACCTCTCGTGTTTGCTACACTGAGCGTGGGTGAGTACATGCGTGCGGACGATGGCTGCATTGTTCGGGTACGGGAAGGGACGTATCTATCTCTATAGGCTTTCGACGGACATGTACGGTGGCGACATGAAGGAAGGGGGTAAGAGTGCGGCACTGCGGGCTGTGCGACAGGCGTAGCGTATGTGTTGTCTGCGTCGTTCTTTTGGTTTTTGTGCTTCATTCAACAACTGGCCGGCACTTCTAAACGTCGTCCGTGTCCCCCCTTCGTCTGTTTCTGCCTGTGCTTCGATTTTTCACTGCCACCCTCTGTATTGTGTTTTGGTTCGTGTTGCAGTTGATCCGTGGTCTTCTCTCTCCCTGTCGTCTTCTTTCCACTACCCAAGCATGAGAACCAAACCAAGATCCAACTCTTCGTCTTCCACGGTATCATCTTCAGATTCTCCATCCCCCAACGGGTGCTCGACCGCGACCGCTGCCGCCATCTCGGGCGCTCCTGGTGCTGGCGCCGCCGCGGCCGTCTGAACGAACTCTACCACGGCAGGGGCAGCCCCATTCTTGGGTGCGACGTGAGCGGCGACCCGCGCGTCCAGCTGGGCCGCTGCAGCCGCGGCCCTCTCGGCTGCCATTTCCAGGTGTTTCTGTAGGCATCAATTGTGACGACCGCTTTGGTCGCGCGTCCCGACGCCCAGGCTTCCACGTCCGCGCGCTGCTTACGAGCGCCAGCCGTCGTCTAGCGGTTGTTGGACTTTTTGGCTCGCAGCCGACCGTCCACCGGCGACTTGAGCTTCCGTGCACCGGCGGCCGCAGACTTTCGGGTCGTCCCGCGACTCAGGCTCCTCTACGTGAGAGGCTACCGCTCCACCGCAGCGCGCTGCACGAGCTGTGCGCAATGCCCCAAAAAGAAGTCTGCCGTGCATTGCGCACGCGCGTTGGTGAAGAAGGCGTGCCAGGACTCCAATGCCTGATGAGCGTCGGAGTCGAGTGAGCCAATGCGCGGCAGGAAGGCAGGGGCGTGGTGTGTAAGAGCGTGGATCATTGGTAAAAACATCAACCAGGGGAAAGCAACGAGCAGGAACGGTGCGAAAAGTTGCGCGCTGGTGAAAAAGTCCGTGATGCCCTCGAAAGTTCCTGCGCTCCGTTGAGAGTACGTACCTTTCCTGCCAACTCCACCCACGCCGTCCGAAGCGCGGCTATTTGTGTAGCAGGGATGTGTCCCTCAAATGCGTCTCACACGGCAGCGCCGCGCTGAGTAATGAGACGGCACTTGCGCCCATCAAAACGACAACCATGGTGTGGGGGAAACCCCCTGTCAGGGGTGACACGGCCCCCCGGCATGAGCCGGGGACGGGTCGTGACCAGTCACGTAAAACCCCCCTAGGGGGGTAGCGTGGGACAGCCCCCTTGGGCGGGTGTCCAAGGAGCCCCAGGGCCACACATGAAACGACCCCTCTAGAGGGGCGCGAGGCGGGGAACACCCGATCGGGCCCCCCTGGAGGGGTCTGACACACACAAGGGAGACACACGTCTTACCGAATCCAGGCCCTCTGGGGGGACCGGAAAGCTTGTGGAAGCTTCCGCAATCCGAGCGTAAGCCGGACCGAGGTACGATCTCGACCAGGGATAAAATCCCACCGGAATTCTATCCGGGAAAATTGAAAAATCTTTAGATAAGTCCCGAGGTATTTGGTTTTGGGTAAATCCTGAAATCTAGGAAGTCTTAGTGACTTTCCTGCTTCCGCCCGAGTCGGGCGGGGGTCCCCTTCCAGTGGAAGGGCTGTCAGGGATGCTGGACAGAGGCCACTAGAGGCCCGGGCCTGAGACCGTGGCCCGTTTGGTACCGGTCCCCCCATGGAAGCGCCAGGGGGTCGGGATTGTGCACGTCCTGCGTCTTGTTTCTGAGGGTATATGAGTGTGTGCTTTGGGGTCATCGTGCGTGTTCGAATAAATCATCGTTGCGTTTGCGCTACTTCCGTCGTTTTGGTGCGCTTCGCGCCCAGTGATCCCGGCGTTCGCGTTGTGACTCTGGCGTAGCGTTCCGCATCCTGTGCTGGGTTTTCCGACGGGGTGATACCCCGGCGGCTGTGAGGGCAGGATCCAGTACATTTGGTGGATCAGCTGGGGACAGGGTCAAGCCCTTCCTGATCATTCGGGCCGTCCCTGTGTTGTTCTCTTACGGTGGACTTGCTCTCTTTGTCTTACCCTTGGGTGTGACTGGTTGACTCTTTGTCTGGATTCTCCCACGGGAGAGTAAGGCTTCCATCGTTATGGATAACATGAGGGGGATGTTGTCCCGCGCGGAAGGCGCGGGCTCCTCTTCACGGGGCGTCTGTGACGGAGCTAGTGAGGGCTCACGGCCGAGTGGCCTCTTGGGGGACCCTCCTCATGTGGAGGGTCGCGCGCGTGTGTCCACGAGAGTGCGTGGCACCGCGAGCGACGGAGGCGGGGGTGGTGACGGATTCCCGTTCCCCCCTTCTGTTGAGACCGCCACAAGGGGTCGAGAGCGAATCTCCCCCAGAGTGCCGGGACCCCTGGAGGGTGGAGGACAAGAGGTCCCACCCCAAGAACAGGGGCAGTATGACGGTCGGGCTCGGAGGGCTAGGCCCGCCGGCTTACCCCATACACCCCCACAAGTCAGTGGGGTTGGGGTTCCGCCAGGGGCCCTGGAAGGGGACGCCTTTTCGGCGGCCCTACGGGATTCACTGGATGCGTTCATTAGTCCTTTAAATGAACGGCTGTCTTTCTTGGAGACAGCCCTTGGCGCCTCCCGACGGTCAAGGCGCCGTCGTCGCCGATTGAGCTCCTCCTGCTCGGATGGGGAGTACTCTGGCGGAGACGGGGGACGTCATGTCGCCCGGCGTGTGGTAGCACGCTCCCTAGGGCGCGAGCTAGAGGGAGCCCCTCATCGTCGACTTCCCTCGAAGATCATCCTTGCGGATGATCGTTATGCAGCGATTCTGGATTGTGTATCGTACGCCTTGGCGAATATGGACGTCCGGTATGACCGGACGATGGCACACGGCCTAGACCGTCTGCGTAAGGATGTCTCTGCCACCTTTGGTCGAGACGCAGAGTGGGATGGGATGCCAGCCTTAGGCGTCTTTGAGTTTTTGAACCGCTTTGTTAAAACGGGGAATGACAATGATGTGTCAGAGGGCAGAGCCCTCTACCTCCTCCCGGAGTTCACCAAGGGTGATCTCAAACGGGAGTTGTACCCCATCATGCCGTCCCTCCAAGGAGGGCGGAGTGGAGAGGTCAGTTCCTATATGAAACCGGTCAACTGGCTCCTCCACAAATATGCGGACGAGCAGTCGCTAAGAGACCAGGACGCTCTGTTCCACGGAGCCTCCCAGGAGGACGGTGAAACAGAGAACGATTTCTACGTACGCCTTAGGGGGTTACGTCGCCTCTGGGGGTATATCCACACAGAGGGGCAGATTGTGAGCCGCTATATGCAGGGGCTCGGTTGGGAGGTTCGCGCCGATGTGCGCGAACACAACACCGGAAATATGCCGATGGACCTCCGGGTGCAATATGCCCAGAGGAAGGGTGACGTCTGTCGCAGACATCACGAGGAGCAACAGGCCGAAGAGGCCTGACGGGCCGAGGCCCGTCGAGAGCGTCGAGCCGCACGGCCGACACCACGCAAGTATGTTACCGCGGCGGTGACAGCCCCAACTAAGGTGGGGGAAGTCCCGTCAGGTCCTTCCCCAAGGGGTAAAGGGCGTTTTGGGCAGCCTAGGAACTACAATTGCCTCGCATGTAACATGCGAGGACATTTCGTCCGTGAGTGTCCCCGCCTCGACGCGGCGACCATGGCCCTGCTAAACAAGGCCTACGAGGAGCGTATGTCAAAACGTCCTCAGAAGGACCAGCGCCGTCCAAAGCAGACGGTGGCAGCCGTGGGCACAATCCTTGGGCCGCCTTGGTCGTCGTCGGATGACACTCCACCCCCAGGGATGGAAGCCGAAGAGTTGGTCCAGGAGGACAAGTCCTCCTCGGAAAACGAGTAACGGGGGCGGTGGTACCGCCTCCCCCGACAACTCTAAGGGCAACAAGGAGGTACAAGTCTTCCAGGCGAGCCGGGAAGAACTGGCCTAAGCGGCCACCGGGGGTATCCCAAGGGAAACCCCCTGAGGGCACGGCATGTGTATTCATGCCCTCTTCTAGCTATAAGCTAGTCGTTAGGTTATTCCTGACGGAAGGTTTCGACCGTACCACTCGGGCCATCCTGGATACAGGGAGTGGCCCCACGCTGATAAGCCCGCAGCTACTGCCGGAGGACACCCAGCTACAACTGCTGGGTGAGCGGGCTTCTATGTTCCATGATGTAAATGGGGGCTGGCTCCCCATTGTGGGTTCAGTGTGTCTTGGAGTGGCCCTTGGGGGCCAGACCTCCTACATCTCCTTTGGAGTTTTGGACAGTATGAGTGTCCCAGCTATACTGGGCGTCTCCTCTATGGATGTCGCAACAAAGAATATTGCGACTCAGGAGCAACATGTGGAGCTCCTCAATGGTACCAAGGTACCTATCCGAAGAGACGGTGCCCGCAAGGGGCACCCGATCGCGTCAGTCTGCGCGGTATGTGCGTGCCCCCAATGGGGTACAGCTAAGCTAAGGCCGGCAAGGAAGACCTGGGTACAACCCGGGACTATCGCACATATACCCGTGAAGAGTACCTACACGGGGCATGGCTTCGTTACGGGGCCACCCCCGTTATATCACAACCATGGTATACAGGTCCCTCAGGGACCCGCCATCATGGTGGCGGGCGAGCCGATAACCGTCTAAGTGATGCACTTGGGCGCTACGCCCTTGCGGCTGACCACCGATATGACCGTGGGATACATCGACCCCTATGAGGGGCCGACCTATGAAGTGTCCCCGGACGAGCTCCAGGAGCGCGACGGGACCTCCAAGAAGGAGAAAGAATCTCCACTCCCAGGCGTGGACGTCTCGTCGGTACCCGACGAATGGTCAGGGGCCCTTAGGGCCCTCTTAAAGAAGAACGCACCCCTCTGGGGAGGTAACTTGGGGTTGATACGCGGTGTAGAACACCGCATTCGCCTGCAGCCCGTGGCGGTCCCCGTGAGGCAACACCCCTACAAGGCCGGGCCTTTGGCCCGGGAGAGAGAGAAAGCTGAAGTCGAGCGCATGCGCTCTATGGGGGTTATAGAACCCTCCACTGGGTAATGGGCTAGCCCAGTCGTTATGGTTCCGAAGCCTGATGGCTCGGTACGCTTCTGTATTGATTACAGAAAGCTGAACTTGATGACCGTCAAGGACGCGTACCCCATTCCTAGGATGCATGAGTGCATAGATTTCCTAGGGGATGCCAGGGCGTTCTCCACCCTGGACTGCAACGCAGGCTACTGGCAGATACCAGTAGCCGAGGAGGATAAACACCTTACGGCGTTCACGTGCGATTCAGGCGCGTGGAAATGCGTGCGCCTCCCTTTTGGGTTTTGCAATGCCCCTGCCACCTTTCAAAGGGCTATGGATATGATCCTGGCAGGGGTCAAGTGGCAGATATGCTTAGTATATCTGGATGACGTTATCGTCTTCTCCCGTTCCCCAGAGGAACACTTACAA
>Ga0209093_1001753_pt1 | contig 12339 bp, 19 predicted proteins | sample SidtaG_4_FD_187450 | JGI IMG/M metagenome (GOLD analysis project Ga0209093, IMG submission 187450) | Marine algal microbial communities from Sidmouth, United Kingdom - Sidmouth_Male1 metaG (SPAdes) (version 2) | ecosystem: Host-associated > Algae > Red algae > Unclassified | place: Sidmouth...
AGGCAACAGCCGCACCTCTGCCGGTCGCCGTCGGCCGCGGGGCGGCGTGTTGCCGCCCGCGGCACCGGGCAATAGCCAGCGACGGAAGCCAGTGCCGACAGGCACTGCGAGGGGGAAATGGTCGGCAGCGTCAGCGACGTGCCAGGTCGCCGCCTCGCTGGCACCGCGATAAAATTAAAAAATGCAATAAATGCATGGGATCGGCTCCGTGTTAATCGTCGATTAATCGCAGATTAATTCATTGGATAAAATGTACCAATTTAATCGTTGCCATCCATGGAGCGGGAGCTATCTTTCCCGGGCATCAGGTATGCACCTGATCTCTCGGCTTCCACTGACAGTATGCGCACGGTTTGTCAGAGACACACCCACTAAAAGTCGCTGGCGGTCGCCGGCACGCGGCCGTCCCGTGAAAATGGACGAGAGTCTGTTTTCGGCGCCTTCGACACGTGGCTGTACAATGTTTTGCTCCTGTTGTCAAGGCGTGCGCGTAAAGGCGCTCCTTCTACAACTGATACTTTTCAAAAGATAGAAATGAATGTGGCGGAAGAGCTCGGGGTGCACGGTTTCAACGTTTCAGGGAGCTGTGTGCAACTGTGGAAGCAGTGGAAGAACCGGCGGAGCGCGGCTTTTCATGGAGCTGGCGGGTCGGTCAACTCGGATGAAACGAAGGAGCGAATGGAAACGATACTGGGACTACTTAACGATCTTTAAACAGAGAACGTCTTCAATAAGGATAAGACAGAGACTTTTTACCGTTTCCTACGCAACAGATCTTGCGTCCCGGCGGCGCAGCTTCGAGCGGCTCAGGAGCACCAAGGGTATGAGACGACAGGAAGAGGCACCCTCTTCCTGGACTGAAACGCCACAGGGTCCATAGAAGTCCCCGTAGCCGTTCTTGGCAAAGCCGCGCTGCGGCTGGACTGTCGACTGTCCGGTTGCGCGCCATCCCTCCCTGAAAATAGCCAGCGCAACAGCTGGATTATGCACCCTTTCTTCGAAAACGGGGTGTACGAGGGGTTCTTACGCTTTGTTCGACTGTAAACCTCCGACACGGTCGCCCTGGTGGTTGAAAAATTCGCCTCCCATGACGACATTAGTGATGACGAACTGGTTTTCATCGCACTTTCCGAACACAGTACCGCCGTTGTTCAGCCCCTGGACGCTGAAGAAGCTACTTCTGTAAACATATGGTACCAGTGTCGCTTTCTCAGCTCTTGGTGGCTCACCTCGACGGTTCTGCGCCTTCGGATGCGGCCACACGGGCCACCGCAGCGCTGGACAGCTCTAGAAGGCTCTTTCGAACTGACGTCTCGCGAATCAGCCAACTCGAGTTGACCAAATGACTCCCGAGTCTTTGGTCCGCTCCCGAAAAAATGCTCCGGCCATCGTTCGGCGTGACAATAGCCTACACAGAATTTAAACAATTTTTCATACTCATCCATGACTGTCTACTCTGCACTCAAAGAATGCTGTTCTCCAAGAAGTGGCGGTTGAATCGAATCGGTTGCAGAGCGTGTGCGAAAATTGTGAACATCCCTTACGAAAGTTTAAGAGCTTTCAAAACTTTTAAGACCCGTCCAGTACCGACATTTAGACGAAACTTCTCGATGGCCATCCTGATGACGTCTGAATTCCGATCGGGACCCATGAAGTGTGCAAAGGAGCCGCTGCGGTCGCCCATTGAAGCGACTAGGTCCATGCCGATCCGTAGTCGTCCGTCCATTCCAAGACGCGAACGGCGACGCGCCGTCGACGCCGAACCGCGAGGCATGCTCATCGCGAGGGCCACCACGTTTTGCAGTTTTTTGAGCACATCCCGTTTTCATGGACGCTCCCGCCGGCGACTGTATGTGTCGGTCGATCCCGTTTTTCTGTATGATGGTGAGGCTGGAAGGCCATACATTCCATACCGACATGTCGGTGTCCTCGTGCAATGCTGCGTCTTTTTCCCTTTTCGCGAATCTCTTGGCTTGCTATTTGGAGTCTAACCTGTTATGTCTCTCTACCGAGCAGTGCACGCGTCAGTGTCTAGAAATTTCTGAGCGTGTTGATCGATAAGGATGCCCGGTGATGCCCCTTCATCAAAAAGTCCGTGCACCCCTGCGTGTAAAAAAGGACGTCATGTGCAGCATACACCACTGAATGCTCAAAGTGCCACAACAAGGGCCACGCTGTGATTTCCGTCAAGGCCCCCATGACTGAAACGGGGCTCCCGACTCTTGAGTGTCCAGCAAATTATATGGTGAAGCTGCAAGCTCATGAACGGCGGCTCATGGAGGAGCTGCATCTCACTTTCGTGCAGCACAAGAGCCTGCGCCCGTTTTCCAGGCGGCGTCTGGCAGTTATTCGGTCTGCCGTCGGCTCGAGCAGCACACATGTTGCCATGTACGCCGCGCACGCATACCTAGAAGACCTCACAGGACTGAGTGCCGCGTCGTCGTCTCCGAGCACCACGATGTTGGAGACGGATGCAGCAGCAGTCATGGATGAATGTGCGTCGCGAGCGGGGGCGCGTACTTCAGGGGTCCACATGTCCGACGCGACACACTCTTCGGCCGCCGCGGCAGTACATCCCTCATCCAGCGTCGTTGCCGAGAGCGTGCTGGCGACGGACCGGGGGTCCACCTCCACGCTCATCAAAGTGGCACTATCGCCGCGGCGGAAGTCATTCCTGTGCATAACGCGTCAATGGGTGGCGTGCTGGGAAAGTTCGGGGTGGCGCGGAGCAGCGGCGCGACGAAAGAGGTTCTTGGTTGCGCCAACGCGTTCTGTATGTGGACCGAGGAGCAGTTGCGCACGGCCGCCACCAAGTAATCCAGCCACCGCAGATTTGGCCGATCCGAACAGGAAAACAAACACAAGGGGAACGAGAACAAGAGTGCGAAGTACGGACTGACGGCTTTGAGGACCAAGTCAAACTACATCTGAGGCCCGGTGCTTAGAAACATCTGACTGATAATCACACTGTCAGAGAATTGATTAAGGCGAGGGTGCCCCGGCTGCCCTGCTGCAAGCTATTTGGTCCGAACCTCTCTTGAGAAGATTTCAAGGTCGTTGAAGGATCATATCTCTCTTGTCGTGGTGCCTGTCTCTGAGACGCTTCTGCCTCGATCGGACCTGCTTTTCAAGACTGCGGAGGCCGAGAGCCGGTGTTCGCCGCAGATCTGTTGCGCAACGCCCGAGGAACGACGAGAAACGCCGAGAAACGATTGGAAACGAAGGGAAACGACCGGTATGCAGAAGGGGGGCCCGAACGACCTTGGTCGGGCCACTGGACACGCCGTCTGTCCGAAGGAGACCTGTTTACAGTTCCGCACCTGTTGATTGACCGAGACGCTAGATCCCCGCACACCAAATTCGATCGCTGATTGCTTGTCTGTTTCTTCTCGCGTGTTGTCGTCTTCGTCTTTGCCACGCCCCTGTCCCCCCCCCAAGTGTCGCAACAGTTGGGCTCCTTTCTCAAGCCCCGACAAAAGACGGGGCAAGACTGCCCACTTCAGGGAAGAGTGGCCGTAGAGGTAAGAAAGCAACTGCGCGTCTGCCTGTGTCTGTTTCCTAGAGCGATCCGATGTAAAAAACATTCTGAAGCTTCACGCCCTCCCGCACCCCACCGCGGCCGTCCACACGGCCCGCCACAAGACTTACCCAGCGACACCCGGAGTGCCGGACAAGACCCGAACACGCTAACACGAACATAGTGGAAGCGAAAAAGGCAGAAGGGGTCACATGGACAAGTCAAGAATAGAGAATCGACTGTTGCATGACCATCATCTCCACCTGTACGTCGTACACACTGGAGAGGAACGATATTTTACGATTAAACTACACACAGACAAAAAGCACAAAATGACCGATCGCGCCGCAATCCATGTCATGAGCACCCACGCGCCCCCTCCCCCCCCGGTCGCCCCGTCCCCCCCCACCAAAGCACCCCGGCTCCCCCCGAAAACAAAACCAAACCCCTACGACACGGCCACGTACCTCGGTGCGACACTCTGTGCAGGCCGAAGGACGACGGATTGTCACAATCGGCATGACGCGTGGCGCCGGCGGTCGTGACGGGCGGGGAATGGTGGGGGGGGGGGGGGGGGGGGGGGGGGGGGGGGGGGGGGTGCGCCGCAGTGGTCGGCACGACGGCGGTCGGGTGGCCGACCGCCGGCTCTCTTACGACCCGTAGTTCCAATTTAATTTACTCTCCGACTTGCCACGAAACATGCCTGGATAAATGCGAGATCAGTGCGGAGTTTTTGGAAATGTTCGAAAACACCAGAGTGCTTGTGTTCCTGTCTGCATCGGCCAAAATTGGGGTGTCTGAAATACAGGCAGCAGACAGACCAGGTTCTTTTGACATAGGTACGCGACACACTCACTTTGTTGTCCATCAAATGATGTGTTATCCTGGCAGGCGCAACATTGGAAGCTTTCACTTGTCGTGAGGTTGAGGAGAACTTGGTGCAGTGTGCGAGGGATCCAGGGCTCGAGGCTCTGCCTGATATTGTGGTGCCGAAGAAAGTTGTGCGCGAGCCTCGCATGGGCACTATCAACGTAGTGTGACCGACGCATCTCTTTTCTTGACGACCCCTGCCGGCACGACCCCTCACACGCTCAAACCAGAGCCGCAAAGATCCACAAAAGAAGCGTTTTGTGATAATCAGCCTCCCAGGTCACCTTGCGATCCCTTCGGGAAAGTGAACGGCACTAGACCGGCCTCTATGGGACTCCAGTGTGGCCACACTCCACAATGTTCACACGCTTTCCCCAAAAAGAAGACGCACGTCTGTGCCTCCAGGTAGGCTCGGAACCCCGCCGGTCGTCACTCTGAGCTCCACCATGACGCCGTCCCGCCACCTCCGCTCGCTCCCCTGTGGTATTAATGTCGTTTGCTAACTAACAAGTAAATCGCGACCGACCGTAGACGCACGATAAAGCAAACAACATGGCCCAAAAGGCGAGGAGGAAGGACCTTTGTTCGTACCACATCCGATGGGGAGCCGCAGGTGCCAACGACGGCGAGCCCCGGTCCCATGGTTCTTTTATTGTCAGACGGTGAACGGGCGGGGTCGATCGATCGAGAGATCGTAAGGATCGAAAAACCACTAAAGTAGAGGCGATTCGAGATAGGACAAATATACAAGACAGAAGTATCCTCCCAAAGGGCGAGCCACAAGTCAGTTCAATCCTCCACTTGAATGATGACCAGTCAGGGGGGCTACCGGGCCAAGTATACCAATATTAAGGAGGTATGCTGCATGCCCCTTCCACGAGATTCGAGCCGTCGCAGCGAGTGGGCGCATATCGGCCGATCCCCCACCACAAACGCCACAAGTGGCAGCCAATAAGCGCGTCTCGTAATGACTCGCGAACGGGCGTGAGGGGGCTACGCCTTGGTCGGAGCCTGCAAAGGCGTCCGTGGAGACCCCTGATGCTCTCGTGCGAGGCGGCGTGATCGAGCCATCCGCGTGAACGGTCTCGGGCGGCCCATAGTGGCCACCGCGGGCCGAAGGGATGGGGGGCGACAGCGCGGGGAACGAGCACGGGCAGCCGCTGCGCACCGGAAAGGGGGGGGGGGGGGGGGGCGGCAGCTGCCACGCAGGCGCCCGATCTGCCCCATCTGGGTGGGTGTCTTGTGCTCCGCGTGCCTCCGGGGGCAGGGAGGGGTGACCCGTCGGGCCACTAGGTTCGCCGCGCGGAATATAAACCGGGGCGGCGGGCACGGCGAGGGCTTGTCCGGTTTCCTATGCCAAACGGCGTCTGGGTTGAGTACCCCAGTTGGGAAGGTAGCGGTGGCCTGCGCTTGCGAACTTGATGACCTTTGGGTCCTCCTCCTGCCGCTCCCCGTCCCTTGCGAGGCGATGCTATCACGACCTTGCCCTCGGCCGGTAGGAGTTGCTGCGTTTGACGCACACGGCGGGTGGGGGAACAGAGTCGAGCTCATAGCCACTGAGGAGTTGAGAGCGCGGCTTTTGACCTTGCGGGTTGACTCTAGGTCGTGAGAAAAGAGGGGAGGGCAAGGACAAGGCCAAGATGGAGCGCGGCGGCGGCAGCGACGTCCAGTTGGCCGACGCACCCGGCGCGGCATGCTCGGCGAGCAGCGGTGCCAATGGCGCGGGGAGCCCCGCTGGGCGGGCCGGGTTGGTAGCGAGTGGCCACTCGGGGTTGCGTCGGGACGGGTCTCCCGCCGACAACGGCCGCGACATGCGCGGCGGCGGCGCCCATACGGGGTGTCCCGACGAGGCGGAGGATCAAGACGCCGAGCATCCGCTGCTCGAGGGGGCGGAGCCTTCGCCCATCCAGCGTGCGTACTTTAGCCTGCCGTCCCTTGGGACCAGAGACTCCGTCCCCGTCAGGAGCGACGACGTCCTGATGAACGCGGCGACTAAGAACCAGCGCGTGGCGTTGGTTCATATGGAACAAGGCCATTGGGGCACCCCTCCGGTGTTTTTTCACATCCTCGCCGATGCGCCGGACGACCATGTCGACGCCGTCGTCGTGGAAGTGCACGGCGACGCCAAATATGGGAACCAAGGCGAGGCGCGTCAAGCGTACGAAGTCCTGGCCCATGCCAACGGGCTGGTCCGCTACAAACGGCCGTTTCATGACTTCCACACGCGTTTTTACGCTCGGTCGCTTCTGTTTCTTGTCCATAAGATGAGGTCGTTCGAAGTGGCGGCCAAAAACTTCGGGCGTTTTTTGTCGGGCTCGGCCAGAGGCCGTCTTCCTATCGCGCCGTGCGTCCAAGGAGTTGTCGGTCCCCGTCGCCCGAAACTCTGGGGTGGAGACGTACCTCGAGGAGCTTATCGAAGTTTCCCGTGTGGCGGAACACGCCGTAGAGGAGCCGTTAGACGTTCGGACCGCGGCGTTGACCTCCCCGTCTTGGGCGCGTAGTTACGCTCCGGCCCATCGGCGTGCTCAGGATGCGGCGCGCATTACCAGCCGCTGGATTCTCCCCACCGCTTGGTGTTCCAGTGTGATCCGGGGGCCTAGTCATTTCTACCTATCTCGGTGGGTCCCACGGTACACCCAGTGGTGGCTTAACCGCGGGGTGTGGATGCAGATGCCTTGCGCATCGTCATACATGGCTCGTAAACTCTTCGATGAGCTCAGCGCTGTTTGGTACGTCGTGAGCGCGGAGAATACTTCTTGGCGGCCGGGTGGGTACAAACCTTTATGGCCGAACAAAATGATCGCCTGGCTCGACGCCAAGGCCGTCCGGCGTATGGTCAAGCTGGATCTGCATCACATGGCCAGTGGGCCGGGCGGTTAAGCGATGCTGGAGACCTTCCACACCCTGCCCAAGGCCACGGAGGTCCTTCCGTGGACCATTGTCGTCAAGGACGTCATCCGACGGGACACTCAGACGCGTGCGGCGCGTCAAGTGCACACCCTTTTGGACCCGACGGCTGAACACGGGTTTACGAAGAACCCGTGTTGGGATATCGCTTCTGGTCCCACCTGGGGCGCCGGCACGGATGATGAGGGCGACTCGCCTGCCGCTGTGGCACCAGGAAACGGCGGGTGTGTCCGTCGCGGGCCGCTTCCAGCCGGTAGGTCTTCCCGCAGAGCCGCATATTCTAGACGTCGTGGCTCTCTGTGTGCTGTGCGCGAGGCGCGCATCGCCTCTGCGTCCGGAGGGCATGAGCGTGTTCAGCTCAAGGACGTGCGGACGACGTTCAGGTCTTTCAGTCGGCGACCACGCTGTTCGGTGAAGCGCCCAGCTCTCGTATAGGTGGGCAGAGGGTGCGTCGTGGCGTCGGGACGGCCGCTCTTGCCTTAGCGTGGCATGGCCAGACGGAGGCTCTGCGCCGGGCTGTCCGGAATGCCCAGGGCTGTGTCCTCGAGGTCTCCATGCTGGTTTTGGCTCGTGCAATAAGCGTCGCGGCGGACTCGGCGGCTTCCTTTGACCATGTTCCGTCAGGATGTCTAGCGTCTTCGCGAAGTGGCGGTGGTGCCTCCCTCGCCCGTGCGATTCGACGCCGGCAACACCCTTGGACGGCGGGCCAGCCGTGATGGCGAGGATGAGGAGGATCCTCCGCGCAATGTGAGCAGTCGCAGTTCGTCTGTGGACGCCGATGGCCCTGGGCCTGCGCGTGGCTAAGGCGGGGTGGTCGGGGACCGGTGTGGGCGTGTCCTGTGTTTTTCTTTTTCAATACTTGATACTGCCGACGCCCGTCGGCAAGTGAGGTTGTGGCGGTGTTTGACACACCTTTCCCGCTCATGGGCTGCTTTCATTTGGACAGAGACGGAGTTTCTCGTGTAGCACTGCTTGTTTTCCTTTGAAAGTGAAAGGCGCCTAGAGCCCATGTGGTTGCACTGTCGTGGTCGTTTGACACGTAAGGAAGTACTTCGTGCGATGCAAAAGCTGCCTTAGCAGCGATGTACCAGGGGGCGCGTTCCCATCTTGGTGCTGTCAGCGTCGCTTTCGTACTTTGGTACATCAGGTCCTCAAAAGTGGTCTTTTGGGCATGGACTGGGGGCAGCAACAGCCCGTTTGGCTCGGATACCACCCCTTGGGCAACGGGCGCCGGTGGCGCGTCGGCATCCTGTATGGGCGGGGGACGGGGCCATGAGTACGTTTACGGCCCGTGCGGCTCAGCGAGATCAGCGAAACGCCAAAGGGCCAACCAAGGCTCGTGGGGGATATTACGCGTCCGTTCAGGCATCGTCAATCGAACCCAAACAATTCGTAAAGTCTCCTGAACAGAATAAGATTGGTTCATCTGAATCCAGCTCAGTGTGATTCGAATTTCGCCTTGGGAATTCGAGAACACGCCACGAATGGTCGAGGACCGATTGGGGTCCGGGCGGTGGGGGGTTACTACCAACACGGTGGCGGCTTGATTAAGCCTTGGGGATCGGCGGGTACCCCGAGAAAGGAGGGGTGGGCATACTCCAGGAGTACACCGCAGTTTTCATCTTCCTCCGTCGGAGGTAACGGATCACCAGGTTCCGTGGAAGGTTTTCCAAGGGTTCCCAGGAGTCGTCCTTTGGACCATAGTCGAACCATCGGACCTTCGCACTGTATGTGCCATGGGCACGACGGATGCTGAATAGGCGGTCAACGACGTATCCATCGGGTGCCGGTGGGATTCATTCGGGCTTCTCGGGTCCGTCCAGCAATGGGTGTGGAGATTCGTCCTGTGTCGAAGGCCGTGCAACAGGGGTAACATGGTCACTATTGACTCTTCGTTCTTCGGCGTTCACGTTTACGACGTAGGTGGAGTCATCTGCGTCGAGTGCGACGAAGGGGCGGACGGTTCTGCTTTGCAGCCGGTTCTTTTGTTGGTGATAAGTCGTATAGACGTAGTCACCGACGCGAATATGTTTGTTATGGTGCTTTTCTGAAAAATGGCCAGCTTGCGGGGGTCATGGTTTGCCCAAAGAAATCTATACCCCCCTCATGGGGTCAAGATCGGCACTGACGAGTGCGACCGGTCAGTCAACCCGCCTGTCCCACGACCGACATGCCGGTCTCCTGTGCCATATTCGGGAACAGGGCGATTTGTGTGTGGCCCAGGCCCACGGATCGTCCTCAGTAGTGCCCCTCTGACAAAGTACGAGCGCCACCAGGCCGTGCTTCTGAATCGGGTGGGCAAACCCATGCCTTCCAGAATTGCTAAGGGCATGGTTCTGAATCGAACCCTCGAGAATGGACGCTCTGGGTGGGTATAGTTCTTAGTGAGATGGTGACCGGCCTGCCGGAGCCGAAGTGGAGGCGCAAACTATCACGCCCCCCCTCGGCCTCTGTCACCTGGCTGTCAGGAGCTAGGATCAGCTCGGCCCATCCCATTGGTCGAATGACGCAGCCGCTTCTGGCGAGCGTCTCTGATCCGGGTCTGCTGAGTGGGTGGGCCGGTCTCGCAGGCAACCAGGAGCATGGACGAAGGGGGACTGGCATGTTGGAGTCGCACGGAGGACCAGCTGTTGCACGCGTGGCATTCACAGAGGGGCGGTCACAGCCGCACAAGGACTTGGCTGGAGGAAGAGGGTGTCCCCTTCGCTCTCTCTCACAAACGCAAAGAGCATCCCATCGATCGTCTTATCCGGTGACCCAAGTGTGAAAAAGAAGAATATTCATGTGTACATATATTTTCTGCCAAATCTGATGGCCAGGTGCCGGGCCGTGTGTGGCCATAGAGCTCTGCATCGAGGGGTGTGCCTGTTTTGACCCATTGAGAGGGGGTGACGCTGGATACTGGATCTGACGGTGTCGGGTCGCGGCATCCACCGTCGTCCCCCCCACCGTCGTCCGCCCCACCGTCGTCCCCCCCGCCGGCCGCCGGCACGCTGTCGTCCCCCCTGCCGTCCACCGCCACATCGGCCACGGCAACGCCGGCCACGTCGACGCCGGCCGCCGCCATGCCGGCCGCCGGAACTCCAACCGCCGCCACGCCGACCGCCGCCACGCCGGCCGACGCCACGCTGGCCACCTCTCTGGCCGCCACCGCTTCATCCGCCGCCGCATCCGCCGCTACCGCACCAGCCGCCACCGCCCCGCCCGCCACCGTTCTTTTCGCGAACATCCCGCTCACGACCACCCCGCCCACGATCGCCTCGCCCACAACCGCCCCGCCTACGACTACACCCACCACGGCCCCGACCATCACCGTCCCGCCCATCACCGCCCCGCCCGCGATCACCACGCCCACCGCTCCCCCGCCCACCACCGCTCCTCCCGCCACCACCCGGCCCGCTGCTGCCGTGCCCACCGCCGTCCCACCCACCGCCGCCCCCCCTGCCGCCGTTCCGCCCACCGCCATCCTGCCCATTGCGATCCCGCCCGCGGCCGTTCCGCACGCTGGAGGGTTGGGGCAGTGGGGTATAGTGGTGAGCGTGGAGGTGGGCTCTTATTTTGTGACGCAGGCAAGGGAGTGTACGGCCATGGAGGGGCCAGCGTGGTGGGCTGGTGGGCGCAGGCGGTGGGCGACGGGGGAGATAGGCAGCCAATAAAAGATGAACAGCTCGTTACTCGGTGAATAGAGGCTCTGGGGAGCGCGGCGACGCGCGGGGGGGGCTCAGAGGTCGAGATTATGGTAGCTGTCTGGTCACCACGCCCTCCCAAGCTCATAGGCAAACGATAAAGGGCGCCCCCTTACCCTCACCTCCCCCGCCTCCCTGCGAAAGACGTGCCCCCTTCCGCCCCCGTCAAAGGACGCGCTCTACGTCTGTGTCAGCATCTTGACCTCGCCCGAAGGCGGCCCGCCCGCGAGCCGCCGTCGGCGGAGGGCGGGGCCGCCCAGTTGGTCGTCGCGCCCCCGGGGGAGGTGGGCCGGCAGCCTCAGGACGAGGCGGCAGGGGGAAGGAACGACCGGCGGGGGGCCACCGGGGAAGCCACCCACTCGGCGTCGGGCACGTCGGCAGGGGGGGGGAGCGCTGCGCCCGCGCGCACAGAGTCGGCGTGGACGCCAACGCCGCTCACGTGCGGCGGTGCAGACGTCCTCGTAGTCGACGCCAGCGGGCAGCGGCGAGTCACCGTGGTCGGGGCCGCCGCCCGTGTACATCAGCGCGTCGGCAGCCTTGCCGCGGCGCCCACGGGCGGCAGCGAGTTGGCATGGGTGTTGCCAACGCCCGTGTGCGGCGGCTGGGTGGCGGCGTTGACGCCGCCGCCCGTGCACAGCAGCGAAGCGGCGGCCTCGCCGCTGTCGCCCGCGGGTTGCGGCGAGTCAGCGGGCGTGGTGGCGGTGCCCGCGGGCGGCGGCGATTTGTTGTGGTCTGGGCAGCCGCCCTCGTGCGACGGCGCCTCGTCGGCGGCGGTGGCGGCGGCGCCCGCGGGCGGTGGCCTGTCACCGTCCTTGTCGCCGCCTGCGGGCGGCGCGGCGCCGCCAGAGACGCCGTCGACGGCTGAGAGCGACGGCGCCGGGGACGCGGCCTGCGGCCGGACGGGCGCGAGTGTGGGGGGGGGGGGGGGGGGGGGGGGGGGGGGGGGGGGGGGGGGGGGGGGGGGGGGGGGGTCCCTAACGCTCCCCAATGGATAAGTGGGCCATAGAGAGAAGAACACTAGTGTTTATTCCAAGAGAGCACGGCAAGAGAGGGGTTGCATCGGAGGGGAGCACGCGGGGCAGCTTCAAAACACTGAAATGACGCGAAAGCCGTACGAGCGAATAAAGGGGCCGCGACAGACCGCATGGCAGCGGAGAGGACAGACATGACCAGGAACCCAGAGAGCGGTCGGGTATGCGGCTCCAGCGGAGTCAGGTGTGGGTGATGGAAGGAAAAGGGGTCTGTTACCGTACATGCCTTTGGCTACGATGGGTGTAGCGGTGGGGAGCGGTGGTAGGGGCTGGTGGGGCACGGCAATGGAGGGGGGTGCATCGAGGACGACGATGCACCCTGGTATGG
>Ga0209093_1001754_pt1 | contig 12338 bp, 13 predicted proteins | sample SidtaG_4_FD_187450 | JGI IMG/M metagenome (GOLD analysis project Ga0209093, IMG submission 187450) | Marine algal microbial communities from Sidmouth, United Kingdom - Sidmouth_Male1 metaG (SPAdes) (version 2) | ecosystem: Host-associated > Algae > Red algae > Unclassified | place: Sidmouth...
GTGGCCGCCGACGAGACGCTGCGCGGGGTGCTCGGGCCGGGCGGGGGGGGCTTGCCGCCCGCGCCGGCGGGGGCGGCGGCGTCCGCCGCCGCCGCCGCCGCCGCGGAACCTTATCTAAGAACAACGATGTGAAATTTGAAAAGGTTGCAGACAATGTGCTGAAGATGGCTTGAAAATGGAAGGGCCCTGAACTATTTCATGCTACGACCGAAGCGGATACTTTGTGCGGCTGAGAACGGTCCGGCGCGCACGTGACTTGGCTAACGATAGGCTGTGATCGTCCGGAGCGCAGAGCAACGGGCGACGATAGCCTATCGTAAGCGAAAGTCACGCGCACAGGGTCGCGAACGATTGGACAGGAATCGTTCTCGGTATCCGGACTCAGGTATGTGCATGGTATGGGGGCCTTTTGTAGCACGGTTGTAGGGATTTTATGCGTGCAGGGCAGAGCCTAGATGTGGAAGCAACGAATCAGTGCTGTAAGAGCAAACCTATGGTGCGTGTCCCAAAAATGAGACATCGCGGTTTTTTCATGTTTTCCCGGCCCAGTGACCTTCTGCAGCGGTCCGAAAATGTAGCGTGACCCACTCAGTCCCACAGTGTTGCCAGAACGGCCCCTGACAGTGTTAGCAGAGGCGGCACCTCCTGACGTGTCATGGGGGGAAGTGTCATTCATTGCAGCTTCGACAGGTGACGATCACGCCCCCCAATCAAATGCACGGATACTAGAGCAGGCACGTGCTGACAATTTGTGCGCGAAGAAAAGGGCACCACCTTACCAATAAAAACGTGAAAAAGACCGCCATGTAGCCCCCTGAGAAGAAAAATCGATTCGGGACACCCCTCACCGAAGCTCCAGTAAGCACATGAGCTTACGCGTTGCAACCTGTAACCCCAAGAACCTGAAAAAGACTGGCTCCAAGATCGGGGTTATCTGAGAGGTCCACATAACAGGGCCCACAGGCAGGTACTAAGGAGCTGTCAGCCAAGAACGCCTCGGGAGAGGCTCTTTCCATGGAGGCCAGTCGAGAAGTTTCTCGTACCCCACCCCGCCTGCCCCCGTGCAGTGATGTGTCAGTCTTCCAGAAAATGCGCATGTCTCATTTTTGGCACACGCACCATATGCTGGTTTTCTCTAATGTGGCCGCGATGGGGGTGGCGAAGTTTGCCCGAACTACGACATGGTACACGTCACCCCCCTCCCAATGCACCAGAATCGCCCATGTCGAGTGCGTGCGGGAAGCCAGCACGTCTGTCATGCATGCCTCTGGCCATGCCCCCGGTATCCTGACGACATGTTTGTGGCCAAGTGTGGCAGAATCGGCATTCTGGTGCCCCCCCAAGAAACCACTTCGGCGCACCACGGTCGGAGGCGAAATGGGTGAGCATACCAACCCGCCGCCGGCAACTGCTTCTAATGCGAACCCCTAAAAAGTGCTCTCAGGAGGGGTGCAGAGCTTAATGAGATCACCAAGGATTGCCGAGAGACACACGGGGAGCGCAAACTGTCGCCCACCGCATGGGCGCAGTCGAAAAGTTGCCAGGTCGTCGAAACACGTTCTTATTCTCTATTGGTCGATGCGCAGGCTGGACACATGACGAGATGGATTCGCCCGCGGAGGGCCAGATAGGATCGCCATCATACACCTAGTTGGCCGATTGTAAACCTCGTCCGACCGATTCGTTTGGGAGTGGGGCCTTTTTACTGTAATATACTTTTTCCTAACCAATTCATGTATATTTATCAAAACCATCCACTGATAATTATTGTTACGCCTGCCACGGACGCCGAGACTTACTGTGCCGCGACGAGCCGGACCCAGCTGCCAAGCGGGTTCCCTCCAGAGAATCAGGGAGTGACACGCTTGCCTGCTGGCTGCGTCGCTGGCGAAGAAGGGCGTGCGCGCAAGCGCGCTACGTTGCACACGCCTGAGTTCGTAGCCGCTCCTGACCGTGGTCACCAGAGTGTCTGAGACCGTGCGCGGCCTGGCGTGCGCGTCACGTAGGAGAGTAGCGCGAGGGCCGATGGCGTGGGACTGGACGCTTGACACTTCCTCTGAGCAGGCCCTGCTACCCCATCAACAAATTTCCCACGATACAGTGTCTCCTCTCGCTGCTTTCGCCCGCCGTCTGTAGATTGCCCGCGTGGTGCACAGGTGGGCTGCCTGCGGGCCTCATCTTGTGTGGCCTGTGGGCACTCCCGATCGTACAAAGGTGAAAGTCTCTCCCGCCTCCCACCACGACACCACCACCGCGCCCCGCAACTCCACTCCCGCCTCCTGCTGTGCGACTACTCCTCCCTCTGCGTCACCAGCCGTCGCTGTGCCCTCGCACAACTTCGCCCTCACGGGTGGCTTGCGCGCGTGTCGTGTTGACTAGGCGCCCTACCACGTGCCGGCGTTAAGGATGGGCACCCCCAAGGACTTGGTATGGGACTACATGGAGGTCGGCATCAAGCCCAACTACTTCAAGTGCAAGTTTTTCTCCTCTCAGCTATTCGGCAACCCGACGGTCCTCAAGAAGCACATTGCCTCCAAAAACTGTACGCCCCCGGCGGACGTGCGGTACAAGATTCTGATGCGCCTGACGGAGAACAAGCGCAAGTACCCCAGTGATGACTGTCCGTACCGGCGCGCGTTCGACGCCATGGACGTGGCCGGGCACGTGTTAAGGGACGCGCCGGCCGCCAAGCGACAAGCGGCACCGGCCTCTGTAACGTCCACGGGCTCTTCTATCGTGCCCTTTATCAAGCGACTCACCGCAGACGAGGTTAAGGCGATCGACACTAAGTGCGCAAGGTGGATTTACCGCTGGGCTCTTCCGCTGAGCACCACCGAGTCGCCCGACTTTGTCAACTTTGCGAAAGCGCTCAACGCGGCGTACACCCCCCTGTCGCGGTACTCCATGGCCGGGACGCTCCTGACAAAAATGTTTAACAACCAGCAGCGGATGGTGGACTGTTTCGTGCGCGGCTGTGTTGACGACGGAGACGTCGTGATTGGGGGCGACCTCTGGGGGGACCGATTGAACATCAGCATCTGTAACGTCATGATTTTCACGCCCGACCCAGTGTACGTCGAGACCAAGGTTTGGGAGGAGGCTCGCCACTCGGCCGAGAACACCGCCGAGTTCTTCTCCCACCGCATCAAGTCGTTGGTCGCGCGCAACTTGGTGGCCATCGTGACGGACACAGAGAACAAGATGCAAGCGATGTGGGCGCTGCTGCAGAAAAAGTACCCGTGGATGCTAGCAATCCCATGCGCCGCGCACTGCCTCGACCTCCTCTTCGGCGACATCTGCAAGCACCCCTACGTGGCGAGCGCGCTGGACTTCTGCTCCAGCTCGACGCACTACTGGCGCGCCACCAGCATGGCCAAGGCCATCCTCCACCGGTCCCAGCTCTCCGAGTACGGAAAGACGGTCCAGCTGCAGCATCAAGGCGACATTCGGTGGCAGTCCCAGCTGATAGGGACCAAGGCGCTGCTCAAGACGCAGTGTGCGATGGAGAAAGCTGTTGTTGACGCGGTATTCAAGAGTAATTGCTTCGCCAGCGGCACCGCGAAGCAGAGGGCGGCAGCGCGGAAGGCGTCCACGGCTGTGCTGAACGAGACCAACTAGGACAAGCTTGCTCTGGTCGACGAGCTGCTTCTGCCATTGGGCGTGGCTCTTGACGTGGGGCAGAGCAATGGGCGGGGATTGGAAGCCGTGCGTCGCGCGCTGTTCACGCTCCACGAGCACTTCGAGGCCTTCTCCTATCCGCCAACGACCGAGGGCACAGGCCTGCGGCGGCACGTGCTGCGGGCCCTCTAAAAGCGTAGAAGTACACCCTGCGTCCCATCCACTCCCTAGCCTACCTGCTGGACGCACGCTACGTCGAAAAGAAGGAGCAGCTGGCTACGGACGAACTGTCTGCGGCCATCGACCTGCTACGGTCGATGGCCCGTGCGCACGACATCGAGATGGGAACGAAGGAGCACAAGTGCACGGCCGACAAGTTGCCGGAAAACTACAGTCGCGAAACTGAGAAGGAGATCATGGCGGAGTACACCACGTTTTTAGTCCAAGGCCGGCAGTTTCTTCGCACTGCCCATGACGTGGGAGGCGGACACCGTGCGGGATCCGCTGAACTGGTGGACTGTGTGGGCCAAGCACGTGCCGCACCTGCGCGCAGTTGCTCTTACGGTCATGAAGCTACCGGCCGGGTTTGCGGCCGGCGAGCGCTCCTTATCAAATGCCTCTCACATCCAGAGCCGGCTGCAGACACGTCTGTCGTACACCACGCTGCACAAGCTCCTGTACATGTACTACAACTCTCGCGTGGTGCCGGATTTTCTGGCTTCGGCGCTGCCCAGCCCGACGGCGCCTTTGGACAGACGTATGCACACGGTGGAGCTCGATGGGGTGGACGACGGCGTCGATGACCCGGACGAGTGCCCGGACGCCTATACTGCAGCCGGCGCAATGGTGGCGGATGTGGAAGGAGGACCGGTAGGCGCGTTGACAAGCGCCGACCACAGCGCCGATGACGACTCCCCGCCCGGTGCCCGGTTCTCGCCCTCTCATTGATTGCTCGGCTGGGACCTCTTTCTTCCTTGTTCGTACGTTGGTAGCTTGCTAGCTTGTCTGTAGTTCTTTAGGTAGCGTACCCCTTCAGCCAATCACCTGACGAGATCGTCCGGTTAAGCTTGTCTCGTCGAACTATAATTTTCAACGGTCCGTTGAGGCACGAGTAAAAGCATGTTAAATTTTCTCGATAATGATCAAACAATAATTATACCCCCCCCATCCCTGAGTGGGGCACATCTAAAGATCACTGGCCCGATCCGTTTCGCGCAACTGCCACAGTTTGCGTGGAAAATTTCACTGGTCTCGCCGAGAATCCGCCCAACATTTGGTGCTATGATCCCACCAGACAGTGATCTGGGCCGTCTTTCAGTGGATCGCGCGGTGCTGATCTCTGGTCCATGGCCGTTTTCCTGTGGATCGCGCGGGGTTGATCTCTGGTCGAGTGGCATTGACAGGGCGCCCCCGGGCCCCCTCACTGCATCTCGACTGGGCATGCATCCGGGTGTTCTCCTCCCCCCCGCCCGTCCTCACGACGTCCTAGAAGTCTGTCCAGCACAGGGCGCTCCGTGGGGCGTGCTCTTTGGCGGTGTGCTCCACCGCAGCGAGTGCCTCCTTCCCCCGTTGTTTTTTTGTACCACCTCCTCGGTGCACTCCCCCCCCCCCTTCCACCGGACGGCGCGGTGTCGTGGCTGTCTTGCCCGTTCTCACCCATCTCGCCCATCACGCCACTCCCCTCCTCTACATCCCCTTTGCCGGTCCGTACGAGTATGTTTTCGGAAGAAACGCGTCAGCACGTGCTCGGGCTGCTAGACGAGGGGCACCCCGCAGTCGACGTGGCAGCTATTGTCGGCTGCTAGAGGCGCTCTATTCGCCGATGGATGCGCTTCTTCCAGGAGAACGGGACCGTGTGGAGGGACCCGCGGCTCCACAACCTCCACGTTGACGCAACCGTTCGCAACCCCCATCTGGCGCGCGCCATCCTGACTCTCGTTGAGAAGGAGCCGGCGGCATTCTTGTGCGACCACGTAGATCTGCTCGTCTCCCTGAGCCTGAACTACCCCGCCAGCGACCACCGCTACGTGAGAGCGGCTACGGTGTACCGCGTCCTGCGCTACCACCAGTACACCAGGAAGAGGATTGAACGGCTGTACGCCGAGAGCTCTATTGTTGCCCAACGTGCGTTTGCGGTCATGTTCGACGAGATCCCTCTTCGGTGCGTCGTCTCGTGCGACAAGACACACACGGCGGGGAGCAACATTCTCCGTCGCTACGGGCGGGCGCTGAGAAATGTGCCGGGCGTGGTGCGCGACCGCGACACCCGCCCACTCAAGCGCAGAAGCACAATGATGGATGTCTCGCTGACGCACGGGGTCCTCTGGTCCCAGACGTTCGTTGTCGGCAATCCCCACACAGCTGACGATTGGCGCTTGTCTTTGCAGTGTCTCCGTTTGAAGATGAACACCTACATTCCCGGTCTCGCCTGGGCGCTGCAGCCGGACGCTTGCGTCGTTCTCTACGCCAACGCGAGCATCCACGACCAATCGGGGGATGAGTAAATGCAGGCTAACGGTCTCCACTACGTACGTTTGCCTCCATACTCCCCTAACTTGCAGCCGATAGAGGGCGTATTTTACGAGTTGAAGAAGCACGTGCGGTTGCTCGTGTACGAGGACGGCCGCTTCATGGATAAGCCGTTCCACCTGATGGCTGCAGCCGTCGGGATGATCACCACCGCCCAGGTGGCGGGACAGCTTTGTCCGTTCTCACACGAGATCTCCCGGCTTCTCACTTCTGTAGCTCCCGCGTGACATCTCTTCCAGCTTGGTATGTCGTAGCTTCCATCATTGTCCGAGACGCGCTGGGAGGGTGTGGGTAGTGGTCGTATGTGCCGGGGTGGAGGGTGTGCGTGTAGTTGCCGTGAAAGGATTGTAGCCCTTGGAGTTTACGGATGAAGCACGAGACCCGCCGCTGCCACTCCCACGGCGGCCAACCGTCGACGGTCGAAAACACACGGCGGGATGTGGTCTGACGCCCCCGTGCACACCCCCCGTTAGGTACATGATCACCAGCCCCGACCGCGAGCGCGGCGTCCTCCTTGGCCCCCCTCCCTCGTTTGGTCACCAAACTCCCCGCCGCTGTCGTTGCCGCGGCGGATGCGCCCAACCAGCCCCACTGCGTCGGCGGAGCGGGGGTGGTGGGAACCGTAGCAGCGGCGTTGTCTGCCGCAAGCTGTGTTGTGGCACGTGTTTCGGCGGCAGGCTTCGTGCACGTCGCGGGCGTGGCTGTGGCGAATTCATGCTGAAAGTGTGCGCCTGTGGTACGCGGCGCTGTCGCGCTCGTGGTGGGGGTCGCGGTCGAGTCTGTGCGTGGCTGTGTAGTGCTTGTGGCGGGCCGCGCTGTCGTGCTATTCTTGGGCATCGTTGTCGTGTCCGTGGTTGTCGCTGTCGCGCTGTTGGTGGGCGGCGCCGTCGTGTTAGTCGGCGGCGCTGTCATGCTCGTGATGGGCGGCGCTGTCGTGGTTGTGGACAACGCTTTGGCGCTCGTCGTGGGCGGCGCTGTCGTGTTTTATTGCTGCGCTGTCGCGCTTGTGGTCGGAGGCGCTGTCATGTTCGTCGGCGGCGCTGTTGTGCTCGTCGTTGGCTGCGGTTTCGTGCTCGTGGACGGTGCTGCCGCGCTTGTGGTACAGGGAGCTGTCGTGCTCTTGGTGGGCGTTGCGATCGTGTCTGTGTGCGGCTGTATCGCGTAGGTGTTGGGCCGTGCTGTCGCGCTCGTGGTGTGCCGCGCTGTCGCGCTCGTGGTGGGCGGCGCTTTTGTGCTTGAGGTGGACGGAGCTGTCGTCCTTTTAGGCGGCGCTGTCTCGCTTGTTGCTGGCGGTTTCTTCGAGTTCGTCGGCGGCGTTTTCGTGGTCGTAGTGGGCTGCGTTGTCGCGTTCGTTGAAGACGCTGTCACGCTTGTGGTATGCCGCGCTGTCGCGCTTGTGTTGGCCGTCGCGGTCGTTTCCGCGCGCGGACATGTCGCGCATGTCGTGGGCCGCGCTGTAGCGCTTGTGGTGGGCTGCGTTACCGTCTCTGTGGTCGGCGTCGTCGCGTTTGTGGTAGGCGCCTCTGTTGTGCTCGTGGCTGGCGTCGCGGTCGTGTCCGTGTGCAGCCGTGTCGCGATTGTCGTGGGCCGCTCTGCTGCGGTCATGGTGGGCTGCTTTGTCGTGTCCGTGGTCGGTGTTGTGGCGCTTGTGGTAGGCGGCGCTGTAGTCTTCGTCGGCGGCTCTGTTTTGCACTCGGTGGGCGGCTCTGTCGTCGTGCTGGGTGGCGCTGTGCCGCTCGTGGTGGGCGGCGCTGTTATGCTTAGGGGCGGCGCTGTCGCGCGTGTGGTCTATGGCGCTGTCGTGTTCGTCGGCGGCGCTGTCGTGCTCGTAGTGGGCGGCTCTGTCGTTCTCTTGCGTAAAGCTGTCCTGCATGTGGTACGCGTCGCTGTCGTGCTCTTGCTGAGCGTCGCGGTCGTGCTTGTGTGCAGCTGTGTCGCACGTGTGGTGGGACGCACGGTTGCGCTCGTGGTTGGCTGCGCTGTCGTGCTTGGCGACGGCGCTGTCGCGCTCGTGGTCAGTGGCGCGCTCGTGCCTGTCGATGGCACTGTCGCGCTTGTGGTGGGCGGCGCTGTCTTTCTCGTGGTAGGCGGCGCAGTCGTGTTCGCGAGTGGCGCTGTTGCGCTTGGGGTGGGCCGCGCTGTCATGTTCGGCTTCGTGCATCTTGCTGCCTTCTCGGTGGGTGACGCTGTCGCGCTCGTGTTGCGCGCGTTTGACACACGTGCTGTAGTTGCCGTGTTGCGTCTGTTGTACGTGCCTCTGTGGCGCTAGGGTGTCCGCCGTTGACGCGCTTGTCTTAGGAACAGCTGGAAAATCGCGGTTGCTCCCTCTCTTAAGTTTCCGGTTCCTCCACGCCCCCTTCGGTAATCATGTCAGACTCAAGATTCGTCCAAGCCGGCCGCCGGCTGAGTGCATGCCGCGGCTGCCGCTGTCGTGATCTGGTCGGCGCCACCCTCGTACTCTGTATGGGCGCCGCGGATGCGCGTGTGCTCGTGATTCGCGCCGTGGACGCCGTCGTGCTCGTTGCTTTTGACACGGTCTTGCTCGTTGTTGGCGCCGTTGTTCTGCTCTTCTAGCCCGCCGCTGTCAAGCTGATGGTGGCCGCCTGTCTCTCGCTTGTTGTGGGCATCGGTTTGGTGCTCGTGGAGGCCGCCGCTGTGCGCTCGTTTTGGGCGCCGCCGCCTTCTGCCTCCAGCTGGTGCACGTGTGCCTCCCCCGGGCGGTGCAGCAGCCGACGCGCGTCGGTGGCGCGGCGGTAGATGTCGGCGCCGTATGCGGGCGCAAGAAGGTCGGAACGGGCCGCACGACGCTGACCCCAACGCCAACTGTGAGCCGCAGCACGCCGCGCTCGGCGCCGACGTCCACGCCCCAGAGAGTGAGGCTGCAATTGGTGACGTCGGCGCCTGGGCGGCAGGTGACGCTCCAGGACGGCGGCGTCGCCACGCCCACCATCTGTTCGTTGTGACGCGTGACGCCCTCGTGCTAACAGCCGTTCTGGGACTCGTGACGGCGGTGGTCGTGGTGCTCCTTGTTCGCGCGGTGGTCGTGCTCGCCGTGTGCGCTTTCCTCGCTCTCGTTGTGGGCACCGGCTTGGCGCTCGTGGCCGCCGCCGTTGTGTGCTCTTTTTGGGCGCCTTTGTGCTGCGCGCACTGGCAGCCATCGACAATCTTTCGCTTGTAGCCGTTGTGGCTCCCGTAAGGGCCGCCGTTTTTGTGCTCGTTGGCTCCGTTACGCTCCCCGCTGTGGCAGCCATCGAAGCCCTCGTGCTGGCAGCTGTTGCGGCGCTCGTGGCGGCGGCCGTTTTTGTGCTCGTTGTGGTCACCGCTGTACCACGCAGTGTTGGCGCCGCTGCGGCGCTCATTGCGGCTGCCTTTATCGGGCTGGTGGTTAGGGCCGTAGGGGCGCGTCTCGTGGACGCCGGTTTCGCGGGCGTCGTGGGTGCCGCTGTTCCGCTCGCTGGGTTGTGCTTGTTCTGATGGGCGATGACATGCGTGTTGTGACGGCCGGGTTTGCGCGCGGGTTGAGCGCGGCTGTGGCGCTCGTGGTGGTTTCCGCTATGGCGCTCTCTGTGGGCATATCTGTCTCACACGTGGGAGCCAGTGCCGCGCTCGTGAAGAGCGCCTGTGGCGGGCGCTTGGTAGCATGTCGTGGGAGCCCTTGTTTTGATCGCTGTGGGCATCGTTTTCGCGCTCATTGTCGGGGCCGTTGTAGTCGTCGTTGTGAGCGCCATTTGTGCGCTCTTTGGGGCCTCTCTTCAACACGCAGGTTCTATCGCTCCCGCAACCTTGCGCAAGCCGGTAGAACCGCCCGTAAGATTCATACAGAGGTCATGAAAGAGCTTATGGTGGCCCAGTGGTACACAAAAAGCTTTCTACTTCCACTCTCTCATCTATTCCTGGTGTCCATCCCAATTTTTCTCTTGTCCAGGTGCCGGACGCGGCCGCGGCCACGTCCCAAACGTCAGAAGATGCGCCGCGCTACCGTCGTCAGTACGCCCAGAGAGGCCACGGCTTGAAGTTTCACGAGCGCCATCACCGTCCCCTGCAGGACCACCACAGGCAGCTGACACACGACGTCCACTGTGTGTCCCTGCGTGACCTCCTCGGGGCGGCATCCCACCGCTTCCATAAACCGCCGGGATATCTTGAGGCCCTGATGACAAAATCTCAGCGACTCGCGTCGCAAGGAATGACAAGGGCACTGCTGGCAATGACCTGCGAAGCGGAAGGCTGCGATATCGACGGAGGTTTCGGAGAAGGAAAACAGGCGTCCGACGGGGACGCGCGCTGGCACCGCCGCCATGGTCTCGTTGGGAAGCCACTGCGGCGTGGTGGGGACCTGTCGAAAGACTACGGCGAAGCGCCACAGGAAGGGCGGAGCGTGGGAATAGATTGGGATATTCGAGAGGCGCTAGACGATCGCAGCGGTCGAGTACGCGCCAGTAAGGACGTGCAGTGACGATCATCCCGGTTGACTCGGACGCGTCCGACGCAACGCGCCAGGCACGGAAACAGATGGTCTCCGTCTCGTGTCGACGGAGGCCAGTGATGGCGTACAGTCATTGCCCGCTTGTATGATGGGGTGGCGCACCTTGTAGCCCACCTGAAAGTTTACAGCAGATTGGGCAATCTGGTCCGAGATGATCACCATCTGAGGCCCATGGAACGCTTGATCGCGAACTTCTACAGTAAGTGGGGATATAGCGTTTCTAAGGACAAGGGGTGGCGTCCGGATCGCTTCACACGGGGCCCTGATGGGGGACAGGCGACCCTGATCAACGCTACTTGACACGAGGGATTACTCGATCGCGAACCACCACATGTATGATCGCTGCAACTGCTTGCAAGTGCGGCGGGCCCCGCTCTGGAGCGATCGAGTTGCGCTCAGTTATAAGATGGGCATCTTATAAGCGGGAGACATATAAGTGCGCAATGACTGTACTTGGGACAGTCGGTGCCTTGCTGTCGCATATTGTCGTTCCGCCAAAAGCTGGACAGGTCAACGTCAGGCAGAGAGGCGCTTTCTGCGTTTGGTTGGCTCAGATCGCGATTCGGCCTCTCTGCATCAAGCCGGACTCTCCAGTTTTTGGCGGAACGACCATAACGGGTCCCCGTCGGCACGCCGGGTGGCGGATCGGACGCCGGGTGCGCGCGGAACCAGCGCCGAGGCGGGACAGGCCCGGATTGGACGGCACACCTGGTGACTGACTGCGACTGTCTTGATTGATTGTGGGTTGCTTGCTCGTTTCTGCTTTATTCGTCTTGAAATTGTGTGCTTGACAGTAGGGGGGTCCACTGGTATGGATCCCCGAATCTCCCCCTGAGGAGGCTACTGTGTGGGATTCAGGGCCATTTGGGCCCGCTTGCTCGTATAGCTTAAGGGGACATCGGGGCACCCGTGGCCCGGCTTCCCCACAAAAAAATCAACTGCGTTCTCACCTCCTTCCTCCCTCTTTGCGCCTTCGGGTGATTTCCGAGGTGACCGTGTCACCGGGCAAGAGTAGAGCAAGAGTGTGCGGGTGGGTTCCCTCAGCTGGGCAGGTGTCCCTATCTGTTTCTGTGAGCTGGGGTGACACGGCGTTTTATGCGACAAATTGGTGGAGCAGCAGGGGATTATTTGGCTGACATCCGGTGCCTGTACGCGTGTAACGGGTGATCTCTCCCGTGTAACGGGTGAGCTCTCGTGTGCGTGGCCTTGCCCGGACGGGATTACAATCTCCCGGCTCGTGTCGGGATTCCCACCTTGTACCTCGTTGCCACCCCTTCTTTCTTGGTCGTACGTGTCCCCCGGGTCGCCTGGTTGTTGAGCGCCCGAGACCACTAGGCCGACCCCGATGTAATCCCCGCAGGCGACGTCGCCCCGGCGTATGTCGACGGACACACCCCTGGCTCCCGCTGGGGCTGGGATACCTGGTTCCTCGGGGCTGGTTCCACCCCCGCAGACGCCTGCTTTCATGGCTGAGTCTGGTGGTTCCTCCCGGGTGACCCCGACCGTCAAGACCGATGTAGCGGTTTTCTCTCTTAAGTCCGGACAGGAAATCAACAACCCCTGGGGCCCAAAGGAGGAAGGCCCAGAAGGAACCGGCAAGGGAAAAGTGCAGTCCACGCCCGTCCCAAAGAGGGGGACAAAGGTATTACGGCAGAGACCCGAGGGAGCAAGAGACCCAAGGCACGGTTGGTTTTTCTTCTGGACA
>Ga0209093_1001755_pt1 | contig 12334 bp, 6 predicted proteins | sample SidtaG_4_FD_187450 | JGI IMG/M metagenome (GOLD analysis project Ga0209093, IMG submission 187450) | Marine algal microbial communities from Sidmouth, United Kingdom - Sidmouth_Male1 metaG (SPAdes) (version 2) | ecosystem: Host-associated > Algae > Red algae > Unclassified | place: Sidmouth...
GGGGGCGCGCCGGCACGGGGGGGAGCGTGTCGGCGTCGGCGGCCGCCGGCTCGTCGTCGCCCGACACGGCGGTGGCGGGCTCGGCCGCTGGCGCCGGGGGGGTAGCCGCCTGGGGCGTACGCTTGGACGGTTTTGCAGCGACAGCGGTGGCAGTTGCCGCTGCAGTGACGGGCGCCGGTGAAGGGGCGGCCGCCTCGGCGGCGGCCACGTCGGGCCGCCGCCGCTTGTCGGCCTTGGCCTTCTTGTTCTTGGCCATTGTCGGAGGGGGCGTGTCGGGGGAAACCGGCAGAGAGAGAACACAGAGAGAGCGGGGGAGGGGAGGAAAGCGCAGCAGCGTGCAGCAACACAAAAAAGGAGCCGAAAAACGGCCGTGACGGGCGCACGTCCTCGGTAGCTGAGCGTGGCTGGGACGGCGGGCTGCGGCACCGTCGAGATGGACCGCCGCCGAGACGAAGCGGCGGCGTCGCAAAAGGCGGCGACGTCGGCGGCCGCGACGTTTCACCCGCCACGTTTCGAGAAGAATTCCCACCGAAAAAGTGATGGCCAGCACAACCCGGACTCGTGTGGCTTGCAGGCTTGCATGCGCTGACAGCACTCTGGAGAGCCAAAACTGACCGCCTTGCAGACAACCCCCTTGGTAGCGGCGCAGGCGGCATCCCCGACTGTCCCCTGTTTGCCTTTTTGTGTCTGGCAGAGGATCGGCGTCGCAGGCGGAGCACAGCGGTCCCGGTCGTCAGTCGGTCGGCTGGATCCGGGGTGTGCTATTCCCTTGTCCGCCGCTCTTGCTTGGCTCTGGTCCTGGTCCCTTTTTTCTTGCGCCCCCGCTCTCGTCTCTTCTCTGTCATTCCACCATGGGGGAAGCTGGGGACCCCCCCGCTGTGTCGTCGGGCGGCGTCGATGACGCGCTGGCGGCGGACCTGGCGACCAAGCTCACCGTCAATGGCACGTCGTACAAGCCGCTGGCAGACGGCGAGTACGACGCCATCGTCCTCGGGACGGGCCTGACCGAGTGCGTGATCAGCGGCATCCTGTCAGTAGCGGGCCTCAAGGTGCTCCACGCGGACCGCAACGACTATTATGGCGGCGCTTGCGCGAGCCTCAACCTCGAGCAGATGTACTCGCAGATGAAGCCGGCGGCGGCCGACGGGTTGCCGGCGGCGCCGCCGGCGGCGCTCAACCTCGGCCGCGCGCGGGATTACCTCGTCGACCGGGTGCCCAAGTTCATCCTCGCCGGCGGTGAGTTTGTGCGCGTCCTCGTCCACACGGGGGTGGCAAAGTACCTCGAGTTCAAGCTCGTCGACGGCTCCTTTGTGTTTGCGTCTGGCCGCCCGCACAAGGTGCCGGCGACGCCCAAGGAGGCCATGACGTCTGGCCTGATGAGCCTCTTTGAGAAGAACCGTTGCCGCCAGTTCTTCTCCTACGTCCACTCGTACGAGCCGGCTGACCCGTCGACGCACGGAGGGCTCGACCTGACCAAGCTCCCCATGTCAGGGTTGTACTCGCACTTTGGCCTGCAGCCCGACACGATTGCATTTGTCGGCCACGCGCTTGCCTTGTACCGCGACGACAGCTACTTGCAGAGGCCGGCCGTCGAGACAGTGACCAAGGTGCAGCTGTACGCGACGAGCCTGGCCCGCCACGGACGCTCCCCTTATCTGTACCCCCTGTACGGGCTCGGCGAGCTGCCGCAGGCGTTTGCGCGTCTGGCCGCTGTCCATGGCGGCACGTACATGCTCGCCACCCCCGTCGACGAGGTGCTGACCGACCCGTCTGGCCGGGCGGTGGGCATCCGCTCTGGCGACGCTGCCGCCACTGCAAAGTACGTGGTTGGCGACCCGAGCTACTTCCCCGACAAGGTGTCGGTTGTCGGCCGCACCGTGCGGCGGTACTGCCTGCTGAGCGGGCCACCGCCCAACACACGTGAAGCCACCAGCTGCCAAATCATCCTTCCGGCGAGCTCCGTGAGCCCGCCGCGAACGCACGACATCTACGTGCTCGTGCTCTCTGACGCCCACAAGGTGTGCCCGTCGGGCAAGTACCTTGCGCTCGTGTCGACGACCGTCGAGGGCGCCGCCCCGTCGGACAACCTCGAGGCGGTGGCCGCCCAGCTGCAGCCAGGGGTCAACCTGCTCGGGGAGGTGCTGGACTCGTTTGTGGTTGTCGACGACGCGCTGGCGCCCGAGGGCGACGGCTCTGCCGACGGGGTGTTTGTGTCCCGCTCCTACGATGCGTCGACGCACTTTGAGAGTACCGTCGTGGACGTGCTGGACATGTACAAGCGCATGTTTGGCAAGGAGCTCGACCTGTCGGCGACAGCGGCGGCGGCGTCGGGCGCAGGGGGGGGTGGGGGGGGGGGCAGCGGATCTTGACGTGCTCTTTAAGGGCGAATGCACGGGTGGGAGGAGGGACGTGGTGTGTTAATGACCGTGCGTGGCCATTAGTGAAAGTTTGTCCAAGCGGCACGTGGACGTGCAGAACAAATTGGCGTTCGAACCGGGCATCCTGAGGCGCGGTGTGCTCCATCTCTGTACTCTACTCGCGGGTATCCTCTGTTTTAGCTGGCATACCCGCTCACGGGATGGCTGCACCCCTCGCCGTCGTCCCCAGCCGTCCGCCATTTACCGCTGCCAGCCACCGACTGTGGAGCTATCGTTGTTGCAATCTGACCGGATCTTGCGTCCAGTCGTGCAGTGACACAGGCAGGCGCACGTTGTCCGCCACGCTCGGTTGTCGAGCGCTGCATGCTTTGAGCACGGCCATCAATATCTCCGAGTCGGCGGTCGATGACCGGGACCGGCGGTGGATGTCGGGCGCCTACGTGGCCAACGGCCCACCAGACCCATTGGACCTGTCGGTCATCGTTGCCCTATCTGGGTGTATAACGAAATGCTCGATCCGCCCTCGCGACTGGGCGCCCACAGTACCTTGAGTGTGGGTGCATGCCGACCACGGGCAGGGGTGCCGTCATGCTCACTCGCGGCGCAGCCCCCTCCGCACCGGCGCGGCCTTGTAAAGGAGCCGTTTTCGAAGCGGTGCGCGCCGTGTGCCCCTATTCTCTGAGAGGGCGACCAAACAACAAAAAGTCCGACGTAAGGAATTGCCGTAGAGAGCCTCCTTTTGGCAGCAAGCGCTCGTCATGACGATCCCAAGAGTGGGCGTCTCACTCTCCATCTTTTTGCTCTCCGTGTGGGGCACCGTGTCACCGCTCGTCGCCCAGCAGACCACCGGTGCGCGAATCTGGTGTCGGCTGCCTCTCTCTTTGTATGTGTGGACGCTCTTCACCGTGCTCTCCCTGTGGGAGTGTGAGCTGGACACGCTCAGCCTCAACCTCCCCAGGCTGACCATCCTCATGGCGATTCTGCTACCTGCATTTCGCGCTCCCGACCTTCGACCGGCAATGGACTGGGCCGTTCGCTCTGTCGACGTTGTTGTTCTGACCTGGTTTGCGATAGTGGTGCCATACGTCGGGGATGGCCGTCTCATTTCTTCCCTTGGCCCATGCACGGTGGGCGACATGGGCGTGCCTTTCGTGACCATGTTCACCCGCATCAGCTGGCTACATGTCATCCGCGCAGCTGTCATTCTCTCACTCCTCTCCGTGGTGCCCACCACTGCTCGGATATTGCAATCCACGGCTGATGAGGAGGAAATTGAAGAGCAGCCGTCACGGTGGACGACTCTTTCTGACGGTTTTCGGCTTGTGGCGCTGGCGGAGGCGTCGTCGGTGATTTGCGTGGACGCCGCCGCTCGACACGAGCCGCCCTCAGAACGTGATGCTCCTCTTCAGCGCTGCGTGTACGCGGGACTGGTGGGTATTTGTCGGGGCCGCGACGACCGAGGCCACCACCACCGCCGTGTTCGTCGCGACGGTCGACCGCAGGGCGAGGGCGCGGCGGGTAACTTTCGCGGAATGGCTTGGATCAGTGGAGGACGGGGACTAGGGGGAGAGAAGAAACACCAAGACTGGGGCATTTGTGACGCAAGCACCAGCACAAAGCACAAGGCAAGGTGCCCCATGATCAACCGTGTCACGCTGAAAGGCTCACACACGGCAGCCGCCGCCCGAGCTCACCTGCTGCCCACCCCCGCCCCCAGCCGCCCTTGCCCCGCCGGAGGCAACGCGGCCAGCGCCGCGGCCATGCGCGCACGCTCCGCGAGTTTCTTGGTTCGGCGCGGCTTGCTCATAGGGGACTCACAGACAGGTGACATGCTCACGAGCGCGGCAGTCGCTGGGCCGGCCTTGTCAACCCCCTTCATCGCGGCAGACCCGCACATGCATGGACACCCGCACGGAAGGGCCCAATCCGCCGGTGGAGCCGTTGCTTCTGTCAGGTACCGGGGCACCTCTGGGGGAAGCCGTTCCCCGCCCAACAGCACACCAACTCCGCCGCCGCCGCCGCCGCCGTCTCCACCACCGCGGCCTCCACCGCCGCTCACGTCCGGCTGCGTGGTGCCTCCGCCGCTGCCGCCACTAGGGATTCGGCTGTCGGTGGTCACCATTGCCGCTGAAGGTGAGCACGGCGGCCAAGTGTCCCCAAAGAGGATGGTCGGCGGCGAAGGCGGCGGCCCGAGGGGGCCGTTAAAAGTCAGAGCCGGCCGCGCTATGGCGCCCGCGGGCACCACCGCCGACACGCCGCGGGCAGACGGAGGGGGGGTGAGTTCGAGCAGGGACGGCCACGACGGGGGCGCCGGTTGCGCGCTCAGGTCCAAACCCAAGGCCATGGTTGGCAGTTGTTTGCAACCGCGAGCGACTGTGGGCAAGAACGACGGCGGTTGCCGCCGTGGTTGGCAGCGGCGGGAGGGACTGGACGCCCAGGAGAGGGGGGGAGGGTGACAGAGCAAAGGTGAGCATCTCTTAAGCAACAAGAGGGGAACCAGTGCACCGGGGCGACTGTTCTGTCGGAGTGCCAGGAGTGAAGGCCGCCGCGGCGAGGGCGCGCGTCGCAACACCCAGACGGCCTGTCACACTGATGACAACCACATAAAACAGGTACTACAGAGCACCCAGAGGGCCATGGGACCTGCCGTACACGTCAAGCCGCTCAACAAGCGATCCGACGTGCGGTGCGGCACGCACGGCCACGAATGCTCGGACCCGCCCCCGTGTACCTCGATGCCGCCCGCATACGCACCGGCAGCACGTACCCGCCCGGGTGACCACCGGGCCAGCCATCCACCGCAGCGCCCGCACGCAATAAGCAAGGGCGGGCCGCATCGACGAGCGCACTGGCGGGCAGCAGCTGCCGCCGGCAACGGCCAACCCCGCACGGCCACGCGACCGGGATCGCCACCGCGGCAGGCAGGAGGGATGGTCGTGCGGGATGCAGCGTACAATCGATGGCATCCACCCGCCTTGGCAACAGACCACGGTGACCGCCACGCACAAGACGGCGGACGACGGCAGCCGTCTGGTGGATGGAGCGCCTGCGGCCGTCAATGGCTGTGGCGGTGTGACGGGGGTGGCCAGTCTGATGCCATCCCCTCACCGCCAAGGACGGCCAAAAAATTGCGGCGGCACGAGCGCCGCCAATCCAACACGGCCGCTCGTGGCCGCGGCGGGCGCCACTAGGGCGCGGGCGCCAAGCGCGCCACGCTGAGGGGACGTACGCACGTCGCAGCAAGCATGGGCCACGCACCGCTACGAGCCAGCAACGGCGGCGGCATAGCGCCTTAGCGACGCGGCAGGGCGGGGAAGGCGAGCGTGATGGCTACCGGAGCGAGCGTCCAGACAGCCCCCTCGTTCACGGCTGTTCTTGCCTCGATCACGGTGGCAGCCAGGTGTCGCAGCCGTCCGTCAGGTCATGACATGAAGGGGCGCACCACCATAAAACAAAACAGCATGTGACATTGTACAGCGGAAGAACAAGCAACGCCAATGGCACGCCGCTCCTCCCCAACCCCCTCTCACACCCCCTACATCATTCCCCAGCCTGCACCTCCACCTGCCACGCGAGCAGCGCGTCGATCGCACCGGTCACGTTGCCACGTGCCGACCGCAGCGCGTCGAGCAGAGGCGCGCCCTCCATCGCAAAGCCCATGGCGTCGAGCTCCGCCAACGCCACCCGCTCCCTGGCCGTCGGCGTCGCCGCCGCCTTCCACGCCCGCTGTTTGGTGCGCACCGCGTCCTTGGCCGCCCGTGACGCGCGCGCGGCGGCCAGCCGTGGCGACTCTTCACCGCTGTCAGAACCGCCGCTGCCACCGCCAGCGGCGTCGGTGCCGCCCGCGCCGCTGTCGCCGCCGCCCCGGCGGCGGGCGCCGGCAAAGACACGCCCCGACCGGGTGGCGCGTTGGCCCTTGGCGGCCAAAGCCGCCGCACGCGCCACGTCAGCGGCAGCCGCGCGGGCCTCCACGGCCGCCGCAGCCGAGTCCTCCGTGTCGAGCGCACGGCGGGTGACTTCAGGCTCAACGTCGGGGGCCAGCCAAGACGGCACGCCGTCAGCATCACCCAGCGGCAGCACCTTGCGTCGGGGGAGTGCCCGCAGTGCCTTGGCATCGGAGTCGTCACGTGCGAGGAGGGCGTCCCAGCGGATGGCCACCGCCGACGTGTCCGTGTCGGCAGCGGTTTCAGCATCCACGCCGCCGCCGCCAGACGGCGCGTCAACGTCGACAGAGGGGGAGGCACGGCGGCTCGACGCCGCCGAGCCGGCCATCGACCCACGGTCGCCGCCACCGCCAAAGACCGCCGCGGCGAGGGCGCGCTTGCCCTTGGACGCGGCGGCCACCCGCTCGTCTACGCTGCCCTGGACGCACAGGCGGAGGGTAAGTACTGCACGGTTTTGCCCCATGCGGTCGGCACGGGCAACCGCCTGTGCGTCGGCGGCGGGGTTAGCGTCGCTATCCGCCAGGATGACTGTGTCAGCCGATTGGAGGTTGAGGCCGAGCCCGCCCGCCTTGGTCGACAGCAGGAAGACCGACACGTTAGCGGCGGGAGTGGACCCAACCACGGTGATGTCATCCTCACCCGACGCTGATGGCGACGCAGCCGCCACCGCTGGCGATGGAGAGCGGGTGCGAGTGAGAGAGCCGCCGCGCGACCCCGTACCGCCGGCAAACGCCGCCACCGCCGCGGCGCGCGCGTCGCGGCTGACGCCTCCATCCAGACGCACGAAGGGCAAGTTCAAGCCGTGTTGCAACAGTCGCGCAATCAAGTCAAGCGTTGCGGTCATGCCGGAAAAGATGAGCACCTGGTGGCCCGCCGCCACAAGCCGCGGCAGCGCGTAGTGGAGGAAGCGGAGTTTGGCCGACGGCGGCACGAGCACTGACGGCGAATTGTGCGCCGACGGCGGACCGTCCACGTCCAGGGATGACAGCACCGGGGGCGACAAAGCCGGGGAGAGCAGCCACGGGTGCATGGCCACCCGCCGCAGGGAGGACGGTGAGTTGGCCGACGCTGACATCGACAGGTAGCGTGCCAGTGCCACTTGCAAGGCCGACGGCGCGAGGCGCACCTGCACCTCTTGAGCGCTCCGGCTGCCGCCAGCACCGCTGCCTCCGTTGCTACCTCCGTCGGCCACAGGGGACGCCGAAATGTCTGCCTTTGTCCGCCGCAGCATAAATGGCTTGACGGCCGTGTGCATCCGCTTGATGACAAATGCCAAGAAAGACTCCTCCGCATCGTCGAGCACCACATCCACGTTCGGGCCACCAAACACGTTTGGCGCCACAAAAGACAACAGCGACCACAGCTCACCGACGTTGTTGGCCAGCGGGGTGCCCGTGAGCAGGAGCATCCGCTCGTGGGCCAACCGCCGCAGCGACGCCGGCAGGCGAGACGTCGACCGTTTGAGCCGCTGCGCCTCGTCCACCACCACATACTCCCACGAGACGGAGCGGAGAGACGCGAGCGGCTCAGCAAACCGCTCCTCCGTGCCAGATCCGCCGCCAACGCCGAGCACGTCCCGGAGGGCCAGCTCGTAGGATGTGACGAACACGTCGCATGCCGCCAGGGCAGCCTCGAAGCCCTCGCCCAAGCGCACGTCGGGTGCCCCCGAGTGTACGTACGTGGTGAGGGACTTTGGGAACCATGTCGCCGACTCGGTCTCCCACTGGCCGACAACCGACAGCGGCACGATTACCAGGTGTCGAGGGTGGCGGGATGTGTCGCCGCCGCGACGGCCGACGGGCACCAGGGGGGCCTTCCCCTTGCCATTGGCCTTGGCGGCAACCGCAGCAGCTTGAGACGTCGCCACGAGCACGACCAGCGTCTGCACTGTCTTCCCAAGCCCCATCTCGTCGGCAAGAATACCGCTGCGCCCCGCGGCCCGCAAGCCCAGCATCCACCGCACTCCCTCTAGCTGGTGCGGCTTCAGATGCAACTCCCCGTCGTCGGACGCATCCGGGAAGGCCACCACATTTCCGGCATCATCGTCGCTAGCCGCCACCAGTGCCACCTCGGCGCGCTCCACCGCCACGGACAGAGACAGCTCCGTGCGCTCGGCGGGCTCCTCCGACGCCTCCCGCGTGGGCAGCCGCCGCCGCCGCGCTGCCTTGGCCGCCGCCACGTAGTCGTCCGAGTCGGAGGCGTCAAGCACCGCGGCGGGGACACGGCCGCGGCCACCCAGCGCGGCTGCCTCTTCCGCCTCCTCGTCGCTGTCCGACAGGCTGGCGTCGGTCGGGAGGGCTTCCTCTTCGGTGCTTGCCGCGGCCTCATCAGCCGAGTCGCACATAAAGTCATCAATGCTCCCACCGTCGCCGCCGCTGTCGCTGTCCTCGGGCAGCCATGCGGGGCCACGGGCGCGCTTGGCGGGCTTGGCCGACTTGGCCGACTTGGTCGACTTCGACAACTTGGCAGGCTTGGCGGGCTTGGCGGGCTTGGCTGCCTTGCGCGGCCTCCGCGGTGGCGCCAGCAGGTCCTCCAAGTCGTCGTCGTCAGGGAGGTCTCCAAACGCGGTGGCCTTGCGCGGGGGCTTGGCCGCCACCCGTTGCCGCTTGGACCGGCCGAGAGGCGGGCGAGACATGGCCCACGGGGACGGTTTCGGCTTGGTGGCGGGCGGCGGGGCTACCGGGGCGGGACGCTTTGGCCGCCGGTGGACAACTATATCCTCGTCGACTCCGCCCGCGTCAAAGCCATTATCATCGTCGTCGTCGCCGTCGCCCTGGTCAGCCCCGGCTATCCAGTCGGGGGACTCGTCCTTGCTCGACCCGCCGTCGTCGAGGCCGGCCCGGCGTTTCCGGCGCGCCGCCCGATCCCGACCACCGCTGCTGAAGTCCTTGGTGTCCTCTGCGTCCTCCCCTTCCACCACCAGCCCGTCCATGAAGCTGTCGTCCGACCCCGCCTCGTCTTCCGCCGCTTGCAGTGCCCGCGCAAGCCGCTCATCGTCGGCGAGCTCCGCCGCCCGCTGCCGCTTCACCCCTCCGGCAATGCCCGCCGCCTTGGCCACCGCGTCCTCCTCGTCTTGCAAGAGTTGGGCCAGCTTGGCATCCTCGTCCATGCCGTCCCCAACCCCCGCCAGGGCGTCAACAAAAGACGCGGGGGGGGGGGAGAGGGATCGGCCGCCGCCAGGTGGCCGTGGCGGTGAGCCAAGGCCGCCGACGCGGATTCCAAAGTTGCTGTCGTCCGCGTCGGGGTCCTCCCATGGGGTGGCGGTCGACTGGGCGGTGGGTGTACGGTGAGGAGGAGTCGACGGCGGCGACGGCACTACCGCCGAACTCGGAGGCGGTGGCGACTGTGCCACTGGGGGGGGGGTGGCGACGCGCCCATTAGCTGCGCCCGGCCGCGTGGTCGAGCCGACCGACAGCCGCGCCGATGGCAGCGGCTTGTCCTCGACAGGGGGATGGGCGCCGATGCCGGTACGACCCTGCTCCTCCTCGGTGGGCAGCAGGGACCGACGTTCGCGTTCGGCCGACACGTCCGTCCAGGCAGGGATGCGGATTCGGCCATCGGGGCCGTAGAGGCTGCCCCGGTGGGACATGGAGGAGGGGAGGAGCAGCGGTAGGCAACGTGTGTGGTCAACTCGCAATAACGCCGACACTGACAAAGGCAGCAGCAGCGGCACCGACACTGGCAAGGCACCAAGAAGACAAGAAGAGTTCCAGTCGTAGCACTGGCCTCGGGGAGTCACCTTGGCGCGCTGAAACAGCAGTGACGTCACGACGCGACGTTGCAGGTGCGACGACGACGCCACGAGAAATCGGGTCCTGCCTCCTCGGACGGCAGCTGTTCAAAAACGCCAATGGCGGGTGGTTGGGAATGGGGGCCAACCACGCACGCTCGCGCCAATGGCAGAATTACCATCGCTGACAGAGAGAATGGAGTGCATCCGATTCCAGATGGGATGCATCGACGTAGCGGCGTGCAATTAATTGCCATAGCCGACGACGCTCAGCAACATCGGTTCGGAAGCAAGCTGTGTGCCCCACAGCTGCAACCTACAAAACTACCACCTATAGCACAGACACACGAGACGTGCCACCCGACCTTCTCGGCAGACGCGGCACCCGCGACTCACTCGGTGCGCACACGCTTGGCCGCACGCCCCGCAGCCCCCTCTCCACAAGCAGCCTCCTCGTCGTCGTCGACACCAAAGCTCTCCTCGTCCTCCTCGCTCTCCTCCCCTTCCTCTCCCTCGCTGTCTTCGGGCAGCCCCTCGAGAAGCGCGCCGCGGCGCGCGCGCGGCCAAACCACCAACGCCGCCAGCGTGTAGGTGTACGTCACACGGGGTGTGCCCATGCACTCCCCCCCGGTCGCGTCGTACTCCTCGTCGCTGTTGGCGGCGTCAAAGCGGGCGCCCCAGCCAACGTCCAGAAATTCGTCGGGGACGGCCAGGCGGAGGCGGTACCACACATCGGCGGGCACGTCGGCGGGGCGATCGGCGTCGGCAAACGTCGTCCTGACCCTCCGCGAGTCGACCTCGAGCATCTCGTGTGTCTCGCCGCCGCCGTCGCCGCCACACCCTTCCTCGCCCTCGTCCTCGTCCCACGCCGAGCAGCCGCCGCCGCGGCCAGCAAAGCCGCCCCTGCGGTACTTTTCCCAGTACAAGCGCTTGGCCTCCCGGTTGGTCATGGTGTACGGCTTGTTGTCGGCGGCGCCCGCCCCCCAGCTGGCGTTCATCTCGTATTCGCTCGGACCCTCCTCTGTCTGGGTGACGGTCGCCACCGACACGTCCAGCAGCGGCGCGCCGTCGGCGCCGTTGAGCTCCCGCAGCAGCGTCGCGAGGCGGCGGTCCCCCGAGCCGAGGCCGCTGACCGTCGGGCCCCGCCCGCCCTTGTATTTGGCGCCGAGGCGAAAGGCAGCCAGCCGGTCCGGCTTGGGCGCGGCCGCCCACGCGTCGACGGCGGCGACGAGGGAGGCACGGAAGGCCGTCCACGCCGCCTCGTCGGTGGGGTCCACACGGCGCCGGTTGTAGGCGCGGAGCAGCTTTTGCAGGTCTCGGCGGTAAGTAGCCATGGTGTAGGGGAAAGGGGCGGGGGCGGGGGGTGGCTGCTGCGCGTGCGGCAGGTGGCACTCCAGCGCAGACAGTCACAGAGGCCCCCGATGCAGGCAGGTCGGTACGAGGCAGGTTGGGAGGCTGGTGCCGCCGGCAAGGGAGGCCGGCCAAGCGGAAGCAAGAAACACGGCGGCACGAGGGGCAGGCAACGCAGTCGAGGTGTGCAGCCTGTGCGCGCAAAATGGGCGGGCAAGCCCCGTGCCGCCCCCAACGGCTCCCATTGGATGGGCAGAGCACGGCGGTTGCCTCGGGACGGCAGGCCAGGCGGTTGGGCGCCGCCATGAAGGGGCATCGACTGCGTTGACGCAGGCGGGTGCCAGACGCTCAGATCAACTACACCGAGCGCGACTTGCCAATGGCAAGTCCAAGATGATCTGGGCATATCAACCCACCCATCATCGCTCAACGATACTGTACACGGTTCAGTCATTTTCCCAAATGTCTCCCAATCACTGCGACGGCGAAGGGGCTCCCAAACGCGCTCCCGCTGCGCCGTTCTCCGCGGCGCCGCTCCGCCACCCGCGGTCACTGCGGCGCGACGCACGTGGCGGCGGGCGCGCTCGGCGGCAGCTCGGCGCGCCCCCGCGACCCGCCCCCCGGCGCGACCAGCCGACCCCCCCCGCGCGCGGCCGCGCGCGCCCGCCGCCGGCGCACCGTGGGGCGGTCGCCACTGGCGCCGACGGACCGCCAGACGCGCACCCGCCGCCGGGCGCGGGGGTCGACCGGCCGTCTGGCGACGGCCCAGCGGCCGGGCGCGGCGGTTGGTCGGTCGGGACGCGCGGGGCGCGCCGCCTTCCCGCGCGGCAGGGGCGGCGGGCGGTCCGTCCTTCCACGCGGCGCCGCGTCGGGGTCTCCCCTCCATCCCCCCGCCGTCGCCCTGTGTTTTCTTTTTTTTTTTTTTTCTCGCT
>Ga0209093_1001757_pt1 | contig 12319 bp, 16 predicted proteins | sample SidtaG_4_FD_187450 | JGI IMG/M metagenome (GOLD analysis project Ga0209093, IMG submission 187450) | Marine algal microbial communities from Sidmouth, United Kingdom - Sidmouth_Male1 metaG (SPAdes) (version 2) | ecosystem: Host-associated > Algae > Red algae > Unclassified | place: Sidmouth...
GGATAGAATTCCGGTGGGATTTTATCCCTGGTCGAGATCATATCTCGGTCCGGCTTACGCTCGGATTGCGGAAGCTTCCTCAAGCTTCCCGGTCCCCCCAGAGGGCCCGGATTCGGGATGACGCGTGCCTCCCTTGCGTGTGCCAGACCCCCCCAGGGGGGCCCGATCGGGTGTTCCACGCCTCACGCCCCTCTAGAGGGGTCGTTTCATGTGTGGCCCTGGGGCTCCCTGGACACCCCCCCCAAGGGGGGTTGTCCCACGCTACCCCCCTACGGGGGTGTTGCGTGACTGTTCACGACCCGTCCCCGGCTCATGCCGGGGGGGTCGTGGCACCCCTGTCAGGCGGTTTCCCCCACAGTGCCGACATCTCGAAACAGCGGCGGCGGCCGGCGGCGACATCGAGCGCTACCGCTCTCCCGAGCAGTCCCTCGAGGTCAGAGAGACAATCTGGAGAAGTCGATCCATTCCACCTCCGCCCATTGCTTTCAGAGCTGGAGAGGCGGATTTATCGCTGTCCCATGCGTCGGTAGCGAGAATGGGAACAGATCAGCGGCTCTGTCGGCGTTTTTCACCATGCGATCGTCTTTTCGACCATCGCCAGACCGTTTGATGGCAAGTTTTGATAAACCCGGCCGCTCGGGGGCGCGAGATTGCCTCCCGGAAAACAACGTGTGGCTGATAAGCGGAGGGCGGACGCGCGACGTCGAGTTCTGGATTTTTTTCATGCTTTCTCGTCCACCTCAGGGACTGGCGCTCAGGTTCTGCCAGGTGCTGCTCCATTGCGGAGGCGGCATGATCTCCTCCGCGCCACCCCGTTCCTCCCACGTCTCATGGTGTTGTCGGACTGTCGTGCGAGTGCTGCTTTGTGAAGGCTCTTCCATCCTTGGTCGGTATGTTACTAGCCGCCGGAGAATCCTCCAGGGCTGCTCGGCCGATGCCTCTGTTTTTTTTACAGACATCGTGCGCATGCTGCATCTTCTGGCCCCCTATTATGTAAAGTTTGGCGTGTACAGTGGGCGTGCAGGGGTACTCACATGCTCCGCGATGACATTGCTTATTCTACGCAGAGGCCTGACACTTCGTCCTGTTTCATTTGTTCTCCACAGAGTTCTTGTGACAGGGTCTATGGCATGAGAAGACAACGTACACCAATAAGCCGCCCTGGAAGATAGGACTTGCTTTATTGCTGAACTCTTTGCACTGTGACCGTTTCACAAAAATGCCAGGGCGCTCAGTTCCCCACGTTTTTGTCCCCACTCGCACGTACCACAACCACCGCGACTCTTCCCACGCTCTATCTTCCCCACAACCCCCATAACTTCCACAACCACCACAGCCACAACGACCAGCCCTGCCTGCTTCCCACACTAACAACACCCACCGATGCCAACAATGAGAAAAAACACGAACACCGACCCTCACCCCCACCCCGTCACCTTTCCGGTGCCGCCGAGTTTTCCGACGGCAGGACAAGTCGCCGCCGTGGATCTTCCGAAGAGCGGCTGTCGGCGCCGCGGCCGTATCGGTCGTGGCGACGGCCGAGACGGTGGCCGCGGCAGCGGCGGCGGCGGTCGCGGGACCGGATGCGGCGGCCGCCGGGAGAGCAGCAGCCGGGGGTGGCAGCCGTGGCGGGTCGCGGCTTCGTCGAAGGCGGAGGCGGTGGTGGGCGGAATGACGGCAGCGTCGCCGTTTGCGGCGGCGGCGACGGTTGTGACGCCTGGGGCGGCCATCGCAGATCGCCGCACCAGCGGCAGCACGCCAGGAAGTGCGTCGCGCCGGCCGGGACGGCCCGCGTGGGCGATAACGTGACGTTGAATTGTAGGCCTTTCGTGGGCGTTGGGATGGCCGCGCACGAGCATGGCCACCCACGCGCGTCCCCTCCTCCAACCTCTTTCATCTGCTTGTTCGGAACCGACGTCACACGCACGTGCAGACGGTCCCCGCCCCCACCCGCCCCCCCTCTCTCCACAGCCACCGTCCCCGTCCGCCGCTGGCAAAGTGTCGGGCCACGCTCCCGCGCGTCGCGGGGCGCGAAAGTTTGGACTCGCCGCGCCGCTGATGTGTGGCCCGCTTGGGTCCGTGTGTGCCACGCGGGACGGGCGCACAGTACGAGGGGTGGGCGAACGAGGCGGTGTACGTGGGAGGTGCGGGGTCGGACACTTTTCGGGGAGACGAGCCGAACCCACTGGTCGCAGCCAGTATGGGGCGTGGCACCCTGCGTCGAACCGGCAGAGTAGTGTACGGGGGCGCCGTTGGCGGTGGACGTGGCGGAGGTGGCGGTGTCGGTGGACGCTGGGGGGTCGGGGGGGTTTGGGGGAGACCGGCCGAACCCGCTGGTCGCCGCCAGAATTGGGCGTGGCGCCCGGTGTCGTACCGGCAAGGTCCTGTACGCTGGCGTCTTTGGCTGTGGGGGTGGCGGGCTCGGCGGCTACGGCGGTCGACGAAGCGGCACTGTAGGGAGCGCCGCCAGCGCATGGCGGCGTCGCGGCGACCGCACAGCCGCCGGCCGCGGATATTTTCGCTGCGCCGTGACGACGGCGGTTGTGGTAGCGGCGGTGGCGGTGGCGGTAGCGCCGGTGGCGCCAGCGCCGGCGGCGAGAGCGACCGGCGGCGGTGGTCGTGTGCTGGAGGCGAAGACGGCGCGCCAGGGATGACGCTTGTCGGGGGACTACCCACCTGCTCCGGTGTTGCCGGGGCGGAGGCGGCGGCGACGGCCGTGGCGCGGCGGAGTGCATCAGCGGTGCGTGTGTGCCGATATTCCCGGTACCGTGCGGTGGCGGTTACGGCGTCGAATTGGCGAGGGTGGCGTCGGACGCGGCGGGGACGCGTCTATGTGGCTGAAGCCGTCGGTGGCGGACACGGGCGTGACCAGCGTCGGTCCGCACTACCGCTTACAGGACGGGGGTGAGGCGCGGGGAGGGTGGCCCTGGAGAGTGGCGTAGGAAAGGGTGCCGCGGCCGCCGCCGCGGGGAGGGGTGGGATGGGTGCCGGCGGCGGCGGAAAGGTGAAGAGCGTCACGGGGCGGGCGGGAGTTATCGCTGCCGTCGGCGGCGGACATGTTGTGAGAATCATGGCGGGAAATATATGGCTCGCGCCGGCGGAAAGATGGTGGGAGTCGCGGACAGGGGTGGTTCCGACGGCGTTGGCGTTGGCGGTGGCGCCAGACGTCCTCAGCTCTAACGATCTCTTTGGGCATCACTTGGGCGTCGCCCAGTGGGGCTGCACCGCCGTCGTGTTCTTCGCCTTCAGGTACGTCCATTCGAGCAGGGCGGAGCGGGTGCTGGGGGGGTCGGTGACCCAGCCGTAGGCGCGGGCGCCCTGTGTTCGATATGGGGAGGGGAGGGGGCTTGTGGCGGGCACAGCACCGGCGGAAGTGGGTGCGCGGCTTGTCCGACTGCGCCGGCGTGCCATCTCATCCCAACGTGCCGGAGTCGAGTAGAGTGGTTCAACACTTGTTCATCGTCGGTCGGGGCAGGTCCAAGGCGCCCGCCTCTCTTGTACCATCTCCCCCGATCGCCCACCCCGTCAGTGTCCCCCAGTGGCGCCATCTCCTTCCGAGCCCCCCCACACGGGCCGCCCAGGCGCCTCGTCCGGGCTGGCTGAGATGTGGGCTGTCTCATGGCCTCTGGCGGCGTCCCACGCCGCGCGCAGCCCGGAGGCCTCAGGGGCTCACAATGCGGCTCAGGCAGACGCGCCGGCGGCTGCGGCGGGGGCGCTGCTGGAGGCAGCAGCGGCAAGGTCGGCGGCGGCTGCTGCTGCGCGCTACGCTGCACAACCGCTTGCCCATTCCACAGTCTGAAAGACAGTACGCAGGCGACACGAAGAGGAAGTAAAATAGAACGATTACACTTTATCCGCCGCCAGACAGCCGCTCAAAGACACTACAGTCGTACGCTAAATCAGCGGCCTCGTGAAGTCTCTGATGCGGATGGGGCACAATACTCCCACACCGAAGCTCGCATCTCCCTTCGACCGTTCCCACGCCGCCTGCACACGGTACACACCCTTCAACAGTCATGGGAGTCCCACGGCGCCTTGAGACGAAAGTTTGCATCACTCTGACATGATAATTGCGGCACACAAAGGCACGTGTCGGTCATGATCTCTCCAAACGTCCACGATCACCATTCCCAGGAGCGTGGCCGCATCTTGAATCCCCTGCAAAAAAAGAAAAACGCATGGGAAAAGATAAAAAGGACAATGAAAAGAGCCGCGAAGAACCAACGACATGTACACACATAGAGAGCACAACGTGAGCGCCGACGAGATGTGCATACATTTGGACACAGTGCGAGCACGCCGCACGTGCAACGAGGACTTGCGAGGGAGAAGGCACCCGAACGAACGCACACGCAACAGCAGAACGACTCATGCTCTCTACCATGCAGCAAAGCTGATGCCCACAGAGTTGTGAAAGAATAAAGAAGCAGTCATACCAGTCAGACTGCCGTAGTGGAGCAATTGACGACGAACGTGAACTCGCGCGTCCCGAGAAGATCGGTCCGACGCACGACAACGCCTGGCGCCGCTATCGGAGGTGGCAGCAGTTCCTGTGCAACAAATGACAGTGGACGGCGCCGCCGGCGATGGCGACGACGATGACGACGACGATGGCGACAACGCCAGCGCGTCACTGCACACCCCCCTCATCCCGCTCGCATGGACACCCCCCCCCCCTGAATGGTCCAACACTCGCTATTGCGCAACCGCCACCCACCACCACCCACCTGCAGCATGCTCCAGCGAGGTATCTCCCCACACATGAGAACCGGGGCGCGCTTCGTCCCGACGAGATCCGCGGATATCAGTCACGCAACTGGGACCACCTTTTCAATTTTTTCTCGTTTTGAGAGGACAAACGCTCGAGAAAGTCGATCTGTACGGATTAAAACTACTCGTGTGCACGCATGACCATGAGGATCTGTTCCCATCTCTTTGGGAAGGCTCGTCAAGGCGTAAATGCGGAATGTGGGAGAAAATCTGACGAGGTCGAACTTAGTCCACTCGGGCGAAATCGACGGCATCCACAGTTGCACGGGACGTCCGGCGCACAGGGGGCTGCTGCCCATGAGCTCAGAAACAAGACATCCGCCATTGCGAAAGAACTGCCCGACGGCTCCCGCCGCCGACCGCATGCCACCATGTGGCAGGCACCACTCATGCCGGTGAGCTACCGCTCGGTACCAAGTGACACAGAGAGCACGCACCCTTATCCGGCTGCAGAAAAGTCCAGAAGAGCAAGAAGGGCTGAGCCGTGCGGCGGATTGGCGGCAGCATGGTGACCCTGCGGAGGGGCTAAAAAGGGCCCCGAAACGTACGAACGCCGCCATGTGTACGCGAGGGGCGGCAACTGGCGAGATACGGCAACTGGCGACTGGGTGAGGGCGCTCGATGCCCACCGCGGCCATCTACTCTGAAAAATATTGATTTTTCTTTCGAAAGGGGACTCCGCCAAGAGTGTCACACAGACACGTCCTGTTCATTTGAAATGTGACCAGAGGCGGATTTATTGGAAGGAAATAAGAGGGATATGAGAGAGGAGTAGATGGCATGCGCCGGACCGCTACCCTACACAGGCCGATCTCGACCTTCACTCCCGCCGCAGTCCCCAGCGGCGCTCTATGGTCAGGGCAGAACCACGCAAAGCATGTCCCGCCCAAAGCCGAGAGGCGTTGTGAATAGAAAATGGCAAGCGACCGCTTCTCGACCGCCTCGTCCGGGTATTGCTGTATTGGAATGACCTGTGAGCTGGAGAGACAGCGCCTTCGCCAGCAAACGTGGCCGCAACAGTCAAAGCGGGTCTGCACCGAGCTGGCAGCACTTGAGCTGCTGGAGCTTTCAAAATGGAGCGAATTGAATTATAGCTCATCAATCGATCGACTTGTCGATCTGTTCGACCGATCCGTAGCGTCGGTTGATGAACTCAAACCCGGCTATCGACGTTCTCAGGAGGTCCATCCCCCACATGAGCGGTCATTGATGCTGCTGTGGCGACAGGCGGATGACGGGTCTGAGTCCGTGCAACGGGATACGACCACTCCACTGTCCGATCAAAGCCACGACATTGAACGACCGATGACAAAGACGGCAACTGCGTTCCGCGGACAAGGCACTCCGAAGGAGGTGGTGTGCTGACACTGGGCGGACGATCCATATCTCCTGGCTTTCCGCTGAAAGAGTCTTGATCGATGCCGAAGAGTCTGTCAAAACAATCTCGGGCGATGAAGCCCGAGTCAAATTTATTGAACGAGGATCGATTCCATGACCTTGTCGACCCGATCATATTGGCCGATTACTTGTCGACGTGTGATGAAACTTGCAGCCCGCGCCTGCAACAAATGCGGATCGTCCAGCAAATCGGGCTGTACGTACACCAGGTTTCGAATAATCACCATGAGGTCGTTGAAAACTCCTTCAATCGGCTGCAGGTCCGGGCTGTATGCAGGGAGACGGAGGAAAGGGACGCCATTATTGCCCAAAAAGGTGTCCCCGACGTGGTTGTGGATGGGTGCGTTGTCGAACATCACGACGCAGTTGGATGCCTGTAGGTCCCACGGCCGCCCGGGCACGTACACGCCGAGCTTCGGGAGTAGCAGCTGCAGGAACAGCCGCCAGTCCGCGGCCTTCAACCCCCCGTCGCGCACGAGCACCGACTGGAACCCGAGGATGCGCCCGTCTGGTGAAATCGCCATCGTCGTGCTGGTCCTCGGAACTGACCGCGGGTCGCGGCCGCGCTCACGGGAGCGCTCATATGCAAGAGCTCGGCCGTACCGGCGAAAGACGTCGCCGCCGTCTGTGTGCGTCTCGTCAACCGAGACGATGCACCGACGGGGGATCCGCGCGCGGGCAACGACGTGGGCCCGACGAACGGCGTCCAAAGACTCACGGAAAAGACGCAGCACGACCTTCCGCGTGAAGCCCAGCCGCCGCATGTGTAAGTCCACTGTGCTCCTCGAGCATCGCAGGCCTACGAACTCCCCACTGGGGTGGTCGTGCATGGCAGCGAGCATCGCCGCGTGCTCCTGAAGGAGCGCCCGAGGATTCTCCCGAACGAGCGCCACGAGAGCCAACAGGAGACGATCATCGAACCAGCAACTCGACGAGTGGAGGTTCCTGTGAACAGGGTCGCGCCAAGGGGATCCTTGGTCACGATAGTACGAAGCCCACCGTTTGAGCGTCGAGCGCTTGACACCAATGTTCTCGTAGATGACATATCGCGGGACGCCGTTGTGTAGCATGGCGAGCGCAACAAGCAGAACTTCAACGCTGTACAAGCCAACACGGGTGACCCCCGCCCAGCCACTTGACCGCCCGCCGCGCCGGCACCGCGCGGTAACAGACGCCGCGTGACCGGCGACGCGCCAGCCCCCGCCCAAAGACTTCACCACCCGCCACACCGGGACCGCCGCGCGGCCACAAACGCCGCGCAAGCATCGCCGCGTCCGCCCCCGCCCAACGCCTTAACCTCACGCGGCACCGTGGCCCCGCAGCAACAGACACCGTGCGACCGCGGACAAACGCCGCGCACCCACCGACGCGCCTGCCCCCGCGCAACGTCTTGACCGCCCGCCGCGCCGCGTCCACGCGGCAACAAACGCCGCGCGCCTGCCGACGTGCCCGCCCTCTCCCAAGGACATGACGTCACGCAGCGCTGGGCCCGCGCGGCCGCAAGGGCCGCACGACCGCGGACGCGCGAGCCCTCCCCCAGCGTCGTGACCTCACAAACAGCCGCGTCCACGCGGCAACAAACGCCGCGCGCCTGTCGACGCGCCCGCCCTCCCCAAACGACTTGACGTCACGCGGCGCTGGGACCGCTGAGCAACAGACGCCGCGCGAAACGACGCGCACCTGCCGACGCGTCTGCCTTCGCCCGACGACTTGACCGCCCGCCGCGCCGCGCCGCGTCCGCACGGCAGAAGACGCCGCGCACCCACCGACGAGCCCGCCCTCGCCCAACGACTTGAAGTCACGCGGCGCCGGGACCGTACGGCAACAGAAGCCGCGCGACCGCGGACGCGCACACCCTTCCCCAACGCCTCGCCCGCACGCGGCACAGCGACCGCACGGCAAAAGATGTCGCGCAACCACCGCGGCGTCCGCTCCCGCGCATCCACTTGACCGCCCGCCCGAAAAAAACCGCGACGCAACAAGCGTCGCGCGACCGCGGACGCGCACACCCTTCCCCAATGCCTCGGCCGCAAGCGGCGCCGAGACGACGCGGCAAAGGACGCCGCGCGACGACCGACGCGCCGGCCGCCCTATGACAACGTGCCGGCCCGCAGCAACGAGACCGGCACGCAACAAAAGCCGCTCGCCCACCGACGAGCCCGCTAGCAGACGCCACGCAACCGCCGCCGCGTCAGCCCCCGCCAAACAACGTGACCGCACCCAGCACCCAGCGCCTCGTGCGCGCCTCAACGGACGCTGCGCAACCACTCACGCACCCGCCCCTCCCAATGTGTTGACCTCACGTGGCGCCGCGACCGCGCGGCAGAGGACGCCGCGCAACCACCGCCGCGTCCACCCGCGCCAAACCACTTGACGGCACGTAACGCGGAGTCCGCGTGGCTACAGACGCCGTGCGACCACAGACACGCCCACCCCCCACGGAAGACTTGACCGCACGCGGCGCCGCGTCCGCGTGGCTACAGACGCCGTGCGACCACCGACACGCCCGCCCCCCCCCAAAGACTTGACCGCGCGCGGCGCCGCGTCCGCGCGGCAACAGACGCCGTGCGACCACCGAGGCGCCCGTCCCCCCCTACCTGCGTGGTCGCTGGTGGCGACGAGTGCGCGGCAGCGGATGCCGCGTGACGACCAACCAGCGCCCCCCCCCCAAACGGCGCGTCTGCCCCCGACGCAGAGACCGCGCGGCAGAGGACGCTGCGCGACGGCCAACCAGCCCGGCGCCCACTATCGGCGTGTCATCCCGCAGCGCCAGGGACGGCGAGCCAACGACCGGCAACAACACCCCCCCGCAACTACTTCACCGCCAGCGGCTAGAGGTCCACGCGGCAATGGACGCCGCCCGACAACCGACCAGACAGCTCGCCACCAAGGGCGAGACAGCCCGCTGTGACGACTGCGTGCGGCTTCACAGCCCACCCACCACCGCCCGCGGTGCCGAGTCCACGGGGCAACAACCATCGACCAACAACCTCCCAGCCAGCCTCCAACCAGCGGCGTGACCGCCCGCGGCGAAAGGACCCTCGGCGAAATGACCCAGCGGCACCGCCAACCAACGACCCAGCGACCAGCCCACCCGATCGCCACCAACGGCGTCACCGCCCGCGGTTCCGACTTGGCGCGCGCCAGGCACCGCTGCCAACCGCGTTGATACGATTGGAGAGAAGGGGGAAGAAGGGCAACATGCCGACGATCGGCGGGGAGAGGGATACCAGACTCGAGGGTGGCCGTGATGCAAAACAGCTGGATGATGGAAACTCCAGCTGGCTGGCCTTGCATTTTTCTGCGGTCGGCTGCCTATCTCATTAGAGGTCTCAGTAGAGGAAACCGTGAATGGTCTGTGCACCCGAGATGCTTGGAAAGAGCTACCGGTCCACAAACGCGCTCATGCCATTGGCTCCTGATGCCGCACGTTTGCTGACAGCACGTTTCCTTGCATGTATCACCAGCAAAGGAAGGGGGTCCATTTTTTGCGGAAGTGCCAAATAGATTTCTCGCTCGATCGTGATTAAGCGATTGTCGCCAGACAAGCGAAAAACACAGCCGCCGACGGCGGTCGACGACGGTGGTTTTGCCCTGCACCCACCGTCGTCACGACCATCGTCGTCATGGCTGTCTCCCCCCCGACCCCCCCTGTCCACCCGCCATCCTCTGGCACCCACCACTTGTCCTGACCAGACACTCGGTGTGCGGTGGCAACTGCACACCTCCTTGCCTCTGATAGCTCCTCGAGTGCCGCGCGTGGCGCGGGCTCGCGCTGCGGCGGCGGCAGAGTCAGCAATGCATGAGGTACTCGATGGCCCATCTAGCGAGACGCTCCATGCGGTCAGAACCGCATCATCGGCAGCTGCTGCTGCCACGGCTGTCCTTTTTGACTCGACTGCGCTTCTCCGGACAGACCCACGAAGAACTCGGCAACCGGTGGTTCGGCCGGCTGCGACCATACAGGAGCCACCGACAGCTGGTTTCAGTGTTGCATCCTCAGCCCGGAGAGCCGGTGAACTCCACGCGTACCCGTCGGTCGAAGTTTGAGAAGATTGATACCGCCCTCAAGACCTGGTTTGATGGTATTTAAAACATGGGGGGGGCGGACCTACCAGTGACGATGGCGGTGCTCGAAACAAGGGCGAGGGAGATCGCCACAGAACTCGGCGTGGAGGGGTGTTTTGGATCCCCTGAGTTCATCCAACCATGGGCCTCCCGCCACCGGCTCAGGAGCGTCAAGTTGTGGGGCCAGGCGGGCTCGGCGGCCAAGGACGTACGCATAGGGGAGTGGCGGATGGCCAAAATACGGGCAGAGCTGGCGACCTATGACCCAGAACACATCTGCAACAAGGATGAAGCTGGTCTGCAATACCGGTGTCTTCTCAACCGGTCCTACATTGCGGCGGGTACGCGAAGGCGGGCGCGTGGCTCCAAGGCAATGAATGCCAAAGATCGCGTGCCCCTCGTCCTGGCATGAAATGCCACCGGCTCCCAAAAGACCCCCGTCGTGGGGCACACACAGCACTCGAGTGCGACGGCGTTAAGATCTGCCCTCTACCACCCAACGCGGCGTCTGTCCACCAACCACTGGACGCAGGCATCGTTGCGTGTTTGATACGGCGCTACAAGAAGCGTCTTATTTCATTGGTTCTGCGCGCATTCCCTGAAAAGCGGCAACGACAAGAAGCTGCAGCCGCCTCCCCCGCCTCAACGGCGGCGACCGCGACGGCGGTGGCGGCAGCTCTTGCTGCAAGACCCCCCTCCGGACAAGAGGCCAGCTCTCCTGCACCCTCATTACCGGCTCGTGGGTGCGGTGAGGCGGGGCAGGGCGCGCTTGCTGGAGATGGGGTGGCTGCCAGCGCGGCTGGTGCCGGGGTTGTCGGTGGGGCGGGGCCGATCGGCGCGACGGGCGCGCCGGGGCCGCCCGCGGTGCTCGCTTTCCCGCAGCTGGGCGCTGGCGCGACCGCCGCCGCTGGGCGCGGGCGGCCTCTGGTGAGACTGTTGGTGCTAGATATTGGCGCTAGCGCGGCCAGCTTATGTATCCGTTCTCCTATGCCGCCGGGCACTGTGTTCGGGAACGGTGCAACCATGGATTGGACGCCGTCGAGCACTGCAATCGCTTCATTGGCGGCTGGTGTCGGCTATAGCGGTACGAGCTTTGGCGCCTCTTCGGCGACGATAGTTGCCCAATCTGGGGTGCCACCCGGGGCACCGCCATTGGCGGACCGACCAAGCGTACCCCGCAACCCCGCTACGACCACGACGCCGGTGCTCCCCCCCCCCACCCCGATTCTCGCCGCGCAAGGCGCAACCTTGGCTTCCACGGTTTCAAGCACGGCGCCAGACTACCAGTCACCTACCATTGACGCCTTTCCGGGCCCAACGGCGGCTGACTTGGCTCTGGCAGCGAGACCCAATGTGTGGGTCGAGCAACAGCGCTCCTCCCCCCCAACCCCTTCCGGGCCGGCTCGCCGGCGCTCTTGGCGCCCCCGGCGCCAAGCGGCGCCCACTCGGCCCGTCCTGGGTGTCCGGGACGGCACCGCCACCCATCTGCAGGAGGTGGCAGAGATTTTACGGGAGGAGTGGGACGCAGTGACGCCCGCTACGATAGCGCATTGCTGGGCAAAGGCATGCATAATGCCATTGCCGATGGAGGCGCGCGTCATCGCAGAGCATGGATAGTACCGCACCTCGTCTCGCCCCGTGTACGCCGACGTGCGTGAGATCCTGGGTATGATGCGTACGTGCATAGTTGCGCAAGAGTGCTTTGGGGAGGGGGATGTTGCCGAGATAGAGTTGGTCGTGGAGTTGTGGCTGTGACTAGAAGAGAATATGCATGCCATAGAAGACACTGTGGACGCGGAGTGCGCCAAGTAGCGTACGTCTGAATGCAACGATGAAGACGAATAAACCACACGTGTGCAATGAAGTGAGCGTACTGATTCGAAGCACACTTGGAATTTTGCGTAAGATAGACGAGACCAGCAAAGACGCCGTGCGAGCAGTCTATGCAACGTTGTAGCAGTTCTCGGCACCACCACTTTGGTTCGTCGTCCAGCCGAAGTGACCTCTTGATCAGCTCGGTCCGTCGAAGGAACTGCCCCGGAAATCGACCCACAGCCCAGCCTTCCCCCAACGGGAGGAGAGG
>Ga0209093_1001758_pt1 | contig 12318 bp, 12 predicted proteins | sample SidtaG_4_FD_187450 | JGI IMG/M metagenome (GOLD analysis project Ga0209093, IMG submission 187450) | Marine algal microbial communities from Sidmouth, United Kingdom - Sidmouth_Male1 metaG (SPAdes) (version 2) | ecosystem: Host-associated > Algae > Red algae > Unclassified | place: Sidmouth...
ACCCCCTGTTTGAAAACTCAAAAACGACGTCTCCCACAGGGCCCGCAGAGCCCGATTCTGGCCAACTACCGCGGAATTGCGACATCATGGCCGTTCGTGGCCGCGTCCACCTGCCCCCACGACCCCGTAAACGCCGCACCTGCCCTCACGTACCTTTTTAACCACGATTTTGCTTCCGCAGACCGTACGGGCGATGAAGACGTCGCCACCTCTAGCAACTTCACAGAAAGATGCGGACAGCCCCGGCGCATGTTCCTATAGTCAACAAAGCGCCGGGGGACGTCCTCCAACGGCGTAGGGAGCCAAACGGACCACCAAGAACGTTTTTTAAAGTACTCCCGCAACGTGCACTAGAAAAAAGGACTTCTTTTTCGACGTGTGGGTGTAGGAAAGCACCCTAGACTAAAGTCCAAGGAATTACGCTAATAATTCATCCTCAGAGCGCCCAGCTGTGCTACGTTTGTCTGCATACAGATCGGTACCCGAAGCTGTCCCCCTGATCTGGCCAAGTTGCAGCCTGCGGAGCTATGGGGTACCTCGCAAGGGGCGCCCGCCAAATACGAGCGCGGGTGGGCGGGCATCCACACGGGGGGGGGCTACCCCCCCTCCCGTCGCTGGCGCGCACCCGGTGCGCCGACAGCTGTCCGCCAGCCCGTCGCCGGCGCCGCTACGAGCCTTTTTCAGCCCGCGACGGCGGCCGGGGGGAGCGAGGTGCCGGCCGGTAAGCACTTTCCAGCCTCACTGCGTGAGTCTGGAATTGGTTCCCGGGCTTGCCCGTGGTTTCGCTGAACCGTCAGAATGGATGCGGCTGCCGCTGTCGCTGCTGTGGCCGCTGAGGGCGCTGCCGTCGCCGCTGCCGCCGCCGCCGACGCCAACCTTGGCGACCTGCTCACTCTGCTGGAGGACGACGCCGAGGCGGTGGACATCAACGCCGCGCTACCCGTGATTTTGGGGCAGCTCGCGACCCTCGGCCAAGTGCGCGCGGGCATCGACCGGCTCGCCGCCCGACTCGCCGCCGTGGAGCTGCGCACCGACGCGGGTTATGCAGCCGGACCCCCCCATGGCGCCGCCACCGCAGGCGCGGCCGCCGGGGCCCGCGCCGGTAGAGTCGGCGCCGGTACTGGCCTTCCTCCTTCCGGCGGGCCAGCCGCTGATATCGCCGACGCCATTTCTCAGGGCATGGCGCAAGCCCTGCGCGTCTCGCGGCGCGGCCGGGGCGACGGCTCCTGCGACGACGATGACGACGACGCGGTCGTCCCCGCCCGCGCCTTCACCGACGGGCAGGCCAAGCGGGTCGCCAAGGGGCGCGACGAGCTCACCTTCTTCCAGCTGCCCTCGTCGGCGCGGACGTCGTACCCCGCCCCCTTCCGCATGGAGACCTTACAGTACCAGTCGGATTCTGCCGACGGGGCTCAGGGCGCGGACGAAGCCAAGCACCTCTTCATCGTCGGCGCCTGGTCGACGCTCATCCACAACGAGCTGCTCTCGTTCATCAATGGGCCCGAGCACGGAGACGTGCAACGGCTGCAGGCGATGCTCATCCGCAGTCGCTTCTACCACCACGAGCACGCAGAGCTGTGCGCCGCGCGCTACGACGTCCTCCGTGAGGACAATGATGCCGTCGCAGCCCAGCTACAAGAGCGCCTCCTCTACCCCCCCGACGTTCACGCTTCTCGCGCCCGCTGCGGCCTCCAAGTCGAGGCGGTCAACATGCGCGACCGCGCCCTCAACAAGGTCATCGCGGCGAACGAGGTCAGGAAGGCACGTCGACGCGGCACCCGCGGCGGGGGCGGCAACAAGCGCGGCGGGGGTGCAGACCCGTCGGTGTAAGTCGGCGGAGACCCGGGGGGTCTCACCCGCCCCACCCGCGCCCACGACAGGCGCGCCGGGAGTTGCTGTAAGGGGTGATGCGCCCGCCGGCTTGCCACCTGCGGCGCGAGTGAGGGCTGCCCACGACGCCTGGCGGGACATCGGCGCGTCCCGCTGGGTGCGGCGCGCCCTCAAGTTCGGCTTACGCCTCCCGTGGATCACGCCACGGGGGCGACCGCGTCGACGGGCCAAGCCGTACCCGGTGGCGAAGGCGGACCGCTCCTTCGTGGCCGCGGAGCTGGAGCGCTGGGTGCTGGCGGGCTTCATCCACCCGCTGTCCGCCAAGGACGCGGAGGTGGTGCCGTGCATCTCGCCGGCGTTTGTCAGCTGGGTGAGGCCCAAGCCGCGGCTGGTCATCGACTTGCGGCAGGTCAACGAGCAGCTGCAGGCGATCCAGTTCAAGTATGAGGCGTTGGCCGAGTTCATTTCGGCCGTCCAGCCGCTTGATCATCTCATCTCGTGGGACTTTAAAGACGCGTACCATCACGCGTTTATACAACCCTCGGATCGCCCCTACCTGACCTTTTCCATCGACGGCGGCACCTACGAGCCTATCACCATGCCTTTCGGTCTTTCCCTGGCCCCTTGGGCGTGGACAAAGGTGATGAGGACAGTACTCGCCTACTTGCGCAAGTTGGGCTTCCACTTGATAGGCTATGTCGACGACCACGGGGCGGCGGCCTCGGGGCGCCGACCAGTGTCGAAAGCGGAAGCGTCCAAGGGCTTTAGTTTTGTGACCCAGCTATATGACCGGCTGGGACTGTCGCTGCACCCATACAAGGGAAACCGCGATGGGACGCAGCAGCTCACGTTGCTGGGATACACGCTCGACACGGCCAATAACCAGGTGCGGCTCCCGGAGTCGTGTCTGGCCAATCTGCGGGGCACCGCGGCTGCGCTGCTGCCGTCGGCGCGCAAGAATCGGCGGTGGGTCCGCCGCAAGCTCCTGCCGAGCGCGGCGGGCATCATCGTCTCTGGTTCGCTGGCCATCCCTGAGGCGCGTCTGTTTGCCAGGTAGATTTACGACGACTTATCGGGCGGAGACTTGAACGCCGACTGTACGTTGTCGCACCAATCGGTCCGGGATCTCCGGTTCTGGGCGTCCTTGGCCTCGACGGCCACGGCAGATCGATGTGGCCAAGCCCGCCGGCCCGCAGCCTGCACACGGACGCGTCGGGATACGGGTGGGGCGGCTTCGCCGACGGCACCACGCCGGCGCGGGGCTTCTTCACGGGGGAGGTGGTCGCTTGGCACATCAACGTGAAGGAGGTGGCGGCCATTCGCTACTCGCTCCTCTCCTTGTCCGTCGCCTTCTCGTCGGCCGACGTGCTCCGCATCGTCACCGACTCCCAGGTGGCGTTGAATGTGGTCAACGCGCTCTCGTCGCGCTCCCCCGCGCTGTGCGCCGAGCTGCGGAGATTCCGCGCCGTCTCCCAACAACTCGGCGTCACGCTAGAGGCAGAATGGATCCCGACGGCGCAGAACGTGTGGGCGGACAAGTTGAGCCGCGATCGCGACTCGAAGGACTGGACATTGGGCCAGACCTACTTCGACTCTCTGGATTCCGCGTACGGGCCACACACGGTGGACCGCTTCGCGTCTTGAGGGAACAAGCAGCTGGACCGGTACAACTCGGCCGAGCTCGACCAAGGCCGGGCGCCACTGGACGCCTTCCAGCAGTACTGGGGGGTTGACAACAACTGGGTCAACCCCTGGTTCACCGACATCGCGCGTGTGCTCGACAAGATCCATCAGGACAGGGAGACGGCGACGGTCATCGTGCCGACGTGGACGGCGCAGACGTGGCGGCTTCCGGCGCTGCGGATGGCGTCCGAGGTTTTCTACCTCCCCCGGTCGGCGGGCGTCTCCCCCCGCGGCGTGGGAGGAGCGCCTGGGCACCGCCCCCACTGGCGAGTGTGCGCTCTCCGCTTCATACGCGGCGGTCGAGCGCCTCCGCCGTAGCGTGGACACGAGCAGCGGAGGCGGTCGGTGCCAGTACATTTGGCGCCGGCCCGGGGAGCACGGCCGCCGCCGCTATGCTTTCCCACCAGCTCGCCGACTCGACTAAGTCCTCCGACGCGACCAAGTGGACGGCGCCTACGTCCCTCTGCAAAGTCAGCGGGTACTCCTACCTGCCGACGACGCCGGAGGTGGTCGCTTGCTACATTGGCGACCTGTACGAGCGCGGTACAATCGCACCAGCGACCCTCCGGTCCAACATCACGCCGATCAACGCCGTCCACTCCATCTTCCAGATGGACAAGCCCGCCGTCGGCCCGATGATGATGGCGGTGCGGCACGGATTTTCCCGCCTCTACTCCAACCACCAAGGAGGTTTGAGGAACAAGCGAGTGCCGCTGCCGGCCGCGGCCCTGACCCAAATGGTGGCCCTCGCCCTGACGACGACCGACCCCGGCTTGCGTAGCCGCGTGGCCGGCCTCACCTTGACGGCGCTCACCTTTTCCCGCCCGGGCGGAGGGGCCAACCTCCGCCGGAAGGACGTCACGCTGACGCCCGCCCTGATGCGAATCCAGATCCCGGACTACAAGCGCGGCGCGCGCAACGACCGGGAGCGGCTCAACATCCGCATCCCGCGGCGCGCCGCCGGCCTGCAGGACGGGGCCTGGGACCTGGTGCACCAGCATATCACCGACATTCGACTGGCCACGGCCGATCCAGACCAGCCGCTGTTGAACACGGTGGGCGACGTCACCCCGTTACCGACTGAGGTCGCCACCGTGTGGATGCTCGAATGCCTCTACCTGCTCAACATCAACCCCTCCGACGGCTGCGTCTACTCCGGCCACTCCTTGCGCGGCTGCGCCGCCACGAGCGCCGGCAGGATCGGCTGCGAGCTGGACCTGATCGCGACGCTGATGGGGATGAAGGACAAGGATGCAACGACGGTATCAGCGAACTACGTGGACACCCTGGCGCAGCCGGACGTGCACGCCTGGGAACTGTACGACCGGTACCGCGTCGACCGCCGCTGACCGGCATCTTCTCCGTCGATTGACTACAAATGGGCCGACCGGCGAGTTATGGCCAAGTTGCAGCCTGCGGAGCCATGGGGTACCTCGCGAGGGGCGCCCGCCAAATACGAGCGCTGGCGGGCGGGCATCCACACGGGGGGGGTGTACCCCTCCCCCGTCGCTGGCGCGCACCCGGTGCGCCGACAGCTGTCCGCCAGCCCGTCGCCGGCACCGCTACGGGCCTTTTTCAGCCAGCGGCGGCGGCCGGGGGGAGCGAGGTGCCGGCCGGTAAGCACTTTGCAGCCTCACCCAACCATCCACCCCGATTCCACTCTCCCGCGTGCTCCTGCGTGGCTCTGGCTCTGTCGCCGGTCGGCCTTTGGCCTGCCCTCTTTCCAACCTGCTCCCGTTATGTTGTTGACAAGTGGGGCGCGCGGTCTTGATGCAGGTCGCGGGCGGCTCCCCGCCGGCCCGACCTTCTCCACGACCACGCGCCAAGGTGGCCAGGCGACCAGCCTGTCCTTTAATTGTGACTTAGTTACTTTCCAATTAAATTATGACTGTTCTTTGGCTACTAGTGGGCCGACCGGCGAGGTACGACTGGCGGCAGCGAAATGAATGTTGAAATCCACAGCACCCTCCATGGGCCCGTCAACCGCCGCTTCTACTAGTCCAAGAACTTCATTGGTTGCAAGCTCAACAACACAACACGGCAAGGTGAGAGTGAGCTTGCCGCACGTATGGCGGTCATCGAAAGCCAAAATTCCCGTCACGCCGGCTGGACACAATCGTAGAAAAGCCGGACATGCGGGCATCAGGCGGAGCAACGAGGCCACAGGAATCGTCTTGCGTACAATCGGGTGTGCGTAAACAAGGCAAAGGGGGTCAAACACCTCATCCTCCCGCACAGCCACGTCGACGAGCTCGCCAGTTGGGTGGCGTCGCAGTACGTACCTCGTGCCGCCTTGGTCGTCGCAAAGCCACTCAAGCAGGACGCGCGCGGGTTCAAACCCGTCCTTGCGAGCAAGCCGCCGAGACAAGAACCAGTTGCGAAGCGGAGCCGCCATTCCCAGCGCTTGAAGCAGGAGGTCGGGGGAGTGGAAGTGCACTGTACGCGGCGCCATTCCGCGACTGGAGGTTGTAGGAACGTCGTACGCCAGCGACTGCATCTGGACGAGCTCCTCCAAGGCCCCCTTGTCCGCTACCATGTCATTGGCGAGGGTGACCTTGGTCCGGCTCTCGGCCTGGCTGGCCGATCCCCGCGCTTTGTTCAGCTCGGACGGAGGGCACATCTTGAGCCGCTCCACTAGGCGACACGACAGCCACCGCTGCAGCGCGCGCTCCAGCGAGTAGTGCTCCTGCTTTGCTACGGCTTGCAGCGCCCGGATGCCGTTTAGAGATAGACGCGACGCCGCCAACTGCTCTTTACATGCAGCCATGTTCTTCTCCAGCGCATCACTTCCTGCCGCCAGCTCTTGCAACTCCTTGTTGACGTGGTCCATTGCCGCAGCGGTTCGCGTGCCGGATGCTGCTGGTGGATCCGGGGGAGTGGGGGGAGCAGGCTGTGCTGGGGGGGCGCGGGGGGGGGGGGGGGCGGGGGGGGGGGGGGGGGGGGGGGGGGGGGGGGGGGTGTCGAGCGGGAGCGCCACGGCTCCAGGTGCGGCTGAACTGGCAGGCGCAGTCTCCATGGTGTCCCTGTCGGCGCTGAAGTGGTTGGTGGGCTCAAAGGGCGACGTCGTTAGCGACTCCCGGCAGCAATACAGCAGAAGAAGAGCGGCAAAAAATCAAACTGTACAAAAGGAGCGATTTCGGAGAAACGCGGCAGTGGAAGACCGCAGGCGGTGAAGGCGAGTCACGGCCTGAAAGAACAGCTCTTCCGAGGACGACGGCCCGTGAGGCAACGTCCGGTCCGATGAAGACGGGGGCCAAGTGACGGCGGGAGGACGACTGGGCCTGGGGCTACGACCTCTACAGTGACACACGGCTTGTAGCCCCGCTCGAATTTCGGCTGACACCCGCCGTTTTACTGGGCTTCGTGCCAAGGTGGTGGTTGTGAGTGGTTCCAAGTGCACGCGGCGCGCAGGCGACATCGCGCGCAACGCGCTCGCGCGCGCTTGCCAAAGGCGCCGGTGCCTTCGCCTCAGCTGGCCACCGTCACGTGCCGTTCGGGACCTGCTTTCTCCCGTCTCTGCCGCCCCCGTGCGACTCTCGTCCCATACCTCCTACGCTCTCTTTTACCCCCGTGGCCGACGCCCTACCATGGTATCTCTTTGTCTGACGATCGAAGTTTCTCAGCCCCCCCCCGCCATCAGCAACCAACCGGCATCCTGCCAGTTACTGTCACCACCGGCCCGGCCACCCCTTTTACCTCGATGACCACTCGTGGACGGCAAAGCGCCCGTGGTGCTGTCCTATCTTCGTCCTCGGACAGCTTGGGTAAACATTTCTCGATGAGCCTCTGTGCGCCCCTGTTTACTTTCTTGTGTGCGTGTCGGGCTCGTATGCCTGTCCGTCCACTTGGCGGGGATGGTGCTCATTTGACCTTGTCGGCATGGCCCAGGGCGGGCATGTGACTGGTGCGAACACGACACTGACAGAGACGCTCTCTGTGAATCGCTGTAGTTGTTGTTGTTCTTCTTCCATTTACTCATCTCTCCTTCCATATATGTCATTTGTTGCGCGCTATGCTCATATCTACGTGCGGGTCGGTCTGTTAAATGCGGTGAGGTTTCTTGGGGAGTGTGGGGTTCTCCTTTCGGGGAGCGCGGACACAGAGGGGCACGCGGGTACAAATCGCCTCCCTCCTCGGAGAGTCCGACGCCATGGTTGCAGGCGGCGCCCTGTGTCGGCGGCGCAGTTTGGCTCTACTAACTGTTCTGTCTCGTACCCCGTCTTGCGATGGTGTGCCTCGGTTGCCTTTTGTTTTTTGGCTACTGATTCTTCTTCCCGTTTGACATGAGTAGACGCATCTTGTCTCCGACTGTCTGAGACGTCAATGGCTGTACTCCTCGGCCGGCCGTGACGGTTGGGCGCTGGTGGGACGACACCGCGACGGCGCATCGGCGGGCCAACGCCGTCCTGCATGCGACTGTGGGGAGGGCGCGCCATGACAAGTGGGGCGACCCCAACGGTGGGCGACGGGGGCAGCGTGAGCAGCGGTGGCGGCCGGAGGCATCGCCCTCTCGGCCCTGCTCGCCGGCGTTGCGTACGGCAACTCCCCCCTCGGCTTCCTCGCCGCCGGGAAGCGCCTTAACACCGCCTCTAGGCGGCGGCTCTGTACCACCCCAGTGACAGCTTCGGTCATCGACGAGGCGGCGGAGCACCTCGCCGCCGCCGCCGCCGTGTGCAACACGACGGACTCGGCCGGCCGTGCGGCCCGCACCGTCGACGCGGTTGCGGCGCGGGTGCTGCTAAGTGGTCACCGAGGCTCCGGAGAACCCGTTTTACGCCGCCCTCGCCGTGCGGCTCGCGGGCCGCAGCCACCCGGCTGGGCGGGCACTCACTGAAGTGCTGTGGGATGACTTGGAACGGCTGGTCCGGGCCGCGTCGGTGGTAGCGGCGGTGTCGGGCAGGGGGGGACGGGGACGCAAGACGCGCGGAAATCAGTGGAGCACACGGCGGCTGCGGTGGGTGGCAGAAGAGGCTGGCGTGGGGGAGACCGGTGGCGGCGTGGGGGGGCGGCACGGGGTGGAGGGAGTGCGAGGCGTCGAGGACCGCGAGGGGGGGTGCCACGAACGGCAGCGTAGCGCAATCGATAGCTTCGTTCCAATTTCTGGTCCTGTCCCGCAAAGGCTCTGGAAAGAAGGCCAACCATATGTCGGCTGGTCGACCCCCAAAGAGGTCTTGTTGATGAGCTCGGCCGAGGTATGGTTTGCGACCTGTGACGAGCTCTGTCGATCAAGCTCAGTACTGCTTCTGGTGTCCAGCCTTCAAGGCCTCGGTCACGCTATCTCTGGTCGAGCTTGGCGCCCGAACTCGGCGACGTGTCGAGTCGCGAGCTTGCACGGCCTCTGCTGACAAGGTCCAGCTGTCTTGCGTTGAACGTCTCTGGAAATATTTGGTGGGCAAGCTCTGTGTGCCACGAGCTACAGATCCTGTCAGCTATATGAAACCGAGTACAGAGCTGCAAGTTCTCTATTTTCATTGCGGTTGTCAGACGATCAGAGCTTGAGGCCGAGAGATTGGATCGGATATTCTCATCCGAGTATTGAACTCCTGTGTCTTCAATGAGCACGGCGCAGTGCAAGGCGCGTACAGGAAGCCGCGCGCAGCCAAATGAGCGGCCGCATGCGGCACCGGCGGGGCGCGCGAGCACTGTCCCGCGTGGCCGCCGCGGGGAGAGGCGCGGCGCTGTGCGGCGCACGCGCACGGCGCAGTGGCGGCGCCGTGGGCCCCCCCACCTCAACCGCGGGCGTCGCAGGGCTGTCGCGGTGGCGCCGCGTGTCGCACCACACGGCGCGGCGCAAGGGCACTCCAGAAGAGCCCGCTGCCGGCACTCGGCGTTGCGGTGGCACAGTCGCGCCGCGCCCGTCCCCCCCCCGCCGCGCACGTCCCCCTTCTCCCCGGACAGGGTGGCGGCGGTGGCGGCGGTGGTCGGCACAGGTAGCACGTGCTGGTTTAATGTTGACCAATTACACCCCCAAAAGACAGTGTATAGTCGGACAGCACCCGGAAAAAATACAAACAATATCACGATGGACAACAAACACACATGGCCGAGGAAAAAGACGCAGACTACCACCCTGTTGCTTCCTGGAAGTTTATTTCTGCAGATACCGTTTCTGCTAATGTTGACCAGTCATCCTACACCCGACGGACACGCGTCCGCACGGGCTCTTGAACAATGACAGCTCCTGGGACCGGCGTGTACTCTGGGGTACCCCCCAGACGGTCCCTCTGCCGCTGGGCAGCTCTGCGCAGGGCGTCCTTGCGTCGGCGAAAGGTAGGGTTGTTCCAGCGCTGGTCGGCGTCCCGCTCGTCCGCGACCAGCTGCGCTGCGCGTGTGACGCGGGCGTCCAACGTCCGTGCCTGGCGAGCGTCCTTGGCCTTGAGAGCCACTTCCTTGGCCGCGTCCAGTTCGTTGATGGCCGCGAGCACGCCGTCGCTGGTCGCTACGACGGCCCTGCCACGGTTGGAGATTGACCCAGAAGACACCACCGGCTGATCCATCTCCCGCCTGGACTCGGGCCCCAGGCGAACCATCAGCCGGTTGGGGTCGACGCGCCGGGAGACGTAGCCGGCGCCCATCCCTGTAAGCAGCCGCGCGACGTCCACCTTGGACACGTCCGCGGGCCACGCGCCGGTGTTCTTAAACCCGTTAGTGACGTGGACGAACGACAAGCCGTACAGGCACGCCTCAGCAATGACGAGCATCAGCTGCTTGACGGTGAAGCTGGAGCCCGCCGGAAGGGTCGGCAGCATGGCGCGCGCCGAGCGGAAGGCGTGCGCCTTGACCTTGAGGAAGGGGTCGTCGTCACACGGTTGCAGCAGGTGGGAAAGGTGAGAGGGAAACATTAAAACCACCACCTTAGCCGCATTCAATATAGCCAAGCCCTTGGCTGACAGGTGTACATTTCATCCATCCATGAGCAAGAGCTTCCTTTTGGTCGGCTGCGTGGAGCCCAGGTGCTTGGCCAAAAACCGTGCGTACTCCAGCCACAAGTCCCCATCAAAGCCAGGATTCCCCCGTCGATGGACCTCCGCGCCCACACCCAAATACGAGGCCAGGGGGACCCTGGTTGTGGTGCCGTCGGGGCGCGTCTCTTGAGCGTACGGCAGGCGTCCCCCGCTCCCGCGCACAACGGAGTACTGCGGCAGACGGGTGCCGTCTGCGCAGATGCAGGCGACAAGGCTGGCCGCGTCCTCCGCGGACTGCACCACCGGGGTGACAAATTCCACCCGCCGGCGGGTGGGGCTCGTCGTGTAGGCGTGCTTGCCGCAGTCGCGCAGCACTTCGGCCATGTTCATCATTGAATCATCAGTGTTGAACACCCGGGAGGCCGACGTAATGTTGTACTGCCGCGTGACGGCCGTCAGGGCGGCAAAGTACTTGGCCACTGCCTTGGGAGTGGCAGCCCTCGCGCGGGACTCGCCAAGCCAGGCGGCCTTGACCTGGCGTAGCTCCGGGCGGCGAAGCAGAAACCCGACGAACCACCCCTTCCCCGGCACGATGTCGTCGCCAAAGTAGCCCTTGGCCTGCGCCTCCCGCACGGGACCCATGTCGTGCACATAGTCACGTAGGAGCTTCCCCAGCATCTCTCTCGTTAACAGCCCACCGCTGGCTGTCTACAGATCCATAGCCCGGTCAATTATGGCCTCCTCAGCGTCGGAAAAAAAGGCGGGGCGGCCGAGTCGGGGCATCAGCCGGTCGTTACGGAGCCACGTACGGACCTTGGAGCGCGTGGCGCCGGTCGCATCCATCAGGTAGGCAGCCACGGTGGTCTTGCCCGCCGGCCTCGTGGCAAAAGCGGCCTCCAGCTTGGCGACCATGTCCTCCGTGAGGCGCACGCCCCAGAGTCGTCGGCGGGTGCCCTTCTCGCTCGGGGAGGGGGTGGCCACGGCGGCCCCCGCACCGCCAGGAGCCCGCCTGGGGCGGCGGCGCCCCTCCATGGCCTTGACTGGGACCGAATAGGCGGCACGTCTAGGCCCGCCGCGGCGCCGTGCCGGGCCGGGGAGATCCGAAAGTTGGGGAGTCGGTAGGGGGTGGGTGCGCGGACAGGCTCTGGGTGGGGGGAGGTCGCGGCTCGCGACGATTCAGATGTAGGGGTGGATGCCGGGCTCGTAGCGCCGGTCTGCTGTGGCCCCACTTGGGCGCGGCGGGCGACTGACAATCGATTTACGTGCAGACGGTTGGCCCACAGGGCACTGGGTCGGATCAAATGCGCTGTTGGTCAGCATTGTTGGATTGGTCAACACTTCACCACCACGGGCTAGGTGCACCCCCCCCCCCCCCCCTATTTCCTACGCTTTCGGGCGCCCTCCGCCATGGCGGTGGCGGCTCCGCGCACCCCCACGCCCGCCCTCACCCATACCGCCGCCACTGACGAGTTCACACCGGCGCCAGTCGGCGCCGACGCGCCGGCGCCGGCGCCGGTCGACGCCGGCGCCGAGGCCCTACCGCCGGGCAGCGGCCACCACTAGCCACCCCACGGGCGCCGGAGGGAGCCGACGCGCCGACAGACCCGGCGGCCGCTGCAAACGGAGCGGCGCTGGCGGCGGCAGCCGCGGCAGCGGTCGTCGCGGCCGCTGAAGAGGCGGCGGCCGTCTTCGCTGCCGCCACCGCCGCTGCCGCCGTCGTTGCTGCCGCCGATCGCACCGCCCCCCCCCCACCCCCCCCCACTGCGCCAGCGGCGCCCCCGTCCCTTACAACGTGGTCGCCGCCGCCGCGGCCGCCGACGCGCCCGTCGCCGTCGTGGCGGAGGCGGCGGCGGCGGTGTTGGCCGCCACCGAGGCGACAGTTCGCCCCCCCCCCCCCCCC
>Ga0209093_1001759_pt1 | contig 12314 bp, 9 predicted proteins | sample SidtaG_4_FD_187450 | JGI IMG/M metagenome (GOLD analysis project Ga0209093, IMG submission 187450) | Marine algal microbial communities from Sidmouth, United Kingdom - Sidmouth_Male1 metaG (SPAdes) (version 2) | ecosystem: Host-associated > Algae > Red algae > Unclassified | place: Sidmouth...
TCTCCCCCCCACGCTTGGGCACCGAGCGACCACCTCCGCCCCACTGCTTACCGCGCGTGCCAGCGGTCGCAGAGACGGCGGCGGCGGCGGCGATGGCTGAGGCGGCGGCGGGCGCGGCTGGAGGGACGGCGGAAGAGGCGGCGGCGGCACGAGGAGGCCCGTCAGGGGAGTGCGCGCCCACAGAGTGTGCGCCAGACTATTGACACCGCGGCAAGGCGATGTGGCCGGCGTAGTCGCGGTGCGGACGGCTTGTGCACAGCGCAAGCATGACGTGGATGCATCTGCGCAGCCGCTGTATCTTCTCGTTTCCGTCCCAGGCGTGCAGAAGGTCGCACCGGACGAGCAAACAGCCACGTTCCGGTACCACCGTTGCCTTGAATAATGGAAGGCTCAAAGTCACAGGAGCAGCGGCGCTGCCAAAGTGGTCAGGCAGGACATCAACGATGGTGTTCAATTCAAAGCTGAAGTAGGCCACTACGAGCTCCGGCATCTCGCCAACTGCCGGCATGTGGCCCATCGCCGCCTGTGGCATCTGCCGCGCAGCACCAGGTTTGGCTATGATCATGTGCTTGTCTAGAACGTCGTAATGGGCGCCGAAAGCATTGCAGAGTAGCTCGACGACTGCGGCCATGGCTGCGGCCACAGCGTGGCCCAGCGCGCCCCGACCACCAACGACGATTTGTCGCCGCTGGTCGTCGGCGCCCGACCCTTGCCGCCCCATCTCTGACACGGTCTGAGTGTTGACAATCGTGTCCGCCCTGCCACGACACAGTCTTGCCAAGCCTGTCTTTGCCGGCATTAGGTGCGCCTCAGGAAGAGATCCTCGATCAGGAAGTGCCCCTCGCCAGAAGTCAAGGCCAGCCGCATCTTCGCGCCCGAGCCTAGGATGGGCGTGGATTGACGGATCCCTTCAATCTCTTGACGAGCATTGGGCGGGAGCGGGGGCAGGCCGCATTGGTGGGTGCTCCCACCGCCACCATCCCCGCTGCCGTGGCCCGATGTGACGCCCACGAGAGGTTGCAGAGGAGAAGCGGGGGCGCCTAGCGGCAGCTGCGCGCTGCTGCTAAGGCTGCGCTCGCCGCCAGCGTCGCCGCCGCCAGCACTAGCCACGGCTGGAGGAGGGGGGGGCGTGGTAGAATCAAGAGCCTGCTGCGGCGGCGCAGTGTAGTGGGAGGGCAGCTGCCGGTCGGCAGCCGCCGAGGGAATTGCGGCTCTCCTTCCGCGCTGACCACGACGACTCTTTCAAGGCCGACGCACCATACCTCCTGCTCCCCCTTGACACCCCCCAGATTTTAAGGAGGGGATTGAGTGCGTCGTTGATGCGGCAGAAGTTGCCCGGTTGCCGCCGCCGCTTCACTGCTTCTTGCGAAGACGGGAAGAGTCAAAAACGGCGTCCTGGCGTCCGGCAATGGGGTAGCCGTCCCGTGGAAGGTCCATCAAACAACTCACTCCCAAACCCCTTCAGGCCGCCTCTTGGGCGGTCACCCCGTTCAGAGAAGTGAGAGGCGTGTGCGGGACGAGCGGTGGGTGGGGGGGAGAGTGGCACTGTAGATTGTCACAGAGATTGCGGCCAGCGACTGGCAGAATCTGAAAGCAGAGCAGCGCGAGAAGAAGCCTTATAGTTTTTTGGGGCACCTGAGCTCCTGCAGGTGCCTCGGTATTGGAGCAGCGGATCTTCCGAGACATACCTTGAAACAAGAACACGTGAAAATATTGCAACCTGGGAGCGCAACAGGTGCGCTGCCATTGCACTATACGAACAACAAAAATCTGCCCCCTCTTGCGTGCGACGGGCCAGTGCCACTTGGGCAGCTAGTGCAGCCCTGAAACAGCGATCCGTGTCTGGCATCAGAGACGGGTCAGCGCCACTTGGGCTGCGACCAGCGTAGCGCTGCAATAGCGATCGACGTCTCGCATCCTGTCTAACCACCGACGGAAGGAGGAGATGTGAACGCTGTTTTTGTTCGTCGGTGAGATGGTTGGACTTTATGCGTCATCTTCGCTGCCCCTTTTGTGTGAAGCGACGACGAACACACAGGATACATATCCTTTTGTGGATTGTCCATCAAAGGAGGCGCAAAGCGCTGCCGCTCGTCGACGAGCACGCATCCGACGCAGACGACGCGTCGCCGCCCTAGCGCACACCGGCGGGGGCAGCCGGCGCCCCCACCCCCGCCTTCTCCCCTCCGACTCCCGCCCCCCCCCCCGGCACCCGCCGCGGCGGTCCGACGCCCTCGGCCGTGCGTCGCAGCCGCGGAGACCGCGCAGCGGCGAGGGCGCCGACAGAAGGCGCCGCTGGTACGCTCCGCCGGCCGGACGCTTGGGCGGGCGTCAGATGGTGCCCCACGCCGACCTCCGCGGCAGCCGGGATGGCTTTCCTTGACTGCGACGGTGGCCCGTCGGGGTCGTCGAGGCCCCACGCCTCGCACCACATTTCCGCCCAGGCGGTGGCCGTGATAATCCCGCCCGCCGCACTAGCGGCAGCTACAGCGGCCGCGAGACAGGCCGGAACGGAGGCGCCACACCGGGGAGCGTGTCCGGCCGAAGGTTTTGCAGGGAGGGGTCCAGCACGAACACCAGCGCCGGGAGGGGCGGTGAGGATCCGGCACCGGCGGCTGCTGTCACGGCGCATGGCGAGATAGCGCGTTTAAAGCTGCTGTCGCGGCTCGTGGAGGTGGCATGTACGAAAGACCTTCCACCGACTGAAATGTATGTACGTACGGACTGTACTTCTGCGGGTCGTCTGGCAGCGAAAGCACACAGCCGTTGAGGCACCCGACCACGCTACAAGCAACAACCAAACACATCGCTACAATGATAAAGGATCATTAACGGTGTCCACTACTGTCTGTGCCAGCCCCCGCAAGGCCACGAGGCGATGTAAAATCACCTTAGCAGCTTCTACCATGTCATTCCAGTCCACGGCAGACTTGGCAGCCCACGACGCAAAAGCACACGTCTTGGAGCGCATCAGGAAAAGACGCAAAACAATGATGTGTTCGCTGATACTGGAAACCCGGGCGGCCTCGGTCGTTGGAACCGCATCCACCCCCCGGCCGGACGGCACCAGCGACGAGAAGAAGTCTGCGCCAATAAACAGCTCTGCAAGTAGCCACAACGGCGGCATGTGGCCGGGCACGCCCGCAACGATGGCGTCCGTTCTCGTCTTCGAGGAACAGACTTGAGGCGCAGCCGACCGCCCGCTCGTCGTCGAGGCGCCATCAGCAGACCCATCGCTCCTTGGTCCGCTGGTGGAGAGCGCACCCCGCCCTCCTAGTGCGTCACGCGGGGCAAAAACCGACATGGGAGCCACGCCGCTGCTCCCGATGGTCCGCACATTCGCCAACTGCCCGATGGATGTCGTGGCCGCCGAGGAGGTCGAGGCGGTTCCTGTCGTTTGCGATGGGGTCGCCATGCCCCCCTGCTCGCTACGGTCTTTATCCATCGCGGCCTTGCGAGCGATGGCAACGCGTTTGTCCGCCACCAGCTGCATCACGGCGCTAGGCTTGCCACCTGTCAACGAGCCACAGAGGAAGGCAACTATTGTGGCTTGCTTTATGCGCAATGATCGTCGGAGTGCCTCCTTCTTTCCGAGAATGGGACTGCCGTCCGCCTGTCGACTGCGGGCCCCATTGTCCTCCAAACGGGCGCGCAGAGGAAATTCAAACACCACGTTCTTGCCATCATCGCGCTCGTGCAGCTCCAGCTCTGGGTCGTCGCGACGGACTGCAGAAATAGCCTCGAAGTCGGCGCGGCCCGTGTCACGAAGGCGCCGCCAACACTCACACAAGTGGATCGTCTTCGTGAAGATGGGGGAGGAAGGATGAGAGCGAGGGGTGCTGAAGTTAAGAATGGCCTGCTGCAGCCCTATGAAGTCCGCCAAAAGAGCAGCGTGCAAGGCGCTGTTGCCGTGAGTGTGGAGGAAGCGACCATTGCCTCGGAGGTGCCCCTCAATGTTGTCGTCGGCGACAAGCGCCACATCTACCCGATTGTCGCTCATCTGGTCATGGAGGTGAGAGATTTGGGAGTGGAAGTAGAGGCTACGGACGTTGGTATTCTTGGTCACAGGGTCCAGCGGCTTGACCACCTCGTAAACTGGGCCCATGATGCAGGCGGCCAGGCGCGTAATGGATGCTGCGCCTCTCCGCCCGCGCGCCGTGTTTTCGGTCAAGGACGACAGCCAGGACGCGTCCATGAGCTGCATGAGCTGCAAGAAGATAGAAAACACCACGTCCAAGTCGTCGGGGAAGACCTCAGGGCAGGCGATAGCCGCCGCGACCAGCTCACGGAACTCACGCAAGTAGAGATTGTCCATCTGCTCTTTTGCTGTCTGCGCCAGCAGGATGATCCTGGCCTTTGCCTCTAGCTCTTTCGAGAGCGAGGACAGGATGACCAGGATGACCCGCTTAGCGTTTGTTCCGGTGCAGTGCAGCACGGGGGACTGCATTTGCGTCTCGATGCCGCGTAGCATGGGGTATCCGCATACAACACCCGCCTCCCGACGAGCAGCGTTTACTCCCTCCGTGAAGCTGGTGGCGGAAATGTCGGTAATAAAGTGCGCCGGTTTGTCGGCGCCCACACAGCTCGCGTCTCGACAGTAGACAACACCGGCGTCCTCCGTCAGCTCGGTGCCGAACGGGATAGAGCGGCGACATGCAGGGAAAGAGACGTAAGCGTCACCCCCGCGGCAGATGACCTTGTCCCAGTACCGCGCAGACCACCCTGCTAGCGTCCAGACAGCAAGCTCCCACTCCCCGCTGATCACCTCCACTGTCCGCTCGACGCCACCGGAAGCGCACCCGCTAGGGAAAAGAAAAGAGCGCACGTTACAGTGCACTCCGAAGGGGCACCGGCCCGCGTCGCCTGCCCCGTTCAAACCAGACACGAAATGCAACATGGAGAATTCGCCTAGAAAGGTGCAGGAACAAATAAGAGATGGAGATGCCGCCTTGATAAGATTGTACCGTCAGCAATGGCTCAGGACAGTTGCTCACACGTAACCGGAACAGCGTGACAGGATTGAGACACTCGAACAAGCGCGACAAGAGCAACAGGCCCGCACACACAAGTATGAGGACCACCTCCTCCCATGAAACGTACCACATATCTGCACCACTTGGTCTAACACGAGCGGTGTCCGGGCGCTTGGAGCTGCAGATGTGTCAGAGACCGTGTCAGCCACGACGGAAATTGAAAAAGCCGCCGCCATCACCTTGGAAATCATTTCCCGGATAAAGTCCTTGACAGCGCGGTCCACCTTCTTCTCACCCGCCAAAAAATACACGATTGGTGTCAGGCTCGTGCGGCCATTGTCGAGGGTCGGGGTGGACAGCGACAGGGCAAACGCCGTCAGGTCCCGGCGACTCACGCTTCCGCCGTCCGCTGCAAAGGTGATCACGGCGGGAGGCTCCCTGGCCACATCCTCGGTAGTGATGCCTGGAATCGCTGCAGCGTGGACGGCGTTATGCTGTGCCGAGATGACGTCGTAGCCGACAGCGGTAACAGGGATGGGATCTCCACCATCGCCGTCCTCCAACAAGGAGCTCGTGCACACGAGCAGCTCCTCGAGGCGCGCTGGGTCGGTCTCCACCGGCGCGTACGTGCCATTGTGCTCGGTGTTGGCGTTGTTGAAGAAGATGCCATTGTCCTCGGGCTCCGACATGTCGTCCTCGTCCGCTCGCGCCCGCCTGCGTGCGTCCCAGTACCGGTTAGTGTGCGCCCGGAGGCGCTTCATCCTGCCGTCGGCCGCCATGTAGCGACGGATCCCTTCCGTGCTGGAGCCGACAACATACTCCCAGCGATCGAGATTCCCGAGCAATCTCTTAGTGAAGAGGAAGTGTCGCGTTCGACCGGGGTTGTCAAAGTCCTCACGCCGCACTCGTCGCAGCTGCTCGCGGGCGGGCAGTGGTCGCATCTGAGACAGGCCCCTCGAGATGCGGATTCGTAGAGACCGCCGTCCATCGTGCCGATCCTCGAGCTCCTGCAGTCGTCGCAAGCGATCGATGGCACCTGCACTCACGCCCTTGCGTAGATTGAATCGAATTAACGCCAGCTGTACACCTTTCGCCTCCAGTCGTGCAGGGCCCTCAGCGACCGCTGCCGTCTTGCCGCGCGTACGGCAGTCTTGTGCACCTTGTCCCCGCGCGCGTCCGTAATGCTCAGCAACGATGCATGGCCGTTGACATGTTTGGACTTGCTTTTGGCGACTATCACAGCTGCGCGTTTGAGGACGGCTTTGACGACTTTGTCGTCAAGCCGCTCCGTCCTGTCAACGACACGGAATGCCGGGCTCGAGTCCCAAGTGGCGTCATCAACCGAGGCGGCGAGAGCCACGAACCGCACAGACTGGTATGCCATCGTGGTACTCTTGTACGCTTTAACGGTCAAGTGAGGCAGTGCCCGCAGGTACACCTCGTGCCTAGGAACGTCGGCGGCCGCCCTGACAGTGGCCACGGTGGTGAGGTACTCGGTGTCGGTGAACACGCCCATCACGGGGCCCCTGACGCGCCACTCGGTGCACCGCGTGCCACCGTGAACGGCGCAGCGCACGCGGGTGCGGCACGCGGTGTTGTCCGTCGTCAAGCCGTCCGCTCGTCGGGCGCCGCAGTCCAGCGCCTCCGTTTGGATCGCCTCTATTACCGAAAACGCCGGCGTCTGCTGCTTGGGCCGCTGACGTGATGCACCGACGAGAACGCCCTTGTCGTTGCGGCGAAGGTAGCGGGAAATGGGAGCAATAGGCGCGCTGGACGACTGCCCGCTACCGGCACCGCCGACCGAGTCCGTCCCACTCAAGCAACGGCCGACGTCCTTGGTTTTCGCGCTGGAGGCCCCTCCTCCCCCCGCTTCATCGTCCATGTGGTCGACGAAGAGAGACGAAAAGAAAAAGGAGTAACAGCTTCCCGTCGAGGAATCTTTGTCGTCGAAGACAGACGGCAAGCTGGCAGAGTTTGAGTCCGAGTCACTGGCCGCGGCCGCACCCGAGGCGTCGTTGCGGGCGTGCTCATAGAACTCAGGTTCATCGTCTTCTGAGCACTCCACCAACGGGGGACGGCCGTCCAGCTCCTCTTCGTCCTCATGAAGCACAGGAGGGCCGTAGACTCCGACATCGTCGCCCACCGGTGACGGCAGCACTTCATGGCCGTACTGCCCATCTGACGGCATGCCCCCTGATGCTGGCATGGAGAGTGCGGGGATGACGAGGAAAGAGCGGGGGGGGACCTCCACCAACATGATGACGGCATGAGCGGGGAGACAGCGGCGAGGACAGGCGCAGGCCCCCAGCCACGCGAGCGCAGGGGCAGCAACAGCGCGGCAAGGGCAGCGCGCCAGAGGCGGCGGCCCGGCGGCACCGACGGCGCAGCGGCGGCGGTGGCACCTCCAAAACAGCCGTGCGGAAACGGAAGCGGCGTAGCGACTGTGGCCATGCGGCGCCGATGGCTGCTTGGAGGAGATGGCGGAGCAGCGACAGCAGCGGCACAGTGGCGGCGGCAGTGAGTTGATGACGGCGGCGCGGTGACGCTGGCGAAGCGGCGACTCTGTCATCGGAGGCGGTTGCGGCGCAGCGGCCACGGCCGCGCCGCGGCCACGTGGGCGCGGCGGCGACGGTGGCGGAGCGGCCGCGGCGGCGGCCGCGGCGGCGCGGGTGCAGCGAGATCAGCACCGCGACGGCGGCAGCACGGCGGAGGCCGCAGCGCGGCCGCGGCAGCGGCAACAGCGTGGCGGCGGCAGCAGCGCGGCCGCGGCAGCAGCGTCGCCACAGCGCGGCGTCCGTGGCGGCCTCGGCGGTGGCGGCGCGGCGACGGCAGAATCGCACTAAGGGAAAACACGCACAGCGCCTTGTCGGACGGGGGCGCTGCTGCTGCATTCTGGCTGTGGAAAAGATGATGGCGATCGGCACCCCACCTTGGGTGACATTACAGGTGGTGTCCGTCTGTGAAGCGAGCATGGGGGTGCCGATCGTCAGCGGTCCGCGGACATGATGCCACAGTCATTACTGACTCAGCAGCGCCGTCCACTCCACTTGGGACCACCGCAGGCACGCTCGGACGGTCCAGCGTCCGTCTGGCCTTGTTACCCAGCCAGCCTCGAGACACATCGGGCAGCCTGCGTGAAGGACAGTCCAGGAGACTTTCAATCTCGAATGGTTCGCATGCCGAGACGGAATTGTCGACGGATCTTGCCTGATCGTGGAAACTTGATCGGATTTCATTTCCGCATGTCGACGACAAAACAAGGTCAGCGTCAACCGAAACATGTTCGCTCGTGAGCTAAGATCACTGCGAGGCTGTTGGATCCTCCATCTCCAACGTAGTCGTGACTTCCGAGCTTCACAGACATGCATTAAGGCAAAGACGAGTATCCAAGCCGAATCTTGGCGGCTTGTCAAGCACCTTTCATGGTTTGACTGAGCAGTTCCTATCTGTCGTCGAGAGTGAAGGAAGGTCCCGCTGCAGGCTGTATCTCGGTGTCAGCAAGAATGGAGGTGGGGCAACGGTCGTCTTCCATCGCATCTGGCTGCATCCCACGCTCGCAATCAACGTCGTCGCCGGTATGTCCTGCAGCTGCCTCCTACGTATTCCCCGTCTAGTCGATGCCGCCGCCACCAGCGGCCGACGTTTCCGGCGCCTAGATGCAGCCGACCGCCGGGCCGCGACGGCCGTCGGCCCCGATCTTCACCACCTCGCTGTTACGCAACGGCGGACGCCGGATGCGCGTCGCTGCTGCTGCCCCGGCGGCTGTCGGTCGCGGCTTTCGGCCGGGAGGCACCCCCTCGCTCACAACCTCTCTGTTGAGCAGCGCTGGGGGCCGGCTGCGCGTCGCCGCGGCTGCCGAGGCGGCTCATTGTCGCGGCTGTCGTCGGGGGGGCACCCCCTCGTTCACAGCCTCGCTGTGGCGCAGCGGTAGACGCCAGATGCGCGTCGCTGCTGCCGCCCCGGCGGCTGTTGGTCGCGGCGGTTGGAGGGGGGGCGCCCCCTCGTTCACCAGCTCGCTTTTGCGAAACTGCGGACGCCGGCTGCGCGTCGCCGCTGCTGACCCGGCGGCAGTTGGTCGCCCTGGTTGGCGGGGTGGCGCCGCACTGCTCTCCGCCTCTTTTTTACGCGATAGCGGACGCCGTCTGTGCGTCGCCGGTGCTTTCCTGGCGGCTCTTGGTCGCTGCGGGGGGCGGGGGGCGCCCCCGTGTTCACCACCTCGCTGGGTTGGCTTGGCGGACATTGGGTTCGTGTTCCAGCTGCTGCCCCGGTGGCTGTCGGCCGCAGCGGTCGGCGACCGCCTGGTGGCGGGGGCGGTGTGAGCTGGTTTTTTTTCGTCACGCAGATGCGCTGCGTATTCGCTGGGGGTGTCATGCCCACCGACCGTCTCCCATCACCGTTGTGGCGACGGAACTGGGAGAGAGTGCTTCCTCGTGGGGCGACAGATGAGGAGGGGGGCACAGACGGGGGAGGGCAGGTCCTTGCTGCCGCTCTCGGTTTTGCCAGTTGGTCGTCCTCTCCGTTGGAGGACATGTATCAGCGCATGGCCTGTGCGCTATTTGAAAGATGTTCATCCTTTCACACCTCTGTCCGCACTCCGCCGCGGGTCTTTGCCTTATCGGTTCCTGACGTACAGGTCTCGGGTCTGCGTCCAAACCTTGTTTAGGGCACTCAAGCCTTCATCTATGCGCTCCCCGGCAGCCCGCACCGTCTGCCCGCGCTGTCCGACCCGTGGCCGTACTCAGACTTGTGTATCTATTCTGACCGCAACTGGTATCCCTGCGCACGCTTCACGCAGGTTCGCCTGCTGGCGCTACTTCGATTGATGTTACGATACAATCATGTCCACGGGAGAAAAGATTCTAAACAGACCACAGTGAACAACAAAAACGGTACCAAGCTCACTCGCGTGTTACAGTCGATAAATGAACAAGGCACATATCCCCGAGTTGCAAACAAACGAGTGAGAACAAGAACAACAACAGGCTACTCTAGCTCGCGCGTCACGGAAGATGTATGATGTTTTCACGTCGCCCAGCACCACGACGCTTGCCGATGCCGTCCTTGCCTCCATCTAGACGCTTCACACCACCGAGCCGCCGCGAAAGGCCGTGCTGCCGACGGTCGAGTCGCAGCTCACCCCTACGTCGCCAGAGCGATCAGCTGGGTGACTTTGGCTTCTTGCATTCTTGCGGCAGGTGTCCCGCCCGCTTCTTGGCCGACGACCGTGGATCGCTCTGGTACCACCCTTCTCGACAAGCGTTGAAGTGGCTAGCAAAGAGCTTCCCAGAAGGGAAGAGCACATCGAAAACTGGTCAGTAACGTAGGCGATTGCGAAATGGGGGATTGAACTCAAGGCTGAGCACGTGCCGCTTCAGTGGAGGAGCACAGAGCAGGCATTGTTGACCAGGTGAGAGGGGGTCACGCAGAGTAGGCCATGGACAAAAAGGGAAGGCGCAATGTTGTGGTCCGCGCAACGGCCGCGTTCGGCCAGACCCGACCGTTTAGGGCGTCTTGTACGGGCATGCGATGGATGGGGTGCCGCCGGACGACGATGGGATGCAGCCGGATGGATGTGGTGCCGCCGGACGACGACGAGGATGCCACCACCGTCACCGCCACGTCGACCGCGGTGGTGGCGCTCTACAGCTTCCTCGGCTGACTGTAGCTGCTGACACTGTCTCTTTCCTGGTCTGTTGGGAACTGTCCCCGGCACTTCCACAGTTTTAGGTACCGGTTGAAACATCTCCGTCTACGCAAGATAAAGCCCAAACGTTTCAGCTACTGAGAATCACTGACGTGTTAGGACCCTGTTCTTTTTTTTAGGGGAGGAAAGCCTCCTTATCAGGTCAAGTGGGGGTTCTGTCACGCAGAAACAGCCGTTGATGTGGTCTTCAAATCGAAGTAAGCTGACAGAACTTACTTCATCGCCTGTAACTAAACCGTTTCCCATGCTCGGAAATACAGAGGGTGGATGGATGACTTCTGGACTCACTGTCGTTTGCCAGCGAGCTGCACACCATGGGCAGAGCTGTGTTCAGCGCGTGTCCACTCGCTGAGCCGTGCCCGAAGGGGCCGTGCGCGCGCACGTACGCCGTGCGCGCCACCTCGGAAGAGTCCAGGGCACCGCAAGCGACAGTAACGTTGCATGAAGGGCCGCTACGGAGCGATTGACTGGAGGACACTACGCGGATTCAGCCTATGGGCGGCTTGTGGCCTTCAGTGGCTCTGATGGCCCCTGCAGTTGCAGCGACATTGGTCGTTGGAAGCGGACCTGAACCCGGCCCGGGCAGTCCCTGGTGCCACAGCAGCGGTCGTTGAGCAGATGGCTAGCCAAAGTCCCCAGCCGTGGGTACCAACTCAGCGCGTCGTGCCTTGCTCGATGACCACACCCACCAATTACCTTTTCAACATGCCCCTGACCGCTTCCCCAAGACTCATCCCCTCCCCGGATGTCCCCCTTACAAATCTTCTTCTCCGTCGCCTTGGATTCGGGGGCGCTGGCTCTCTCCTTGTTCTCCGTGGTCTTGGAGAACGGGCGGACTGTCCCTGTCCTTCAGTATGAGCCTCTCGCCTCGGCGGGCGGCGCAGCAGCACCAGCAGCGCCGGCTGGTACTGCCCTACGACACGGCCGTACCTGACGAGTGTGGCTCTTCCCACAGCTAGCAAGGGCGTGGCTGGACCGGCCGTTTCCAGGTGTGATGCCCCCCTGGCCGCTAACACGATTCCTGTCGCGCCTGTGGCACCGCCAACGAGGACGTACAGCCCGGCAGTGCGATCGCTGCTGACCGGTGTGGGGTTTCCCGCCGTCGCCGAGCGTGTGGCCGCGGCGCTTCCGGCTGTCGCGCCGCGTGGGGCCTTCCCTACAGGGCCAGCAGTTGATCAGCGCGCGGCCCTCCCTGATGGGATGGCCGTCGCGCCGAGCGCGGCTTTCTCTTCCGGGCCGGCCGTCGCACAGGGCTCGACCTTTTTTGCCGGGCCGGCCCTTGCTTTTCTTGCTGAGCTGTACCAGAAAGGTGCAGCGGATTTTTCCTCTGATCGAGTTTTGCGCACAACATCGGTGGTGCGCGACGAGCTGTGCCAAGCGATTCTGGCGCGGCTCGGGCTTGTGGTGAATCCAAAGACGAGCAGTGGTAATGTGCGTCGGCAGCCCCACTGTGAGATTGGATTGAAACGAGGGTTCGACTGTCGAGGTGTCGTGCGTGGACCGGGGCCGTGGTGTCCGTCCTAGAGTGACCGCGGTCGCGGACTGCTGCAGGTCGCGGCTGCGACGTCGGTCCGCCGCGGTGGACCGTGCGGCCGCGGCTGTACTGTTCGTCCCCGTCCCCCCCCCCCCCCCCCCCC
>Ga0209093_1001761_pt1 | contig 12310 bp, 6 predicted proteins | sample SidtaG_4_FD_187450 | JGI IMG/M metagenome (GOLD analysis project Ga0209093, IMG submission 187450) | Marine algal microbial communities from Sidmouth, United Kingdom - Sidmouth_Male1 metaG (SPAdes) (version 2) | ecosystem: Host-associated > Algae > Red algae > Unclassified | place: Sidmouth...
CGATATTTGGTGAGCATCACCGGAACCCCAATGGCTATCATCTGTTAAAGTTTGGAGGATGAGGCTTCAGTACTGACTGGCTCACATCGACTTGCGAAGAGGTTTTATTGCACGAGATATACCTTTAGGCTTTTGTCAGCCAAACCCATTGGCTACCGTATCCCGTCGGTTGAAAGGCTGCTCGTTCGAACAGATGCCTTGGGTATGGTTCCAGTTTTCCGAAAAAACACAATGGGGGCCTGCAGAGTGACCGATCTCACCAAACGCGGGCGCGACGCGGCACAGACCACGACTGTTACGTTGCCGGCGCGCCAGACGCAGCCGTCGGCGTCGGGCTGCGCTGCGGCGTTCGACGGCGGCCGCTGCGACGGCCGCCGAGCGTCCGTCGTGGAAGCCCGCACGCTGTCCCGGCAGCCATTCACAGAAGGTCGAGGCGGTCCACGCTTTGTTCCCGTCAGCGCCTTGCGGCAACACACATCACAGTTCTCCCCGCGCAACGACCTCAAAGACGCACGCTGCTGCGATGCATGCCGGCCATCCAGGGCAGACCTGAACCGCACGCTGACCACCCTCGGCGCAACTCAGCTGGTTGCCGACCACACGCCAGAGACAGAGGATAACGCAATCAGTCATGGCGGGTGCATGTGGCTCATCAACACAGCGCTGAGCAGTGCAATGCTGACGCGTACAAGCCGCCGCCGGCTACGGCGACCGACTTGCACGCCGCCAGAGCGGGGAGGCAGAAGACACCGCCACTGGCGCGGTCGCTTGCTTTGCGGCGACTGAACGACTAGAGAAAGATCAGGGGGAAGAGCCGGTGCTTGATGGGAGGGCCGGACCTGCCCCGTGGAGGGTTGATTTGGCAGCTGCTCATGTACAGTCACTAATTCAGCTGAAGCCAAGACTTTTCGCCACAGAAGTTTTCCAGTGGCCATCGAACAGCAATTTTTTGTTTGACACGTTGAGATATGCTTTGTGCCACGGACACTCCAGTCCATTCCCTTCAGGAGTCTCTGGGACTCCACCCGTCACGGCCAGAAACCGAGGCCCGCCACCCTTCCGCAGCAGTTGCCCTGTGCCTTCATCCCGCGTCGGCCGGGGCGGCTGACCCTGCAAGCCCCCTCTCCTTCCTTTTTTCTTTGCCTATCACCCCCCCGCCACGATGCTCCGCTCCATTGCCGCCGCCGCCGCCATCGGGCGCGCCGGCCCGGGCGCCCCCCCCCCCCGGCGGTTGGCGTCGACGGGCGCGTACGGCGCGCGGCTGGTTGCCCTCCGGCAGCAACTCGCCGAGGATGACCCCGACGGGGACAGCTCCATCGGCGCCTTCCTCCCCGCCGCCGACAATGCCAACCGGTCGGCGGCCCCCTTCTCCACCTTTGGCGCCGCAGCCGAGACGGTCGCCGCCCCCCCCGCCGATGCGGACGGCGGCGCCAACGACGGGCGGCGCTTGTCCCCCACCGCCCCCGCGAGCGACCGCGTGGATGCGTACGCGCAGCCCCGCAAGCCCGACTGGCTCCGCGTCCGCCCCGCGGGCGACCCGGCTGCCGCCACCGAGTACAACCGCCTCCGCTCGACGGTGCGCGCCGCCGGCCTCGCGACCGTCTGCGAGGAGGCGCGGTGCCCCAACATTGGGGAGTGTTGGGGTGGTGGCACCGCCACCATCATGCTGATGGGGGACACGTGCACCCGCGGCTGCCGCTTCTGCTCGATTAAAACGTCCCGCGCGCCGCCGCCGCTCGACCCGGGGGAGCCGGCCGCGACGGCCGCCTCGGTCGCGTCGTGGGGCCTCAAGTACGTGGTCTTGACGTCGGTCGACCGAGACGACCTGCCCGACGGCGGCGCCGCGCACATTGCGGCGACGGTGCGGGCGCTCAAGGCGGCGCAGCCGGACCTGCTCGTCGAAGCGCTGGTGCCAGACTTTGGGGGCTCGGGCGGCGCCGAGGCGGTCGTCGAGGCGGGCGTCGACGTGCTCGCCCACAATGTGGAGACGGTGCCCCGCCTGCAGCGGGCGGTGCGGGACCGGCGGGCCAACTGGGAGCAGTCGATCGAGGTGCTCGAGCGCGTCAAGGCGGCGTCGCCGGGGGTGTTGACCAAAACGAGCATCATGCTCGGCGTCGGCGAGTCGGTCGCGGAGGTGCGCGACGCGCTGACCCGCCTCCGGGCGGCGGATGTGGACGTGGTCACCCTCGGTCAGTACTTGCGGCCGACGCCAAAGCACCTCAAGGTCGAGGAGTGGGTGCCCCCGTCTGAGTTTGACGCCTGGGTGCGGGAAGCCGAGGCGATGGGCTTTGCGTACGCCGCCGGCGGGCCGCTCGTGCGGTCGAGCTACCGCGCAGGGGAGCTGTTTTTGGAGCACCTGATCCGGGGGCGCCGCGCGACGGCGATGTCGGAGCGGGGGACCCCCGCGGTCGCGGCGGCGGCATGAAGGAGTCTACCGCGTGAACAGTGGACAGTGTGGGTGGAGTTGGATGCTTGCTCGTGTTACTTCCTCCTTTTTTTTCATCATTTGGTCCGAGCGACAGGGATGCACGCGCGTTTGGCCAGAGTGCACTGCCCCCTCGCGCCACCGACAGACTCCACCGGAAGCCTCCCGTATCCACACGCGTGGGTTGGTGGTCGACCACCCGGGAACGTGCCCAAGCAAAGAAAGAATGAGCCCACCGAAACGCCCTACCTCAAGTCCCGCCGTGCGAGCGCAAAAAAAACACCACGCCCCCCTCCAGCCCCCTCACGTCGTGTACATCCGCAGGAGCACGGCCGCGACTACGAGCAACAGGGGCAGGGCGACCTTGAGGACGATGCTCATCCCCCCCCCCTCTGCCGACGCCATCCGCACCCCCGCCGCTGCCGCTTTCTCCGCTGCCACCGCCGCCTCCTCTGCCGTCGGCGGCCGCGCCACGCCAATGACCATCTCGGCCAGCTGCGCACGCGCCTCCCCCGAGTGGCCAACGTCCTCAAACTCCTGCGTCGCGTCCCGGGCGGTGGCGTCCAGGAGGATTTCGTCACCGCCAGGGTGGTCGTCCAGGAAAGCGGTGATGTCATGCACCTTGCCGTCAATGAGCATCCACGCCGAGGAGCGGGAGGTGTGGTCGGCCAGCTCCGTGGTTGGGATTTCCCGCATCGGCGGGCTGGTCGTCATGGTGACGGGGAAAAGCGCAAGGCGGGGGGGAGAACGGGAAGAGTGGAAGGAGCAGAGTGAAAAAAGGGAAGAGAGGATGAGGCCAGAGAACAGGTGTGGAAGGGGTTGTGTGAGCGGCACCGAGAATCAAGGGTGCAACTAGTAGAAAACAGGGGAGAGGCCGCGACAATCAGGCCAAGGGTACAAAGCCGTCTGGGGTGTGCCACAACGTCCAGTTTTTGACAGCAAGAATGGCAAAGCGGACGACGGCGGAACACGAAGAACGATGGTTGGGCGGCGGTGGTGCAGAGGCGGCGGGGCAAGAGGATCGTGCTGGTGTGGGTTTGTGATGTTCCAAAACGCGGGACAGTTCTCCACTCAAGTGGCCACGTATTACACCGCATTCCCAAAACCACAGAGAGCTGATTCACTGTACAGCGTGTTCTCGTTACACTTTAGTATGAATAGGTTGGCATCCAATGACTGGAATGCAGTGTATTGTATAGGAAAAACCTATACTGTAAGCCAATCCACATCTCGAATTGACCAAGAACTGATCCCTATTATTCGCTCTTGATGGCTACTCTCAGCAGCTCAGCGAGCCTCGCTCGTTCCGTGCCATCAATGAATGCGCAACGTCAAGGCACAGCATGGTGGATCAACTGCCCGTGAATGTGACCCACTCACTGCCTTAGCCCAGGAACGTGACCGCCTTCGGTCTGGTTGTCGCACACAGCTTCTCGCTTGCGCCTCCCCCCCCACCCCTCGCCCAGTTTTCTACCGTTGCCTGTCTCCAGCGCCGACGCTGCCAACGCCGACACCGCCACCGACGGGTGGGCTCTGGGCAGTCATGGAAACCCCCCCCCGGCCCGCGACATCCATGAATGGCGGGCGCGGTCATGTGTCCGGCATTGCCGGCACTGACCGCCCCGCTGGCGGCGGCAGCGATAGCGATGGGTGCCTCCCCGCGGATGCCCCGGCGCGGAGCGCGGTTACGGCCCGCCCTCCTTCGGCAAGTGCGACATTCCTCGCCGAGGTGGTTGGCGACGAGGCGGCGTCGGGCAAGCTCCTCCCCCTCGGCGTCGTCCTCGAAATGATGGACCTGGTTGCCGGCCGCGTTGCGTACGCCCACCGGGGCGGCGGCCCCGTTGCGACCGTCTCCTTTGACCGGGTGGATATGCTCAAGCCCATCCTGCACTTGGACCTGGTCACGACGCACGGGCGGGTCGTGTCCGTCGGCGCCTCCTCCATGGTCGTGGAAGTGCGGGTGACGCGGGAGGACCGCGCAACTCGACAGGCCATCCCCGCCGTCATCTCGTACGTGACAATGGTCGCCGTCGATCCCGAAACGCGGCGCCCATTCCGCGGCGTCGCTGCCCTGACACTCGAATCCCCCGACGACACCCGCCGCCACGCAGAAGCCGCCCGACGCAAAGCCCTCACCGCCACCTGGACGCGAATGCAAAAGGCGGTGGACGAGCGGGCCGAAGCGTGGACTGCTGCGGAAGTCGAGGACCCAATCAACGCCGACGGCAAGACGTACGCGCTGTCCATGGCTGAAACTGCTGTGACGGTGCGGAAGCAGTACCTGCCACGGCACAAGAATTTCGGCGACGCCATCTTTGGGGGGGACATCCTGGCGGTCATGGACAAGACGGCCCTGTACACGGCGCGGCGGTTTAGCGGCAACGCCACGATGGTGGTCATTGGGCTCGACCGCATCAGCTTCCAGGCCCCCGTGCTGCCGCTGCATGTGCTGCACCTGGTTGCCCGTGTCGTGTACGTGCGGCGGTACACGGTGGAAGTGGAGGTGCACGTGTCCCTTGACCGGCGGGTTAGCGGTGAGCCGCAGGTTAGCTCCCACGTCGGCAGCTTTACGGTGCTCAACTTGGATGAGGCGGGTTTTAAGCGCCCTGTGATGGTCGGTCTCAAGCTCGACGACGCCGACCAGGAGGGTCTCCGGACGTACGAGAAGGCCAAGCAGCGATTCTACTTTGGGCGGAGCAACGGGGGGGAGGAGGGGGAGACGAACGTCGCCACTAGCAAGGTTGCCGAGCGTACACATTCGTTTTGGCTCAGTTGATTGCGTCTCCTGGGCGGCGCCCTGTCGGGGTACCGTTACCGCCGTACCCTTTTTTTTCTCTTTGGAGGGTTTTCCCCTCTTGCATCGAGCTGGCTCGGACCCTCCATGGTCTCGTGTGTAGTATGGGCCGCCTCGCCGTCTGTGTTCATCGCTCCGTCATCTTGTGGCCTGATGTCGAGCGCCCTGCTCCTTCACAGGTTTCTTGGACGCACAAGTTTTGGTTCCATCAAACGTCGAGCATGACGAGACATCGAGCAACCGGGCACTACCCACTAAAATTTACCGGGCCACGCTGTCTGCAAAAAAGATGATGGCCAAGCCAATGTCTTCTCTGATGCCCGAAGCGCGCCCGACAACAGGTGCGACGCGCACTGTATCGTCCTGACCGCGAGGCTTTCGGCTCGTGTGCCAGCATGCTTGGGCCCGCCGGCAACGACACAAGTGATTGCCCAACACATCCTGGGGTTAACGAGCAAGACGGTCACATCGCACATACTAGAGAGAGAAAGAGGAGCGGGAAAAAGAAACATATAAAAAAAAGGAAGAAATAAAGAGTCTGCCGAGATGAACTCCCCCACCCGATCACTGGTCCGCCTCGTAGTACTTGTCCAGCAGCTCCTGCACGTCCTCGGGGGAGCCGAGCACAAGAGGCACCCGCTGGTGCACCGACGACGGGATGACATCGAGGACGCGCTCCTTGCCGGTCGTGGCAATGCCGCCCGCCTGCTCAATGAGGTAGGACATCGGCGAGCACTCGTACAGTAGGCGCAGCTTGCCATTGACGTTCTTGGCGTCGGAGGGGTAGGCAAACAGACCCCCGTACATGAGTGTCCGGTGCACGTCGGCGACCATGGAGCCAATGTAGCGCGATGAGTAGGGTTTCCCCGACGCATTGCTCCCGTCCTTGAGCGACTTGATGTAGTCGAGGAGGACTGGGTCCCACGCCGGGCTGTTGGCCTCATTGACCGAGTAGATAGTGCCGCGCGGCGGGATGGTGATGGACGGGTGCGTCAGCACAAACTCCCCGATCTGCGGGTCGAGCGTGAAGCCCTGCACGCCGCTGCCAGTCGTCAACACCATCATGCACGACGAAGAGTACATGCAATAGCCGCTGGCCACGAGGTTAGATCCCGGCTGCAGCACGTTGTAGAGGCAGGTGAGCTCCTCTTCGTTGATTTTTGCCTCCCAATCGCTGGCCAGGCAGCCGGCTGACTCGGCAAAGATGCCAAAGATGGTGCCGGTCGCGATGCCCGCATCAATGTTGCTGCTCCCATCCAGTGGATCAAACACCGCGACATAGTTGCCAGACGCCAGCTCATCGACCATGATAGGCTCGTCCTCCTCCTCCGACGCGATGATGCCGAGTTTGCCGCCCCGCCACTTGAGGGCGTGCTTGAGCACGTCGTTGGAGAGCACGTCAAGCTTCTTCTGCTCCTCTCCCTGGACATTGATGGAGCCGCTGTCCTCGTAGCCGGTCAAGTTGGAGATGCCCGCCCGGCTCACCAGCGACGCGATTTTCTTGCACGCCATCTGAATCGACGCCATCAGGTTTTGAAGGTCCACCACGTGCTCTTCGTCGAGCTTCTCGTTCGCCTGCTGCATGAAATAGCGCGTCAGCGTCATGGGGCTCTCGTCCATGCATACAAACTGCTCCTCCTTGGTCGGGGACGGCGCGACCATGGTTGGCACGGATGGCCGCTGAGTCACCGCCGCGGCCGCCAAAGGCGCGGCGCGGCGGGAGGTCGACACGCGAGCGGCGATGGCGGGGTTGCCGACTCGGCCGCAGCCGGCGCTGGCAACAAAGGCCGCCATAGTGGGAGCGGATGGGGAAGGGAGACGGGCGGAGGATGGGTGGGACGTGGCGGACACCGGCGTGAGGACGACAAGGGAAGTGGTGGTGAGAGAGAGCGCTCCTGGGCCTCAACATGAAAGGGTGCTCGGAGATCCCCCAGTCACCAAAACCAAGAAGGATGGCCCGACCAGAGCACCAACCGCCAACGGCCACGTGGACAATCTGGATGAGCGAGATAGAGGTCTTTTCCTCTGCCACGAATTCTCGAAGAAGCGCACACTCCCAGACCACCAGGCACATACCTAAAAATTTAGCTATATTTAGTATGCAAGCTACGGCCTCGTTGAGCGTCGGATGAGCACCTCTGGAGTGGGTCCTTTTGGGCGTGTGGGCGACACCGAGAGACAGGCCGGGAGGGTACGGTGAGATGCACCCCCGCTCCAGATGGAGCGTTGTCGCAAAGGGCGCTGCCAAGACAATACAGCCAGCGCACGTCGGGTCTGCGGCGCGGCGCGCGGTTTCGTCGACGGCCGCCCCAATGGCCCGTCGTAGCTGGACGCCCCACGGGCGGCCGACGCGCTTGCCAACGGCAGTGACAACGGCGACTGTGCGCACGGGTGCGCGAACATGCCGACAGGCGGGTTTCATTGTCCCGAGCGCCCGCCGGTGGATGGCTTGGGCGTCGCGCGGCTAACCGAAAACGGCGGTGTTCAATCACCAAGGCAGCCACAATCGGTTAGCGCGTGGCAAGCGGCCAACTCCCACGGGGTGCGAACGCCGTGGCTACCCAGCGTGCGATCACGGAGCAATAAAGGAGGGCTTGCTTTCTGGACTCTGGTAGAGCTACAGCGCAGACACCATCTCCGCCGCTCACCATAAAATCCAATACCATACATCGTCCACCAGCTCACTGCTGTGCACAGAGGGTGCGCGAGCACAAAGAATCTAACACACAATGGTGCCCAGGCACGCCACAAAAAAAAGAGATCACTGCCAACGCAAAAAGGGATTAATAAAAGAGTGGGAGGGGGCAAGACAAAGAGGGCGACGCACGAGAAAAAAAAAAAACGCTGGTACCGCCCCATTACGGCTTGTTGCGGATGGTCACTGGCCCGTGCACGACGGTCTGGCACGCCAGCCGGTAGTTGTCCGGCTTCTTGGCAAGCAGCTTTTGCTCCCGCATGCCCGATGAGTTGGTGTTGCCCAGCCCCTCGACCACCTCAATCGCGCAAAAGCCGCAGCTGGCGTTGCCCCCACAGTTAGACATCTTTCCCCTGAGGGTGTACACGCCAATGTTGGCGGCCTTGAGGGCCTTGCGCAGGTCCGTCTCTGTGTCAACCTCAATCTCTCGCGTCTTGCTGCCGCTAATGACCTTGATGGTAAAGGAGCGGGGCTCGGCCGACGTGACGGCGCCGGCCCAGCCCGTCTGGTAGAGGGCCGTGGGGGTGGTTGTCCGGCGGGTGGGGGGGGCGGCGGCCGCGGCGGCCGCGTGTCTTGGGGCTGGCCGGCCGCCACAAACCGCCGCGTGGCCGGCCGCCCAGGCATTGGCGGCAGGGGAGGACACGCGGGTGCCCAGCAGCGTGCTGGGAGCAAAGGCGCCAGTAATAGGGGCGCCCATCGTGGCGATAGCGGATGGGGGGGGTGGGGGGCGGGGGGCGGGCGGGGGGAAGAAAGACGGGGTGAGCAAGATCGCGACTCGTCCGTGCTGGGAGCAACTGCCTGCGGAAGTACGTGGACGAAATGGGGAGAACGACGGCGAAGGAGCCGGGGAAGACGTTTGGAGAATGGGGGGGTGGAGTGCGGAGGCGTACCGAACACGGTCGCTCGCAGTGGTGACGTCGTCGGCACCGAAAGGAGCGCGTGGTTGGCGCCCTCAGCGATGCGGCGTGAGGAGGTCACGAACGTCCAGGAGCTGAGGAGACGAAGGGCCAATTGAAGTTCGTCGCGGGCCATCGCCGGAAGCGGTTCGTTCCACGACGGATGGGCGGCGGTTTGAGTGGACGGACGTGCATTGAGTGGACAGATGAGAACGGCAGGCGTGCTATCGTGACCACAGACAGCGAGTTGAATGGCGCGCCTGTACTGCACACCAGCTGCACGTCTCCAGTGCGTGTCCCTGTCCCTCCAAGGGCGTAGTTGAGGTCGCCGTGTGCCAGTGACACCTAGAGTTACAAACCATTTTTCGCCGTCTCGTATTAATTTTTCTGTATTTAATATTTAGGGTATCTAAGTGCATCCAGCCGACGGCACAAGCCACTGGTTGACAACAGTGTAGTCGCCCTCGTTGGCTTTCCATGTTTAACATCCGTTACCGGGATTCATCCATTCACAAGTGCACGTGTAGAAATTTATAGACCCAATTAAATATTTGTCTCCGTTTGTGGTGGATGACTTTCGAGATCCCATCTTATGTTAAGTCAGTAGAACCGAGATACAGCTCTTTCAATATTCGGCAGCCTATCGTCGATGTCGCAGAATCACCGCTTACGGACCTTCTGTGCAGTGTTTTAGAAAGTCCTGAGATTGTGCAGAATTAGTTGGCACTGGATACTGCTTTTCTGAGATCAGCACTGAAAAATCCAACAAGGACGCTCAAAAGAACCTGGTGAGCTCCATCGATTGACGTGTCCGACGTCTCTATGTTCAATGCCAAAAATGGGATATCTAAAGTCATGCTCCATAAACATCAACAAGTGCAGCATAAAAAAAAAACCTGACAGAAAACTTCGCTCGTCGATCTGCATCGATCCGCTGTGGACAACCAATTGAGAACCAGATGCTCAACACGGGGAGCTTCAACCATCATGCTGATCTCCAGCATCGTTGCTGGATGTCATGAGTGCAAAACAGATGCGGCCTGCTGTTTCCAACAAACGATGCGGTCGTGGTTACAGTACGTACAGTACCCACTGCGGCCGCAGCGCCAACCGGGTGTCATGGCAAACACCGGTGGATCGCGAGACTTGCAGGCAGATATCGGGGCGGCCGTGGACCCTCGTCACGGAGCCACCTCGTGTCGATGACGAGGACGGCGGCGGTGGGTGTGCGCGCGGGGGTGGCGGGTGCGCGGGGGGCAGCGCCTCCCACCGCCCCCGCTGACCGCCCGCCACGTCCACCGGCGGGCAGGCAGACGGAGCGAGTGGGCGACCGAGGGAGCACCTGAAAAGCACTGCGGGCCCGCCACCGCCGCCACGCCCCCGCGGCGGCTGGCCTCGGCGCGCTGACTCCGCCGCGGCCCGCGTCGAGCCGCACCACGCCGCGCCCGCCGCCGCCCCCGCCGGCGTGCCCGCCTACCCCCGCCGCCCCTCACCAGACGGGGGAACCCGTACATCAGGTATGGCCGGCGGCGCCCCCCCCCCCCACCACCTGTTGCCGCCGCTTCGTGGGCGGCGAGCGCGCCGCGGCGCCGTGGTCACGCCCGTGGCGGCGGCTGCCGCCCTGCTTGCCATTCTGCTCGCCGCCCTGCTCCCCGCTCTACTCGCTGCCGCCGTCGTCGCCGCCGCTGTGGCGGCGCCCCCCCCTCTCCGGGGCGCCCGATCGTCTGTCGACCTGCCGGCGGTCGGGCGCCAGCAGGGCCCCGCCATTTCCGTTGCATCCACCGGCGTCTACACCCTCGACGATGCCGCACGGGCGCCCAGTACCACGCCCCGCACCGTTGCCATCACCGCCCTGGCGATCGAGCCCGACCGGCAGGGCTTGACCGTCGCCCCCGCCAACCTCCGCGTCGACGGCTCCGCGTGCACGTCCGACCCGCCCGGCGGGGAGCTGCTCGCCATCTTTGGGGAGGCGTGGGACCGGCTGGTGTCGGCAGATGTGAAGGAGCAGTACCCGCACCCGTCCCACACCCTCGCGTGGGCGGTGCGGGGGGATCTGCGGTGCGGGCCGTTTGTGTGGCAGCAGGGGGAGTATGCCGTCTTTCTCGCGATTGACGGCGGGCGGACGCTGATCATGCCCGGCGGGCAGGCGTACACTAACTTGGCCTTTGGTGGCGGCGCGCGGCCACCGTTGCGACCCACCCTGGGCACCACCGTCGCCACGGGCGGCGTTTACAGCCTCAACGACGGGGAGCGCGCGGGGGGCGGCGCCCCCCGCACGGTCACCATCACCGCCCTGTCAATCGAGGCCAACCAGGAGGGCTTGATCGTCGCCCCCGCCGACCTCCGTATCGACGGGTCGGCGTGCACGTCCGACCCGCCCGGCGGGGAGCTGATCGGCATCTTTGGGGCGTCGTGGGACCGGCTGGTGTCGGCCGATTTGAAGGAGCAGTACCCGCACCCGTCCCACACCCTCGCGTGGGCGGTGCGGGGGGATCTGCGGTGCGGGCCGTTTGTTTGGCAGAAGGGAGTGTTTGCCGTCTTTCTCGACGCGGGGGGGGGGCGCACACTCATCATGCCAGGCGGGCAGACGTATACGCACTTGAATGGGGCGGGGGGGGGCGGCGGGCGCGGCGGGGGTGGTGGGGGTGGCGGCGGCGGCGGCGGCAGCAGCAGCGGCAACAGTGGGGGCAGGGGGAATCCGTCGGCTCCCCCCCCGCCGCCGCCTCCCTCGAGGGCCCCTGGCGGCGGCAGCCTCCCATTTCTCGTCTCGGTCGGCCCCGCGCCGGTCGGCAGCATTTCCATCTGACCGCCGAGCGGCTTGGCGTAGAGAGGTGCGGGTCGCGGTTATACAAAGAAAAAACAAGAGAAACCCAGCAACGACACCGTACTGTTCGCCAAGTGAAACACGCGCGCACGCACGCAAGTGCCGCCCAGGGTGCCCGATCCCCCACCGAAAGTCAAAGGGAACGGTCGGATCCCACCGACGCCCGCCTTCTTCCCCCGCCCCCCGAATGGCGGACCTACGCCCCCCCCCGCTTGTAGAAGATTCCCAAACACGCGCCCATGTCGGAGAGGACGTAGACCACGCTGTCCCGTGCGCGCTAGAGTCGTGGCCCTCGGCGGGTAGAGCCGCACCAGCCCGGCGTCCGTGTCGCGCCCCCGCAGCGCCGTCCACAGCAGCTCCCATGATACATTGGCGCCGTCCTGCCTTGGGATGAGGGAGGGACAGAAGTGTAATTGCATGCAGGACGGCGCCACTGTTGGAATTGTTCCAGGACAGCGGTATGGTGTGAGGGTTGAACAGATCAAGAGCCCCCTTCACCACGTGGCCAGTCGGGCGGCGGTGTGTCCCGACTCCAGCGTCTATCGCTACGGCCGCCCCCCTCGAGCGGCGAACCGACGCCTTGGCCACCCGCGAGCCGCTTGTACGGCCAGTGTACTGTACCCCCCCCGGTGTTCTCGTTTGCCGACCTCGGCAGCCTCCCGCCCTCCCTCCCCCC
>Ga0209093_1001762_pt1 | contig 12300 bp, 16 predicted proteins | sample SidtaG_4_FD_187450 | JGI IMG/M metagenome (GOLD analysis project Ga0209093, IMG submission 187450) | Marine algal microbial communities from Sidmouth, United Kingdom - Sidmouth_Male1 metaG (SPAdes) (version 2) | ecosystem: Host-associated > Algae > Red algae > Unclassified | place: Sidmouth...
GGGGGGGGCGGAGACGTGGAATCGCTCCCACAGCGGCCGTTGAGCCAGGCACGCCCCGCCGAGAGGCTGCGCTTCACCGAATGAGCGCCCGAAGGACCGCGACAGACGTCCAACACCACACAATCTGTCACATTTTCGCGACAACGCGGTACGCGACGGCCGCGGCGGCTTCCGGTGCTTCCAGCAGGAACGCGGATGACGAAGATCGGATTCATCCGTGGGTCTGGCCTGCCAGTCCCGACGAAAACCTTGTCCACGATCGATTCTCAAATTCCATGGAGGTCGACCCTGAACGCAAAGCAGAACACCGTGAGAAAATTGAGGCCAGCCATCCTGTGGTATTTGATTGTACAGACTTGCGGCTCACTGGAACGTCCGGCTTTCCACCTGGATTGAGCGCCGATACATCGCTGGATCTTTGTGGAAGCGAAGCTGCTGGTCTCTGGCACACGGCGCGTCGTCGGGCAGTCAAATTGGCAGTGGGCCCGCCACGCCAGTTCGCAATGACCAGGTGGCCGTTAGAGTTGCACATTGGCAGTTTGCTGGGAGGTTTCGCACCTCCATTCGGGCAATCTCTTATGCCACGTTATCAATCTGGCACCACTTGTCCGTGAAACAAGTAACATGTCGGTGTCACTGTTGCTTTCGGCTGACTGACGGGTTTTTGGTGCAGCGACTATACAGAGTGGCATAGACGGAGACCTTGCGGGCACAAGATAAAAAGACCCTCTCGCTCAAAATATGCGCCTTTTCTTTCTCTATATTTTCATATTTTTTTCTGTCCTGGAAGACAATCGCCTCACTCTCCCTCATGGCTTCGTAGCCAGAAGGCCGCGAAAAAATGGTGTTAACTGGGTGTGCGGCTGTCGTCGCCGCCGCCGCCGCTCCCGCCGCCATCAACACCTCCTGGAGAATCTCAGCCAGAACCTGCAGCTTCCAGCGCGAGGCTCGTACACCGTGCTTTGTGAAAGATTCTCGGGAAAAAAATGGCGTTGTCAGGAATAAGAGAATGAGCTCTTCACAGGATAGTTGCCGATACAGTGCGTTCTCGTTATGATAAAATTGTTTAAAAGAGAATATGGGTCGCGGGTCCTCCTTTTCAGCCCATATAGGCCACCTTTGTGTATTAATTGAGCTGAATAAGCTGTTTCTTGTATCGAGAACGCACTGTACATGGTGTACCAATCCAAAACTCGCTCCCAAACAGGCCACCAATTTGGCTTCGCTTGATTAGAGAATCGTTTCTGGATGAAACAGCTCACAGCTCACAGATCCTTCTTGATCCGGGCCACGCTCGCTCTGGAACTGTTCTCAGAACTGCTGCTTCGAACGATCCTGAGAATCATTCTGAGTCGTGTTTCCAAACGTTTCAGGGCCTTCCCCAGGCATGGCCTCTTGTCGGGGTTCTCGACTCTCCAAGGCAATCTTCACGCTCGACCGGCAGATGGGCACATGGATGGAAACGGCAGTGACCCTACGGGAGCATCAGCTGCTTTACACAGTGAGGTGGCAGGGGAGCCTGTCACATTTTGCCTGGCGTGGCCCATGTCTATCTTAAAGGCTCACTGGAGAGGTCAATACGGAGTCGACAGGTGGAGCCAGTCGTACGCTGAATCCGAGTGCTCGGCAGAGTCCACTCGTCTGCACGCAAGCAGCCATCTCAGGAGCCCCTATATCGAGATCGAAGAATAGCACTTCGTAAACGCATGACCCAAGATTTCGTCAACCCCACGAGCCCAGACGCGCCCATGCCTCGGCAATTATTGGCAGGAGGCTCGTGCCCACGACTTTCCGAGGCAATTTCTCTTACTTGGCAAAGTCCAACAACTGGCATCTTTATAAAATTGGGATCCTGAACTCAATCTCGTGATACAAGAAGAAACTTGGCTTCCTCGCAGCAGTCACTCGCGTAGCACAGCGGGCCACTCTGCAGCTTCAGCATCTCAGCGAATGTAGGCGTGTTCGCGGAAACCACTGAGGATCTCGGCAGAGATGCTTCCAGTGGCGGGGCCGCTGCGCGGCGGCCGTAGTCCTGTGGGTGGCGCTCACTGTCGGAGCGGAGCTCTCGAACCATTCTGGCAGATCAGTCTGACCTGGCGCCATCTCTGGCGGGCGGCAGCATCTGGCCGCGGGCGGGGGGGGGAAGCGTCAGGGGGGGAGCGTAGGGGGTCGGAGACGCGCCCGCGCTCCGGGGGCGCTTCTGTTTACCCGTCGACGCTTCCGCGGAGGAGGCGCTCGGGTGCGGCGACGGAAAGAAGAGGCCCATACCGCCCGCAGCCGCTGACGGTAGTAGCGACGCGGGAGAACCACCCGTCGCGCCACGTCCAGAACGATTGACGCGAGACTGCCGGCTGCGGTGGAGCCAGATAGTCGGAACTGGCGGCGCCGCCGCCCGAAGGAGCTCATCCGCAAGGCCGCCGCTCCGGATGAGCGCGTCTGAAGCGTTGGCCTCTCGATCGGAGGGGGCCTCGAAACGGCGCCGGCTGCCGCGGGCACGTCCCAGCTGCACTCGTTGGCGTTGTCGGTCATGGTGCTGGAGCTGCGCTAGTACCCATCGTGTGGCCCTCAAGTCGTCTACCGACATACGTTTGCGTCAGTAGTTGCGGCGGCGTACGCGCGCATCGCGAGCGAGCAGCTGCTGCTGCGTCCGAGATTTGTCAAGCACAGCGGCGACGTGCGTGGGCCGGAGTGGAAAGAGCGGTGGAACGCTTTGAGCTGCCCCCGCACCGCACACGGGCGGTGTCGGCGGCGTCTGGCGGGGCCTGGGCGCACCCGGGCCGCCTCGGGCCGCCGTCTGGGCGGTGTCTTGATAAGCATCGTATAGCACTGCAAATGGACAAGTGATAGTACAGAGGGGTCGACGGCTGGTACATGGCGGAGGTTGAAGTCGGCCCCGCCACTCAGACGGCTGGCGGGCTTACCCCGCCCGGGCGCCAGCCAGCCCAGTACGAGCGGCGATGGCCACCGGCGCCCTTCCCCCAGGGGCGTCGACTGCGGAACGGCAGCGGCCGCAGCCACCACCGCCACGCCCGAAGGCGCTCACAGAGGTGCTGGAGATGTCGAAGCTGGTCATCGCCCCGGAGTTATGGAGCGGACCGGACTTGATCCGGCCTTGCATTGAAGGCTCGAATTCAAGGATCGGGCGGACGTGGCGAGCGCTCACCATGGCCGACCGACACTATGTCGGGTCTAGGGAGACTCTCTCACGTTGGCAGGGGCGGCCGGGCGGCCGTCCCGGTGCCAGTATACGTGGGCAGGCGCAGCGGGAGCCGCCACGACGTGCCGAGAGTGCACCGCTGTGAGACGGTGAGGGAACTGCGAGAGGACCAGCGCCGCGCGGGGCGCGGTGGCCGGGAGACTTGTGGGTGGACGTTTGTGGCGCGCCCGAGGCTTTTGGGCCGGGGCGGCGCGTGTGCGGGATCTGAGCACCCAAAAGAGCGGCGCTGAGGGTATATGAGCCGGTTGGGAGAGCCCAGGGAGTACGACACAGAGGTAAGCAGCTCAACCTTTACCGTGACCACCCTGGACGGACAACACCCCCACGCCCCGGCAGCACCAACGCCCCACATCGCGGCCGGCCGAGCGGTCACCCCCGAGGCCCGCCCCTGCCCCCTCACCAAAGCCACCGACGCCACGACCCGGGGCCCAGCACGATCGCTTTGAAGGGGTGAGTGTTTGGCTGTGTGCGTTGATTTACGGTGCACACCATTCTCTGGCCTGCAACGGTGCACCTGACACCCACACAGGCCACCTTGCTGTCAGTGACTCGCACACACCGTACTTTATCGGCCCTCGACCTCACAGGGCAGCCCTTGCACCTCCGGTGAGCACGGCAGCCCCCAGCTTCACAATCAAGACACAGCCCGTCGCCAATCTCCCCAACGCTGAACGAGTAAGGGGTATCCCGCCGAAATATGACAGACAAATACGCGTAGTGTCCCTTAGAAAGTACATCCAGACACAACGGACCTGCAAGGTGAGCTGTTCATGGGGGACTGATGAAGTACACTGTACGCCTGCCCCAATATCACAGGAACAAGTTCAGCATCCCAGACCATTCCGTGCCACCGGAATTCCGGGTAGTGGATTCCGGGGACGATGGGAGCGAGGGGTCTGAAGTCCTTCAGACGTCTTCCACGCAGACGGGTCTACAGCCCTTCAGCCCCATGACCAAAAGTCAGATTTTCAGTCGAAGTCAGATGTGGCCAGATATGTCCTCTATTACGCCAGACCCTACCCCCGGACCGTCCGGGTGCCCGCGCGACCCCAGAAGGTCCATCGGGCACCATCGCCAAGAAAGACATATCTGCCGGGGGGTCTGAAGCAGGGCCTGAGGTGGATACAGTAGAGCCAGACATATCCGCACATTATACTCGTCATAGCCCATAATCGATGCTGCAGCCGCGTATCCACATCGTACTGTGATCATCCACCGTCGGATATACTGATCCCAAAGAGCACACCCAACGACGTCTTCCCCAAGTCCGACTGTGCTTACGTGTCAAAAACGTGTCTCCTGAATACTCCACGTGGCTCAATTTAGGCTCTTGGGGTTGGGGACGGCTCCACAGCAGCGTCGGGCACCCCATAGCGAAGAGAGAAAATCGGAATCTAGTTGATCGGAATCACATATGTACACACAGATTCAGCGGGCAGAAAATGGGGGGTGAGGCCATTGTCCCGCATTTTCTGCACGATTTATGGAGTCGGAGCTCTCCTCCCTTTCGCGTTCTGCTCTCTCATTGGCTGGAGCTGCTTTGGCCGCCGTTCGAAATGCTTTGTGTCGCGGCATCCGGCTTTTTTGAAAACTTCAGTGACAAACAATGCACTTTGTGTGGCAGAAGAGCGTTCGATCGATCACCGTTTGCTTCGGTATCGAGAGTGCTATGTACCATCGCATGGAGCACGCGACCACAGGTGACTTTGCCTCCACCCAGGGATGCGACCGTTTCGGGCTCCAGAGGGGGGCATTGAAACGGGCTTCCGAGGGGGCGGGCGAAAGGAGAACTGCTCTATCCGTGAAGTGTTTTCTCAGTGGGGTGCTGGAGAGATCTGAGTGCAGGTGGCACCGTCAGCGCGGCCCCATCGTCGTCGACGACCGTCCGCCGCCACCGTCGTGGCGACCGTCTTCTTCGCGCGATGGATGATCCTTTAGACATGTCTGCGGACGCGATGCTGGAGGATACTGAGGACCTGCATATTGCTTCAGCGGTTGCGGCGCATCTGCAGGCGCTGCGTCATTGGCGAAAGCGCGCGCGAGGGTCTCGCGTGTCCCGGCGGCCGCGTTATGTTGTATCTGTACCGGGCCGCCGGCCGAATAAGCGGCGTAACGTTCGCTCAGTTTTGCGCGCTATTCTGAGAGATTACTTTGGTCTGAACAGGGAGCCGCCTGTTTATGACGAGGGGGACTTTGAGCGCCGGTTCCGCGTGCCGCGCCGCGTGTTTCTTCGCGTCTATAACGCCGTGAAGGACCTACTGTTTTTTGCGCAGCGCATCAATGCCACCGGAAGGCTCTAGGCTCACCCCTTGCAAAATGTGGTCGCGGCGTTTCGAGTCATTGCGTGTGGGGAGGCGCTGGACAGGACCGATGAATATGTGCGATTGTCCGCTGCAACCATTGCCAGAGCTGATGCGCTTTTTTGTGGATGCGTTTGGACCCTCATATTTGCGTTCCCCCACCCCTGAAGAACTGCAGCGCATTTTGACGAGGAATGCTGAGCGCGGGATGCCCGCTTGCATTGGCTCTCTCGACTGCAGCCACTGGGAGTGGTGGAACTGCCCAAAGGCGTTTGCTGGCATGTACCAGAATCGCCACGGGAAGCGTTCCGTGGTGATGGAGAACGTTTGAGATGAGGACCTATGGATTTGGCACATATTTGTGGGGTGTCCTGGATCTCACAACGACCTTAACGTTATGTATGTTTCCCCCCTCTATTTATCTGTTTCGAACGGGGAATGGGCGCCCCGCACATTTTTGTTCACAGCTTACGGCACGACCCCCACGCTCCTGTATTATCTTGTGGATGACATTTATCCCAGGTTTGCTTTTCCCGTTTCTCCGTTCCCGAACCCCAAGACAGAAGTCGAGATGACATTTAACCGTCTCCAGGAAGCTCTTCGAAAAGATGTGGAACGCCTGTACGCCGTGCGGACGGCTCGCTTCCACGTCGCTCTGCATCCTGCCAGATACGCGTCCGTGGCGCAGATGGTCACCATCACCAAGGCGGTGGCCATCCTTCACAACATGGTTACGGAGAAGAGACGAGACGGGTACGTTTCCCGCACCCGCATGGCCGCCGGCAGTCGGGCGGCCCGCGGCGGCGGCGCCGCGGGACCGCGACAGGGTGATGGGGGGGCGGGGGTGCGGGGATCTGTAGCTGCTGCCGCCGCCGGCGGTCACGCATCCGGCGGCGGTGGCTATGCCGGACCGGGACAGGGTGGTGGGGGGGTCGAAGTTAGTGGAACTTTTTGTCTGCCGCCGCCGTTGGCGGCGTGGCGGCCGGCGGCGGCAGTGTAGGTGCCCTTGCCGCTGCCGCCGCCGCCGGCGGTCAGGCAGCCGGCGGCGGTGGCTTTTCCGGACCGGGACAGGGTGGTAAGGGGGTGGGAGGTGGTTGAATTTTGTCTGCCGCCGCCGCCGGCGGCGTGGAGACCGGCGGCGGCCGTGTCGGTGCAATTCGTGCTGCAGCCGCCGCCGGCGGTCGGGCAGCTGGCGGCGGCGGCTCGACAGAACCGGCACCAGGCGGGGGGGGGACGGACGGTGGCGGATCTTTGGATGCGGCCGCCGCCGCCGGCGTGGCCGCCGGCGGCGGCAATGTCGGTGGACTTCCCGCCGCCGCCGCCGCCGGCGGTCAGGCAGCCGGCGGCGGCGGGCTGGCAGGCCCGGCACCAGGTGCGGGGGGGGCGGGAGGTGGATCATCTGCTGCCGTCGCTGCCGTCGGCAGCCAGGCAGCCGGCGGCGGTGGCTTTGCAGGCCCGGCACCAGGTGCGGGGGGGGCGGGAGGTGGTTCCTCTGCTGCCGCCGCTGCCGCCGGCGGTCAGGCAGCCGGCGGCGGTGGCTTTGCCGGACCGGGAGAGGGTGGTGGGGGGCCGGGAGACGGTGGAGTTCTGTCTGCCGTCGCCGCCGGCTGTGTGGCCGTCGGCTGCGGCGGTGTTGGTGCACTGCCTGCTGCCGCCGCCAAGGGCGGTCCCGCGTCCGGCGGCGGCTGATTGGCGGGACAGAGACATGGTGGTGGGGGAGTGGGGGCCTGGGGATCTGCTGCCGCTGCCACCGCCGGCGGTCAGGTGGCCGGCGGGGGCGGCTTGGCACGACCGGTGCACGGTGGAGGAGGAGCTGTCGGTGGCCGAGGTCTGGCTGCTGCCGACTCCGGTGGCGTGGAGGCCGGCGGGGGCGGTGTCGGTGCACTTTCGGGTGCCGCCGCCGCCGGCGGTCAGGCACCCGGCGGCGGCGGCTTGACCGGCCCAGCACTAGGTGGATGGGGGGCGGCCAGTTGTTGACTTTTTAATGCCGCCGCCGCCGGCGTCGTGGCCGCTGGCGGCGGCGGTGACGGTGGACTTTCCGCTGCCGCCGCCGCCGCCGGTCTGGCAGCCAGCGGCGGCGGCTCGGCAGGACAGGAACCAGGTGTGGGTGGGGCGGCCCGTGGCGGAGATCCGGCTGCCGCCGCCGGCGGCACCGTGGCGGTCGGCGGCGGCGGTGTTGGTGCAATTCCCGCCGCCGCTGCCGCCGGCGGTCAAGCCGGCGGCGGCAACGAAATCGCCGGCCCGGTTCTGGGTGGTGGGGACGCGGCCGGGCGCGGATTCGTGGCCGCCGCCGGCGCCGGCGACGTGGTCGGCGGCGGCGGCGGTGTCGGTGTAATGCCCGCTCTCGCCGCCTCCGGCGGCCGCGCCGGCGGCCGCGGCGGCGTGGCAGGACCAGCAACAGGTGGGGGGGGGGAAGGAGGTACTGGATCTGCTGCCGCCGCCGCCGCCGCCGGCGTGGCCTCCGGCGGCAGCGGTGTCGGTGCACTTTTTGTCGCCGCTTCCGCCGGTGGTCAGGCGGCCGACGGCGGCAGCTTCGCGGGACCGGGACAGGGTCGTGCGGGGGAGGCAGTTGGTGGATTCGCTCCTGCTGGCGCCGCGGGCCGCGTAGGGGCCGGTGGCGGCGGTGTCGCTGCCCTTTCAGCTGCCGCTGCCCCCGCCCGTCAGGGATCCGGCGGCGGCGGCTCGGCAGGACCGGCACCAGGTGGGCGGGCGTCGGCCGGTGACGGAGTTTTGGCTTCCGCCGCCGCCGGCGGCCTTGTGGCCGGCGGTGGCGGAGTTGGTGCCTTTTCCGCTGCCGCCGCCGCCGGCAGTCTGACGGCCGGCGGCGGCGGCTTTGCAGGACCGGGAAATGGTGGTTGGGGAGCGGCCGGTGGCGGATTTCTGGCTGCCGCCGCCGCCGGCGGTCAGGCAGCCGGCCGCGGCGGATTGGCACGACCTGGTATCGGTGGTTAGGGAGCGCGGCCGGGGGGATTGGCTGCTGCCGCCGCCGCCGGCGTGGCGGCCGGCGGCGGCGGTGGTGGTGCACGTTCTGCCGCCGCCTCCGCCGCCGGTCAGGCAGCCGGCGGTGGCGGCTTTGCGGGACCGGGACTTGGTGGTGGGGGGGTGGCTAGTGGCGGATTGTTGGCTGCCGCCGCCGCCGACGGCGTGGCGGCCGGCGGCGGCGATGTTGGTGCACTCTCCGCCGCCGCTACCGCCGGCGGTCTGACGGCCGGCGGCGGCGGCTTTACGGGACCGGTACTTGGTAAGGCGGAGCGGCAGGTGGCGGATGTTTGGCTGCCGACGCCGCCGCCGGCTCGGCGGCCGGCGACGGCGGTGTTGGTGCACTCTCCGACGCCGCCGCCGCCGGCGGTCTGAAGGCCGGCGGCGGCGGCTTGCGGGACCGGGACTTGGTGGTGGGGGGGCGGCCAGTGACGGGTTGTTGGCTGCCGCCACCGCCGCCGGCGTCGCCGCCGGCGGCGGCGGTGGTGGTGCACTTTCCGCCGCCGCCACCGCCGCCGGTCAGGCAGCCGGCGGCGGCGGCTTGGCAGGACAGGCACCAGGTGGGGGGGGGGCGGGAGGTGATGGATCTGCTGCCGCCGCCGCCGCCGGCGGTCCTGCTGCCTGCGGCGTCGGCGGCTTGACGTGTTTGGGGCACCGCGTTGGTGCCATGGCTGCACGGGGTCGTTGGAATGTCGGCGCCGCCGGTGGCAGTGGAGCCGGCGGCGGCGGCGGATCTGGTCATATCCGTGACCGTTTCTTCGGTGGCGATGGGGACGACGCTGGAAACGGCTTCGTGGGCGCGGGTGCCCCCCCCCCCCGTCGATGCGCCTGTCGCCTGGCTTCCCGCAGGCACTTTTGGTCATGCGCTGGGCGCGTGGGCGGAGACACGGAGTGAGGAGGAGCACACCAGGCTGAGACATGACCCGGCGGAGGATGTTTGGGCGGACAGATCCATCCTTCTTGAGCCATACTTGTAACTGGGGCAGCACAAAAGGTTTTTTTTTTCCCCCCGCGGGTTTTTTTTCCTTCGACTTGTCTGTCGTCTTGCATGTATCTTGACGCCTTGCTTGCAAGTGATACGGAGGCCCTGCTCGAAAACGTCACAGAGGCGGGACCCACCAAGAGCCGCCGTAGCGGCAGTATCAAAGACGTCAAAGTGATGCCACTGTTGCGCGCAAAGACAAAAGAAGAAGCAAAAAGAACCTTGCCCAACGGGGAAAAAACACTTTTGAACTCGCAGCCAGATACACACTCCACACACTTTTGGTACTCTGCGTTGGTCTCGTCATCACAAGAGTCATCCCGCTCAGCTTTGGCTTTGTCCTCGGTATGGCCCGCGCCATTATCGCGCGTGGTAAAGACAGGCACCACATAAATGCCATCGTTCTCGTCGTCGAGCGTCTTAGACGCGGCTGCAAGAACTGCCGCCGCCTTGGCCTGCCTGGTCACCAGCGACCGCCGGCCACGGCTCGCTGTTCCAGAGCCGTCGGCAGGGGCCGGCGGTGCAGATGTACTCGCCGCCGTCTCCATGACCGCTCGTGCCGGCGGCTCCGGTCCTGTGCTGCTCGCCGCCAGTGGAGATGCCGGCACCTGTGCCGCGGCAGCCGCCGGCGCCTGCACCGGCGCCTGCGCCAGCGGCATACGCGGCGTCGAGGTTGACGTGAGGGCGGGTGTAGAGGGCGTCGCCGCCCCCTCCACCGGCACATCTGCGCCATTCGCGGGCGTGGAGGCGGCTGCCTTCCCCGCCTGTAAAGACAAAGTACCCGTCGGGGAAACGTCCGACCCGGCCGCCGCCATCAGCTTGCGAGCATGCGCGCGACGAAAAGGGACAGCTTCCGGAGTGTACCACATCTCAGCACTACTAAAAAAAGCCACGGTAGTACGGTCAGAGGTTGCTTGGGCCAACGCAAACAACGCGTCCGTGCTCGCTTTCAGCACACGCGACGCCTGGATGTCCTCTGCCTCGTCACGCTTAGCGGCTTTTGAGCCACGGGGGCGGCACTGGTAGCCGCCGGCACCCGCGTCCTCTGCGTCCTCGTCAGAGTCGCCTGTCGAGCTGCCGGCGGGAGAGCCGCCGGATGATCTGGCACCGGCGGCGCCGCCGTCGGCTGCGGCGGCCCCAGCGGCCCCGCTGAGCTTGTCGACGTGCAGGTCTTCCGCCACCGGCTTGCCGTGGTCCGCCGGCGTGTCCTGGCCTGCTGGCGTGCCCTGGCCCACCGGCTTGCCCTGGTCCGCCGGCCTGCCCTGGCCTGCCGGCTGGTCGTGGCCCGCCGGCTTGACGTGTCCCGCCGCCAGCGTGTCCGCCGACGCCTCCGCCAGTGCCCCAGGACTCAGCACCGGGACGGGCGGGGGGTGCACGGTGGCTGCCGGCGGCCCGCATCCGGCGATTGACGGCTGCGCGCTGCCGGCTTGGCGCTGATCTGCAGCCGGCGGTGCCGACTCCCCGCTGGCTTCAGACAGCCCGGTGGCGAAAGGGGGCGCCTGCCAGCCACCGCCTTCACGGTGGTTGGCCCCCGAAAGTGTGGAGCTGCCGGCGGCAAGCGGCAGACAGCCGCGAGCCGGCGGCGCGCTGACGCCCTGCAACAAGCGGCCACCTTGGTCTGTCGGCCCGCCGCCGTTCGCGCCAAAACGTGTCGGGCCCCCTCCCCCACCTGTTCTTTGCCGTCCATCGCCGCCGCCGGCTTGAGGAGAGATGACACCAGCCGGCGGCACCCAGTCGCTGCGCGGTGAAAACGACGCCCGTCCTTGCCAGCCACCCCAGTGGCCGCGGCCTTGGGGCGACCGACCGCAAGGCGTGGGCTCCGTGTTGCCGCCGGCTTTGTGTGCGTGAGGATGAGCCGGCGGCGCCGAGGCGCTGCGCTGCCGCGACCGCGCCCGTCCTTCTCCCCCGCCCCAGTTGCCGCCGGCTTGCTGTGGGTTACGATCAGCCGGCGGCGCCCAGTTTTTTCCGCGTGACGACGGTGCCCGTCTGTTTCCGCCGCCTCAGTTGCCGCCGGCCTGCTGTAGGTTTCAATCAGCCGGCGGCGCCCAATTGTTGCGCCGGGGCGACGGCGCCCGTCCTGGTCCCCCACCCCAGCTTCCGCCGGCGTCGTGTGGCGGTTGACCGACCGGCGGCGCCCAGTTGCTGCGCTGGGGCTACGGCGCCCGTCCTCGCCACAAATCCCAGTTGCCGCCGGCTTGTTGTGGGTGCGGATCAGCTGGCGGCGTCCAGTTGTTTCGCGGTGGCAACGGTGGCCGTCCTTGGCCCCCGTTCCAGTTGCCGCCGGCTTGTTGTGGGTGCCCACCAGCCGGCGGCGCCCAGTTGTTGCGCGGTGGCGACAGCGCCCGTCCCATTTTCCCGCTCCAGTTGTCGCCGGCTTGGTGTCGGTGCGGATCAGCCGGTGCCGCCCGGTTGTTGCGCGGTGGCGACAACGCCAGTCCTTGTCCCCCGCCCCAGCTGCCGCCGGCTTGTTGTGGATGGATACGTGCCGGCGGCGCCCAGTTGCTGCGCGGTGGCGACGGCGGCCGTCCTTGTCCCCCGCCCCAGTTTCCGCCGGTATGGTCTGGGGGCCGACCGTCCGGCGGCGCCCAGTTGTTGCGCGGCGGCGACGGCGCTTGTCCACCGCACGAGGGTGACGATGTGGAGCACGGCGGGCACCCCCCGAGGTGGCAGGAGCAGGTGCACCGCGCGAGCACGGCGAGAATCTCTCGGTGTCGCCGACGCTGGTCCCTCCTCCGCTCCGCGTCGCGCTCCCGGTCGGGCTTGCGGTTCATAATGGGTGAGGGGAGAGAGCGGCGGCTCTTCAACAGAATGGCCGAGGGTCA
>Ga0209093_1001764_pt1 | contig 12293 bp, 12 predicted proteins | sample SidtaG_4_FD_187450 | JGI IMG/M metagenome (GOLD analysis project Ga0209093, IMG submission 187450) | Marine algal microbial communities from Sidmouth, United Kingdom - Sidmouth_Male1 metaG (SPAdes) (version 2) | ecosystem: Host-associated > Algae > Red algae > Unclassified | place: Sidmouth...
CGTGCCGATGTGCGCCCCCTGTAGTGCAGGTGCGAGTTGCACCATCGGATCTGTTGCCCCCCCCGTCGAGGCGCCCCGCAACAAGCCCGCAAGAAAGCGTCCTGCTGCTGTCGTGCAAAAGAAACCAAGACATATGCCACGGTTTGCTCAGCCACAACCGCCGCACAGCGGCAACAACACAAAAAAAGAAAGAAAACAAACAAGAGAAAAGAAAAGGAACATGGTGACTCCCCGATAGGGCTGTCATATCGGACAGGACGAAAACGACGGACGCGGACAGACGCCGTCTCGGACTGTCGCCTTCGTCCGATTCCAGACACGTGTGGCCCACGTTTGTGCTCGGACACTACATGCGTAATGGAAATGGCCCGGCCAATCGAAAAGGCCCTGTTCGTTCCGGGGCGATCCAATCGTTTGCCTGGCGGCCAGCTGTTTCTCGCCCCGACTGCGGCGCGATCGAGTCGTTGTCCGCCTGGTCAGTCGACATCGACTCCACCCTGCGCGCCCACGCCTCGTAGCAGCCACCGCGCTGTCGTCACCTCCCCCCCCGCCGCGCTCATCGTTTCCCCGTATGCGCTCTTCGTGCTCTCGTGTGCGGCAGCAGTTATCCATTCTGTACTTTTTGAGGAGTGGAGGAGCGGACAGCTACATGGTCACAGAAGCACACCTATGTAACACATGATCATCGAGTGTGGGGTGACTGTGGCGTGGCAGTTGTGCAGGTGGAGGGGAGGGCAGGATGCTTATGGAGGGAGGGGGGTCGCCCGAACAGTAGGGACTCGGTGCCCGATGTGGTCGGTAGCTGGGGACAGCAAGCAGAGAGAAAAGGGAAAGGAAAAAGCCGGTCATGCCCGCATCAAGGGTCATCGTCTGTCTCTAGGGGAACAACAGCAAACAGAGCATCCACGACACCGGCTACTTCTCCAGCTTCCAAGTCGGGTGGTGGCGGGCCGTCTTCCCCCCCCCCCTCATCGTCTAATACATGTACAGCCATATCTTCCCCCACGTGTGCGACAGCCGCACCGGGTTGTGGAACCGCACCCACCATGGCCCGACGTACATTTTTTTCTTGCTTGGAGCGTTCAAAAGAATCAATCACGTCGGAGCGCTCGAGTTGTGCGCCGTTGTAGATTATTTGAGCCTGCTTAGTGGCGTTGGCGACGGACACCGTGCTCCTGTTCCTTGACATCACGGCCGACACACGCTTGAAACAGCGCTCCCCGCCGGCCGACGTAGAGCAGACGGCCAGCAGGCGCACAGCGATCACCTGCAAGCACGGGTACCTGCTGCCGTGCAGGTGCCAATATCCCACCGGGTGCAGGCACTCGTCCGCCTTGGGCTCCGTCGTGGGCCGGTGCGCCCGCAAGAAGCTCTGCATCTTCCTAGAAAGTTCCGTGCGAAGAGCGCCGTCCGTCCCAGCCTTCTCGTTCAGTGACTGGTCCCGCCACTGTATCATAGTCTTGCCACCCAGCGCCACTGAGTCCGCTCGAGCCCACATCGGTGACCAAAAGGGGTCCAAGTAGAACGCCAGCGCCACGTGGGGGTCAACTGTCCGCTTGAAGCGAGCTGACAAGCGGTCGCGTAGGTAGTCCCTCGACGCAACGGCGAGGCCGGGCACCCGCACACCGTCCAATAGGAGTCAAAGGAACACAAACGCTGATACAAATGATGATAGGGGCGCCGCGTCGGCCTCCAAGAATCTTGTGCAATCGAACAGGTGGGCCAGGAACGGGCTGGCTGCCGTGAGGCCTTGCCCAAATGCCGGGTCGAGGATGCATGCCTCCACCGCGGGTGGCACGTCAAACGAAGACGCGGCCATCTGATTGGCGTTGATCACAGCCTGAAGAGCGGGTAGGCAGTGACGCACCGACTTAACGGTTAGGTAGATGCCGCACCACCGCGACTCGCTAAAGGTGGCGAGGTCGGCGACGCCTCGCCCGAGGGCACGCAAATCCGCCAGGGCGCCCGACACGGCGGCGCGGCCGCGTCCACATCGCTTGAAGAACACAGCCACGCGGGTTGCGTCACGCGGGGACTCGGCGAATGGAGCCACGTTGGCACAGTCTTTGCTAACCAAATTAATGGCGTGGTCGGCACACCCGATGGCAACGGTGGCAACGCCCGCAGCACGAGCCAGTCGGCGCACGCGCACCATTACGTTGGGCGAGTCAGTGACGAGCCCCCAGGCCCGTCGCGTGGCCAGCTCCATCAGCCGTGGGTACGCAACCACTGCCTCACCCAACCACGCCTCGTCGGGCGCCCCGCCAACTGCTGCTGGCCGGCCCGCCACCTGAGCATCTGCGAGGAGGGTGTTTAGGGAGGAAACCTCGGCTTTGAGCCGCTCCAGCAGCGCCTCAGCAGATGCCGCATTCGTCCCGAGAGAGAAAGTGGACACAAAGAGAGACAAAGGGAGACAAACCATGAAATTGTACAGCTCCCTGCTCCTCAAATCTGTCCATCCATCGATAGAGAGCGTGTAGGACGTAGCTCCCACGGTGCGAGCCAACAGCACATAAAATTACTTGGCTTCCACCTTGTCCAGCATCCACCCAAGAACAGCTTGGAGAGTGCCCGGCCCTTCAAACAGCCCGTGGCTAACCCGCGTGAAGACCGAGAGCCACAGAGGGGAATCAAAGGCACTAAAGGGAATAGCGGAGCGCAACATGGCGTCCGCAAACGCAAGCTGGGTATCGGGCAGCCAGTCGGGTGACACTCCCGGCACCAGCGGGTCGCCGTCGGGGGCACGGCCAAGGTCACGCATCATTGTGGGAAACTCAGCCTTTGCAAGCGCGCAATCGACCAAGTGGTCCTCAATGCGGCTTGCATGGTAGGCTCTCGACCGTGTGCAGCCCACCGCCTTGCACGCCATCACCTGGCGCCCGGGAGCCCCCGACAGCACAATGAATTGTCGGGCAGCGCCAGGCCGACGGCCAGGCCGGCGGCGGTTGATGACCCGGTTTGCCGGACCCCCCGGGCCTACGGAGGGGGGGCTCAACATGCCTAGGCGTGGAACGGATAGGGGAAGAAGGGGAACTGGCGCCAGAGAGAGGGTAGAAAAACGTTTTCGGCAAGTGAATCGTCGTGCAGTAAGGTGCCGCGTCGTGCGACGTCGTGTTGGACGTGTGTGACGTTGACAGAGGACGGGGCGGAAGCGTACGGTGCAGCGCGTCGCCGCGTGCGGCGGGTATTGGGCGTCCGTCCCCTGCACGCCCGCGAGGGCCGTATCGCGGACGAATCGTAGTTGTATCTCGCGCGGCTTTAAGGGTCACGTTACCATCTCGAGGGGGTCTACTGTTTCAGCATTTCGGACAGTCCAGAATTGTCCGAATAGGAAACGGACAGCCGTGAGGTCATAAAGACATTCTGGACAGTCTTTTTTTGTCCGTAATGTCCGATATATCAGCCCCACTCCCCGAGAAACAACGCTCAAGGCAACAAAGAAAGACCCGCACGTGAGCGGCATCAAACAAAAGGTGACCAAACAACTGAAACAACAGCATCCCAAGCCCGCAGGCAGACACAGAGGGAAAGAAAACAGAGAGACAAAGACAAAACAAGACAAGCACCGAAACCGTGCGGGGAAGACCCGGCTTCGCCACGAGCGAAGCAAAACCCCCAAAGCGGCGCGCCACGCACACCGCCGGACAGCGTGCACCTGTGCTCTCGTGTTGCATGGAATCCGACGGCGGCGCCGCCGCCCCAAACCCCGACCTTATCCGGCAAGGGGCGTTCACTGGTGGGGTCAGAAAAAGTCACAGACCACGGGCACGCACCGAAAAAAGCGCAAAACATGGGAAGCAGCCAATAAACGGCCATTGGCACAGCAGAACACAGCGAGTCAGTACATGTCCATATTGCATGATGTGTACAGAGGCATTGGCGCCCGTGCCACCGTACCGTCCCACTGTGTGGGCTACGGCTATCCAGGCCCTCCCTAGACCTGCCCCGTCCGCACACAGTGGCGCACACTAGCACAGGACGTACGCAAGGCAAGACGATCGCAACAGCCAGCACCCCGCGCTGCCTACATACCTGGTCGTCCCACCGACTCCGACAGCCCGGCCACACCAGCACCCACAATCTCCTCCACACGGACAGCCCCAAAACCAGGGGCGCGGCGGGCGCCGCTGAGCAGCGTGGACCTGTGCTCTTGTGTTGAACTCAACTCAACGGCGCCGCCGCCGCCGCAAACCCCGACCTGTTCCGGCTGGCGGAGTTCACTAGTGGGGTCAGAAAAGGTCACAGACCACGGGCACGCACCGAAAAAAGCGCAAAACATGGGAAGCAGCCAATAAACGGCCATTGGCACAGCAGAACACAGCGAGTCAGTACATGTCCATATTGCATGAAGTGTACAGCGGAATTGGCGCCCGTGCCACCGTACCGTCCCACCGTGTGGGCTACGGCTATCCAGGCCCTCCCTAGACCTGCCCCGTCCGCACACAGTGGCGCACACTAGCACAGGACGTACACAAGGCAAGACGATCGCAACAGCCAGCACCCCGCGCTGCCTACATACCTGGTCGTCCCACCGACTCCGACAGCCCGGCCACACCAGCACCCACAATCTCCTTCACAAATTCAGCCCCAGAACCAGGGGCGCGGCGGGCGCCGCTGAGCAGCGTGGACCTGTGGTCTCGTGTTGAACGCAATCCAACGGCGCCGCCGCCGCCCCAAGCCCCGACCATTTCGGGCCGAGGGAGTTCACTGGTGGGGTCAGAAATGTCACAGGCCATGAGAATGGACAGAAAGGAACAGAGAGCACAGGGATAAATAGGGAGCTTCGAAGGCATGGTCGGAACGTTGCTAAAGATTGAGCGCGCATCGCATCCGGCGGGGCCGGCTGGACACTGGCGGAGTCGAGCTCGTGTGTGGGGGACGGTGAGGCTGTCACAATGCTCCTCACTGTCCCAACGCCTTTGGTTGCTTTCCGGGAAAGGAGCGACACTTACCTTTGAGAAGTAGGCGCTAAGGTTGTCGTTGGCGCGGCGCAGTTCCAGGATGAACTGCTTCACGGACGAGAGAGCATCAACGTTGCAAAGGCCCGCCTTGACGGCGCACTCGGACACGATCGCCATGACAGCATCCGTCGTTACCGTCTCGGCCGTCAGTGAGCACCCGCTAAAATAGTGCGGGTCGTCAAAAAAGGCGTTCATCGTTTGCCTCACCTGAGACGACAGCTCCACATCAGATATGTTCACAAACCTCATACTCGCGGTTCGCAACTGGGCGCTCGTACGTACCGCAAAGGGGTTTGTGGAGCCATAAATCTCCGCGTTGGAGCCCATACGCGCCGCGTTGATCTTGACCTCGCCAAGGACGACCTTCATAGACTTGCGCTTAGTGGGAGTGTACTTGGGCTGCTGCAGCGCCCGAAAAGCCCCATCAAAATTGGCCAGCGCGGCCGAGCGCTCCTCCTCCACCGTCGACCCAGCGCTCGACGGGCGAGAGAGGGCCACCGGTGGCGCCGTCACCGCCCGGTCGCCGTGCATGCTCTGGTCCGCCGCCACAGCGCCGGCCAGGCGGGCGCCTCCAGCTGTTGCTCCAGCGTCCTTGGTGGCCGCCATTATGGCGCCCGCACGTCGCGCCCGCGGCCAAGCTGCCGCGCCTCCGAGGCACCACTCATCGAAAATAGTAGCCTGTGTGACGTGAGCTGCCAATAGGCTGCCACCATTATCGCTCAATGCCGCGGATAGGGCCGCCTTGCCGTTTTTGCGCTTCTCTCTCTGTTGACGCGCCGTCAGGGGTCGTTTGCGCATAATCTCCGTCAAGCGTGCGTGCATGTCATTCATGCTGTGCTGACGGCAAACAAATGCGGTTCGCTGGCGTGATCCTTTCGGAATCTTGGCGACTTGCGTGTCCTCGCTGTGGCCAGGCACGCTGCACGTCTTGCATGCGACCGGGCACACAGTGCATGTTGCCCGGCCGCAGCCGCAGAAGTAAGTGGCGTTCATGTGGAGCGGGCACGTGGTGATGGTGTGCCCATGCATCCGACACACACGGCACTTCCGCTTGCCCTGGGATGATTGATCTGCAGAGTCCGACACGCCCGGACGTGCACGAAATCATAGTCGAGAGTTCCATGCATGTTCGAAATCACAGAAAAGCGCCCATGATTCAGGTCAGATACGATCGCTTCAGCCAACAAGATATAGGAGAAGAAGTCGATGTCCAGGATGTACCACACACAATGCTAGGACTACGCATGTCGCAAGATGGAAAAATGATCGAGAAAACTCACCTGCGGGGCTGGCAGCGTTCGGGGTAGCATCACCAGATGTTGAAGACGCCTCGGAAGACGCCGCGGGAGCGGGGGCATCCGGACCCATGGTGCCAGGTGAGGCGCGTTGCTTCTGTCACGCGGGACGAGGCGACCGGAATCACTCTGGTAGTGGGTCGACAGCGACAGTGTGCGGGACGGTGACGGTGTTGGTGGGGACGACGGCGATGTCGACGACGGCGACACCCCCATGAAGACGGCAGTACCCCCTCTTGTGGCCTGGGTGGCTGTGAGGCGGCACGCTCGTCGGTTGTCTGGCATTTTGCCCGTTTGGAGGCAGGTGGAAAGCCAGCCGGACCGCCACGGGGCACAATGGCTGCAATTGTAATGACCGGATGAGGACGCGTGTCACATTTAGGATAGAAACGATTGTCAGTCCTGCAGAAAAGTCGCTACATTTTCAAGAATGTTTCACATAAGATCTATTAGGTGTGAAACACAAGCAGTCCCGTTCCCGTTCGATGAGGACAAAATTGGGGGATCAGCAATAGAGGCTGGCTACAACCAATCTGTTCTGGTGGGAGCCAACGGGCGCGACCCAAGCGGGCGAGGCCGGTGGTCGGCTTGTGCCGTGCTGCAGGAGCAGACTCACCGACCCACATTGCCTGCGGGAGCCGCTGGCAATGTCGCAGTCTGAAGTGACGCGGACGACCTCCAAGCAACTGGTTTTCTTGGCCAAGCAACGCGACCTGGGGAGGGAACGGATTTACGCAGACAAGGAGCGGGTGTACGTACGCGGGAGTCCTGTGCTGCGGCTACCGCTCCCACTGTTAAATCGGGTGTGACGCGTATTCTCTCCCTTTTTCTGTTGTGATGTTGTGTGGGGGGTCGGGTTGCTAAACGCGCCCCGATTTTGGGGGCGCGGTGTCAACCAGGTCCAATAAGCGCCCAAAAGCGCCCTAAACGCACCAAAAAGCGCCCCAAAGCGCCTTAAGCGCCCGCATAAATTCAGTATGTAGCACCCACTAAAACAACAGAAGTACAGAAGTGGTGCCCGTGGCCGCTCTGTCAAGCATCATGTAAAAGAGAGTTGCGTCCGGAACTACGTTCCACGACCGATGGAGTACGCCAGGTCCGACGACTAACGACCCTAATTGCATTCCCGAGGGAAGGAGCCTGCCGCCAAGGAGATCCTCCCTCTGACACCGTTCTCAGCAGTCTCTTGCGCTCAGCGATGCCGCGGTTGGGGCCCGTTTCCTCCTCCTTCCGATGCAGTACAGCCCGTCAGCTGCCTGCATGGGGGTTTTGCGTCTCATCAGACACGATAACCCGTAGGAATCAGAATCGAACCCATGACCTCTTGGTTGGCAGTCGGCGGACACGACTTGTTGTCCGCTACCCACAATATCGGCGCTGTATTCAGACACTTCATCTACCTTGTGTGGGCATGCTCGACATCGTCGCTCCTCTCCCCCCACATATACCAAGGATCTGCTGTGTAACGCTGAAGCCTCAGAAATAAGTAAGTAGCCCCATTTTTCATCACATAGCCGCCCCAGTCAAATCAATATCAAAAGGTAACGTTCCGTCCGAAAAATGATTTGACCCTCCACGTGCTACTCCTCCCCGTACAGGCTCTTGGCCTGCGCCAAGTACCATACCCGATCATACACATCCCTAAGGAGCACCTTTCGAGGGTGCTGCCCCCCTGGCTGGCCAACGCCCACCGGTTCGCCACCCGCCTGCTGCGATGACCCAGCCCCCGGAGTGCCCCCGGCTGAAAAGTCGGCCACCATTGCCAGCAAGGCATCCTTGGTTAGCCGGCTGGCCACAGGTGCCGGGCTCGTATCCGTCGCGGAATCAGGCCCTCCGTGCTCACGCACCTCATCGAGCAGGGCCTGCTGCGCTTCCTCTTCAACGGCGACGAGGCCATCGGCTTCCTCGGCTTCTTCACCCTCCTCGGCTCCAGACACACAGTCCAACGCGCCGCCAGGTCCCATGTCCGGTGCTGCGGGGCTGTCGACCGCTGCCCCCATACCAACGCCTTCTGCCACCTCTCCAGCACGGCTTGCCACCGACGCCGTGCCCAACGTTCCAGACGAGCTGGCCGCCCCGCCACCGGGACCCTCTTGCGCGGCGCGGGCGCTGCCAGCCTGGTACACACTTTTTTCCGGGTTGTCTACCGCCAGCGATGCGCGTATTCCCATGTTGACCACCGTCATCATTTCCAGGCGGGTCGTGGTGAGCCGCGTCCGCATGTTTGTGCCGATGAGGCCCATTGATGACCATACGCGTTCTAGCTCCGCGGCGTGCGCAGGCGTGCTCAGAAGGCGGCGGGCGACCTCCGGTAGTGCCGTATCGCCGAAGTCGAGGCACACCGCCCAGCGAGCAATGGCGGTGTTCCGACCGGCATTCGCCTGGCCCACCAACGGCCCCACCACAAGACTGGGACCCTGTTGCGTCAGGTAAACGACCATGGCTTGGACCGTACGCATGTCGTTCTGCTCGCGGTCGGATGCCGCGGCAGAGACGGCGGGGAGGGACAGGCGGCGGGCTAGCGACGAGAAGTAGTCAAGCAGGAGCGGGGGGGACGCATACGCTCCGGCTGTAGCCAACAACCCGCGGAGGTGCGGGTCCGGGTCGAGCACACGCGCCATCGTCAGCTCCGCTGCGTCGTAGTAATAGTTGTAGCGCCACTGCAGGTACTTGAGGAAGGAGCCCGCGATCTGGTGCGTGAGCATTTTTGTTGTCGGGCTGGCTGTCACAGAGAAGACCGCCGCCTGGGCATGGTTTGTGCTGCCGACCGGAGTGGCCGTGGCATCGACCGTGTGGGAGTAGAAGGCGTACAGCGACCAAAAGAGGCTTACACGTCGGCCAGGTTCGATGCGCGACGCTCGATGATGCCCAGCTCGACGACGATCGGCTTGAGCAGGGACCGAAGCACCTCCAACCGCTCCCAGAATTGCCAGCTGTGCAGCGCATCCAGTACGGCAGGTCCATTGGACGTGTGGCGGAGGTCCGCATCCATGAATTTGTCGTTGCCAAACTGTACCATGGGGACCTTGAGCTGCAGGATCCGCCGTACCATCGCGTGGTGATTGTACCAGCGATTGTCCCCTTTCTTCTTAAACTTCAGCGGCTTACCGAGGAGCGCAATCACAAGCTGTTGTAGCATGCCCATGTACTTTGTTGATCGCGAGAAGAAGGCTACCACCAGGCTGGCTGTTGCCGTCACTGCCCGCATGGATGTGTGCGTGATGATGTTGCCCGACAATAGGTTGAGCTGGTGCGCGTAGCACGCGACGATGAAAAGGGTTGGGTACTTGACACGTAGCCTTCTCTTTGCCGCGACGTTGCAGCTGGCCGAGTCCGAGACGACTGCTACGAGGACGGAGAGCTTGCTCCTCGACTCGGCCTCCTGCCCCGGGCGGGCAAGCACACCGTCCGCCACGCACCTCTCAATCTCCCCGTCAATCGTCTCAAAGATCAGGTCCGCGGTCTCGGCAACGCCCGTGATGTCCGCAGCGCGCCGTATATCCAGGTCCACCTTGCCACTCGTTCTCGACACGTTGACCGCCAGGACGCCCATCACTTGTTGCCCGCCCGGATCTTGTAGCCGTCCATTTGCATCGACGAGTACACGCCGCACTCGTACGGCTTCATCATGGCCGCCCTCGTGTCAGAGAAGACACGCTGCAGCACCGGCCCGCTCAGGTCCCCGCGCGTGGGCGTCTTCTTCAGCCCGGGGACCCACTTGAGAAGGAAGGCGCGCATCGTCGTCGACTGCATCGCGTTGAACGAGAAGCTGCAGGACAGGGCCACATTGAGCAGGTCTTTTTCAAGCTCCTTGTACCGGGCCACGCTCATGGGCTTGAACAGGTGCGCGTGCGTTGCCCCTACGATTCCGGGCGCCAAAGCGACGTGGGCGCGAACGCGGTGGTTGCGCTTGTCCTCGAGCGGCAAAACGGCGGCCTTGACACTGGCCGGGGTGAAGAGGCAGGCCTTGAGGTGGTTCACCATAATGCTCACGCGCCCGTTGATGCCGCCCGTGACCCCATTTTCCGCACAGTAGATGCACATGACCCTCGGGGGGGGCTGCCCGACCCTGTACGGCTTCTTGGTGTCTTCGAAGTGTTCCCACACAGAGATTCTCTTTCCCCGGCTTGTGCCAGCCTCAGCGATGGCATTAGTGGCTGATGCCGCCGCCGTAGAGAGGTTGGAAGTTCCCGCACCCACTGCCGCCGTGCCCGAGTTCGCGGCGGCAGCCTCCATCGACTGGCCAGCGGCGCCCGCGCCTCCAGCTGCCGTCAATAGGTTGAGGCGCCCGCGGCTGCTGTCGCCGTCCGCTGCATGGGATCGCCTGCCGCCGACGCCAACAGTGGAGCTGCTGCGGGCGCCACCAGTGGTGCCACCGACTCCCCTTCCTGGCTCAGGCCCTCCATAGCCGTGCTCGTAGCGACGGATGGCGGGGGTGTGGCCTTTCTCTTGTCAACAAGCTCACAAAGGTACTGAGTAGGGTACAAGAGTGACAGGCCTGCCGGGGCAAGGCTTATAAGGACTGGGCTGGCCTCTCCTGGAGCTTCTGGGACGGAGTTCACTGGAATGGGTCGCACCGGCAGAAGGCCCAGGGAAGTGCAAAGCAGCACGGCGCACCTGCCTTGCGCGCCCTATGGCTCCGGAGCGCGCTACTGCTTCGGCGTCTGCTTGCCACGTGGCAAGGAGACTTCCCAGCACAATGTCAGAGGCGGCCCATGTCACAGGGTACAGCTCCGCTTTCTTTCGTACTGACAGTCATTCGTGGCCCCCACGCTCAGAGCGTCATCTGCGGGTGTGCCACCCATACGAGGGCAGTCGTCACAGGTTGGTGGCAAGGTTCCTTTCGACGTCTGACAGCTGTCAGGGCTCCCTTCTGCTGGGACAGCAGTAGCAGTTCAGAGATGCTGGGTCAGCAGCCTGCTCGTTGCTGCCGCAGTCATCGAGTTTTGACCGGCACTTGACAGTGACATGTCTATACTTAGCTCAGCAGAAATTACGGTTGGCGCCCCAAAAGCGCCCCTTCCAACGTGGGGCGCGTGGCGCTTACGCACCGAAATCGCACTGTTAAGCGCGCCCTAAAAGCGCCCTTAAGCGCGCCCCGAGATGCGTTTAGCAACCCTAGTGGGGGGTGAGTCTGTCCCATTTTCATCAGCCGATGGCCCTACGTCCCTATGGCAACTGTCGCTCCGCCCTCGGGCGATGCGCTTTCCTCTGCCTTCGTTGACTCGCACGTGTGCTGCCCTGCGTACCGCTCCGCCCTGAGCGTGCCGTCGACGGCGCCGCCGTCGGGTGCCGTGCCGTCCCCAAAACAAACGCCTGTGAGGAGCGCTTCATGGCAGAGCCAGAGCTCAGTTCATTTGTTATTGCTCATGACAAGCCACAGCTGATGACCCCAAGGCACACCAGCCGGGGCCGAGCGACGATTGCTTGCCCTCCACTCGCCCAGCAGACCCACCCCCGCCGCCCGCGTGCATATGCATGTGCAGCAAGAACGGCGCAGCCTCACGGCCGACGCAGTGGCAGGCGGGACCACAGGTCCCACAGCGCGAGCCGCGCCGCCACAAACGACGAGGCGCTGCCCCCCGGCGGGGTGCCGGCGTACACCAGCAGCAACCCGTACGCCAGGGCAATGGTCAACAGCGGCCGCTCGCGGGCAATGGCGGCCAGGTGGTCGCCCGCGTGGCACAAGGCCGCCGCCAGGGGCGAGCGCCCGCCACCCGCCGCGGCGGTGGCGCGGGGTAACCGCAGCGGCGGCGGCGCGGCCTCGTACATGACCGTCAGCTCCCGCAGGCGGAGGAGCCCCGGGTCGGCCACGACCAGGTAGCCCGGCGGCAGCGCTACGTCGACCGACCAGCCACGGGAGTCGGGATGGGCAGCCCCGGCGGCAGCACCGACTGCGGGCGCGGCCGCCGTCCCAGCCGCCGCCGCGTCGGGCGCACACCGCACGCCCGGTTGACCCCGCACCACGTCCACCGTTGCAACGGCCGCGAAGCGGCGGTAGCGCCCGCTGGCGCCCCCCCCCCCCCCCCCCCCCCCC
>Ga0209093_1001766_pt1 | contig 12290 bp, 16 predicted proteins | sample SidtaG_4_FD_187450 | JGI IMG/M metagenome (GOLD analysis project Ga0209093, IMG submission 187450) | Marine algal microbial communities from Sidmouth, United Kingdom - Sidmouth_Male1 metaG (SPAdes) (version 2) | ecosystem: Host-associated > Algae > Red algae > Unclassified | place: Sidmouth...
GCTGTCCCCTTAAGCTAACCGAGCAAGCGGGCCCAAATGGCCCCGAATCCCACGCAGTAGCCTCCCCATGGGGAGATCTGGGGATCCATAACAGTGGACCCCCCTACTGTAAAGCAGATAATTCAAGCAATTGACATACAAATGCAAACGACCCACAATCAATCAAGATCCCACTCAGCACCGCCAGCGCCACCTGTCCGAACCGGGGCGTGACACGTCATTCGCGTCACTCGGTGCGCCAACGACCTCCTGGCCAGCCAAGGGGCGTGGGCTGGGACGCGTAATGCGACACCCATGGCCGACCGCCAATTCGACCTGGAAGAGAAGTGGCAGCGGTCGGAGTAGGCCGTCGCCGAGCGCGCGGTTTCTGTGGAGGAGAAGAAAATTTCTTTAGCTGAGAGGCGGGTGAGCATGGAGGCGATTCTTGCCCGTACGGATCTGTACAAGACGCAGCTGGAAGTCTTTGGCCAGATGCACCAGACCAACCCAAGCCCTGAACTGGTGGCGGCCGTCAAAGACGCTACCGAGGCCTTCAATGCGGCCGGGGGGTCGTCTTGCTCTATGAAGCCAATGGAAGAGGGCCATGAGTACGCGCCGGAGGTGGGAGGGATGTGATTAGTGGTGTACATTGAGAACCAGTATCATTAGCGCACAAGAAAGAAGGCCTCAAACTCGGTTCACGATTTGTGTTGACCTCTTGCCCTCATGAAGGACAGCACATCTCTCTTGACTCGCGAGCGGCTCTCCTCTGCCCCGGCATCCACTGGTAGCACGTCTTTGTCTGCATCAGCATCCACACCGGTCGTAAACTTGCCGTCCCCCAGGGCGTTGCACATGTCGTGCAGTACAAAACAAGCCAGGAACCACTGCATGGCCTCTCTCAGTCCTTCTCGGTCCCAATAGATAGGCGGAGCTCCCTCAAACTCATACAACGACCCTTCAGCATACCAATGACATGCTCGGAGACGACCCGAAGACGCGCGAGTTGAAAGCTGAAGTTCTTGTTTGGCCGCTTGTTTCCCGCCGCTCCCTTGTACGGACCAACGATGTGCTCCGTGTGGTGCATACCCTTATCCCCCAGCACGTACTCCAAAAGAGAAAATTTGCTCCTCTGGGAATCGACTCCATTAAGCGTGCCGCTTGACGAAGGCGTCATTAGCGGCGCCCGTGAAGCCAAGCGTCGCCAACATGATGTTGCGGTCGTGGCCACACACCAGAAGTAGGTGAATGCTATACCTGTCATGGCGGTCCCAGTAGGTCCAGGGCTGGACACGAGGTGCGTAGGCAAGAGGCACCGACGTCCCGTCCCTAGACCCGACGCAACTGCGAAAGCCGTACGTTTCCCTAGCGTACTAGGACAGCTCCTTGCGGCGCTCCACCGATGGCCACACGATGTACGTCGACGCCAGCCTGTTGACAGCTCGCACAAAAGTTTTGGTACACTTTTCCACCGCTCCTGTGCTGAGACCAAAACTATGTGCGACCTCGACGACGCCTGATTTTTCCAATCCAATGGGGAAAAGAAAAGAAAGAGCCCAACGAAGTCAGAATAAGTAAACATAAACAAAAAAGCTCAGTTAGAAAAAAAAAAAAACTGGGGAGGTCCACTCATGGCCAAAGCTCAACATGACCGCTCCGAAGAGACAACTTGGGAGCCCTCTGAACGTACCTTCACCGTTACCGTAGTGACAAAGGCGACATAGACCGACCTTTTGAATATTATCTGAGGGGATGCGGCGTCGCTCTCGAAGGCATTGACGCGGGAGGTAGGGCGCCAGCCGCTCCCGCAGTTATGAGTACGCACCTCGATCCATCCTCACGTAACTCTGCCACAGGTCGTCGCGTAGCGCATCGAGTACCACCAGGCTCCAATGGAGACTCTTGGGGAGGCAATACGGGCCCCTCCGCTGACAACGATTCTGCAAAAGCGCGCGCAAGCGTCGGTCCTCGAGTTGGCAGAACAGAAATGCAAGCGACACACCGTCAATGCCGTGCGCACCAAGGTCGCTGGAGCTCAATACTCCGACCATCTCCAAGCACACGACCAGCCCCTAGAAACGTACACTCCGCACGGCATGGCGGAGGGCCGTCTGTCTTCGAGAGAAACGCGCCGTCTTCGAGATTGGATACAGCCATCGACGTTCAGGGGGTGTCAATGCGCTGCGCACGCGCGACGTCATGCCAGCTGCTCTTGAAAGCCGGCCGGCCGTTGCAAATCTGCGATGAGGGACTGATCATGACTTGGGAGCACTTTACGGAAATTTAACCTCCCAATGTTGACTGCCCTGGGGCCCTCGGTCAGATTTCGAGGTTATGACTGTCAGGACCCACTCGTTCCAGGATGCGAAAACCGCGAAGTGAGTGAGTGAGTGAGTGAGCATCATCATCAGAAACCTGTGCCCACCGGTCAACTGGGCGAGTTGATCGGCAAAGCAACCGGCATTGACCGGCCGGTCGGGCAATCGCTGATGGACGCTTCAACCGGAGACTAACCGGAACGACCGCCCCCCAGTCACAGTGCCAAAAACGAGCTCAATGCAGCACACTGAGAGGGGAATGGACCAGCGCACGCATCTGGATGGCCGGCCGCTGGTGCCATCTCGCTGCTTTTAGATCTCAACTGTCGAGTAATTTGTCACTTGCATTGAGCTTCATGTACAAAGTGCAATTGTAGTTCCTCTGACAGTGACATTAACTCTGGCCTCTGTTGTATGACGCTTCTAATTTTGAGCTCTAATGTCGTGCTCGAATATTGTTTTCTATGTCGAGCACCCGTGTGAATGTCAGCAACACACAATGGACTCGAAGGTACAGCAGAAGAGCACTCTGCAAAGAACAGAAGACAACATAGATATGCGACAGGGACAAAGAGACAATCTGAGCAGAATGTCGCAGCCAAGCAGCAGGAACCAAGCACCAGAGTCAGAGACTACTCAAACGGCAGGGATAATCCTATTCTCACACAGCCAACCACAGGCTCAGCAAAAGCAACCAGCAGCACATATCTGGTAACAAGAGCAAGGGACGACATCCGCACGTACGCCGGGATGCAAAGAAACGTACGCGAAAGGGAACCATGAATAGTCGTGTGGCAATAAGCCAATGCCACGGCGAGAAGGGAGGACGGGCTGCTCCGTGACATAAGTGACGCATACAAAGGGGGGTATGGGGGGGGTCAAGGTCGAGGTCGGGAGAAGGTTGTAGATGTGGAGCGTGGAGGTCTGGCCGCAGGTGAGCGAGTGGATGTCATGTGATAAAGCCGATGTGGGGAACGGCTTCCGGACCACTGCCGCCCGCACCTGTTGTGTTTGATTGTCAGTCGTGTCTGTCGCTCTTCGCCCCTCGGTTGCTCTGCCCAAGTGTCGTCGGCACGCAGCGCGCGCCGATAGGTGCATCCGCTGAGCCTTGATCGTTAGCGAACTAATCCAGGGTCAAACCAGCTCTATCAATCAGTATATATGTAACTTGTCAGATAGTCGGTGAAATATGAAGCAGAGGACAAGAAGTATTTATCAGATCCTTGCACGACACTCAAAGATGAGGACCTATGATTATCTGACCACGCCCACCGCAGCTGCCGCGCCCGTTGAGGAAGGTTGTCACATATCGGGACCACAGTGTCTCCTTCTGAGTGCGTATCCAGCAATGGAGCCAACCGCCCAACCCAACGGCCACGTATGGGAAATGTGTGGCCATTCTACTGGCTCTCCAACAGCCAAGCCAAAACTAGGCGCGTCATATCTGAAGTTTGTGTTCGGGCATGGCTATCCCCAGGATATCAGACATCGGCGGCAGTGTTGTGGCCGGCCGGTTGTCCGCGCCGAAGAATCTGTTGAGGGTGTCTCACTCCTTGGTGTCTGCATCCCACGGGTCACGCATCCTATTGGTGTTGGATCGCCACGTTTGGAACCATGTTTTGGCGGAGCGCTTTGGAGCGCCGCCAAACCGGCCTCACGCCTAGTTAAGGTCGGACTTCTGGGTCTCAACATTACAGCGCCACGTGAAGTTTTCCGAAATCCTCTGAAAATGATTGGAACAGAATCATCCCTGTTTTGAGGAAGCGCAGTGGGCCACGGGCTTGGCGACGAGCCACCAGCCTTCTCTCACCCACAGATCTGTTGTAGCTGCTCCCAACGACAATCCAGCTGCTCCGCCCCCCTCTTCCCTCCTCAACCGCAAGAATGGTGCTTGAGCCAGACCTGGTGGGCACGGTGGATGCTCTTGAAGAGTACGGATACCCCCGCTGGTCCGCATGCTTGTACACGTCCTTCAATTCGATCTATGGGAGCATGGCTGTGCTTGAGATGTATCACCCGCCCTTGATAAGGGCAAAAATCACTGCGGCTACTGACACACTATCTGTTTACTATGCACCGCTCAGACGTGCTTCTGGTTCTTGTATTGCTATATCCTCTGGCAGAAAGGCCACGCCAGCATCGCCTAGTGCCCCAACTGCCTCCTGCCAGGAGCTCCCACCAGGACCACCCCCCACCCACAAGCAGCCTTCCGACCTCAGCCCAGCCAGCGTTGGTAACAGGCTTAAGGTCGCTAAAGCGGCGGGGATCGACGTTCCCCCTTCGCGCAGCGGCACGGCGGATTTTTTGAACAGTCACCTCGCAAACACCCGCCCGAACAAGATTGTGTTCAAGTTCAAGAATGGGCGGGTGCGGACGTACGAGCCAGTCTTCGAGGCATGTAAAATTGTGGTGGCCGAACGCCAAATGCAGCAGCGGCGGGCTTATGCCCCGGCGGCGGTGGCGCGCATCTTTGGTTTAGAGCCTGAGATGATTACGACGGCGATGAGTGACATCTGCCGCCGCGCCATGCACTGCGGCGGCGTCGCGGTGGCTGCGGCCGCCGTGCTGAGCGCGCTCCCAGTACGTCTCCAAATCCAGTTTATGATTGACAACAATGTCAGCGGGGCGCTGTTTCAGCGGGCGCGTCTTCTTTTGGGCCCCGCTGCCTGCTTGGACAGCCGAGAGCACCAACGCGCAGACCAGAACCTGGTTGCGGCGGAGCCGCAGAACGCGGCGGGAGTTAATGACGGCTCCTCGCACCTTATGAGCCCGCGCGCCGCCCTCCAGGCGATGTTTAACCACGCTGGGGCAACAGACCAGTTTCTGAAGCGCCTTCTACGGGGCGCTGATGGGCGGCAGATCGAGGCGAACGAGACGTTTGATGGCCAAGATAGCGCGGCGGCACTGCCTCTTTCTGGCGTGCGGGACGTGCAGATTTGCTTTGGTTTGAACAAGGTCGGTCTACATAGCACTTGTAAAGCTGTTCTGTCCAACTGTAACCAAGCCCATCCATCGAGCCGCGGCAACACCTTTCTTTACGGCGTCTTTCCGGCCTCGAAAGATGACTACGAAGCGCTGAAAGCGATGGCTGCTGTCTGCACCCTGGGTTTGGACGGTCTTCGGCAAGGCGGGCTGCTCGTGGGAGGCCTGCGGCGCGCCGTGCGTCTCATCGTGACGGGCGCCCTGCGTTTCATCTCTACGTGGCTTGGGCACGCCGGCCACTCCAGCACTCACCCCTGTGTGTGGTGTACAGCGGTGCTCCGACGGACACGAACGAACGGGTCGCGCGTGGACCAATTGGGCGACATGCAAGCGGGAAGCCAGGCGCGCGGCATGTTACGGACACTGTCAGACTACGAGGAGGCGGCCGCGCAACATGCAGGGGGCGGGAATGCCACACTGGATACTCCACAATCTGCGGATGCCCATTTATGCATTGTCAAGCGCCCATTTCTTCTTGTCGACCCAACCCATATTTTACCGGCTCCGTTACACCGGACGCTTGGAACAACTTTGTACCTGCTCCGGCGGGGCATTGAAGCTGTTTACTTCGATGGCGGGCTCCCATTGGCAGATTTGTACTCCCAGAACTTGGCTCTGACGCTGCAGTACGGTGTGGCTGTGGATGCAGCACCGTATTGGTGCGGATTGTTTGAAGGGCGGGCGTGCCACAAGATTAGCGAGCGGCTGGGGATGGTCTGCAATTTGCTGTCACGATACGTACCGGTGGCTGCTGCGGAAACGTACAGCATGGAGTGTGAGGCGTGACAAGCAGTGCTCCCTGTGCTGAACCCTACCAGACGGAGGCTTTTCGTCGCGACTCCGCCAGATTTATGGACGGCATGACGGTTTTTTTCCCGTGGTCAACTGTCACCCCCAAACTTTATGTTCTGTGTTTCCACGCCCCTGCTTTCTTTGAGCTGTTTGGGAGCATTGGCCCGTACAGTGAACAAGGCCTTGAGTCGTGGCACGCGCACTTTAACCATAATTCGACGCTGTACACCGAGGACACCTTCCTGGCTAGCTGCCTAACCTATGTGCCACACCCAGTTAAGGGCGGACATTGGGATCTGGACAAGTTACCCCATTACAGTTGACACGAGAAAGTGCTCGGCCCTTCACAGATGTCTTGCACCGCCGGTGCAGCAAAGGAGACGGGCGCCTACGAGCCGCCGCACCCCCTCTGCCCCCATCTGTGTGCAGCGGCAGAGAAAGACACCGGCTTCCAAGGGACCCTCGTGACCTGGGTCTGCTTTTTTGCGCCTGGTGACCCCACAGGCATGGCGTCGTCAGCCAGCCTACCTCCTCCACCGCCCTGCTCCCCGTGGTACGTACACGTTTGTCAAAAAAGCAATAAAAAAGCAACATCCATTTTTCCTGTTCTTTACTGCAACTGAGAGAGGAGCCCGTGGGGTACCAGTTCACCCGGGTGGGTACGCTGTGCTGACCTTGAAGTTTTCGAAATGGTCGCTGAGGCAATCTGGTCCTTTGTATTGTCATTTGTGTCTGGCTTTCGTGTGTGGCTTTCCACAGCGACGCCGCTGCGGCCTCTCTGCGCGCTCTCTTCCCTCAGCAGGACCACGCGTTCGTGTGCATGTCCTGCCACCAAGCATGTCTGCGCATCAACGCGGCGGCGGAGGAGTGGCTGGCAAGGCGGGACGCCGGGCTGTTAACGAACTCAGCTCAGCGTGCGTTTCTGAACGCCATGCCCCAGCGCCTGTGCAGCACAGCGCGCTGGAAGGAGCCCAGTGGGGTGCACAGGGGTTGCTTTAGCTCATGCTATCGTCGCGCCCACGCCACGCCGCCCAAGCCGCGTGTCATCTGCGCATCCAGGATTCATGACCAAGTTTCTACGAACAAGGACCCCACTGCGCACCCGTCTCGTGGAATTATGCCTTTCCTGTGGTCTGGGGAGAAAGGGGCGGAGCAGGCCGGGCTGTTTCGCCTCAGTCACGCGAAGGTGTGCCCGGCCTGTCGCACGCTGGTAGAAAAGCGCAACCGTGCGGAGGTGTCTTCGGTTGGACCGCTTGCGTCACCAATGCCTCGGGCTCTGACGGCGGGTGGTCAGGCTGCGCCTCAGGGCAGGGATGTGGACCTGTCGCTCGCGCGAGAGGATGAACACGTCCTGATTCTGAGCGCAGCCGCGGAGCCGGCGCTATGTGCGGCGACGGGCAGCCCAGCCGCCCCTGCCGCCGGTGCGACTGGGTGTGGCACCGGCCGGGCTCTTGATGCAGTTAGGGATGGTGCACCGGCCACGGTGGCGGCAACGGTGGCCAATGAACAGGTCACAAACGTGTCACCCTCTGGCGGTGCAGGCCTTGAGGCGCGTGCTCCCCGGCCCAGCGTCTATTTGGCCATTGCCACTGTGCTGGCGGTTTGCGGCTGCCTGGATAAGATCTAGAGGCGGTCTGTCGATGCCATCGTGAGCGCACATCTTGTGGCGCACAAGCCGAACGCGTTCCGGGCCAGGTCGGGCAATGGACGGGATATTCTGTACCCCCGAGAGACATTGCCTCGAAAGGCTGTCGTGCGCCAGAGGCAAGCCCGCCGACGGGCCCTCGCAACGTTGTTTGCCGTCGCAAGACTGTGCCGCGACAGCGAGGCGGGTCTGGAAAAAATCCCTGGCGACGTCTGCCGGAGCCCAGGACGTTGGCATTATGGCAGTGGTCCCATCGGGGGCCTCTGCGGCGCTTCCCGTGCGTTTGCAGACACAGTTTGTCGTCGCAAACAGTATCTTCTCTGAAACGTGGCAGCGGATTCGCCGCCTCATGGGCGGGTCTCTAAGCGGACTGGCGAGTGCGGCGGATATGCGTGCGGGTGGCCGGGCGGCCTTCTCAAAGGTGCGCAATCGCGTGACCTCTACGCCAGTGGGGGCCACGCTGGTGAGGGTGCGGGCGGCCGTCGAGGCCCTGGTGGAAGATCTTCTGGCACGCAACCAGTTCATCGAGAAGCCCGTTCATGGGCATCCAGCCGGAGAGATGCTGCTCTCCTTTGGCCTCAATAAGAGTGGCCGACAGAGTTCGTGCAAGGCCATCCTCGCGTGTATCAACCAGCCTCATCCATGCAGTCGGGACAACACCATCCGGTTTGGGGTCTTCCCCTGCGAAAAAGACGGCTACGTCTCATTGGTGGCTATGGCAGAGCTGTTTGCACCTGATTTGGAGGACCTGTGGACCAAAGGAATCAACGTGGCGGGCGTCACGCGACCAGTGCACATGATCTTGATGGGGGACTACTCATCCACTACCTCCTTTGACGGTCACGCGGAGGCTAGCTGCCGTATTCCCTGCGGGTACTGCTGCTGCCTCGCGCGTCCGTCCGCCACGAGCAAGAAGCTCCGTCCAAATTATGCCGAATATGGCACTATGCAGGACGACAGCCGCGCCGCGCGCATGCCCCGCACGTTCCAACACAAAGCGGAAATGGCGGCACTGTATTCTGACGGACCGTTGGCGACGATTGTGGACCCCCCGGGGACCCCGATCACGCTGTCCTACGAGCGTCGGCCACTGATGGTGTTCGCACCCCAAGATATTGTGCCGATGCTGTTGCACATTGCACTGGGCGTGAGCCCGTAGATGTTCTCGCTGGGAGTGGAGGCGGTTGCATTTGATGCGGGCGCGGAGAGGGCGGAGGCGTATGCGCAGGCGCTCTCTGGAGCCCTCCGACAGGACATGGGCGTACCTCCGGCCCCATATTGGGGAGGCACGTTCGAAGGAAAGGCGTGCCACAAGATTGGGCGGCGCCTTGCCGCCGTGTGCGACGTGCTGGAGGATTTCGTGCCCCCCGCGCGTGCGGCGGCCTATCGGCGGGCGTGTGAGCTGTGGACCGCTTTGCTGCAGGTATTGAACCGAGCGGTTATCTTTGGGGCCAACGAACGGTCCACCTTCCGGCGGCAAGCACCTGAGTTTGTGGACATTCTTCGTTCCTGCTTTGAGTGGGAAAGCATCATGCCCAAACTCCACGTGCTCGCGTGTCACGCTGCTGATTGGCTGGACAAGTACGGCTCCCTTAGGCTATTCTCTGAGCAGGGACTCGAGGCCTGGCATGGATGTTTCAACCAGAATGCCACGTTCTTGGCAGCGGGATCCTTCCTGGAGAGTTGCGTGCGGTTGGTGGAACGGGCGGCCGTGAGCCGGGGCCCTGGAGAGCTATCGTTCAACCGTGGGAAGCTTCGGGCCTCGGCTGCCGCAGACGCTCGGTGTGCTAAGCGGCCGGATGACCTGCGGACTGCTCGGGCTCGAATCGCTGCTGGTCGCGGCTCGTGCCAGTCGGCGGCCTGTGCGGCAACGTCGCGTGCAAACGCGGACAAAGGGGCTTACATCGTCTACCGGGCGGCGGTTTGCAAAATTGCAACCTACCGTGCTGGACCCGGATTAGCTTTGGAGGCGGCTGCCGCAGAATATGAGGTTGACGCCGTTGCGGCCGCCGAGAACCAGGCGCTTCCCGAGCGGGCAGAGCCGATCTGTCTGGAAGCACTGCTGGAGGAGTGGACAAATTAAATGTGTAGATTCTTGTGTCACTGTATCAAGAGGGCACTCCGAATTCCTGACGTTGCGCTTCCAGCTACAGCTGACAAAGCAGGCACAGCAGGGCGTGCCGATACTTGGGCATCACCCCCAGACGAGTTACAGGTGCCCTGGATCCGATGGATCAGGATCAAGAGAGATGGCGTGTGCAGGTGATCCGGCCTGATCCGGATCCTGCGCTGGCTAGCAACAGCGGAGTCGTTTCAAAGAGGGCCGATGGTTTCGGACGGCCTTTGGGACTTTTTTCGCAATTCATGTGGGCGGAGTCCGGCACAGATGCACTGGACAGCCCTTGAGTGAGACAGCTCGCACAAGCAATGACACGCCTTCAGAAAGTCGATTATTACTATGCCACGATTTCGTATAAACGACATTTAGCTGACACCATCGCATCGAGCCAGTGGATTGCCGATAATCCCAATGTCCGCTCTATCAGTGTATTAACTGGGGGTGGTGCGACGGTTGGCAGTTGGACGGGCGCCTGGCGACGACGAACAAAATCGCTGCAAGCGGCGCAAGCCCGCTCGGGCGTGCCCGGGGGCACGCGACGCGAAACGTCCAGATGATAAGCGGACAGTGGCTGGACGGGCATTGGAGGGGTGCCCACGTCGCGAGTCGGAGGCGTGTGCCCTAAAGCACGCCGAGAACTGCGAGAAATGGGCGCGGGATAATCTTGGCGAAGCCGTGAGGCGGATTGATGCCCACCGACGACGGACTGGTTGGACCTCGACCGACCGAGGCGCCCGCACCGGGGGGGGATGCATCGTCGGAGGAGGGGGACTGGCACGAGGCGTAATTGGCGGCAGAGGCGGCTGAGGCGGCGTGCTGGATGATGCTGGGTGCGTCGCCGGCTGCACAATAGTTGGAGAGCGTACAGTAAAAGTGTACCAGTGGCTTCCAGTCCAGGGCTGTCGTGGTTGGGTTAGGCTGCAATGGACTTCGCCGCAGTCTTCCGTCGAACGACAGGTAACATGGCGGCGTCAGTCACCCTTCGCACGCCAAGTCAACTTGGAAACAGGGGCCAGGCAGCCCATCGTTTTAGTGCCACGAGCAATCTCACAGCCTGCGAGAACGCTGAAGAAAAGAACCACAGGCTGCTCTTTCAGCAAGGATCGATGTCTCCTTGGGCGGCAGCGTCAATCGTGGCAACGGCAAGAACTTTGATCCATGTTCTGGTCTTGTTCGAAGAACACCTTACATGAGGTCGCTCAACCAATAGAGTTTTAGTATTCAGGTACTGCCAGCAGCATCGACCAATCAACCCAGAAGTCCGGAGAAGGGGGGTCTTAACTAGGCGTGGCCTGTTTGGACCTCGGTGCCGATTCGCTGCCGTTGAAGTTGCAAAACTAAGCGATCGCGCGGGCCCCACACGAGACCGATTAGAAGACTCCAATACGTGAAAAAGGGCTATTCTTGGACCGTCAAACCCTAGTTATGGAGCTCGACCTAGTCACCAATGCCCGGTTGGCCAAACGGTGCCACGTTTAGTCACGTTTGGATTTCTGGGCGGTTGGCTCCAATGCTGGACAAGCCCTGAGGATAGGCCAGGTCCCCATGCCGTGGGGTCGTTATCAGGTCGAATGGTTGGCTCACAATGCCCGGGACGTTATTTTAACAGGTCCGTCTGCGCCAATGTCGTCACTCTAAAAAAAGATCGATTGGTGCTGGGTCATACACGTGACCAGATGAAGCTCTACCCTGTCGTATCAAGCAGTTACCAACTGGCCTACTGCACGCCTCCACGTCAGGGTATGGACTGACAACTCTTTGTCTGATGCGAATTCTCTGCACTAAGTCGATCGCACTACACGACACTGCCAGCCACCCCCCCGCCGTTAAAAGAACCGCCCGCCACCCGACGCGTCTGGTGCCGTGCCCCGCGCCGCCGTCTCCGCCGTGCGGCTGTGCCAGCAGCCGCGATGAAGGCGGTGACGGTGGCAGCGCCAGGGGCGGCCCTGAAACCGATTCATTGCCTCTCGCGCTGCGGGGAGGGGGGGGGGGGGGGGGAGGATTAAGGGGCGGGGGGGTAGGGGGCTCGGATAGCACCGCCGCCACACACGGCGAGGTGGCGCCCGAACGCGAGCGACCACTGCGTGCCACTCCACCAGACGACGCGCTCGGCGCCACCGCCGCGCACTTTGCCGCAGGTGCGGTGCGCGTGTCCGACCCGGCGGCCCCCCGTGCCGGGCCCACGGCGGCCCACGGCCACGCGAGGGGGACACGCTGCGCGCTGTGTCGGCGTCGGCGTCGGCGACGGCGCACCCCGCCGCGCCGTCGCCGGCCAGTGGCCACTCACCGGCGGCCGCGGCGGCGGCGGCGCCCGCCCCCGACGGCCGGTCGCTCACGCCGTCTCCCTCGCGCCCGTGCTGGCCGACGCGGCGCCGTCACGGGAAGACGCCCCGCTGCCACCACGGGTACGGGAGGACGGCGCCCCCCCCCCCCCCCCCCCCCCCCCCCCCCCCCC
>Ga0209093_1001767_pt1 | contig 12285 bp, 11 predicted proteins | sample SidtaG_4_FD_187450 | JGI IMG/M metagenome (GOLD analysis project Ga0209093, IMG submission 187450) | Marine algal microbial communities from Sidmouth, United Kingdom - Sidmouth_Male1 metaG (SPAdes) (version 2) | ecosystem: Host-associated > Algae > Red algae > Unclassified | place: Sidmouth...
GGCCCACGAGCGGCGCGAGCACCACAGCTGCGGCGGGAGGCACCCCCTCTCTCGCCCCCCCTGCCGCCGGGTTCGCGGCCCAAATGCGGAGCTCGGCCGGCAGGGCCTCGGACGCGGCGGCACCCGGCGGCGCGGCCCCCCCCACCCCCGTCAGCGGCGTCATCGTCACGAGCGCTGACGCGGGCACCCCGTCGGCGGCGGCACGGTGGGCGGTGGGTCCGCCGCCGCCCCCGCGCCCACCGCTGTCGGCCGACGAGACGCCGTGGAGTAGGCCGAGGACGGCTGCAGCGTTGCCGCCCGCGGCAGCCACCACCGCTGCGCGGGCGGTCGCGACGCCCACTCCCACCCCCGCCGCGCCGCGGAAAAACGTGCACACGTAGGCGGGCGGCCGCCCCGCGAGGCGTGGCGCGAGGGCGGCGGCCAGCGGCAGGGGAGGCGGGAGGGGGGGGGGGGAGGGGTGCCCCCGCCAATGCCCCCCGCGCGATTGGGGTGCGTGCTCACCGCGGATGCGGCGAGCAAGCTGGACGTCCTTTGACATGACATTGACGCGCTTGGCGTGGACAGCACATAGTTGAGCGTCTTGAAAAAGCCCGACCAGGTACGCCTCAGCCGCCTCCTGCAGCGCGAGGACAGCAGACGCCTGAAAGCGTGGCGTGTTGGTATACTCTTGCGCGACTTCGCGCTCATGTCGCTGAAAGGGGATCTTTCTGATCAGCAGCTCCCCCGAGCGCTGAAACTTGCGAGTGTCGCGCAGGGCGACCGTACAGGGCCGGTAGCGGCGCTTGACCGCGGCCTTGCTACCGGCTTTGATCGCCCGCCGCGCGGCAGCTCGCGCCAGACCAGCCGGCGCCTTGGGGCCAGTAGAACGCCGTGCCGTCTGCTTCGTCCGCTCCATTGCGTCGGGAGGAAGGCGCAGTGGCGGGAGCAGAAGGGGGAGGATTGGGGGCACACGAGGAGGGGATTGGGGAGAGGGGTGCGGTGGGCAGAGGTGTGCGCAGAGGGGAAAGGGTTGGTGCAGGCCAGGTCACAGTAGGCGCGGCACGGACAGGCTGTGACACGGACCAAGGCTGGCGGGGGAACGGGTGGGGGGGGGGGGGGGGGGGGGGGGGGGGGGGGGGGGGGGGGGGGGGGGGGGGGGGGGGGGGGGGGGTAGGTTGACGGGAGAAGCTGCGGGACAGGGCGACGCAGAGAAGACCAGGAAGGCCTCGTCCTCGTGGCAGCCACAGGCCTGCGGTTTACGCTGTAGATCGCTTGCTCGCCCAGCGCCTCAAACAGTCCCCCTGGGCATGCCCCGAAGTCCATCGCTTCGCGAGCTGGATGCATCGAGGGAGCCCGTTTCGTCGGCGTACTGAGATCGCGGAGTCATGTAAGCCAGCGTCTTGGGCTTCCGGTAACTGTGTGGAAATGCTTGGTTGGAACACCCTGCCGGACTGTTTTCCTGAACTAGTGCGTATTGCATCGGCAGAGAAAGGTCTGCTCATCCGACGGGCCGCGCTAGTCACCTCCTGTCGAAGACGAAGCCCCCCCCTGTGCAGCTCGAATGGCCTTGCCTCGTCTTCCGCACCAGCGTCCGTGCGCCCAGATCTTCGGCTCACGGCCTCACAACAAGGGCATGCAGATCCCCACGTTCTGGCCTCGAGCAAGCAGCGAATTCGAAGTGACCAAATGTCTGCAGTTCTCGTCCGGCCCCTTTTGCGCAGGGGCTCCTGCCCGCCACCATCCATTGGACAATGACGACTAGAACAGCATCACCCGGACTAATGATATGACTTCGAATCGTAAGTAAGGGACAACGCTGACTGAAGCCTTGCACTGCGTTACAAAACCAAGTGTGCTGATTACTTCTTGAGGTTATTGCAGCGATCACGGATGGGGTTTTACACCCGTGACTTCGGTCTCCGTCCGGACAAAGACGCTTTTGATGGGACCGGTTCCGTCTCCGGACACATTGGATAATAAACACTTGGATCCTTCACCAGACCTGCTTTTCGTGAAGACGAAACGTTTTTTGATATTATGCTCCGGCAGCAATGTTTATTTATTCACGCAATTTCGGGCGGAAAGCATCGGCTGACGCCAAAGCGCTGTGACCCTCGAGGCTGGCGCGCTGCCGCCCGCCAAACGTAGCAAAAGGACGCAGGTGCGGCCGCCTGCGCCGCGTCCGCCTGTGCGGCACTTTACAGCTGATGGCGATGGACGACGGCTGCGGCGCCCAGCGGCCCATGTGGCGTGCATCTACCTTCGCGGTACTGCTCCCGGCGAGAGCGTCCGTCACGGCGGCCACGGCTGCCGCCGCAGAAGGCCACCGCAGCCGCCGCAGAGCGACCGCTCGATCCCGCCGCCGCCTTCGTCTACTGCCACCGCCGCCACTGCCTGCCCGCCGCCGCCAACGCGGCGCGGCTGCGGCCCACAGCTGGCTGGTAACGGCAGGCGCGCCGTTTCCGCCGCTCACAGCGGGCCGCACTGCCCCCTCCCACCCGGCAGGCGGCCCACCGCCCCCATGAGGCCTTCCACCGCACCGACCGGCACCCGCTGAGCCCTCCCGCCGCACAAGGCGCGCCGCCGCCAAAGCGGCGCTGGCCGGCAGCGGCCTGGGGGCGGCGGGCTGGCCGTTGCGGCCGCATGCCGCTCGCCTAACCGCCCCGCGGCACTCGGAGATCGCGCCCGCCCCACGCCACGCCTGCCGAAGAACCGAAGACACAGGCGCCACTACACCCACCACTCGCCCGCTCCCCACGACACCAGCCCCCGCACCGCCCGCACGCCCACCACCGCACCAGACACTCCTTCGCGCCCCTCCACACCAGTCACCTCGCCCAACACTCCGCCTCCCCCCGCCACGCCAGCCGCCGTACAGACGGCGCGCCGGCCACCACACCCTACACTCGCCCGCACCCCACCACACCAGCCCACGCGCCGACCGCACGCGTACCACCGCACCCTACAATCCCCCGCACCCCACCACGCCAGCCGCCGCACCCAACCTTCCCCCACACCCCACCACGCCAGACGCCGCACCGACCGCACGCACGCCACCGCGGGCTCCGCACGCGCGCCGCGCCACACCCAGGTACGCACCACTTCTAACAGCCCCTGTCCGCCCGCTGCCGCCGACACGGAGCCAGCCGGCACGGGCTGGTCACGGCGGACTGGCCATAGCGGCCACCCGCCGCGCACCGCGACAACGCCCCCCCATTCGCATGGTCGCAACCCCCTGACACGGCCCCCCAGATGCCAGCTTTGGCAAACGCAGCGCAGTGGCGGCCCACAGCCGGCTCACCGCGGTTGGCTGGCACAAGCGGTCGCCCGCCGCGCCCCGCACTGTCCTGTGCGACCCAGAGCGATCCCCGACACCCCGACGACACCTACGGCCCCAGACACCGGAACCCGACAACGGCGCGCGCCGACCTTCGTGCGCCGCCTCCGACGCGGCGTCAGCTCACAGCGGACGAGCTTGCCGTCGCCGCCACACGACCGCCCCGCTGCGGCAGTGTCCTCGGCGCGCGCCGCCGCGGCGGCGGCCGCGGCTGCCGCCCCGAAAAGGACCCACCGCCGTGGAAGAATAGCTTCTCGGGGCGGCCGCCCCCTGCGAATGCTGCCACAGACGCGGCGCTGGCCTGAAGCGGGCTGGCTGCGGCAGGCCGCCCGCCGAGAGACGTGCCGCACCCCCTCACGCGGCGGACGCCTCCCCCGCTTCCACGACACCCGCTCTCGCACTCGTCGGCACCAGCCTACTGTCGCTGACCCTGACCGCCCACCGCCACCGGAGGCGGGCAGCGGGCCGGCCCTGTTGGAATGGCCGTCGCGGCTGCCCGCCAAACGCCGCGAATTTCCGCCGCACCCGTCGGGCACCCCCGCGCCCCGCAACGCCCACCGGGGCACCCGAAAACACCCGCCAACTAATCCCTACATTCCACGCCTCGGGCGACCAACGGAGCGCCCACTGCGACGCCGCTGAGGCCGGCGCCGGGGGTATCCCCCCACCCGCGTACACTCGGTCGAGACGAGAGTGTGTTGGAAGAAATAAGACCCTGCTCAGCGGGGAAAAAAGAACCGTTGTATGCCTGCCTACTCTATCATGCAGTACGTCATGTTAGCCAATATACGAGGCAAGCAGATCGCCTCGGTCGCGGAAGATGTCCGCAGTCAGGTCGCCGCGCAGGCTCACGCACTCCCCTGAGATCTGCTTCTCGGCCCACGCCTCGACGTTGGTGGCCGTGCCGGCGGCGGGCGCGTGGGGAGCCGGATGCATGACAGGGGGTGCGTTTCCGGCGGCGCAAATGTTCCCCATTGCGTCTACGACGCCGCCGGCGCCATCGGCGGCGCCGCAGCCAGGTGCAGGTCCCCCGGCGGCGGCAGCTCCGACAGCATGAGCCCCCCCGCTCTGTCCATCCCCACCACCCGGAGCGTGACCAGCATCGCCACCTACGCCAGTGTTAGTCCCACAAGCACTTCCCACCGCGCGTCGACGGCGACTCAAAAAGCTACTGCGTCGCCTCTCCACGCACATGTCGTTCAAGATACGAATGGGCTTGTACGCCGTGACCAGCTGAGACACAGACCAGGACCGCACAGGGTGCAAGGAGATGTGAAAGCGCTTCATGAGGACGCCAAACAGGCGCGCCACGTACTTCCGGATCGCCTCTTAAAGGCGGTTGGACGTTGTCTGCTCCTCGGTGGACGGCTTGGGGTTCGCGAGATCAGGAAAGCGAAACGTGGGTAAATCCCGTCAAAAAGGTAGTAGGGCAGCGTGCGCGTGCGGCCGTTGATAGTGTAGGACCTGTTGCGCGGAGGCCACCGACCGCCAGTAGCGTCCAGATAAAGCGACGACTGGTGAATCACGTTGATATCGCTCGTACTTCCGGGAGCGCCGACAAACAGGTGCCATATCCACAGGTCCTCGTCGCATACAGCTTCGATGACAATGCCGCGCTTGTCCTTCCGAGTCTGGTACGCCCCCGCCATCCCCGTGGGGCACTGATGCCACTCCCAGTGGCAGCAGCCGAGGGAGCCAATGCACCCAGGCATCCCGCGCTCCTTGTTGCGGTCCATGATAGCGTCGAGCTCCTCCTGGTTGGGTTGGCGTAGATTGGTAGGTCCCCAGCGCTCAACAATAAATGCCATAAGCAGCCTAGTAGACATGGCGATGACTGTCCGAGACAGGCGCACGTACTCATCCGCTCTGTCGGCCACCTCCCCATAAGCGATGACACGAAAGGCGGCCACCACCTTCTTAAGTGGATGCGCTTGCAGCTTGCCCGTAGCAATGATGCGTTGCTTGGAGAAAGGCTCGTCCTTGACAGCCAGGTACACACGCCGAAAGAAGGCGCGTGGGACAGGAAATCTTGTCTCAAAGTCGCGCTCATCGTAGACGGGTGGCGCACCTCCAACGCCGAAGTAGTCCTGCATGATAGCCTGCAGTCCAGTAGCAAAGTCGCGCCGCTTGTGAGCGCGGCGCCCGACAGAGGAGCCACAGTACCGCCGTCGTCGCGCAACGCGCTTAGCGCGTGAGCGCCGGGGCATCGCCATTAGCAGGCTCAAATGCGTCTGCACCATAGCAGACACGTCCGCCCCTTCATGCTCCGCCAGCAGGGCGGCGGTGGTAGAAATCTCCTCCTCGTCGACATGCTCGGCATCCATGAGGAGAGGGGGGGAGGCCAGCGATGGTACTTCGTGACGGCGGGGGGTGCTGATGAAGAAAGAGAGGTGGTCGGCGTCGGGAGAGAATGGAGCGTGAAAACGATGTCGTAGTGCGGGGGGGAAGAGAGCGCCGAACGATGCGAGTGGCGTGCGCAGGCCGCAAGAAAGAGGAGGGGTACAATCGGCCGTGGTCGTGGGTGGAGCTGGCGCGGGTGGAACAATATTAGCGGCGACGGGATGGGGGTGACGGCGGCAATGGGATCGTGCGGTGTGGCCCATTCCGTCCTCCCCCGCGGCGCCACCGGCGCGAGGTCAACATCGCATTGCCCCCCCACCCCCCTCCTCCCCAAAGGAGAGCCTGCGAGGAGCGCCTGCAACCGTCGCGGGTGGCTGGGCAGTCACCCCAATCTAAACGGGCGTGACGGCAGCCCCACCATCCTGGCGCGACCATTCGGGCTCCACGCGCCCCTCAAAAGGACAGTCAGGGCGCGCCATTAACTGTGGCGCTGCGACCTGCCCGATCCCACCCCTCCAGAAAGCGCTGTCGGCGGCCCGTGCCTCCCCGCGCCTCGGCCCCACTCCATGTGCCTTGGTGGCCCCACAGAGGCGCGGAACGCCTGGATTACCGTACCCCCCCTCGCAAACTGGGCTGTGAGCGATGTGTGGGCGCCACGCACACTAAGAGAAACGGCTGATCAGAGGGATGCGACGGCTGCTGCGAGTGCCAATCGGCGTCGCGCTGCCCATATCCAAAAGGGTTGACTCGGTGCACGTCTCAACGAGCATATCTCGCCACGCAGTGGCTTCGCTTTCGAGAAGAGTGGTCCAGATCGACTCTTTCTCGTTTTTGAATGATAGTGAAACACAGACTCCGTTCGTAGGCCCACACGTTGCCTTTTTAAGTGTGCCATACTCTACACTGTTCTGATTCTCTCGACCAATGAGAGAGCTTAGCAAACTCGGGTCGGCCCTCGAACGACCCCATTTCCAGTCGGGAATGGGGTCGGACGGGCTCAGGCCCCCTTTCTGAAAGCCATATGCGTTGTACTTACGCCATTTGATTCGGTTGAAAAGCAGCTCAAATGGGGTCGGAGACGCTGTTGTGGGAGCGTTCCGGCCCCATTTCCTTTCTTATGAGACACGTTTGCGCAACGTGGCACCACGTTTCATATCTATGAGATGGGGCCGACGTTGCAGGGATTGCTCTCCAGGTGGATTCCACATAGCTAGGCGGCTGGGCAAGGGCCGTTTTTGACTCGGCTCAGTTTCGCTGTCCATGGCGCTTTTTGCGTTCCGCTTCCTTGGAGATGTAGGTCAACTCAAAAGTTCTTTATTCATATACTTGCCTTACCCCATGCTTTCGTGACGTTGACGTGAGAAAAATATTCGTGCTACGACCCCGGCGAAATCGGGCACAATTCCGCACTGTAGACGGCCCTGCCACTCCGCAGAGGTTCGTCAGCACGTGGCACCATCGCCAACCGTGTGAAGACATGTACGGGTATGCACCCTCAGCTTTAAGGGGGTCCTCGACCGGCCTTGCGCGTCGGAAAGTGAAGCGCAAGAAGCGCAAAAGCGACTCGTCGTACTGGCAGTGAAAATCGATTTTTTGTTGGATTCAGCCACATTTTTAATACCATGGGGTCCACTTGTAATTTCGTTTGCCCGCCTTCCGGGATCCCACCTTGATCCAACTCCCAGATTGCATGCTATTGGCCGCCTTTTTGTGGTCAGGATTCCCGGGCAGGTGTTGCGACTGCCCGTGGGGGCGCGCCCATTGCGCTTCTCACGCAGCCCGGCCGCACTGCGGCATTGTGGTGCGGCAGCACAGCGCCACGATCCCTTCGCCTCGTCGCGTGACGGACACTGCGCGTGCGAGGGATCGCGCGACCGCGCGTGCTGCGCGCGCGAGCAACCGCACGATTGCTCGCGTGACGCGGGAGGTTGCCGCCGTCATTTCTCATGTGCACGGGTTTTTTAAGCGGGAGCGCACGGCTGGGCGAGCGACCGGCGTAGCTCGGCCCGTCGAGTGTAGCGCACGTGCGACAGGGGGGGGACAGCGCACGGTGGAACGTGTGACCGCCCATGGGTGCGCAGGAGCTTTACCATTTAGGAGGGAGGCGGTCACCCGCCGCTCTCAGCGTCGCCCACCGCCGGCGGAGCGGCCGCGCGTACCGGCTTCTGTCTATGCGCAGTACGAGCACCGTTACATCCCCAATTGGGACACCACTCTTGCGTACCTCCGTACGCAGAGCGTTGTGATGTCCTGGACCGATTCCCCGTCTGCTTACACCCGGTCTCGTATGACTCTGTTTCCTGCCTTACAGGAGATAAGCTTTTCTTTCTCCCGTGGCCCCAACCACTATGACGTGGCGCGTGAGAAGCCGTCAGTCGTCGCCCAGCGGGAATCTTTCCTAGCCTCTATCAAACAGTACCGGGATGGGGGCCGCACTATCTACTACACGGATGAAACGTGGGCAAACAGGAACATGTCTGTGTACCGAAGCTGGACAGCTGGCACCCTGCGGACGCGCATGTCGGTACCTTCGGGCAAGAGCGGACGACTGATTGCGGCCCACGTTGGGTTGCTGGAGACCGGCCTCGTAGCTGATGCAGCGTTGGTTTTCATTGGCCAAAAAGGCTCCGGGGACTATCACACGGAGTTGTGCTCGGAGGTTTGGCTCTGGTGGCTCGAGGAGACGGTGTTCCCCAAGATCTCTCGTAATCTCCTGGTCGTCGACGGGCCCCCCTACCACCTCCTCTTGACTCCCGCGACGTCCCCGGCACGGTCCAGGCTGCGCAAGGCTGAGCTGGCGGCTTGGGTCGAGTCGCGCGATGTGGTGCCGCAGGACGGGAAGTACGTCTGCCAGCAGTCCCGGAAGAGGGCAGAGATGAAGGCGGTCGCGGAAGAAAACATGCCGGCTCCAAGATTCCAGATGCAGCAGCTTGCCGCCCGTTTTGGGGTATCTGTGCTGATATCCCCAGTAGCCCATCCAGACTTGAACCCAACAGAGATGGCCTGGGGCACTGTCAAGATGGCGCTGAAGCGCGGTAATATGCGATTTACACTGTCGGCTATCAAGGGCCTCGTGGCGAATGAGGGTGACAGGATCACGCCAGCTGTATGGGCGAAGTACGAATACCACGCCATCAAGCGGGAGAACTCTTACCGCGGTCTGGATGCCTCGCGAGATGACGTGGAGGGGGACCTGTAAGAGCAGGACCGGGACAGGGAGGCTGTCGAGAACGACGAGGTCAACTCGGACGCGGTCACCACTGATGAGGAAGGCGAGAGGTCCACTGAATAGAGCTCGGCTGGGATGAGTGATGACGAGGAAGAGTGATAGGGAGTGCACATTTTTTCGCGGGCGCTTGTGAACCAACCACTCCCTTTCGATGATTCTCGTTCCTCTCCCCCCACACTTCTCTAACGCGCACAGCCACCCCCGCCCCCCGCCCCCTACGCCCATATGTCGGCCGGTGAGGTCCCCGCCCCTTCCCCCCCAATGTCTGGCGCGGCGGGAAGAATCCAGGCGTAGCCCCCCTCCGCCTCCCTCCCTTGGGGGCGCTCTCACGAAAGCCACAGCTCGCGGCGATGGGGGCAGCGGTCGCCCGGGCCGCACAGCCGCCGTTTCGTGCCGCACTTGGCGAGCGCACGTGGCGCCTATACGGGCGGGCGAGGGGGCGGCGCGCGTAGCAGAGCGCGGCGCTCACCTAAAGTTTGATTCGCGAAGTCCACTGCACATGCGACATCGAGTCGCAGCACAGTAGCCTCCCGAGGATCAAACTGTTACAGCGAATTCACAGCCGGGGAGACAAAGAAAAGCACACGTCGCCCGCATGCGACAACAAGAGAGCACACAAATCGCAGCATATAAGCTGCACGCGCGCTGCACACTCTGTTGAGAACCAGCCTTTTGCACACAGGGCCCGGACGGCATAACAGAGTACATTGTGGAAATTTACATATCCCGGCGCAAGACATCCGCGTCACCAGATCGATTTCGTTACCCGCCTTGCTATATGAAATCCACCTTCAGTACCCAATTTCTGACACTTGCTTGATGGGATAATCAAAGTACCAGATATTCTCGCAATTTGGCTGATTGAAAGGACTACAAAGATGCAAGAATACAACAAGGAAACAGCTATTAATAGCAGTCCCGGAGGCTGCCGCGCCAACTGCCACAGTGTGTACAGTGGGCGAGAGGCGACCCCACAACAATCGCACCCCCATCCGGCCATCGGTGGCCGTTGCCGACCATCACGGAAACAACAACCTCGCCGATTCTTGCGAGAAAATGTGACGCCTCAGTTCGGATTCCGCCTTCAGCCAGCCGGAGCACATCGAGATTTGCCGTTTGGGCCACCCTCCCGTCCCAGACGCGATCAGCGCCGCCTCTCTCACACAGCTCTGAGCCGCACTTTGTGAACATGTGGCATCCCACTGCCCCCCGCCGTCACACCCGACGCCTCCCTCGACCCCCGTCCACCCCCTTCTGCTCCCCTCTGCCCATCGAAGCCGCTCTAAACACCTCCCCTGCCACCCCGACTAACGCTCGGCTCCCCCTCCGTCGTCATGATGCCATTAACGGCGGAATAAGGCGGCCATTTCCAGCCCCCGATGGTCTGCGGTCCCAGTCCTGGGGCACTCTTGTGCGCCCTGTTCCCCATGTGACGCCTGCCCCTCCACCCTTCTCAATCATTTCCGGTTTCCCCCTGGCCGGCTGGGATACCCTCTCCCCCCCGGTTCTCCACTTGCAGTCCCCCGGTTTCCGTCCGCTAACCCCCCTTCCCCACACTCACGCGGTGCCTCGAGGCCCCCATCCACAACCGCCGAGGCCCTGGGGCTGCTGCCGTGGTTCTTTGCGTTTTGACCTGTGCTTGGCTTCCGCCACCCCTCAGCTTCCAGTCTCCAGACGAGTCAGCAGGCCTTCAGCTGCTTCCCCGCCCCTCGCTGCCGGTGCGGCGGCACGCCGCGCCTCCCCGTCCCCGCGATTGTTGCCGCTCCCCCGTCCCCCTGTGTTCAGGGACTTGATAGGGGCGCCCCTGGCATGGCTGGACCCAATTAGGTCTTTAGTTGTGTGTCTGCGTCTGTTTGGGCGACCGGCAGTGGGAGGAAAGGTGCGTGGGGCGGGCGGGGAGGAAATTGACGTAGACGAGGAGTTTGAGACGTTTGCTTCGAGTGCGCTGCCTTGAGTAAGCAGGCGGTGGTGTGGTTGTGTCTCCCCCTACATAGGATCTATACACAACTGTCTTTTTGCCCGTCTGACCCCTTTACTCCAGTTCATAGCCTGCAGGCTTCGATGGGTGCTTGCGACGAATTTCTCCATCCAGGGCACTCGGGCCGACCTGTCGCCTATGGGGGAGATGTGTGATGGTCCAGGAAGCCTAAAGACTAGTCTAGAAGTTTTCCGCCGTTGCGCGCAGATGGAAAGTGTGATGTAGGGTTCGTGGCTCGTATTGAAAGCGTCCTGCGTGCTGACGGAATCCTGCGACGGTTTTGTCATGTTGTTCTGGGCTCGGTGAAGTCCCAGAATGCAGCCAATAGTCACACAAGCACGCACGGCGGAGTGAAGAGGTGATCTCAGCCCTATGGTATCAGGTGCAGGATAAAGCCCGGAAAATCGGACCCCCCCCCCCTCGACAGTTGCATCCTGGCGTGCTATCGTGGTGATGCACGGATCAAGGCCACTTGATGCTCTGTCTGCATGCCGAGAGAATCGTAGAGGCTCTCTAATTGTCCGTCCTGAGGATTTGCGAGGACGCTTCTGGAAGCACCAAGAATCCACTATAAACATCCAATCGGGTGCGGTGTGGCTCCATAATAATAGCCTAAGCCACTTCGGCACCCGCTCCACAGACGTTCGGCAGCCTATTTATGCACACCAGAGTGCGGGTTGAGTCCACCTCTGCATCCCGAACATATTCAACGCACCCACCTCCCCACACTCTGCACCCGATCCTACCCCATCACCATACTAGGTTGTTTCACGAAGGCGAGTCTGGTGCGGGTCCGCATCGGGAGGCACCCTGTTGGAATTAGGGCAAGTTTCGACCGGAAATATGAATGTTATCTGATTTCGAGCACCTTTCGCACGTTGCTCGGATCTGGTGGTGTCCAGACCGCCCGTCGTTCACGAAAACGCTCCCGCACCCTCTCATTTTCGGTGCTCTGGAGGACCCCCCTCTCTGACCGTGCATATTTGCAAGGGTCCGGGGGTGCCGAATCCAGAACCCCCTCGCAAAGTTGCAGAACAGCGGGATATGGCAGGCAGCTCACCCCGCCCCGCGCTGTCCCGACTCTGCCCCTACCGCAGCCCCACCCCCCACAGCCGCCGTCGGCGTCGATGCGCCGACGCCGGCCGTACTCCGGGCCCCCCCTCCTTCCCCGACAACTCCTCGCCTCCTCCCAACTCCCCACGGCCGGTGGCCGTGTTTGTGAGCCGCTGTGCGTATGCTTTTCGCCCTCGGACGCAACCCCCCTCCCCTCCCTCTCCCTTCCCCGCCGCCGTTCATTCTTCCCGGTGGGGTGGCCGTCGGCGAGGCTGCCGCTGGCGGTGCTGCCACTTCTGGCTGAGCTCCGGTGGGCGGTGAGGTGACGGCGGCCGGGCGCCCCGCCCCCCCCCCCTCCCCCCCCCCCCC
>Ga0209093_1001768_pt1 | contig 12278 bp, 12 predicted proteins | sample SidtaG_4_FD_187450 | JGI IMG/M metagenome (GOLD analysis project Ga0209093, IMG submission 187450) | Marine algal microbial communities from Sidmouth, United Kingdom - Sidmouth_Male1 metaG (SPAdes) (version 2) | ecosystem: Host-associated > Algae > Red algae > Unclassified | place: Sidmouth...
CCCCCACCAGATGACGTGCGTTCGCCCCCCCCCGCTCGTCCTCAGATCCAGTTCACCTCCGAATAGATGCCAGTAAAGAAAGAGGGCCTGTAGTACATAAAACCTGCTCTAGTACGCGTCCTAGTACACTTCTAGGCTGAGCCCCGCTTTCCCGACGACGTCCATCCCGCACGAAAATTGGGATAGCTTTGCTTGGACTGCGAGCCAGAATCTACGGGTCATCAGGAAGAAATTGCACCTGAGTCTTTAGCTCACTCATGACTGGTGTGCTGTCGCGACGCGATGGAGTTATCCACGCATCCAGCACCAGTCATCGGCGCGTGGTGCTTCCTCCGGCCTGTGTGTGTCTCGGCGCTTACTCGGAGAGGCAGCCAACCAGCAAGCACGCCGTGTGGCCGGTCAGGCTCCAATGGTGCCTGTGACGCGAGAGGGGAGCGTGACACTGGACTTTGGAGGCACCCTCAATGGTGTGTCGGACGGGAGGCGGACTGCAACCGCTCAGGATTTGTGTGGGAGGACATGCGGATCAGCCCGGCAGTCCAACATTGTCCCTTCGTTGCCCCCATCCCACCCCCCACCCCCGCACCTCACCACCTGCATCGGGATTTCGACAAGGCTGGACAGGGCCCCACAACACCGCTTGGCAGGATGGGGAGGGCCGCCGCTGCAGGTGGTGTGGGGGGTGTCCATGGCGACAGATAATCCCACAACCGCTCTCCATGAAGCGTCGGTCGGGTTCCGCGCCCATCACCGCGCGTGCACCGACCCGTGCAACCGGCATCCCCACAAGGTCTGCCCGCGGCACTGCGTCTCTCCGCAGCGCCCGCCGGTTGAGCTCTCCGACGAGCCGACGACAGAGCCCGACGGCACCGCCCGCCGCCCCCTCCCCCCCCCCCCCCCCCCGCTCGTGGCCTTTCTCCCCCCCGCTCGGGAACGTGACAAGCTCTGTTCGGGCTATGTCTCCCGGACCACAACCTCGGCCAGAACTTCACTCTGGGGAGAGCCGCCCCCGTAGCCCCCTGCCCTTTCTCCGTCGGTTTCCATCTGGACGCTCGCGCATCTCTCCAAGCCCTACCCGTGGTTGTGTACGACCAAGCCTGCTTAATAAGTCTTGTTCCTCATCTTCACCTTCATCACCAGGCCGTGGGCGGGGCGCGCATGCCCGCAAGCGGCGCAAGGTTGCTGCGCCGTCGCGTCGGGGGGGAAAGCTCTACTAGGGAAAGAATTAATCGACGGAGCTCCTAAAGCTCACGTTGACATCTACTGGAAAACGTTTGGACGACGCGCGAATTCTGACACGTCTCCCAACTTCCTGCTCTCAGTTCGGCTATTCCACGACGAACTCTTATGGCTGCCTATGTGCTTGTTTTCGACAGGCTAGTTTGTTTGGTTCGACCTTTGATTCTCTCTTTGGTTCCCCGAACAAGCTGTCGAAAAGAACATGCCTATGGAACGCGGGCTACAGGGTGTAACAGCCGGCGGTGCTAGTCATGCTGACCCAGCGCCGCCGGCTGCTGTCCAGTCCCCCGCTCGATCCGCCTCCGAGAACGATGGCTCTTCCGAGCGACCGCCACCTCGTCCACGGCGGTCGATGGCCGACGCGTTTGATGTGTCGAATGGCGATAGCCCCAGCCGTCGACGTGCGCGACCAGAAAGCTGCCTTCTGTCTCCCTTTCCCACCTGTTCTGCATCAACAGCTGCACGCAGTGGAATTGCCGCGAGCAGGGCGGACGCGTGTACAGCATCTCGAGCGGCTTCCAGGGAAGAGCAAGCTGATTGGCCCCACGAAGCGCGCCCTCGCTCGCCTTCTCGGTCCCCCCCGCTGTCTCTCCCACACACGGCTGAGCGGCTCGTGGCGCCGGTCGGCGCCATCAAGCAGAAGGAACCCTGCTTGAGCAAGGCGGAGACAATTGTCAACGGCCTGCAGAATCTTAAAATACAGCGCGCGGCCGCATCCGAGCAGCACTCGAGCGCACGCACGGTTTCTTCAATCGCGGCGAACAAGCACATGGACAAAAAGATCAACGTATCCAATAAAAGGATCCAGTTGGAGCAGCGCAATCTCGAGAAAGACGAAAAATATCGGGCTGTATCCCGCTCTATGCGCCGTGACGAGCACATCCTCTCCATGGTGGTAGCTTTGCACAAGGCCGGGCTGCACATGGACAATTTTGTGGCACAACGTGGCGCCTTGGCTCGCAGCGACGCGACGACAACGACCGATGCGGATCAGTCGGCGACCGCGCCCGCAAACACCGTGACCGCCGCCGTCATTTACAGCGTGAGCGAGCCACTGAGCCTTGCGGGCGCCGCCCACGCGCCACCCCAAAGTCGGACGAGCAGTGGGTTGTCGGCCGACACGGGCGGCCACGGTGACACGCCTGAGAGGGAGTAGTTGTGTCGAGTCAGATTCACCGCTGTGCTCGCTCTGATCGACATAGTGGCTAGCCATGTGTCTTGGTCAGTGTTCTTCTCTCATTTAGCTCTTCGCATCGTTTTTTACCATCCAGTTGGCTCCGCTATTTTTCTAAGTTGTGCGTCTCGGCCGCCGCTCCCGCGGCAGCGAGTTTTCCTTCCAAGCAGCGGGCCCGTCCGCTTTCGTAATCAGACATGCGTCTGCCACAACAGATCTACCACTTGGTGACGCGAGTGGAGGGCCTAGTGACACGCGGCCGTCATATTCAAGTTGGGATGTACGTCGCCAGAACCCCCACACGATCCGCTCGCAAGCTTTGCCCACTCTTCGCCAACGTCGATCAGAACGTTGTGCAGAAACACACTTGCTTCCACAATAGAGGGAACAAGCTCCGTCTGAGCACGCACCTACCGCAGCACCCGCCACCGCCCCTTCCAAATGCCAAACGCACACTCCAAAATCGCCCGCGTCAAAGTCAAGAAGATTTTATAGAAGCGACGCTTTGGGGTAGTGATCTCATGTAATGGAAAAGGCTTGAGCAACCAGTACTCCAAGGCAAAGCCGCCATCATCCAGCACAACACGACCCGGGAGCAGCACATGACGGCCAGGTGTAGTTTGGCGATCGTGCCGTTCAGACTCCTCAAACGCCCTACTATCCCCCAAAGACCCTCGCAAACCTGTACGTACCCACAGAAACCTCTTTCGAGCGTCCACTATCCCCAACAGCAGCATCCCGTAGAAGAACTTTCTCGTGTTGAAATCCAGCCGTTACGCAGCCGGCGGCATGCGAATGAGGATCCGGGTGCCGTCCAGAACAGCCACCATCCCGGCAATGCGGCCTCCGAGCTGCTCCACAAAATCGGCGGCGCTGGACTCTTGCGCACTGCAAGACATGCGGAAACGCACAGGCGGCAGGCCTTCAGCAGTCGCTAAGAGCACCTCGCGGGTGATGGCCAAGAAGGTCGATTTGGCAACGTCCGCCATGTCACAAGCGCCAAACTGAGTGTGGCAGCACTGCCACACGGAGGCCATGTGGACCTGACAGCTGATGGGGCCATTAAGTGGAAGGCCCACAGGCGGACACGCCGTTGGGGCGGGTCTTGCCCAGAGCTCGCCTAAGTAAGGCAGAGATTCCTGTTTACCGGGATTGGCTAGACTAAGCAAATTCCTACCGATCACGAGACCCACTCCGTGCGATCGGATCGTGGTTGGGATGATCCACTTGTGAATCCCGGAAATATCACTCTACGGTCCTCTGAGTTATGACCGTATCCTTGATTTGTTCTTTTTGTTGTGAGGAGTCATATCTGATGTTCTCAGTGCATCTCACCCTCGCCTCAGGGATTTTGTTGGCATGTTTTGATTGGGTCTTGGGCACACCCCCGGCGGCGGGTGTGGCCCGCGTTTGACCCCTGTTTCTGGCCCACTTGCGAGGGTCCTCCTGAGGGTTGAGGGAAGGGGAACGGTGGGTTTATCTGAGCGGGACAGCGGAGCAGTCCCGGACCCCCCCGAGGGAGGCAAGTAAACGTTGAGCCTCACAAAGCTGTGTCGTGCTTGCGGCTTGTCTTTGCCGCCCACACCAGTTGTGTGTGTGCGTCTTGGCGCTTGCTTCCGGGGTCTTTGACGAGACTACCGGGTGTGTAGCGGTCGGGGGGTTCCGCGGCTGGAAGGGGCGCGGCCCCTCAGCTGTGGACAGCACACCCCCGGGGCGGCCCCAAACTATCCCGATCCGGGCCAGCAAGGGAATGACCTGTCCGAATCTCAGGGAGATCGGATCTGGTCGGGGGCGGGGTTTTTCCCTCGGGGTTTTCCCAACCCCCCTTCTACTTGTTCGAACGTTTCGCTTTGGAGGGATTTATCCGTTTGGCGCAGTTGGGGTGGCTACTTTAGCCGCTGGCGCTCGGGTTGTGGAGGGGTTTATCGACAGTGGGGAGGTCGTCCCCACCGCCGTTTGATAAAACCAACTGTGATTTGGACTACGATTCCCCCCTGGGCTTTGCCGTGATCCTATCCTCCCGTTGGGGGAAGGCTGGGCTGTGGGTCGATTTCCGGGGCAGTTCCTTTGACGGACCGAGCTGATCAAGAGGTCCCTTGGGCTGGACGACGAACCAAAGTGGTGGTGCCAAGAACCGCTACATTTTCTGGTGGAGCAGCAGGGGATTCCGGCCGTGGCCACACCCGCATCGGGTAGCCGGTTTCCCGATCGTTGGTTGGTTTGTTGAGAGAAGACGACGTGGATCTCCGCGTCGGTCTGTCGTCGATTTCCGCACGGCCTCTACGATGGCGTCGCCTCCCAACCTCCCCAAGTTGGACGCGACCACTAGCGGTATGCCGGCGGGTACATGCGCGGTGACCCCAGCGGGCGCCGCACCCGTGGGATCCGCGGGTGGATCAGGGATTCCCTTCACACCGCCTACACCATTGGCGGATCTCGTGGACGAGAAGGCACGACGGGTCCCACTGGGGGCCGATACCTTTTTCCTAGACGTCACGGTGATCGGACGGGATTGGCAGAGCAAGAGCACGATCCGGCGGCGCCCCTCGCGATGGCGGATCTGGATGCGGCGTTGTCGACGTTCCGCGAGTCGCTGTTGGCCGACGTTTCTCGGGTCATCGCTGCGAGCCCAGCAGGCTCCGCTCAAGATGCCCCACGCCGGGATTCCCCCGTGGACATGCGGAAGAGCCGTAGCAAAGGGAAGACATGGCCTCATCGTAGTCCCTCACCGTCCTCGTCGTCTACATCTTCCTCGTCGTCACCGACGACAACCGACGACGACGAAGACCGCGTGGGGACCAAGGCGGGTTCCGGAAAGTTGGCGGTCGTCCAGTGTCCGGACGATCGCTTCGCGGGCGTCCTCGATTACCGATCGTACCGCCTACGCAACCGACACTCGACCTTCGGGGCGTCGCAAGCTCGCAAGATGGGACGGACAGCCAAGAACATGAAGTTCTCCTTCGGGGGTACCCCGCTGTTCAACGAAAAGGAACTTCTCAAGGTCTTCTCGTGGCTTCGGAAGTTCGTCAAGGCCTGTGACGATAATGACGTGTCGGAGGGGATGGGTCTCTACCTGATTCCCAACTTCCTCTTGGGCGACGCCGAGGAGCGGTTCACGCGGAACCTCCCGGGATCGGACACCGGAGGCGGGCAGAGAGCCCCTTGTGTCCTTCCCCGCGGCTATCAATTGGCTGTTGTCGACCTACGCGGAGCCGCAGGCGTTGGGCTTAGCGCAGGACAAGTTTAGCCGGGCGACGCTGGCGGACAACGAAGGGGTGGACGCCTTCGCGACACGTCTGCGCAGCCTCGCCGAGCTGTGCGGCAACATCCACTCCGAGGGAGCGATGAAACAGCAGCTGATCCAAGGCCTACCGGAGTACCTTCGGACGGATGCATTCGTGTACAACACGGCGCAACGGAGCTACCAGCAGTTGTCGACCAACGTGGCGGGGAAATATCGGGCCGCCAAAGACGTCATGGCGCTCGCCAACCGGGGGTCCCCTGGGGGATCATCGCGGAAGGGGCAGACGTCGACGGGGCCCAGAGGTCTCTCTGTCAACCACCTCGGCTCCCCGTGGGAGGAAGACGACACTGAGACGCACGACATGGTCGCGGTACTCCCGTCGGGTACCCCGGGGTTCCGTACGGGCGGGAAAGCGCCCTACCCTCGGCGGGAGGCCACGACGAGTCCCCCGCTGTGCTACATGTGCTGGACACGCGGGCACTGGGAACCTGATTGCAAGATTCTGACGGACAAGCAGCGGGACATCGTGAAAGCCGCGCGGAATACCTTCCTCCGACAGAGGAACGCCGGGGTGGGCGCCACCCCGGATCGCACAACCGTCGTGGCTCTGCTGCGGGACGACCTGTTCGGCGGCGCGGAGTCAAGGAAGACGACAGGGGGGGGGGTCCCGCCCGTGGCTACCCCGTCCAAGGGACGCCGCGGGGCGGGAAACGCCTAGGGGGGGTGGCCTCGCCATCCCCGTCAACCCCCCTTGACCGCCCCAACTCCCCGAGTGCCCCCCGTCGCGTCACGTTTGCCTCTCCGGGAGTAACCGCGACGTGGCCCGTCCCGGCCTGATGTCCCTGTCGTCGTGGGCGATACCGCCCGCGGTTCAAGGGGACTGTGTTGCTGTTGCGAAAAGGGAATATTGAGATCGGAGCGTCGTACCAGTTGGCACCGTGGCAGACCCCCACCCCCACGAGGGCGGTGGTCGATACGGGTGCAGGACCCAGTGTTATCCGCACGGATATGTTGCCCGAGGGGTGGACCGAGTACTCGTCGCGGGCACCCCCCCGGACCCAAGTGAGTGATGCCTCGGGGCAACTGCTCAAGGTGAACGCGGAGGTGTCTCTGACCATCCATGTCGGGGGGACTGCAATGGAGTATGAATTCCTCGTGGTTAAGGCGCTGTCGGTACCGCTCATCCTCGGGTGGGACTTCCAGCGGAACTACGTGTACACCATCTCCCCCAAGACACAGACGATTAAGTGGGACGACGGTACCTCCACGGTGGCGGTGCGTCGTTGGACGGGGAATACGCGGCCCGCACCCCCCCGACGAGGGAACAATCCGAAAGCCCACATCGAGGCCATCCGGCTTCGCCAATGGGTAACCGTGGGCCCGCGGTGCATCCAGGCGGTTCAAGTGTGCTGCAGTGTCAAGGGGGTCCACCTAGTGCGGGAACGCCCAGTCCGAATGAGCCGACGGAAGGTGCTGCTGCACAACGCTATCGTGGAGTTCTCCCCCGACACCCCGCGGTCCCTCTATCTTACGAACATCGGAGACGCGCCGGTCCACCTAACTAAGAGGTATGTCGTCGGGACCGCGACGGCCTACAATGGACCGCTTCACGTCGTCGCAGATGAGGGGGGACCGGGGGCAGTCTTGACGGTCGGGATGCACACCCCCAGCAAGACAGACGAGGAGGCCGAGACGAGCCGCCGCGCGGAGGAAGGGGTCGACGAAGGACAGCCCCCACCTCACCCGCCGGATAAGACGTACCCCAAGCCGGAGGTCCACTGGGAGGGTGTCCCCGACGCCCTCCGTGGTGACACAGACGACCTCCTCGAGGAGTACAGGACGTTGTGCGAGGGGCCACTCCGCAAGGTCGACGTCACTCCTCATCGGTTCGAAGTGACCCCCGGTGCACGGCCACGACGGGACCAACATTACAGGGCGAGCCACGCCTCACGGGAGGTCATCGCGAAAGAGGTGCAACGGCAACGGGACCTCGGGGTTATCGAGCCCTCGAGTGCAGAGTGGGCCTTCCCCGTGGTCCTGGTCCCAAAACCCGACGGAACGATGCGGTTTTGCGTGGATTATCGACAACTCAACGAAGTGACGGTACGGGACGTGTACCCGTTGCCACTCACGGACGACTGTATCGACTTCCTCGGGGACGCCAAGGTGTTTTCCACGCTCGACTGTAACTTGGGATATTGGCAAATCCCCGTGGCGGACGAGGAGCGTGACAAGACGACCTTCGTCTGTCACGAGGGGGCATATTGCTACATCCGCCTCCCCTGTGGTCTGTCAAACGCCCCAGCGACTTTCCAACGGGCCATCGACATGATCCTCGGCGGGCTCAAGTGGAAGAGCTGCCTCGTGTACCTCGACGACATCATCGTCTTCTCGCAGTCGGCGGGAGAGCACGTGGAACACCTCCGGAAGGTATTCGCGGCACTTCGTGGCGCGGGGGTCCCCCTCAAGGCTAAAAAGTGCCACTTCTTCCAAGAGGAGGTGGAGTATTTGGGCCACATCGTCGGCCGGGGGCAGTTGCAAGTGCAGGATAAGAACATCCGCGGGCTCAAGGAGGCGTCTCCCCCGCGGTGCAAGAAAGACCTGCGCAGCTTCCTCGGGATGTGCAACGTTTATCGGCGGTTCGTCAAGGACTACGCCCGGGTGGCACGGCCGCTAGCCGCGATGACAAGTTCGAGGCGACCCGATCGATGGGGGACGCTGTCAGACGAGGCGTTGGGGGCATTCGAGGAGCTCAAGAGGAGACTCACGGAGGCACCCATCCTCGCCCTGCCGCGTAGAGATGGGGCCTACATGTTGGACACCGATGCGAGCGCGGGGCAAGTCGGGGCGGTGCTGCTGCAAGAACAACCCGACCAATCCACGCGACCCGTGGGCTATTGGAGTCTCTCCCTCAACGCGGCCGAGCGGAACTACAGCACGACGGAGCGGGAGTGCCTCGCGGTGGTGTGGGCCTCCCTTCTCCTCCGTCCCTACATCGAAAGGGCGCGTTTCACGGTGCGCACGGACCACGCGGCACTCAAGTGGATGCTACACATGGATGGGGCCCACGGGAGATTGGCGCTGTGGCGGCTGCGATTGGCGGAGTTCGACTACGTGGTCCTGACGCGACCGGGTGCATCCCACCGCGCGGCGGACACTATGTCACGCATCTCAACACCCGCGGTAGACGACGGGGCCATACCCGACGCGGTACCTTGCTTGGCGCTACCCAACTCGTCAGCCGCGTGGCAGTTACCACAGCAAACGGAGGGAGGGTTTCTATCCCCCCTGACGCTCGCGGAGCTCCTCGAGGGGAAAGCGGAAGGCGGACGTTGCAAGGAGGTCCGAGCGGCGATGGACGGCAGCGACAAATCTCGGCTTCACGAGGATCCAAACGGTCTCTTGGTACGCGTGGCACCGTTGGACGGGGCCACACAATTATTCGTGCCGACCCACATGCGTGAAGGGGTGATGATGCGGGAACACTACCCTCCGCAAGCCGGGCACCCGGGGGCAAACAAGATATACACGTCGATGCGAAGGTGGTTTTATTGGGAGTCTATGATAGTCGACGTCATTGCCTTCGTGGCCAACTGCACGCAGTGCGCGCGGAACCGCGTCGGTAAGCGACGCAAGACAAACTACCTCAAGACGTTTCCCCCGACGGAACCGCTGACGGACTTGTGCATGGGCCTGCTCGGTCCCCTCCCCCGAAACGCGGCGGGGAATGAACACCTTTTGGTCACCGTGGATCGCTTCTCCAAGATGACACGAGCCATCCCCCTTGAGCGGATCGACGCGGAGAGCATCGCGGCAGCCTTTTTGGACTACTGGGTGGCAGCCTACGGACCACCAGCGACGGTGCTGTCCGACAACGGCCCCCGGTTCAGGTCCACGTTCTTCCAAGGGGTTTGCTCACTCCTCGGGATCTCCAACCGGTACTCCAAGACGTATCATCCGCAGAAGAATGGCCAGGTGGAACGGCACAACCGAACCATCGTGGGGCAGCTGCAGACGTACGTCGAGGATCACCAAGACCGTTGGGACGAGCTCGTGTCGATGCTGACGCTGGCCTACAACAGTCGGCCGCAGCAGAGCACCGGGGCAGCACCCCTCCAGTTCGTTACCCCCGAGCGGGTACGGAGCCTCTCCGTGGAACGCATGGTCGGTTCCCCGACGTCCGAGGAGACGGACGGTAGCCCACGAGCCATCCGCGAGGTCCTCCGGGCGAGGCTACGTAACCTCATCCACAAAGTACGACGGTCCCTCACGTTGGCACAACGACGGTACAAAAGGAACTACGACGCCCATGTGAGGCCGGTCAACAAGGACGTCCAAGCGGGGGACTGGGTGTTCGCAGATGGTCACGCGCGGACTAAGTACAAGCTCGGGACCCGCGCAGCCGGACCCTACAAGGTTTTGGCCCGCGGGGAGGGCACGTTCTCGTTGGATATCGGCGGCTACCCGGAGACGGTGAGCAGCGACCATATGACGGCCGCGCCGGGGCCGCCAGGGGACCCGCGGACTCTCCTGCAAAACCTCGGGGTACCCCAAGATGTTGTAGTCCCCGAGGGACACCAGCACATGGGCAAGGAGTTCGTCTGGGAGGCCTTCGTCGGGCACGGGGTCGCGGACGACGGCACGCTACGCTTGTGGACCCGTTGGTAGGGCTATCACCCCGAAGAGGACACCCTCGAGTTGGCCAGCCGGTTCAACCTTCGCAAGGTCCACCAGTACATGCGGCGTGTGGGCCTACGAGTCGAAGAAACGGGGTCGGTCGTTGACTTCCTCGCCTAAGGGGATTCCCGCACGGGGACACGTTGCTTCCAAGTTTCGAGTCGTGGCAAACCTGCAGCCGGGACACGTGTCCGGGTGGCAGTACGTGGCCGTGGTGGTGATCATCACTGTCGCGCGGCGGGATGGTGGCCCTCTTCGCGGCTGTGTAGTCTGGCCAAATTGTTCCGGCGTCGTGGACGTGTCCGTAGTGGGGGCGGCTCGTGATGGCTGACCCACACGGACCCGCCGGGCGACGGATCACGAGGTGGGATCGGGATTCGGTTCGGGGTACAAGGGGGGCTCTCCCAGAGATGATACGCAAACGGCCCACGCGGGGTTTATTGGTCGCTGACGTGCCTGGCAACACCGTCGACACTATGTCACCCCTCTACACTACGGTCTACAACTACAGTCCTCGTGGGGTGACCCCTGACCTCCCCTCGTGCGAATCCTCTTGGTTCACCGACGCCCCGACAAAGGTGCACCGCCCTCGTGGCCGGGCGGACCTCGGGGGCGCTGCGCCGGCGGCTCCTCGTGGTAGACGTCGCGGTCACGCAGGTGCTGCTGGCGGCGGCTCACGCCACCGGCGGCCACGCTGGTCTCGCGGAGGAGGACCGCGCGGGCGTTACGACGGCCCACCAACTGAAGCAACTCCTCCACTTGCTGAGGCGGAATGCCGGCGTTGTCACGGGCCCACTGCGCGACCGAGTCCCCTAGGGAGACGACGGTGTGACACAAGCCGGCCATCAAGGTCCCCGTCGTGTAACCGCGAAGCTCGCCGGGGTCACATGCGACGACACGCGCCAACCCCTGCGGTACCCGGTCCGAGGGGACGTGGTCCAGCTGGTCGAAGGCGGCATCGGGGATGTCCCGGTGTTCCACGGGGTCTAATATGACGATGCGGTTGCCCAAGGAGTTTCCCACGGAGGGGGCGGTAGCCGGGGCGGACGACGACGGACCTGCCGGGGATGATCCCGCGGCGCCGGTCACCGCGGAAGAAGCGGAAGGCTCGGTCCCAACCCCGGGGTAGCGGAGGCTACGCGCCGTCGAGACCGCGGCAGCCCAACCCCCACGGGTGTCGCCGTAACTACGGGCCGCAAGGATATCCGCAGTGTAGGGTAGGTCAAAGGGGCGAAGATCCTCTGCGACCTTGGCGCACGCCGCGTGGTTCTGCATCTCAAGGCCGGCCCAGACACAACCTTCGTGGTCCCGTCGGTCGATTTTGCGGGCACGGAGGCGTTGACGGAACGCCTCCGTGTCGGGCAGTTGGTCCGCGAGGTCCAAGAGCGCCCCGAGGATGGCGGTCACCTCCGCGTCAGGACCCCCGGAACCGACACAGATGTTGGCGGGGCCCAAGGCGCGGATCCAATCGAGGAGTCGCGGGGGGTACCGCCACAGGACCCGACGGTTCCGAAAGGTCTCTAGGAGAACGACGGCCGCCTCGAGGGCCCACCCGCTGCGGAACATGGCCCACGGGGTCCGCCGCCCGGCGTGGAGATCGTCCGCGGCGTACGTGTGCACCAGGCCCTACCATACGTATATTGTGAGTAGGTGCTGTTACGGGTGTAAGTGTCTGAACTCCCGTACCCGTGGGCAGCAGGGCGGCTGGCACCCGCACCCAAGTCAAAAGATGAGTAGGTAGCCGTGGGTATCAATCAATTCCGACCGACAGCGGACTTAGAGACAGAGGAGCCTGCCATTCTCCCGCAATTATGGCATTTCACGTCCGCCAAGTACCAGTTAATTTTTGGACATGATTTCATGGCTACAAGGATTCTGGTCGGGGGGGAATCTCCGGACCCTGGTGTGCTCGCCAGGGGGCGCCCGTTCGAATTCTCACGTTAG
>Ga0209093_1001769_pt1 | contig 12268 bp, 17 predicted proteins | sample SidtaG_4_FD_187450 | JGI IMG/M metagenome (GOLD analysis project Ga0209093, IMG submission 187450) | Marine algal microbial communities from Sidmouth, United Kingdom - Sidmouth_Male1 metaG (SPAdes) (version 2) | ecosystem: Host-associated > Algae > Red algae > Unclassified | place: Sidmouth...
AACGAAAAGAACAAATCAAGGATACGGTCATAACTCAGAGGACCGTACAGTGGTATTTCCGGGAATCACAAGTGGATCATCCCAGCCACGATCCGATCGCACCCAGTGGGTCTCGTGATCGGTAGGAGTTTGCTTATTCTAGACAAACCCGGTAACCAGGAATCTCAGCCTTACTTAGGCGAGCTCCGAGCAAGACCCGCCTCAACGGCGTGTCCGCCTGTGGGCCTTCCACTTAATGGCCCCATCAGCTGTCAATTCCAGATGGCCTTCGTGTGGCCATGCTGCCACATGCACCGCACAACGCCCTTGCGAGCCTCGTAGCTCTCTGGTCGCAAAAACTTGGGGAACTCTGCCGTGTCACTGTAGCTTTTCAGACAGGCGGCTCCGGCTGCTCGCACAGAGGTCCACACTTCGCTGGCGTCCAGGAACAGAAGCTCAGCAATGATGGCCGCCGCCGATCCGTTCATGTCAAGCGCGCGGACCAACTCTGTGTGGCCGTCCTTCCGGTAACCGACGCCTGGACTCTCAGCTCGCGCTCCGGCGGCCGAGGCACCCAAAACGTCTGCAGCAAGCACCACGCGTTCCATGGACGCCTCCTGTACGTCATCGTCCATGTAAACTCCCAGGGTGCGATACGTGAGCAGCCGAGCAGAGGTGCGTCGCCTGTTGCAGCGAGTACGAGGACCATTCTTCAGAGCCACTTTCAGAGCACGTCGATTGCCTGACCAGCCACTGGTTGTGTAGTCAATCTGGTTCGCGTACTTCTCAACCGCTCTGGTCATAACTGCTCGGAGAGGGATAGTACAGTCTCTATTAGGGCCTTCCAGTTGTCTAGGGGGGGCCAGCCATGAGAGGCAATTGCGTTCAGGCGAGTCGGCGGTGCTTCCATTCGTTCCGGGGCTCACAGTTCCATTGGAAATCTTCCTGAACATGGCCTGTGCGTATCGCAAAGAAAGAACACTCAGGTCATCCTGGTTCAGAGAAATATGCAACACGTCGACAGCAAGGCACAAGTACGATGACGATGTGTAGGGGTTAGACACGGTGCGATTCGTGGTACGATAGAAACAGATCACGGAGCACCTCTCTCTCATACCATGGGCCAAAAGCTATTGATTCAGGTGGTCAACGTTCTCCATGTGCAGTCCAGATACTAGCGAAAAGGGCACCACTGACAACTGGGGATGGCGGCGGAGCATCAGGAGCTTCATCTGCCCCGCTACTCGGCAACACTTCGACGCGCAAGACGCCGTCTCGCTCAACGTTTGTCCTCGCAAAAGCGTCCCGGCGTCTCAGTCCAGGTGTGGGCTCCGCAACCGCGATATTACATCTGTCAACGTGTGTCTTTTCCCAAGCGCAAAGGAGTCACAGTGAAAGTAGGTCTCTGTGCAACCGTACCAGGGCCCCAGTCAACGAGCAGTACTTTGCGGAGCAGGGAAGAGAGTGCCACGAAAGCACGTTTGAGATCTGTCTAAGTGTGGACGTACGCACATAGCGCGCACAGAGGACCGGCTGGACGCAGACGGCGCTGGGCGGAGCCGCACCGCAGGTGATCTCCTGAGCAGGGACAGGCGTCCCTTAGAAGCTGGATACAGCGCAAGGGCGACGCAGACTGCTGATCTGCGGAGGGAGATGCGGTTCGCCCTGACCATAAATGTACGTATTTCCCTATGCGTGTAGTATTTATCAAGAAGATTAGAAGCACACGTTGGTGCAAGAAGCCCATATGCTCTAGTCGGGCGGGCCGGTCGGTCGAGGCCGAGGATCCCGTACGTGCTGCATGCGTTAAGGTCGTACACTTCTGTGGTCGACGATTGTGAGTACTTGATTTCACGCGTGGAATTGTCTGTGCATTGACTTACAATACTGTTGGAGATTGCACAGCTTCCAGTTCACCGGGACGCGGCCGACGGGAGATCTCAGATCCGACGACGCGCCCTCCACGCCGCGCCCAGATCGGGGTCCCGCACATATCCGGTGCCGGACGGGTTCACCCGGCCGCGGCCGACGGGTGATCTCAAATGGAACGCCGTGCCCTCCACGTCGAGCCTAGATCGGGGTACTGCATGTATCCGGTGTGAGACAGGGCGACCGCACGGGTCGCCACCGCACTCACAGTACCCTCTGGCGAGCACAGTCGCAGCACGCACTGCATCCAGGGACCGCCGGGCCCGGTCGCCGTCGCAGACTAGCGCCGTCGCGCTCGTGCCGTCACCGTGTCTGCATCACCACTCCTTCTCCTCCACGATACATTTCTCCATCCCCTCCTCGCTTGATTTTCTATCCCCCTTCTCCATCCCCGTTCGATTTTGCGCCCGCCGCGCCGCCCTTTCCCCCCGTTTTTTTTTTTTTGGGCGCATCCTTGAGGAGAGAGGCCCGCCACCCCGCCGGGGGGTGCGGGCCAGACCGCGACTGACCGCCCCTACGGGCGATCGATTTTTCGTGAAGCCGCGGGCTGTGCCCCTCTTGTTGGGGCCACCCGCTGGTGTTTTGAAGTAGCCGCCGCGCCGGGTGGGCGGTCCTCACTGTGCTTTCTCACTCGTCACCCCGCCGGTGGGTGCTCGTGGGACCGTTACAAATCGCCCAATATGGCGAGTGGGACTGGGTGGTGCCGCGGGCTGTGTCCTTTTTTCTGGGGCCAACCGCTGGCTGTGCAAGTCGCCGGAAGGCAAAGCGGGCCGGCTTGACTGTTTGATTTTCGCTCGCCGACCCGCCGGTGGGTGCGTGTGGAACCTGTGCCGATTGCCCACGCGGGCGCTCGCGCTCTTGTGGTACCGCGGATTGTGTCCCTGTATCTGGGGCCAACCGCTGGGATTTACGAGTGGCCGCCACGCCGGGTGGGCGGTCTTCTTTGAAAATTTCGGTTTGTCTCTGTCCTCGTGACAGCTGACTATGGATGAGCACGATGCCTCAGAGCCCCTGGGGCCTATCCCGGGCGAATGGAGTCGCAACCAGCGTCGTCAAGTGGCGCGCGCCCGGACACGGGCGGAGGCCATGACTGCTGAAGCTGCTCGGGTGGCTGAGGAAGCCGCCCGGGCTGTCAATGCGGCGCATGCCGTCGAAAGAGGTGCCGTTGCGGTGGCGCGACGGGCTGAGCACACTGCGGTACTGGCCCCATCGTCTCCCCTCGGCACCGGTCGCGACATCGCGCCCGTGGCAGGTCGTGGCCGTGGGCGAGGCCGCGGCGGCGGTCGGGAGAGGGGCAGTGGCAGGGGCGACGCGGGCCCCAATCGACTCGGCGGGCGCTCACACGCGATTCGACGCGGGGGTGGTGGCGGATCGCGGCTCGAATCGGCTGCTGACAGTGCCTCAGCCGCTGTCGGGGGACATGAGCCCTCACCCGGCCTGAGCGGCAGCGGTCGGATCAGCGCGTGCGGCGCGACGCCCACGCCACCCAATCGCCAGCCGGCTGTCCCTCCCACCCGGTAGTATGATCCGCCACCCGGTGGCGACCGGACACAGTCTGCATCGGAAGTGATCGCCATCATCAACGATGGGCGGACAGTTTTCACCGGTCGAGTGGGCGGGCTGACAGCCTTGCAGCTGCGGATGCTTCTCTCCGCCTTGGAACTCGCTGGACCTGACAATCTTCCGAGCTTCGACCAGATGCAGATCCTGAGCCAGTGCCGTGGGGGCTGTGGCGACGTGGAGGCCATTGATTCGCTAATGGATTCAGCTGTAAGGATATTGCAGAACGACGGCGGTGGTCTGCCGAGTCCTGCCGACACTACGGCCTCAAGCGTCTTTGTGAGGCAGGCTCTGGCGTCTCACGCATGCAAGGGCCAGTGCCTTGGGGGGGTGCAGCGCTCCCTCCCTCTTGCTTCCCGCTCAGCCCGGTCGCCCGCCCCATCTTACGCCCTGCCTCCTGCTCCGATCCTCAACGACAGAGCCTTGCTTCGTGCACCCCCGTCCAATGCACCTGCTGCGTCGAGCACGCGCCGGCCGCCGCCCGGGCGGCCACTCCCGCCTCCTGCGAAGTGCCTCCGCCGCAAGACAAGCCAGGATGGGGACCCGCAGTTGGTCGCAACTGTAACAAATTTTGCGCCGCCAACGCCACGTGGTGCGCCGTCTTTGCCAATGGCGCCTGGAGCGAGCCATGGCCTGGACGCTCTGCCGGGAGCAGTGGAACCGGCTGTACCGCTGTTTTTCTTTCTGGTGCGGGCCGAAAGGCGGCTCCAGCTGTCAACAGCGGATATCGGGTCGCTGGCAGAGGGCTAGGAGATGTCCAAGTGCATGATGGATGGCCTGCTGCTGTGGGTTTTGTACTGGGCTGAACGCGGTGAAGTGCACGGTGGCCTCGGCGTTCTCTCCGCGCTCGATGCAGAGGACGTGAAGGACGCCGTGACTGACGACTCCCTGATCGTCAACAGGGCGGCAAAAGTGCTACGCGACCGCCTTGTGTTCGGGGGGGGCACGGTCATTATGCCAGTGTACAGTGGTCGGGGACGGTCGGTCTTGGTCGTGCGCCAATTCCATCTGGTTGTTTCCTCCGTCGTGCAGACCGTGATCGGTCGTGATGCAGCTTCCGTTCATGGCGCCGCAGTTGTGCTGATCACCACCTGCGAGACCAGGGGCGGCGCGCAAGTAGACTTTGACATTGTGGACGGCCTGTTCCGGCCCTTGAGTGCTGCGATTTGTCAAACCCACCTACGTACCAGGGACTCACTCGTAATGCGGATGCGCGTCAACGGGTGCCTGCGGATGCGTTTTCCAGTGCGCCATGTGGCGTGTCTCGGAGGAGATGTTTTTGAAATGGTGGACCACCTGCTGGCACACTTGTCTTTGCTGAATTCAGCCAAACCACCAGAAGCAGCACACCTGCTACGTCGTGACAATGGGCCCCAATGGCAGAAGGTCCATGCCCCTCGGCGCTTCCGTGGCCTTGTCCGACGCATAGTGGACGCCCACCGACCCGGTGGAGAGATGTTTTTGAGCCGGAGCCCGGCGAGGAGCTGTTGAACGGCTACGACCTCTCGGAGGACGACGCCGCCGACGGCGAAGAGGCGCTTATTGACTTGACCGATGACAAAGACGGTTCCGGTGACAAAAGTGTGCATTACGGCAGTCGAAAGGGCGACAGCAGTGGAGGAATGAGACGCACTCATGATGGTGACAGTGTCAGGGATGAGGGTAGTGGTATCGACAATAGCAACGGACGAGGCCCAGCTGACTGCGTCGAACACGTATGTCGGAATGATGCGCATCTCGTGCTGGGAGGTTATCCTCAGGGGCGTTCTACAAACGTCCCTCGTAGGGGCATCGGTGACGCACGGGGGCCTGGTGGCGGTACTGCTGCTACACATGCTCATGGAGGCGCTGTGGTTAGTGTGAACGATCATGATCGACGCGACAATGGTGGTTACATGCGAGACAGGGAAGTGGAGGCACCGTTGGGTGGAGCAGACGTTGATGCCCGCGTTGGTGCTAGTGCTGCAGGTGGTGTGGTTGCTCAAGATGGACGCGACAATGGCGGCGGTGATGCAGGTGAGGCACGGGGACTCGTCGTTGCAGGCGTTTGTGCCTGCGCTCGTGACGGTGCTGCCTTTTGGTGTGGTTGCTCAAGATGGACTTGACAATGGCGGCGGTGATGCAGGTGAAGCACGGGGACTCGTCGGTGCAGCAATTGATCCATGTCCTCATCGTCGTGCTCCCGCTGGTGTGAATGCTCATGATGGACTGGACAATCGTGGCGGTGGTGCCCTCGAGGTACCCAGACTTCGTGGTGCAGGCATTGATGAACGCGCTCGTGGTCGTGGTGCCGATGGTGTGGTTGCTCATAATGGACACAACGATGGTGGTGCTGGTGCAGTGCGGGAACGCGGACTTGGAGGTGCACGCATCGATGTAAGCGCTCCTGGTCGTGGTGCCGATGGTGTGGCTTATCAAGACGGACGGGACCATCGTGGTGGTGGTACGGTCCAGGTACCCCGACGTGGTGGTGCAGGCATAGATGCACGCGCTCGCGTTCTTGCTGCCGATAGTGTAGCTGCTCAGGTCGGACCCAAAAATGGTGGCGATTGTGCAGCGGCGGTACGCGGACTTGGTGGTGCACACGTTGATGTACGCGCTCGTGGTCGTGGTGCCGATGGGGTCGTTGCTCAAGACGGAAGGGACTATCCTGGCGATGGCGCCGCGGCGGTACGCGGACCTGGTGGTGCACGCGTTGATGAACGCGCTCATGGTCATTGTGCCGATGGTGTGGTTGCTCAAGACGGACGGGACAATCGTCGCGGTGGTGCGGTCGAGGTACCCGCACGTGGTGGTGCTGGCATTGATGCACGCGCTCGCGTTCTTGCTGCCGATTGTGTGGCTGCTCAGGATGGACCCAAAAATGGTGGCGATTGCGCAGCGGCGGTACGCGGACTTGGTGGTGCACGCGTTGATGTACGCGCTCGTGATCGTGGTGCCGATGGTGTCTTTGCTCAAGACGGACGGGACTATCCTGGCGATGGCGCCGCGGCGGTACGCGGACCTGGTGGTGCACGCGTCGATGAACGCGCTCATGGTCATGCTGCCGACGGTGTGGTTGCTCAAGACGGACGGGAAAAGTGTGGCAATCGTGCAGCGGCGGCTCGTGGACTTGGAGGTCCACGCATTAATTCACGCGCTCGTGGTCTTGCTGCAGATGGTGTGGTTCGTCAAGATTGACGCAACAATGGTGGCGGTGATGCAGTGGATCCACCGGGACGTGGTGCTGCAAGTGGTGTTGCTCGTGCTCCTTCTGGTGCTTCGGTTGGTGTTGTTGCTCAAGAATCACTCGCTAAGGGCGGCGGTGACGCAGTTGAGGCACGGGGACTCGTCAGTGCAGGTGTTGATGCACGAGCGCGTGCTTGTGCTCCAGTTGTTGTGGCTGCTCAATCTGGACGGGGCAAACGTCGCGGTGATGCATTGGAGATACCCGGATGTGGTGGTCCAGCCATTGATGCAGATGCTCGCTCTGGTGCCTTTGCGGTTGTTGTTGCTCAAGATTGACGGAGCAATAGTGGCAGTGATGCAAAGGACGTGTCAGGACTTGTTGGTACGGCCATTCATGCTGGTGCTCGTGCTGGTGCTCCAGTTGGTGTTGTTGCTTAAGATGGACCGGGCAGTAGTGGCGCTGATGCAAGTCAGGAACGGGGACTTGTCGGTGCAGGAGTTGAATCACGAGCTCGAGCTGCTGCTCCCGATGTTGTGGTTGCCCAAGGTGTACACGACAAGAATGGCGGTTGTGCAGTAGAGGTACCCGGAAGTGATCATGCAGCCAGTGATGCACGCGCCCGTGGTGGTGATGTGGTTGGTGTTGTCGCTCAAGATGGACCCAGAAATGGTGGCCGTGATGGAGTGGAGGCCCGGGGACTCGTTGGTGCAGCCGTTGTCGCCGGCGGTCGTGGTGGTGCTCCCGTTGGTTTTGTTGCGCAAGACGGACGCGACAATGGTGGTGGTGAGGAAGTGCAATCGCAACGACGAGCTCTTAATGCCGTTCCCGCATGCGCTCGTGGTGGTGCGGCTTTTGGTGTGGTTCCTCAAGATCAACGCGGCACTCGTGGTGAAGGACATGGCCAAGACGGCAGAGGCGGCGACGGTGGTCGGGTGCTTGAACAAGATAAGCGACGTCCCGCAGCAGCCGACGGCGGTGGTGATGTGCCTGCACGAGGACGCACTGGCGCTGCCGCCGATGCACAGGTTCTCGGTGGCGCTGCAGTTGGTTTGTTACCTCAGGGTCGACGCGAAGATGTCGGTGCGCGGCGTAACCCCGCTGAAGGGCCCAGCACAGGAGTCAGTGGCATTGCCGATAGATCATGGTGTGGTGCCGCCACGCGAGTCGGTCTTCCGGTCGGTGATCTTCCTTTTCTGTGAGAGGCTCTCGCCTCACGGCGCGATGATCCATTGTCTAAGTTTGATTCAGACGACATAAACGTCTTGGCCGGCACTCTCCTCTCAAACCACTTGGCCAGAGGAAGTGAAGGAGTCCCTTGTGCAACGCTTGCATCGATACAGAGCATACAGAAATCCGGGGCTGCCGGAAAAGACCCCACATCTCGAAAGAAACTCCACGAGCACATGCCGGCTACCAGCCGAGAAGCTCCTGACGCCACTGTTGGCAAGACAGCTGCCATGGATGCGGGTTGTGAGCCGAAGAACGCACACGGTGGTGACAAAGTGTCAGCGCAAGTGCTTGGGTCTTTGACGCGACGTGGCAGGGATTTCTACTCCGTTCCTGTGACTGAGTTACACTCTGTTCCTGACGTGAGATTGCACAGACTGATTCGGTCGAATAGTGCATCATTCAAGCAATTTGGCGCGCACGTGTTCCGAATAGTAGCACGCGAGATGTGCTCCGTATCTAATCGATTGCCAAAGCGACATTCCGGGGACAAGCTCATAGTGCGCGTTCAAACCTTTCCGCAGTTCTCAACTATTATTTGCAACTCATTCTCTGGTGGGCCTGCGCCTGACCTGGGCGTCAAGCGCAAAGACTTGAGGGCACAGCTGCCATTAGAAAGGGAAAGCGTATGTCAGGTGCGGAACTCAGAGCCGAAGTCGGTGAGAGTGCAAACGCCCTTCAAGCCGCATACAGGGAATTCGGTGTGACGCGCTTCTTTGCCAGAGTGAACGATCCCAGCGCGACTTGGGTGCGACGAGTCACAGCTGCAGGCAAAGAGAGGGCTGTGATGGGTGGAGCCCTTGATCTTGTAGATGTGTTCTTTCTTTCAGACATGTCACCTGGCAACACGGAGGGGTGCAGTAGGAGTCTCTGTGACCCTGCGTGTACTGCCCATGCCGATGCTTGCCGCCCTCGTCAGCGATTTGAGAGCCCTCGCACATTGAATCACCGCACTATGCTCGGTGCAGCGTCCACATACGAAGGTATCATCACGAGCTTTCTGTACGCCGGGTCCCAAGGCTCTCACTTTAGCTGGCACGTTGAGAACAGTCTGCTGCAATCATGTTCGTACTTGCAGGCCGGAGCAAGCAAGTTTTGGTGGTTCATTCCGGTGTCGGAACGCTCTCTTGCGGAGCGCGTCATGCGAGAGCTGATGGACCCGGTCGTATTGGAAGCCGCCGGAGGTGACTTATGGACCTCTTTTTCTGTAAAGGCGTGCTTGTGGCCTGCAACGCTCCTTCTGACTCGCGGTGTACGAGTTGGATTCCACAAGATGGAGCCTGGGGACTTTGTCGTCACGGGTTACGGCGTCCTTCACAGCGGCTTCAATGGGGGACCAAACGTGGCCTCCGCCGTGAACACTGCCTGCATAGCCTCGTTTTCTTACGCGATGGAGCACGCCGAGCACTGGCGCAATAAGTTGACTATCCACATCCCTTTTGAAACGCTGCTGGTGCTTGGGGCCCAGAAGCTCGCTGCTGGAGAATGGTGGTGCGGCGACGCGCAGACGTATTAGTCGTTAGAGCCAGAACAGTTCCAACAGGATATCAAAGTCATGGTGTCGTGCCTTCGAAAGTACCTTGATGATACGCAGGCCTTTTTGGAGATGGGACCAGACACATCCTGGGCCGGCAGGAAGGCCACCATCGTCGACATGATGCGGGAGTCCATGGGCGTGACTAAGTTTATCGTGCACAACTCCATACAGCCGAAAGGGACACTCTCGGTGCTGCCCAATGAGGAGACGGGATCAGTCAAAGACTATTCAGTTGATGCCACGTCTTGCCCTCATTGAGGTGTAGTCGTTTGGCTCTCGGTCATTGTCTGCCCAACGAGCATTGAACAGCTAGGAGAAGAAGCTGGACCTACTGCTCCTCTGTGCTGTCTGCGCTGCGCACCGACCATGTTCGGAAGCGATCACGATCGACTCCGCCAGGGCTCTCCGGCGCAAAGGCGTCTCACGGGTTGCCATGCTCCGGTGGTGGTGCAGCGGCTCTCGATCTGCTCCGTGTACCTCTTGGTGGATGAATTGAAGAAGCTGTCAGTGGGACATAATTCATGAGCGATGTCATTGGTGTTCTTTCTATGCTTCTTGCTTTCGATTTCTCCATGCGCACTCTGTACGTTTCTTCTTACTCACACACGTTGCCGGCCGGCACACATAGGCTGTTTAAGTATTCATGAAAACCTTCTTGTTTTTTCTTGAGTCCATCGTAGGTCCCTTGCTCATTGTTTTTGGTGCAGTACAGAATTCAAACCATGAGCCGAGTCCGACGTTCATTTCTGAGAGGTATACAATACACAAGTCACTCTCAGTCACCCACTCTTAAAGTGGAAGCCCGGACGTTTGGTAAACATGAGTCTACGCTGCTCACAAGGAGGCACAAATGCCAATTCGCCGACGCGGTCAGCAGTGACGATGGTAACATCAGCTGCTAAGTCAACAGCGACGACAGCCGGCTCGCCCAAAACGGAGAAAGCCAGGTGTGGCGCACTCCATGGCTCGTAGGCAACGTGAAGCTCGCCGTTGACGGTTGCAATGGAGCGGACGCGACAGAGGCGCTTGTGGTTCACGTCACTGGTTCCAGAGCCGGGCTCTTCAGGTATAACGTCAACAATGGACACTGTGGACCCTTCTCCGATAATATTCGATCTCTATTTCCTCGCGGCCTTCCGCCAAAGTGTGAGGGCCGCGTTCGGCGCATGGCGCTTCCGAACATCTTCTTTGGACCCCACCAGCGTTCGCACAGCGTGCACGGCACGCCAAGCATCATTTACTGTTGTCACATTACCTCTGCTCGGATCCAGGCCGTAGAAAGGCACGGCCTTCAGCTGCTTGCCTCGCCTACCAGTGAGCCATGAAGCGGGTATTCCATATTCTCCTGGAAAAGATAGCACTCGGGAGGACTGTTCTGTGTCTCTCCACCTCTGTATGGCATACTCAGCGGGGTTCCATCTGCTGCTCTGGCTCACCTCACGCTTTGCGAGGTGGTGAAATCTCTCAAAAGTGAACTCACATATGGCCGACCCGGGCTGCACCAGCGGGAGAGTGCGATACAATAGCTCTTGTAAACGGTGCACAGATGGCCGCTCCCACGACCCGTTGAGTGGCAGCAGCCGACGCAGTTCAATCATCAGACTCTCGCCCAAGACTTGGAGCTGCGCAACTGTGGGCCTCGCTCGCGCGGCCTCCTCGCCATCCGCGGCAGCTTTTGGGAGGTAGAACAATGCGGTAGAGAACCGTCGGAGGGCATGAAGAGCACCGAGAGCGGCAACTGCGTGTGGCGATGTGGCTGGAGGATGGACAGAGTACTGCAGCACAGTCAGGCCCACCGTGAGCAGCACTGCATAGTATGACATTGAGAGGGTTGTGCCACCCATCTTTTCGGGTTCTAACGACGACAAGACTGTGTGCGTCCGGACATACTTCGCACAGCGACGCATCTACTTTTTGAACAGGCCCTACTATGGGTACTCAATTTGGGCTTGAGTGGCGTATCTCGGAATACCTTTAGTCTCGGATATCTTCCGATAATACCGACATGTGATGGGTACCAGTGGCAAATATACTGCAATCCACAAGTGAAGATACTCAAAAGTCTGAAAATTAGTTGACGAGGGGCTTCATTTTTGGGACGGCGGGTCCAGTTTTTCCGAACAAGGTGCTGATTGACGCTTGTGGAATTGCTGATTGTAATGCTATTTACAGAAGTTTTCGATCATTGTGCTTGGTAAACGTGCGCAGCGACATCACGGGACAGCCGATCGTGTGCGTCTCGGTCTCCGCACTGGCATTCCGCTTTGGACGGGGAACTGGCACTCCCCCCCTGCTGCTTTTTACCTTCAAGCGCACATCATCGCCCTCATCTCCCTGTCCCCCGCCCATCAAGGCGGCTCCTCCCCCGTCCCCACCCCTTTCCCCCTCGCTGACACCACTCGCCCCCCGCCACACGCCCCGCACAACGCGGCAGGAACGGAAGCGGCGGCTGGCACGCCGCCCCAGTTGTCAACCCACCAACACCGGGGCGTGGCGGCCGGCGCGGAGAAGGGGGGGCCGGAGGCGTCACGCTGTTTTTTTCCGTGGTGCGGCCAAACGTCGGCCGCCGCTCAAGTGGCCGCTTCTTTGAATTCCTAAGAAGGAGGGAGAGAGGGGGACAGAATAATGAAAGGCCTGCTGCTTGGAGATCGCGCAAGAGCGGGGGTCACGCGTGGGGTGGGGTCACGCGTGGGGTGGGGCGAGGGTGAGGGGGGGGGTAAGGCATCCCGCTTTTTTCCTCGATGGCAGCCTCTACTGCTGGCCGCCGCCCAGGTGGACGCTTTGTAGCCTGCCTGCGAGGGGGGCGGGGTGAGGGAGGCAGAGAAGGGGAAAGGATGCTGTTGTGCAGCTCGCACGCTCGGGGGGGG
>Ga0209093_1001771_pt1 | contig 12267 bp, 15 predicted proteins | sample SidtaG_4_FD_187450 | JGI IMG/M metagenome (GOLD analysis project Ga0209093, IMG submission 187450) | Marine algal microbial communities from Sidmouth, United Kingdom - Sidmouth_Male1 metaG (SPAdes) (version 2) | ecosystem: Host-associated > Algae > Red algae > Unclassified | place: Sidmouth...
GCCACCACGACGGTCAGTGGCCACCGACCGGTTCGCCGTCATTTGGCGGACGGCCGCCGCGGCGCGCAGCGCCGCGGCGCGCATGTCGCCCTCCTGATGTGACACCATCCGCGCAGCCACCAGAGTGACCCCGCCGTCTCTCCCCGCCCGAGACGAGGCGGTCACCAGTGATGTTCCCGATGCCGCCCCGCCCCGCTGACCCCTCCCGGCACCCGGCACCCGCAGCCCCACACGCGCCGCCATCGTCTCGACCCCCCCCACGACGCCGGAAGCCGGCGGCGCCGTCGCCGAGGCGGCCGACCCGGCCCGACCACCACGTGCCGCCCCCGTTCCCCCGTCGCCCGCCCCCGTCGCCGCCATACCCGAGGTGGCAGCGACCATGGCGGCTCCGACGGCCGACATCCCCGGCTCGGCCAGAGCCGCCGTGACAGAATCGAAGTGATGTCGGTTGTCGACTGCGTTCGTGGCCGCCGGGATTGAATTGGCCCGCATGAGGTCGGCCGCCCCGGTGGCCGACAAACCAGTTTGAAATAAATTGTTCCGGAGCAGCTTCGCGTTGCTGGCGGAGCGCTGCCGCTCCCGCCACGACGCCCAACACTTGTCGTGATACACCTTCAGCCACTCTTTGACGCACTGGTCATCGACGATTGGGCACACAAAGTCGGCGCCTTCGAGCTCGGGCGCCGACCGCCGGCGACACGGCAGCTTGCGAGTGCCGGATCGCACGTACAAGGCGTCGGTAATGACGAGCGTGCGGACATCGTGCCCGTCTTGCTTGCATGACGAGCAGTTCTGGGCGTGTGGGCAGCCCTGCGTGGTACAGGTCTCGCTGTCAAAAAAAGACACGTCGGGGGATAACGTGTTGAAACAAGGAAATGACTTCATTTCACAGGAGCGGGCATCGTGCCCGCCCTTGCGCAACTCCCCGTCGTCCCCCCGCCCGAGATCGAAACCGCACATTGCGCAACGACCGACCATGTCGACAGGGCGTCCGTGGGGAGGTACAGTAGTGGGGATCCAAGGTGCGGGTGGGAAGAATTGCGGAAGAGACTGGGGAATCAGGAGAAGAGCGGCGCCCGGAGGAGGAAACGCCCACAGTGCTAAGTGCGTGGCGTTCTGACTTGGGCAGATTGTGGATCCACCGTGGTGTTCTGACGGGTGCTGATTCTGGATCCACCGTGGACGTTTCAGCTACAATGATTTCTCGCTTGTAAGATCACCGGCAAGAGATCGTTTCCGGAATGACCTGCGTTTCCAGGTCGTCAAGGGGGGTAAATTTGAAAAACTGCAAGGGCCTCGCTAAATGATCACCGATTTTATGGCGAGAACTCACGGTATGACCGGCCTCACGGCAAAAACCAATGGCCCACCGCTGATTTGACCGGGAGATCGCCTCTCTCGACACAAACTGGAGCCCTCCAGCAGCCAATAACATCCGACCTACCAGATTGGTCGCCGGGCATCCGGCGGGATCCCGCACCGGACGGGCGGCCGCCGGCGAGACGGCACATTTGCACCCGGGAAACTACGATTTGCACGTCGGACGCACACGCACGATGCCGAGCACGATGTCGAATTTTTCGGCCCAGCGCCCAGATATGCCCATCGCTAATCGGCCTTAAAACAACCGACAGGTCCCCAGGCACTCAGATCGCATGGTCCGATTAGGGGAGTGCTGAGGCGGCGAGCACGATGCGTCGCACGATGCCGAAACAGGGGGTCAGATTCGGCGTATTTGAGCTGATCTTAGGAACTGGCCCACTCGGCTAAGGCAGAGGGGCACCCGCATGACCGTCCACCGCGATTCCGCCGCCGCGCCCACGCGATGGGCAAGAAATGTCCTTGCATGCGGACACGGGACCGCCGCTTCTGTCAGCAATCGTTCGCTTCGTGCACATCGTACCCCTCTCTGGGGGGTCTTTGAGGGGGGTCATCGTGCAACGGATCAGCGGTGTGCCCATTGTTTGGGGAGGCGCCATATCCTCGCACTTGTTTTGCAGGGTGGTTGACGTTCCTCTTGAGCGGCTTATCTCCCGGGAAACGAGGTCAACAGAAACGTTTTGGCATCCCTACTTTCAGAGGTCCGAGTGCCTAAATGCCAATCTTCCACCTGCCCCTGAGAGGTTTTCGGAGCGATCATTTCATCTTTCAAATGAAAGAGCCGGACACAAACAGTGTCCCCCTAGTTCCCATTGTCCTGCATTCAAAAGTCGAAAAGACGTATGTGCATGGTATGGGGGCCCATTCGTAGGCGACGCACCATACTTTAACTCATGGATCGAAAAAATCGTACACTTTTTCCAACTGCGTTCGAATAATCTATCGATTAATCTATTAATTCTCAAAAAAACACAGGTGGGGTTGCGCGCTGACAAAGACGGACAGTGCTGTAATCCCGCGCTGCCTCGCCACCGGCCGCCACCCACGCCCCTGGCCGCCGCCCCCGCCTCTGGCCGCCTCCCACCCTATTGCCGCCGCCACCGCCGCCGGCCGCCGCCTCCTCCCCTGGCCACCACCACCGCCGCTGTCCGCCATCTACCCTGCTGTCGCCGCCCCCGCCGCTGGCGCCGCCCCCGCCGCTGGCGCCGCCCCCGCCGCTGGCCGCGGTTTCCGCCGCTGGTGCCGCCCCCGCCCCTGAGTGCCTCCCTTTCCGCTTTCCGCCGCCTCCGCCTCTGGCGCCGCCCCCACTGCTGGACGCTGCCCCTGCCGGCGGTCGGTGGGGGCGACGCCGACTCGCACGCGGTCGGCAGGAGCGCGGGCAGTCGGTACCGGGCGGCGGGCGGCGGGTGTTGGGGTGGGCGGTCCGCGGCCTTCGGATCTGTGTGGGACGGCTGGCTGTGGTGGCTGGCGGTGCGGGCGGCCGGTGGAGTGGAGTTGAACCAGGAAGCATCGATACTGGGGGGCAGTGACGCGGAACGGGGAAAGGAGGGAGACGGACCTCTCTGATAGCATGTCGGACACATTGTGATCGACAGAAAGGCACTGACGACTCCAGTCATAGCCGTCTTGACAGCTAGCTGAGGCGGGCACGGAGGCAAAGGAGATTGGAGATGTCTGCTCCAAGCAGTGTGGATGGACGCCCTCTGACAGTGCTTCAGATCCAGTGTACTCGGCAGATCGAGACCGACACTGTCCAATTCAGTGGATCATGCATTCTCTCTGACACTGTTCAATCCAGTAGGTTGCGACCCTGCGCTTCTCTTGCTGCCTATTACAGTTCTGCATCTTTTCTTGACAAAAACAACACTGCATACGTCCTAAAGCACTCTTTGCCAATTTTGTTCAACTTTGGTGGGAGACGGTATGGTCTCGTCACCGCCGCGTTACGCGCTTCCATGTGGTCCATGCAGGAGGAGCATACGGCACGTCGCCGGAGAACTTGACCAAAACACCTCTTTTTCAGAGTAAATCGTTTCTGGTGCATCGAAGGTTCCTAGGAACGGAGACGTAGGTCGCAAAGTGTACAAGCGGCTCCTTCCCACTTTTTGCGCCCCTTCAAGTTCACACCGGCGAGAAGTGCCGCTACCTCCCCACGGGGCCCTGTCTGAATGCTGGCCAACTTTCTGTGTGTGTTGACTCTTTTACATCCCATAAACGTAACAGAGTCTAAAAAGCAACACCAGGACGGTCTTAGGATACCCACGGCACGTAGTATCCTTTATCCAACCCAGCCACCCCATTATCGTGCGTTTGAGGCGCCAGTGGAAGCGGTATGCAGCCAGCAGACTCTAAAGGTCCATCCCATATAGCTAGACATATAAGAAAAAACACTGTACGAGACGGGAGGCAGTATGATGGGGCCGAGACTATGAACGCGAGGTCAGCAGTGAGCCACGACTCAGCTCTAAAAACGTCAGGCACGAAACCGCTTGCCTTCCACCGGAGGTGCCGAGAGGAAGAGACAAGGTGCTTGACTGCACCACCATGGACGCCCATTCTGTGTCTCCAATCCGATTGTCCTGCTGGCCCGAAGCAAATGAATTCCGACATCGGCAGAACGGGGTCCACAAAGATACATGTTGCCGCGGAAAAGGCGATTTTTGTGGTTAAAATCCGCCTGCATGTGTCAATGGAAAGCGTGACTTAGCCGATGGCGCACACACATAGCAGTGGACGGCTCTAATTGGATCCACCCCCCACCCCCCAGTGTTCGCCCACCACAAAGGCTACCGACGTGTTCTCGCCTCCTGGTCGTACCAAGAGAAAGAAAACAACAAGGAAAAACGTGTACGTACAGCAAGCAGAGAGCATCTCACTTCTCCATGTCGGAACTGACGTCGCTCGCTTCACCAGACCAGCCAATCACACCCTCCTCCCCCCTAGACTCCACCTCTAGCTGCTCTTCCCCAAATGCTTCTTCCACCGCCACGCTCACCTCGCCTACCGCCCAATAGTTGTCCTCCATCTTAATCGCATGCAGCTCGTGCTTGAGGCACTCTTCAGCGGAAATCTTGGCAAACTGCTCCGCCGCCAGCGCCTTCAACGCCGTCAGCGTAAAGTCAATGTTGGCCCACTTCAGCGCCATCTTGACGGTGCCCCAGACCATTTCGATAGGGTTGAGCTCAGGGTGGGCCACTGGCAAAATAAGGATGGATATCCAAAAGTATTTCGCCAGGTCTTGTACAAGGTACCTGGGGGCGGGGCGGTTCTTGGCCGCTTGTTCAAACAGCTCCTTCTCGACCTTGTTCTTCTCCCAAAGGGTGCTCTCCCACTCCTGTGGGACGCAGTCGTGGGTGCTGCGCCATGCCGCCACCTCCACATTGCGCATTTCGGTGTTAGCGGGGCGCGTGTTCTCCGTGCGTACGAGGTGATTCGGGGCGCGCTCGATCACCAACGCGCCGCCGTGGATCTTGGGAAAGACGTCGTCTTTCAGCCACTCCAACCAGCGGCCAGAGTTCATCTCTTAGTGGAAGTCCCCAGTTTTCTTCTTTCCTATGAAGACGAGGCTGGCGCCTTCCACCAGGCCCGTCTCGCGGGAGCCCGCGTGAGCAATAATAATCCTGCCCCCCTTTCCCGACGGAACCTTGATCTTGGAATTCAGCGACCGGTCGTTCCAGCTCCGATACATCGACATGTTCTTATTCGCCCAGGTTTCGTCGGTGTAGTATATCGTGCGCCCCGCCTGACGGTACTGCCGCACCGTGTCGATGTAGTTTGTCCTCTGGGCCTTGATCGCCGGGTCTTCGCGCCACATCGTAGTGATTGCGCCCTCGGGAGAAGTAGAACCCTGCCTTCTTGATAGCGAGAGCCAACTTGGTCCGTGTCCAAACAAAGGAAGAGGCGGAGCCGATGCCCGTCGCGCTGTGCACCAAGTTGTCCGTCTTGAGGTACTCAAGCGTTGAGTCCAGAGAGGAGAGAGAGCGGTTGCGGTACTGGGAGTACACCGCCTCACGCAAACGGCCTCTGTCGGCGTCGGGAATGCGCGGGACGCGCTCACGCCTCTCTTGCTCCCCCGACTCGGGCAGTCCATCAAAAAAGTCGTCAGAGCGCACTCGGCTCACCGTGCTCAGGCGCACACCGGTGGCCCACGCCTCACGCTGCACGGGGTCGCGCAACCCACGGTATCTTCCCTTCGTGCGCTCTCTAAACAAGAAGCGGTGGACGTTACGCAAAATGATGGCGCAGGCCGTCGTCAGTCGGTAGAACTGGCGACGTCGAGGTGACACCGTGGCAAGGACCATCCCGGTACCTGACGACATGGCAGGAAAACCGTCGGGTAGCACAAAAAAACCAGGCCGGTGGGGGTGGTGGGGGAGGGTGCAGAGCGTGCAGTGCGTGAGGCGAGCACGGCATCAGCGACGAATGTGTCGCGTGCAGAGTGAGCGAGGCGAGCGACGCACCGCCAAGAGAGGCCGTGGACAACTGGTGCAGCGACGCTTCATTTATTCAGAAGAGCGTGAAACAAATTAAATCGACAAGAAAAAAATTTAAAGTAGCATTCATGGGAGAGAATCTCCCTTTTCATCTCGAAACAACAGAGAAGAGGCGCTACGAGACATGTCCTTCCGCGGCCATTCGCAGCGGCCCCGAAGGTCCTTTTTTAACGTAGAAAGCATGATCAAGGCGTATGTACACCACATACACGTTTTGGAACATGGCCACGTCGCGACCTTGTGCTGTACAAACTCACACGCGTTCTTTGTCAGTTTTGTCCATTTCCTTTTATTTCTCGACCGCAGTGTACTCTTTTCTCCCATCAAGATGCCCGTCAAAGAGATGATTTCTTCACAGGTTATGAATGCTGCTGAGTACTGCGCCCTTATAGAAATCACTGCTTCTTGGTTGATGCAGCCTTTCGCCGGTGCGGCGGGTTCAAAGTGGGGTGTCTCGCATCAGTCTAGCTACATGGTATGGACCTTTAGGCCTTTCCTGAGAGTCTTTAAACATCCGTGCGCACATGAACCTGTGCCCCACGACGCGATATGCCCAGATACACTTCCCACATAATTCAACGACACCGCCACCTACCCCCGCCGGCTGCTCCCACCACCAGCCACCACAGCCAGCCGCCCCACACAGATCCGAAGGCCGCGGACCGCCAACCCCAGCACCCTCCACCTGCCGCCCGCCACCGACTGCCCGCACTTCTGCCGACCGCGTACGCATCGGGGTCGCCCCCACCGACCGCCGGCGAGGCCAGCTGCCAGCAGTGGGGCCGGCGCCAGCAGCGGGGGCGGCAGCATGCGGAAAGGGAGGCAGTAATGGAAGGTGGTGGCGCCAGCGGCGGAAATCGCGGCCAGGGGCGGACGCGGCACCAGCGGCGGCGGCGGCGAGCGCAGGGTGCGCGGCGGCCAGCGGCATTGACGGCGGCCAGGGGCGGAGGCGCCGGAAACACGCAAAGGAGGCAGCCAGGGGCAGGGGCGGCGCCAGCGGCGGGGGCGGCGACAGCAAGGTGCGTGGCGGCCAGCGGCGGTGGCGGAGCCCAGGTGCGGGGGCAGCGGCAAGCGGCAAAGAAGGCCGCCACGGGCGAAGGCGGCGCCAGCCGCGAAAACCGCGGCCAGGGGCGGGGGCGGCGGGGGAGGGGGGGGCGGCGACAGCAGTGTGCGTGACCGCCAGCGGCGGTCGCGCCGGCCAGGGGTGGAGGCGGCGGCCGGAGGCGGCGGCGGTGGCAGTAGGGTGGGTGGCGGCCTGCGGCGGGGGCGGCGGCCAGGGGCGCGGACGGTGGCTGGCGGCGGGGAAGCGCTGGATTACAGCAATAGCAGGCTGTTGTCAGCTCCCCATCTCGCCTGGTTTTTTTGAATGAGCATGGCCGGGCCCATGGCCGGTACAGTATGTGAATATATTGGATTCATGACGCGCGGCATGTGTTGCACAGTGCCTGGTATGACAATTCGGGCCCGAATTGGGGCCCGTTTCCTGGCGTGCGGAGCATTGAGAACAACCCTCCCACCCCCCTCGGAGTACTAGTTCTACTCCGCGAGGCTATCTCAGAATTACTACATGGCGGCAGCGCGCGCCGCCGCCGCCGCCGACGAGGCCGCCTGTTACTTGCGAATGGCCTTTGCCACGCCACGGGTGCGTTTGTTACGCGCTTTTCAGTTTGACTTTTGCGCCATTTGGCATCAGCGGCGCCAAGGGTGTCCACGCCCAGTTAAGGGCGGACATTCGGATGCGGACACGTTGCATCATTACAGCGTACGCGTGAAACCCGTACCGTCTCCACGGTACCAACAGGCGTACACATAAAAAGCGCAAAAAAGCAGGTAAAAAGCAGATACTTCTGTTTCCGATCGTGAGGTACAATGATAGAGAAGCTCGTGGTGAAGAATGCTACGTGGTTTGCAACCCACTTTTGATGTCCTCGTTTTCTGGTAGCTGCTGCTCTTCTCACGCTACCTCTGATGAAAAGAGTGTCCCACCTTGACGCATTGACGTCACCTCGTTCCCCATCCGTATCATAGAACCCAAGCTCCTACCCCCTCCGTCCTTCGATCATAGGCTCATCCAAAAAAGAAGACCATCCAGAGTCATCATAGTGCTCAGCATGGCCCGGTCTGCAACGAGCGTGATGGCGACCTGGCTTGCTCCAGATCGACGCGATTGGCATGGTTCAGTAGGTTGACTCTCGTTTTATCGCATATTGGAAAAAACACGTGTGCTGTGAATGCTCCTGAGACGCCCTTATGCGCCTGCTGCCAGCTACGGTTGGGACACGTCTTCAGAAAGCTGGTTCCAACCGCTGGACAAGTGAAAAGTGTCTGACACCTACCAATCTGGCCAATGAATGGCGGGTAATCCCAATGTCTGACTCAGAGGTGTCTTAACTGGGCGTGTGTCATTGCGAGCCCCCCCCCCCAGTGTCAGGATGACCTCGGTTTCATTGCTTTTTCGCCCGTCTGCGTTGGTGTTACTCCCCACTGGCACTGCGGGTGCGGAGCACACCTAGTTAAGGCCCAGAGCATCCACGCCCAGTTAGCACTGGGTGGTTTGTCTCGTAGTGCAATTGTGTCATGTGGTTGGCTGGTCTATTAAATTCTTTCTTACTATCAGCCGAAGCGAGAGATGTCAGCATTGACCTGCTCAGATTGCCGTCCCACCAAGATGTTTCACAACCCTTGAGACTCGGCCGCCTCTGTAGACCCCTCTGTTGGGCCATGTTGAGACGTGGCACACTTAAAATCAAAAGATGTCCAGGACGTTTTCAGCGGACGCTGCTAAAGATGGGTGACTGACTGATGCCTCTCCGACCCTTCGGCGGGATCGCACCTCTCTCACGAGTCATTTCATGCCCAGTGTGCTGTCAAGCGAGGTAGTGTTCGGTGGCGTCCACGCAGACGCGGGTTACTACCAGAGTATTAGTGGCGTCACGAGCAATGTAGTGGGTCTTACGCCTGGTTTCTCCTGGGGGCGAAGGCAGAGCGGTGCCATAATATTGAATCAGGCGAGATAAGCAGCTGACTCGCGTCTACCTCTCCGTTGACAATCCTACTGCGACGCCACACGCGCTAAAAAAGTCCCCACCGTCCGATCGCCCTCCTTAAAAACCGCTTCGGCCCATTGCCGCCCCTCCTTGATCGCCTTTTCTACAGTGGCCACGCACTGCGGCTCCCCGCCCCTTGTCTTGTTCTCTCTCTTCCGCTTGTCACCGCTCTTTCGTGCCCTTCGTGCGACCTCTCTCGCGGGTTTGCGCGCCGTCGGTCGCACAAGGTTAGCACCGCTCGCCTCTCTCGCCACAGCCATAGCCCGCACGAGATTGGCACAGGAGCCCACTTCCGTCTCCGCGGTGTACTTAGCAGCATTCTGATTAAAAAATCCATTCCAAGACTCCACCGCCTGCTCCCCATAAATCCCAATGCTGCCAAAGCGCTCAAGAAAGTCGGGGGCGTGGTGCAACACTTTGTGGAGTTTCGGAGACACCGAAACCCACGGGAAGCCGCGCTTCATCAGTTGCACGAAGGCCAGTGCATTAGCTCGGAACTGGCGTACCTCACTGGCTTCCACCAATGCCGCCCGGCTCATTGTTCGCCCCAGCCGGTCCCACAGGATCCACAGGCGCTTGTTGGCTTGGTGGTGCCGCTCCGGGACTAAGCCCAGAATAGTGCGGCACACGACGTCACTAGCGGCTGCAATCGTGTGGCAGTCTCGTCCAAAGAAAACCCCGCCATGGTACGGGGCAGGGCTAACACGTACGGCGCAGCGTAACGTCTCTGCAAGGGAGTAGGAAAAGACCTTGCCGTCGGTACCGCTGAGACACGAGATGACCAACTCCACGGCTATCCGCAACAGTCGAAGCGTAATTCCGAGCAACAGGTGCAGGGGAAGCGGAACGATCTGCCGCGGATCAATCGTGACGAGGGGGGGGCGAAAGATTGACAGGTGGTCCATTTGGGACAAATCGGCGATCTGCTGGCCCGGCTCGGCGGCTGGTGCGCCAGCAGCCACCATTCGCACCAAATGAGCAGCCAATCGGGGATGCGAATGCCTTAACGTGTCTACATCGTGCAATGTGCCGACAACGCTGTCCAGGGCGGCATTGGCCGCGCTTGGGGACTTTGTGCTCAGGCAATTGAGGCAGGGCGTTGTGGCACTCGGCCCCTTGTGCCCGTGCATCATGCATAGAGCCTCGTACTCCCCAGAGAGGAATAGCCGCACTGCACGCCGCACGCCGTCGACGACCACACACGCGCGCACGACCTACCGAACTTGCTCGAGGTGCGTCCCCAGCATCTCAGACACCTCCTCGTACTTGTCCTGTCCTTAGTCGCAGGGCACACCGCCACCAGGATAGTGTTCCCCAACCTTTGCGGCAGGAGCTGGTTGATGACCCCCAAAACAATCTTCACCGAGCTGGGTGAGCCCCCTTTGTCCCCCGCGAGGGTCAGATGTACATCTTTCACGCTCGCAGGGGGAGCGGCGGCGCTGGGCGTAGCGTCGTTGGTGGGAAGGGGCTCGTAATCGACGGTCTGCGCGACAGGCTGCAGATTCTGGTCTAGTAGTAGCCGCTCCACAAAGGAGTTAGATGCCGACAGCGCCGCGCGCTTCTCCTGCGCCGCAGCCTTAATGTCGACCAATTGGGCACCGCTGGATGTCACGATGACGCGCTTAGCTGGGAGCCGAGCCAGCCGCTTGCGACACGCCCGAAAGGCGGGAACACTCGCGAGACCTACTCGTGACCCGCCCAGCCCCATGCGGACCGCGTTGAATGCCGTCAGGCTAACGCCGTTCCGCGTAATAAGCCCGAGCTGCTGCTCGGGGCTTGCCGTAATAGGCACGAACGGAGCTAAGCGGCTACCCACTGGGCAGCCGTCGCTTCCGATGTTGATGTTGATTGAACCTGCAGTGACCGCACCACTGACCTTGGCCCCAACAGCGTCCGTCAGCAAACTTATGCCGTTGGCTAAGCGTTTGTACATCTGGCTTCTCTGCACGACAGTCTTCCGAGGGGTGATCTTGCGTACGTAGACAGTCTCACGCCCATTGACCAGCGGTACGCGAATCTCGGGTGGAGTGCCGCCGCGTAGCAACATGGAGTTGGCGATGGCCTGCAGCACAGGCCCATCCCGGTCACTCAACCACGCCCCACAGTGTAAGGCCTCCAGGAAGCTAGTGCACGTCGGTGGTTGCGCTGGCGCGCAAGCGCGGACCACGAGTGCTGTCAGCAGACGCACGCGCAGGTCAGCTGCATTCCTCGTGACCAGCGCTGCCCAGGATGTGGCACGCTCTAGCGCCCTCTCGAGATACGAGACGCGCTCTCGAAGGGCACAACAAGCTTGGCAGTCCCCATCAATTGGCGTCGTAGTCTTGTGAGCGGCCGAAACAGCACCCAAACCACGATCCCGGGATGCAGTTGGGGCGGCCGGTTGCAATAGAGGCGCCACTAGCGAAGCTTGGGCTCGTCCGCAACCGGCCGCTGCGGCTCTGGCAGCTCCGCAGGGCCTAAATCGATTGCTCCTGAAATAGCAGTGGTCGCAAATACCGAGGGGCACGCCAGAGCCGTCCATACCGGCCGACACTCCTGCAAACCATTACATGGATAGGAACATGTGGTTGCAGCCAGTGCAGCTGTACGCCCATACAGCTTTCGGAAAGGCCATTCTCACGTCTGAGACCGAGACGCTGTTAAGCAATCAAGGCACTGCAGAAAATGCGAAAGAGATGCATGGCGCCAGAAGCGTTAGATTGTGTGGATGACATAACGTGCAGTTGAGTGCACTAAGTGCTGTGTCCTGCTCAAGGGAGCAGCTCCACCGCTCATTGCACATTACGCACGCTGGGAAGTCATCGTACATCTAAAGGGTGCGCTTGATCCCCATCTTCAAACGTCTGGAAGTACTGCCTCCTGCGAAAAGAGGAGTGTCTACTGGCGGCAAGGCAAGGAATCAGCAGTGCGTCCAATACTGCGTAGGAAGGAGTGCTTGTGTCAGAATCAACTACATGACATATGTACAGCTGCACGGACGGCAGACGAGCGAAGCAAGACGGATCGACCGAAGCTTAATCAGGCTGCAGATACGAGGATATCAGCATGCATAAGTGGAATGGCACTGACATACCGTGATGCAAGGCCAAGGCCGTCCGGAAGCGCAGGACACGAGACTCTTCAGGGATTTGTTGGACAGGGCTTTGCAGGCGACCACGGTTAACAGTCTTTGATCCGTACAGGGCACAGCCTCAAGGGCGAGTCGGATTCTCGACGCCGTAGGCCCGCGAATAGAAGGGCGGTATCAATTGGGATGACAACCGCGCTCAACAGCTCAGAAACGCAGGGGGTCAAACCCTTGTCACAGTGTCGCAATCCTTGCCAATTGGGGGGTCGCGACCGCGACC
>Ga0209093_1001772_pt1 | contig 12259 bp, 16 predicted proteins | sample SidtaG_4_FD_187450 | JGI IMG/M metagenome (GOLD analysis project Ga0209093, IMG submission 187450) | Marine algal microbial communities from Sidmouth, United Kingdom - Sidmouth_Male1 metaG (SPAdes) (version 2) | ecosystem: Host-associated > Algae > Red algae > Unclassified | place: Sidmouth...
GGGGGGGGGGGGGGGGGGGGGGGGGGGGGGGGGGGGGGGGGGGGGGGCGGGGGGGGGGGGGGGGGGGGGGGGGGGGGGGGGGGGACGCCGCCGTCGGCGCCGACGGCGCCGCGGCGGCGCCCCCGTCGGTGGCCGTCACACCCGTCGCCGCCGCCGTCGCCGATGTGGCCGCTGCCGGCCCGCCATCGACCGCCGAGGACGCCGAAGGGGCCGGCGACGGGGGCGGCGGCACGCGGGCGACGGGGGCAGCCGACCGTCGACGGAGTGCCACGGCCCGGCGGCCGGGGCGGCCGCTCGGCAAGGCGGCCGAGCCGCCGCGTCTTTGTTGTTGCCCGTGGCCACCGCATCCGAGGCCGGGGGTGGCCGAGAGGGTGGCGGCAGTGGCTCGGCACGGGGCCACAAAGCAGGCCCCGCCGCCGCCGCCACCACCGCCGCCGTCATGCACGCGTTTCGCACCCATGGTGGCGCGCAGAGTCAGGGGGTTGAACCACGAGCGGTACTGGGCAAGCGGATAGGAAAAAAGAAAATAGAAGAAAACCGGGAACAGCGCCAGTGACGCGCACCCGAGTCGGGGGGGCGGACGAGCACCCCGACGCGGCACGGCCGCAAGCGGGGAAGAAGCGCAGTGACGGACAAGCAGGCCGGCGACAGCCCCGCCTGTCCGTCCCAGTCAGAAAGGACAAGGAGGAAAGCAACAGCGGCAAACGAGAAAACGAGGCAGGGCAGATGACGGCAGCGGCAGCGCCGACCGCGGCGGTCGGGGTCGGCGGGGCGGTCGCGGTCTCCGTCGGCTCTGGCGAGCAGGGCCACCGCAGCACAGCCGCCAGCGAGGGGTGCCGCAAAGCCCGTTGCTCTGCACAAATCTCTCCGAACACCCCCGCCTCCGCCTTCGTGGGTTCCGTCGTGGCAGCAAAACACGTGTCAGTTAGGGTGCCAGACGATAACCGTAGAGCCAATTCCTCTGACGAGGGCTGACAAGTGCAAACTTGCTTGAAGGCCGTCGGACACAGTCCATCTCCACCCGGTCTTCACCGAAGGTACTGTACCAGTGTCGGCCACGGTATTTGCGTCACACGCTGCCAGAGAGTATTGGCTCGCAGTGAAATGGATCTCTGAGGTCCGAATATAGGTATCGGCCAAACCTCACAGAACGAGTATCAATGATACACACCATTGATTTTTAGGGCTATTGATATCCAAGGCCTCGATCTCAGCGCGAGTACGGTGTATCTGTCAATAAAAAGCAGATTTCATTGTGCAGTTAGCTTCGAAGTTTCGTTAATTTCATGTATGTCGAGCGACTGTTATTGTCACGGTGCCGGCTCTGCCCGAAAGAGTATCATCGGTGGGTCCATCCGAGCGGCTTTCAGAGACGTAGGCCCTGTCCAGCACGCCCACGCTGGGGATCGATTCAAAGTATCTCTGGAAGTGCCAAGAACTGAGCCCGAGGCGCTGAGGCGCTTGACAGGCGAGACAATTGGGAACGGTGTGGGGGTGACCACCGCAGCGCCGCGTGGTGGGCCAGGATGGATGGCGGAGCGGAGGAAGGGATGTAGTACAGTAGCTGGACGGCCGCCAAAGGGCCCAACAAGTTGGATGGTGAGCTGCGACTTGCTCCGAGTGCTTGCAGGATGTGTCATGTTGGCAATGTGGCCCACACACTGCCTCTACACGGCTTGACACGCATCGATTTGTCTGGGGAATTTCGATTCAGGAGGTCGTCAACAGTGTCAAATTTCTCAAAATAGAGAGTACGCGAAGTACTGTTTATACTCTTCGTGATCTGGCCACTGCTCATTCACCGGGCATGGGTATGGGGGATGCACCGAAGTTTCCCGCCAGTATGACTACATTTACACCTGAAAAAGTACTCGAGGAACACCCTTGCCGAAATACTCTTGGGAGGCCTGGTCTCCACATCACCCGACCGCGGTCGTGCGGGCGCGGGACCCGCCGCTCGCGGCCGCGCAGCGGCTTTGGGCAGCTGCCGCCGGCGCGGGCCTGCAGTCGCGTCACCGACGCGTCCCCGCCCCGACCCCGGTCGCTTCATTGCTTTCAGTGCCGCAGCTGCACGCACCGCCAACGCCGCGCTCCGCCCGCGGGCGGCCGGGTCGGCGGGCGGGTGCGGGCGGCGCCGCTGTCGCGGCGTCTGCCCTCCCCACCCCCCTCCCTGCTCCTGGTCGTGCTTGGTGTTGATCATCGCCGCGACCGGGGACGCCGCTTTCGGACCGTTTTGGGTTTTCGCCGCACGCTTTTCTGTGTTGGCGCGTGCCCCCGTTGACGTGCCTCGCCCGTGGCCGCCATGGCCACGCTGACGCCCACCGGGGGGACTCCCGCCGGCGGGGGCGCCACCGGCAGCTTTGCCGGCAGCGGCGTTGGCGCCGTCCCAGCGTCTCCCACAACGCCCGCCCTCCCCGGCGGCGGCGGGGCGGCGAGCTCCGGCTCTGGCGGCAGCGGCGGTAGCCAGTCGACCTCTGCCGCCGCCGCCCGCGCCAGCGCCGTGTGCCCCGAGTGCGGCTCGGCGGACATTGACTATGACGTGACCCGTGGCGACGCTGCGTGCGTCGAGTGCGGCACGGTCGTCGAGTCCACGTCGATCGTCTCTGAGGTTGGCTTTGTTGAAGACGCCCGCGGCCGCTCGTCGATGGTCGGCCAAACCGTCCGCGCTGACGGCAAGGCGGCGTTTGGGGCTCTGCCGGGGTTTTCACGCCAGAGCTCGGAGATCACCACCGCCAATGCGCGGCGGCGGATGCAGTACCTGGTCGCCGCCCTGCGCCTGCAGCCGCGGCGCACCGAGTCGGGGATGCGGCTCTTCCAGCTCGCGTCGGAGCAAAACTTCCACAAAGGCCGCCGCCTCTCTGTCGTCTGCGCCGCCGCCCTGTACGTGGTGTGTCGGATGGAAAATTCGCCGCACATGCTCCTCGACTTTTCCGACGTGCTCGAAACCAACGTGTACACGCTCGGGCGGGCGGTCGGCAAGTTTTGCCGCCTCCTCACCCTGTTCCTCCCCGCCGTTGACCCGAGCATGTACATCCACCGCTTTGCCGGGCGCCTCGAGTTTGGGGAGCAAACGCAGGCGGTGGCGCTGTCGGCCCTCCGCCTCGTCGCGCGCATGCGCCGCGACTGGATGGCGGAAGGCCGCCGCCCCGCGGGCCTGTGCGGCGCCGCCCTGCTGCTCGCCGCGCGGATGCACAACTTTTACCGCACCACCGCCGAAGTCGTGCGCGTCGTGCGCGTCGGCAGCGCGGTCCTCCAGCACCGGCTGCGGGAGATGGACGCGACGCCGTCGGCGGCGTTGACGGCGCGGGAGATTGACGCGGGGGGGGGGGACGAGGGCGCCGTCGCGTCGCTCCTCCACGTGACGGAAATGGAGGCGTGCGACCCGCCGGCGTGGACGCGGGGGCGGCAGCTGGACAAGGCGGCGGTGGCGGGCGCCAAGGGCGCGGCGGGGGCGGCGGCGGCGGACACGCGCAAGGGCGACGGCGGGGCGGCTGCGGCTGCTGCGGCTGCCATCAAGGTATATGAGGTGGGTGGCGACGATGCGGGTCGGCCAAAGACGCGGGCTGCGGTGGCGGCGGCGGCGGCGGCGGCGGCGGCGGCGGCGGCAACGGCGGCAACCGAGGCGGGTGGCAAGGGGGGCCCCGCCGCCCCAGCTGGCTCCGACGCGGCCCTGCTGGCGGCCGCGTCGCAGCTTACCCCCCCCGTCACGTCGCAGGAACCACACCGCGCTCCGCCCGTGCCAGGCAGCGTGGAGGCGCAGCTGGCGGCTGCAATGGCGTCGCCCGAACTCGCCGCCCTTGAAGCAGAGGCCGCCGCCGACGCTGCAGCGGCAACCGCCGCAACGGCCCTCTTCCACGAGCAGGGGCGCGCGGCGGACGCGGCGGCGGCCGCCGCCGACGCGTCGGCCGCGGCCGCATCAGCGGCGTCCGCGGCCACCGGGCCTGCCGCGGCCGCCGCGACTGCTGGCGGCACCGCCGCGGGCAATGGTACGGCTGCGGCGGGCGCCGCTGCTGCCGACGATGACGGCTCGCTGGGTGAGCTCGACGAGGAGGAACTCGGCGGCTACCTCAACACCTCGGCCGAGGCGGCGGTCAAGACGTCTGTGTGGTCCGAACTCAACCGGGAGTACCTCGACGCGCAGGCGGCGCTGGAGCGCCTCCGCGAGGAGGACCCGGAAGCCTACGCCAAGCGCAAGCCGTGGAAGCGCAAGCGGGCGGGCGGGCCGGGCGGGGAGCCGGGCGGCCTCCCGCCCGCACGCACCGCCGCCGAGGCGGCGAGCCGCGCCTTTGCCCGCCGCAGGTCGTCCAAAAAGATCAACTATGCGGTGCTCAAGGACCTCTTTTCCGACGGCAGCCCGGCGGGGACGCCGGCGGGTGGCGGCGCGGGTGCGGCAGCGTCGCCGCCAGGGGCCGGCACGCCCGACGCGGGCGCGGGGGGGACGCCCGGGGCGGGCCCCACGTCGGCGGGGCTGCCGCCGCTCTACCCGTCGGGCCGCGGCGGCGGGGCGCTGGTGCCACCACCCCTGGCACTGGCGTCGCCCCCACCGGCGGCCGAGCCGCCGGAGTCGGCTGGCTTTTTCTTCTAGGGCGGTGCGGCAGGCTGGTGGGGGGGGAGTGCGGCAGGCGTTGAGAGTGCGTTCCACCGACGTGGTGGCTTGTTTCTGAGCGCCCCGCTGTGAGGGTGCGCAGGTGTGCGTGGTGCGGCCTGTCTAGTTTGTTATTTTGTTGTGCTCAGTCTAATTGTCCAGCGTGATCATGGTCGCTGCGGTGGGGCGAGCGGACCACCGCACGCAGGCTCATCGCGCATGGAAGAAGAGGGAAAAATGGAGAAGATTGATACACGTGGAGCCCCACTGCAATAACAAGAAAGCGAAACGTCTAGAGCTGGTCGGCGTTGGTGAACGGCAGGTTGGGCAGAATCAGGAAGAAGGTGATGGCCGCGCCAAACACCGCCGACAAGATGAGGGGGATGGGGACCACGTCCTCCGTGTTCTGCTTCTTCTCCGTCGGCTCCACGCCCTGTAGGTGGATAAGAATTACGTGAGACCCCGCAAGGGAAGAGCATCCGGCATCAGAGCGGTGCGGTCGACAAGTCACGGTCGTTAGTGGTTGCATGCCCTCGCACGCACAAATCTACCACAAAACATGACACCAAGGGACTAGTCGCGCTTGAAATGCCACATCAGGTACTGCCAACGCAATCATAGTGACTGTCCACCAGAAAGCAAGACGTACCCAAATGTTGGCCTTCCCGTCACCGTCACGGGTCGCACCCGACCGCGGCGGCGGAACCGAGTCCTTCGACGCGTCCTCGCGCAGCTCCCTCAGGATGTCCGCGCCAGACACCAGTGGCACCTACCAAGCGCAAAGAAACAAAGGAAGCCTTGGAAAAGAGACAGGGTGTCAGCAAAACGCTCAAGTAAACGCGGCCGCAAAACGCCTACCCCAACAACCCCTTCGTACAATCACCACCAATCGTGCCACCGACAGACGCCGGCCGCGCAGTCGAGCAGTCCAGCAACACGCGCGCCGCACGACGGCAGCCCCACGCGGCGCCCCGAAATTTCTTCAAACCCGACTGCGCTCCCACCCGAGAGGACACAAAACGTACCTTTTCCTCGTCATCCGCAGCCATGCGCAACGCCGGCCGCCGGGCGACCGGCACCCGCGCGACAGACGCGCGGTCCGACGTGGTCGAGCGGCGCGCGACAAAGGCGCTCGCCGACACGGACGCGGCGCCGACAAAAGCGGTGGACCCCATTGCAGTTGGATGGGAAGGGTAGGGTGGATGGTGAGGGTGGGAAAACGGCGACGGCAGGCAAAGTCGACGATGAAGGAGATGGGGGAGGATGGGGAGGAGGGAGGAGGCGAATGACTCCAAGTTGGCGGCGGTGGCAGCGGCGGTGGCGGCGGCGGTGGCGGCGGCGGCGGTGGCGGTGCCTGTTGAGGGTGTCGCTCGGCGATGGCGGTCGTGGTGGGGGTCACACGCTGCGCAGCTGTGCCGTTTAGACCGTCGCCAATCTCTCCACCTCCCAGAGCGGCGGACGCGGACGACCACAGGCTCGACCGAAAGAGGCCCTGCATCGAAACATGAGGCGGAGAGAGATCCACAGAAATCTGGGGATTGTCCCGCTTCCATTCGATGGAAAACGACACTGAACTGACTGAAGGCACGTTCGTGCAAATATCCTGGCCCGAACTGGAGGCTTAGCTACGTGACAGGCTCTGAGTAAATGTTGCTCCATGCAAGCAAGCACTATTGCTGATCCCCCAATTTTGTCCTCATCGGCCAAGACTGCGACTGCTTTGTAAAAGAGGCCAACCATTGGTCTAGAACAGCAGCAAACAGCTGCTGAGTGCAAATCTACGACGCTCCATTGGCTCTCCAACCGCCAGGTCCGTGCAGAATCGAGATTCTCCGTTTTCTTCAGATATTCTCCCTGTCTCAGTCGTCTCATGGGGTAAAGTAGCCCAGAGCAGTTTGTTATCGAGATTTTCCTCGAGATTCTCAGATAATCTCAGAAAAGCGAGTGCACCGATTGTGCGTTTGCGGGCCGTACGGGCACATGCTGTAATGATGGGACCCGACATGCACTGCTGTCAATCCTCTTGGCCAATCAGAAACGTCCCTGCATCGCTGTTGCACTCCCGTTCTCTGCCGATGAGGACAAAATTGGGGGATCAGCAATAGTGTCCGGATTCTGAGAAGGACTCCTGTCCAATCATTAGCGAAATGGCCCCCGTGACTTTCGTTAACAATAGGCGATCGACGTCCGTCGTTCTCCGCTGCGAACGATGACAGCAAATAGTTTGCGAAGTCACATGCATGCCCAGCCGCTCTCAGCCGCACAAGTTATCCGCTTCGGTTGTAGCCTCAAATATTTCCCGGTTCATCCGGTTTCAAACCATCTTTAGCGCATTTTCTTGTACATCTTCACCTTTCTGCTCTTTTGCTCTTATTGGAATCGATCACCGCATCTCCTCGTTTCCTGAAGGTATAGCAGTTCTGGCGGACTTGGGGTCACCAGCGGATCGGTGGATCGGGCCCGGCGGAGGCGTGAAGGGGGCGCAGATGCAGGTCTTCCGGGGCGCTTTTGCCTGGGGGTGCCTCGGGTGGGGTGGCAAATATGTGATTTTTTTGGCCGTCCAGCGATGTAGTCTAATTCCACACCAGGAACAGCGCTCCAGCCGAGGTCCGATACACCGGCGGAGCCCCCGGCCGACACGGACACGAGCGCGCGCGCGCGCTCGCTGCGACCGCAACGACCGGGGCGAGCGCGGCATCGGCACCTGCCACCACGGGCTGTCTGCACGCAAAGCACGCGCACGGGGACTGTCGCCACCCGCCCCCCCCGTCAGCGGGCGTTTCGTTTTTTCCGGCCGTACACCACCCCTTGCATCCAAGTTGCGCAGGGTTGCCTCCGCCGGCGGGTTGCGAGCATGGAAGACGTGCCCAGCTCCTTGCCAGGGCTTCCGGCGGCGTGCGCGCACCGGGTACTGCACTCTGCTCTGCCTTCGGTCGGTCGGCCTAGGCAGTGCCCACCGTGTCTAGGGCGGGCACTCGGACCACGTAGGCCGACGGGAGAGGCACCCGTGTGGTCGGCGCAGGTTGAGGGTTCCAACCCCCTGCTTGCACTGCCCCGCCCCCGCCCCCTAGCATAGCTGGTGCCGGCTGGCTCCGTTCTGCGTGTGGTCGGCCTGCTGGGAGGGTATTTAGAGGGTGGGGGGCGCTGGGAACCGGCAGGACGGACCCGCTGTCGTTGGTGTCCTATTCTATCCGGCGAACGGACCCTGCGTGCTCTTGCGCTGGTGAGCCGATTCTGTCGATGGGTCTGCCTCTATCGTCTCATCGCACGTGGCGGTTGGCCTCCTCGGAGCCATTTCTCAATGCTCCCTCCCCCGCTCCCCCCTTCGTGCCCCCACACCCCTCGCCCCCGTGGGTCTCCCACACGCCCTCCCCTCATTCCCTGCGGCCCTCATCCTTTGAAATGTGCACACCGCCGCACTGGCGCTTCCTATGGCGCCTCACGTCGAGCGCCGCGTGGGTGACGGCCAATCGGGCGGCTCATGTCAATCCCGTGCGGACGCCGCCCCACCGTCTGTTCTGGAGCGCCCAGTGGGCCGCTGTACCGCTCCAGGACCCACCCCGCTGACGGCTCCGTCTCTGGCAGGTTTGGCGGGCAACGGCGCGTCCCGCCCGAGCGCCACTGCCCGGCTGGCGGCACACCGGGTCGGTGGAAGATCCAGTGCTCCGTCGAGGCCCTTGCACATTCTTGGTGGGGCAGCAGGCGGCGGTACGGCAACAGAACGTACCCCCCGACCATGTGCCAGGCCTCCTGTGCCGGTGGCGGCGCCCCCCACCCCTCCCCCGCCTCGCCTGACGACTTCGGCGGGAGCGCTGGTGCCCGACTTTGTGGTCCCCCCGGTAGCGCACCTACGCGTCACACCCATGGGCGACTTCATGGCGGAGGTGTCCGCGGGGGGCTCCATCTTCTAGAACAGCGACCCGGACTACACGGCGCGCAACCTGGTGGCGCGCTTGTTGTTCGGCATGCCGGATGATGCTGCGCCGCTCATCCGCATGGGGGGGTTGCAGTCGGGCGGCCGACGGAGCGCCTGACACACTCCTGCGCAGGCGGCCCTCGCGGCAGCGGCGGCGGCGGCTGCAGCAGCGGCGGACGAGCGCACCCAAGCCGTTGTTCGGGCCGACATCCAGGCATTCGAGAGCTTGGTCGTGCTGGCCAATCACTGCCGCCCGCTGGGAATTGACGCCGGCTGTGTGCGTGCGGTAGCGCGCAAGGTTGTACACCTGGTCGGCCAGAAGGACCACTACCAGGTGGAGGCGTCGCGTAGCGCGGCATGCAATGAATTGCAGCGTCACACGCAAAGTGAAACACACAAGGGCACTAAAAATACCATAGAAACTTACAAGGGGTGTATCAAGCGGTTCTGCCTGTGGGGAAATGACGTGATGGGGGGCACTGAGGGTCTGCTGCCGCTGAGCCGGCATGTAGTCGTTCGGTTCTTAGAGGAGGAGTCCAAACGCCGCCTCCCCATGCTCAAGCCGCGCCCCCCCCACGCTCTTAAACCCAAGACTAGCGGCGGCCAACAGGCAACGGCGCCGAGCCGCGGACTTGACGACCACTCTTCGGACAACGGTGGGTCCGAAAGCAGCGGCAGCGGCACCGAAATATATGTGGTGGGCGGCGCGGAACGCCCATCGGCCCCCAAGAGGCAGAGGACAGCCGCTGGCACTTCCCCAAGTGCCCCAGGTGGGAGTCCAACTGCAACTTTGTTTAGCGCATCGGCTGGACCGCTGGAAATTGGCGTCGAGTTTCGTGGCAGCCGTGTCGGCGCCTCGTCGGCGGTTGGGCCGGCGACATCATGGGCTGAGTCGGCCGCTGCGGCTGCCTCCCCTCACCCCCCCCGCATATCATCCGGTGCAACTCCCCCCCCCCCGCCCCTCCTGTCGCGGGGTAGCAATGGCGGTGCTTCATCCCTCCCGGCTCGCGACGCACTGCTCTCTGCCCCCTCGCCGCCCCCCCGAGCTTCAGAGGATGCCTTCCCCTCTGCCCTCGGCCAGGACGTTCCGCTCGGGCGGCTGGTGGGCCGGGGGGTGCTGCAGAACGACCTCAATGCGCTCTCCAAGGTGGTAGCACTCTTCAATCTTCTCTGGCACGATGCCAAGTGCCTCTGCTGCAAGCGCTTGAACGTGGACGACTACCTGTCGGCGGGAAGCTACCGCCGAACCAAAGCCATCCTGGATCTTCGCAAGCGCGATGGCATCCTGAAAGAGAGCGCCGCTGGAGTGGCCAAGGCCGTCGGCAAACGCAATGTGTCGGTGACGGACCAGCAGCGGGCGCTGGCCTCCAAGGCCATGCTGTTGCGACAGACGACGGAGCTGCGACTCAGCACGCACCTGCGGCTCAACGCGCTTTGGATCCTGCAATACGCTCTGGAGGCACGCGGGGAGACGGTGAGGGGCCTGACGTGGAGCGACGTTGCTCGGCGGGTCTTTGACGGCTTTTTTTCTGCCAACGGCAAGGGCCTAGACGGTCTTTGCTGCTACATTGCGGCGACAAAGACAACTGAGGGGCTGGTGCGCAACGTTGGGGCACTCCCGCATGTGGACCCGTGGCTGCGCCCGTTTGGGGCGCTGGCAGACGCGCTGGTGGCCATGTTTCACCCCCCCGGCGGCGACTCATCAGAGCCGGTCTTCGAGTTCTCCCCGGTCTTTAGGCTTAACGACGCAGAGCTGGCGGCCGCCGGCGTCCAGTTCTGACACTTCCGGGAGGCGAGAAGCAGGTATGGATTCCGCCGGTGGTACCGCGTGCTTGTCGTGCCCAGTGCGACGGGCGGGCCGCTCAAGGCAATGTCCTACGAGTACCACAACACCCATCTTAAGTCGGTCATGATGGCGGCCGGCATTACCGACTGGGCCGCCAAGACCCACTTGGGCCGCAAGGCGGCGGCACAAAAGGCCTAGGAGCGTGGCGTTGCGGACGGATACAACCGAGACCACGGCCGGTGGAACGTGGATATCGGTGGGGGGGCGTACGTCGGGCCGATCCCGAACTTTCGCGTGCTGCTGGCGCTGTCGGGGCGCCCGAGTGACTGTGTGACGCCGTCGACGTCGCGGTTCGCGGTGCCCGTGCCAGTGACGCTGCAAAACACTATCTGCACCTGGTTTGAGGCGGAGGAGGGCGCCTTGGCGGCTCGCATCGCTGCGGATGTCAACGCGGTTGACTCGGCGCTGCGTGACTTTTTTGACCTCATCCTCATGATGTGGTCGGTGTTTTTCCAGTCCTGGGCGGCCCGCATCGCGACCGCGAGCGTACCCCCTGACGCGGCCATCCTCACCCACCCCCTTCTAGCCAACCAGAAGTTTGAGACCTACTGCAAGATAATGAGGAGCGCCCTAGAGTCGGCGGGCGACGCCACCGCCAGCGCAGTGAAGCCGGTGCTGCCGCAGCTGGCGACGGCCGTCAAGGCGGCAGTGGAGGGGGTGGCGGCGGGATTCGCGGCTGGCGCGTTGGACTTGGAGCGGTCATTGTCCGTGAAGATGGGCTACAACGTGGAGCACCTCGATAAGTACACGGCGGCGGGCTTTGAGGGCCTGAAGGAGCACGGCGACGCGGAGATGGAGCAGGTCCAGCAGCTGGTGCTCGCCGAGATGGCCCGCACGCGGGCACTCATGGCGCGGATGGTGGCAGTCGGCGCTGTGCAGGACGTGCGCGCCCGCGACCTGCGCATCGAGGACCTGCAGCGGCCGCCCTCGTCAACTTTTCTTGCGCTGTCGGCCTAGCCGACTGCTGTCGCGGCAGGGGCGGCGGCCAGCATCCGCATGACCGCCGCACCAATCATGGCGCATGTAGAGGTGTCCGCCACCCCCCTGTGCGACAGGGAGAACGTGCGCACACTGCAGACCAAGGGAAAGCTGGCCGGCGTGCCGTTGTTCAACACGGGCGTTGAGTGTGTGCCGCTCATCGAGATTATGCCCAACCTCACGTGGGGTCAGGCGCTCGAAGAGTACGCAGAGGGGCGGCACGGCACGGCGTCCATCCTGGAGGTGCAGCAGCCGTCTGGAAACCTGTGGCGCCTGCGCCACGCTGAGCCGCAGCGCGAGCGGTACATCAAGCTTGTAGCGGTTGTGGCGGCCGCTGCATCTGGGTACTTTAGTTGCACAAGGTGGTGGTGGGGCAGGCTTACCCGGGGTGGATATTCGTAGTATTAAGGGATTTGGTCCCCCCGAAATTGGCTTGAGACATGGATGAAACACCCGTGGCCTAGCGGTCTAGCGCGCGAGACTACTATCTTGTAGATCCCGATTCCTACTCTCCGATATTCACTTTTTCCGATGCCGCTACAAATGGTGGATCAGCTGGGGATCCGCAATTTCTGATTTGAGGGTGTAGCGTCCTGGGCAGGTCGCCATGGGCCACTCCAATTTCATATGCGGATCCGGTCGTGGAGGATTGGCTTTGTGGTGCCTGAGAATTGGTGAATGTCGTTGCTGCAACTCGGGAGTTGCAGATCGAGAGGGCTTGCAACCTTGTGCATCTAAAGTAGGGGGAAGCAGAAATTGTAGCGTTTCTCGGCACCACCACTTTGGTTCGTCGTCCAGCCGAAGTGAACTCTTGATCAGCTCGGTCCGTCGAAGGAACTGCCCCGGAAATCGACCCACAGCCCAGCCTTCCCCCAACGGGAGGAGAGGATCACGGCAAAGCCCAGGGGGGAATCGTAGTCCAAAGCACAGTTGG